>ODAK010007302.1_pt1 | contig 11091 bp, 9 predicted proteins | sample 1539591 | NCBI WGS metagenome assembly ODAK01 (sample SAMEA3539303, study PRJEB22396) | soil metagenome | biome: tundra; feature: field; material: soil | place: USA | collected 2010-05 | depth 0.15 m | reverse complement strand
CAAAGAAAATCATGGCCACAACTTATTACGATCACGACGCCGACCTCTCCCTCATCCAAGCCAAAAAGGTAGCCATCATCGGATACGGTTCCCAGGGCCATGCGCATGCGCTCAACCTGAAGGATTCCGGAGTCCATGTAAAAGTCGGGCTTTCGCCCACATCCAAGTCCATCGCCAAGGCACAGAAGGCCGGCCTCGAAGTGGCGACCGTGGCAGAAGCGACGAAATGGGCCGACGTGGTGATGGTGCTGGTGCCGGACCAGACCGCGGCCAAGCTTTATGCCGAAGAGATCGGGCCCAACTTGAGCGCCGGCAAAATGCTCCTGTTCGCGCACGGCTTCAACATCCACTACAAGACCATCATCCCGGCGGCGGGCATCGACGTGGGCATGGCCGCTCCGAAGGCTCCCGGCCATCGCGTGCGGGAAGTGTTTACCGAAGGCGGCGGCGTTCCTTGCCTCATCGCCGTCCACCAGGACGCCACGGGCAAGGCCCACGCCCTCATCCTCAGTTACCTCAAGGGCATTGGCGGCACGCGCGCCGGGGTGCTGGAGACGACATTCAAAGAAGAGACCGAGACGGATCTTTTCGGCGAGCAGACCGTCCTTTGCGGCGGAGTGAGCGCGCTGATCAAGGCGGGATTTGAAACTCTGGTCGAGGCAGGATATCAACCCGAGAGCGCGTACTTCGAATGCCTGCATGAACTGAAATTGATCGTGGACCTGATCTACCGCGGCGGCCTGGCTTATATGCGCTACTCGATCTCCGACACGGCAGAGTGGGGCGATTACGTCAGCGGTCCCCGCGTGATCAATGCCGAAAGCCGCAAGGCCATGAAGCAAATCTTGACCGAAATCCAGGACGGCTCTTTTGCCAAGCGCTTCCTCGCGGACCAGAATTCCGGGCGCAAGGAGTTCATGGCTTTCCGTGAAGCCGAAGCCAAGCATCCGGTTGAGGTTGTGGGCAAAACGCTCCGCGCAGCCATGCCTTTCCTCGATCCCGTCACGGTGGAAGAGGTTGCGAAGAACCGGTAAGTTCCAAAGCACGCAGCGCCGGATAGCGCCGAGGCTGTCCGGCGCTTTTCTCTGCCACGCTGGAGAGGTGAGATTCCCAAACGCAGGTCCTTCGACTCGCTGCGCTCGCTCAGGATGACAGTCATTTTTGTTCATTGGGCCGTACTCGCTGCCGCAAGCTTTTCAGTGGGCTACGGGCAGGTTTTCTTCCTTTGCAGCCAGCGGGAGCGCGACGGAAATATACACTCCGCCCTCATCACGGTTCAACGCGCTGACTCTTCCACCATGCGCACGCACAACGGCATCGATAAAAGCCAGACCCAAACCGTGGCCATTCGAACCGCTTCCTTTCACCCGGCCCTCGAACAAATGACGCCGGACCTCCGGAGCAAATCCGGGCCCATTGTCTTCAAAGACGAGCAACGCAGTATCATCGTCGACCCGGAGTTGGATTGTAACCGTGCATCCGGCCGGCAGATGCTTGAGCTCGTTGTCAAAAAGGTTGGCGATCATGCGATGGATCAGGCCCGCGTCTGCTTCGATTTTTAGAGGGCCGGCACTGCGAAGACGAAGTTGAGTGCCCTTCTCGGACATTGATGGCTCATAGAGATCGATCATGACGCGGAGCAATTCATCCAGGTCCAACTCAGTTCGAGAGAGGCGCAGCGCATCCGCCTTGGCTTCGGCGACGTCGAGCGATTTGTTGAGGAAATCTGTAAGCCTGTCCAATTCTTCGATCGCGGAAACGATCGGTTCATTTTGCTCAATCTGCGTCGCCGCCGACAGGGACATTTCAAGTTTCCCGCGGATTGCGGTCAAGGGGCTTCGCAAGTCATGAGCGAGTGAATCGGTAATTGTATGCAACTGGTGCATCGAACTTTCGATGCGGTCCAACATGCCATTGAGCGTCAATGCCAGTTGCGCTACTTCGTCATTTCGCTCGGTGGTCGGCACCCTCGTGTTCAGGTCGGAATGGCCGATACGCGAAGCTGCCTCGGAGATCCGCCGCACGTGGGTCAACATGCGCCGCGTGGTGAAAAACACAATCCCAAACCCGAAAAGAACCAGCAGTAACCACCAGCCGACAAAGCGATTACGAAGATACCGAAGCACCCGCAACTCGTCGCGCTCGGAAAGTCCAAGATAGATATGGCTGCCATCATCCATGCGGATTGACGCAACGCGGAAAGGTATGGTGAACCCGTTCACATTCAAGTCTCTTGGGCGATCGGGAAGAATCTCATTGGCCTTGATTGCCTTCAGATTGGCGACGCCGTCCCCTGCTCCAACCCAAAGTTTGAGAGATCCATCTCGCCCAGCCTGAAGGAAGAATACTGAGTCGTTCGAACTTGATTCCGAGCGAAGGCGATTCGGCACTTCCTTGGCCGCCAGTTCCGCGACTTCTCCGACCACCGCACCGTACAGAGCGTCTTTGGGAGTGTGCCCGGCAACATCTCCCAACACCTCAACCTCGCCCGAGAGCCAAGCGTCAGTGCGGCGTTGGATGTCTGCGGCAACAAAGCGGTGAAGAAACAAAAAGACGAGCATGGTTCCACAGGCAAAGGCCAACGTTGCCCAAAGTGAGATGCGCCATGCAGCGCTTCGCATGACCGGCTTACCTGTCTTTGAGGACATATCCCACCCCACGCAAGGTTCGAATAAGCGGTTGCTGGCCCTTGCCATCGACTTTTCCGCGCAAGCGGTAGATATGGACATCGACAACATTTGTATCGGGCTGGATGCGCATGCCCCAGACCATGTCAAGAATCATGGAGCGGGTAACAACACGGCCTGCGTTGCGGCAAAGATACTCCAGAAGTACAAATTCCTGCGGAGTAAGCTGCAGGACCTGCCCGGACCGGGATGCCTCGCGCCGCAGCAGATCCAATTCCAGATCAAGCACCCGCAACCGCGTCGACTCATTTCCGGAAGGACTGTTTCGCTTTAAGAGGTTGCGAAGCCTGGCTAACAATTCCGCCAACGCAAATGGCTTGGTCAGGTAATCGTCTCCGCCTTGCTCCAAGCCTCTTACCCGGTCGTCGACAGATCGGCGCGCAGACAGGATCAAAACCGGGGCACTGACTCCCATTTGACGCAGGCGAAGGATCAAACTGATGCCATCCTTGTCGGGCAGGCCAAGATCGACGATGAGGATATCGAAGGTTCCTTCAGTGGCGAGATTTTCGGCGGTCTTGGCGTCCGCCGCAGCTCCAACCTGATACCCGGCTTCTTCGAGAGAAGTCTGCAGGAATCGCCGGATGTCGGGTTCATCTTCAACTAACAAGAGCCGCATGAACAGATATTAGAGCATTTAAGGGCGGGTTATCGCTTCAGAAACCGCGCGGAAACCCGGCCAGGCCGGAAAAATGAAAACATGAACACATCGTCACGGGAGTGTGGGGTTTGTGTCATCTTCGGACAATAGGATCCGTAACAGGCCGGAGCCTGCTTCGACGAACGAAAAGGGCGGCAAATAGACGGACGATTTTGGGATGAGATCCAGGTTTGTTTTCCGTGCTGCCTACAGTGTTTCCAGGGATGCCAAGTCTTTCGGTTCTATCAATGCCATCGCGCGCCGGGACTCGCGAGGGGACTTGAGGAAATCGGATTCGATGTTGAATAGTTCCTGGGAAACTCGAAGTGGCGAGAACAATGAACAAATTGTCATTGAACCCGGGGCGCTCCGGTGCTCTCCAAAGGCAGTTTGTGTTCGTCTCACCCAAGAGGCTGAAAATCGTCGGGTCGCAGCGGAAGACCACAGGGTTGAATTCCCACGCAAGCGGAATTCTTCGAGATTGGATATGCTGAAGACGACGACGGACTCCGGAGCGCGATTGGGACCAAGTATGGAAGTATTGGACACAAAGTCTTTCGCTGATGCTTTTGGCTCAAGCCTGCCGCTCCCAGCGACACTCGATCCGCATTTCGAAGAGGCGCTTCGTCATGTTCTCGATAACCACGGGAGTCTCGTGCGTCCCCGGATGGTCTATCAGGTGGCAATTGCTTACGCCCTGGCTAGTGAACACGCCAAGGACCTGGCCATCGCGCTCGAGTATTTCCACACGGCTTCGCTGCTCTTCGATGACCTGCCGTGCATGGACAATGCATCGGAGCGGCGAGGGGTTCCCTGCGCGCATCTCGTATTCGGTGAAGCGGGGGCGATCCTGGCTGCGCTTGCCTTGATCAATCGCGCCTATGCGCTGAGTTGGAGCGCAGCTTCAGGGGCTCCGCGGTTGAACCAGCAGAGGGCGCTCAAATATATCGAAGAATGCCTGGGCCTGGATGGGTTGCTGAACGGCCAGAGCCTGGATCTGCACTACTCCACCCTGCCTCACAACCGGGAGACTACCGAACGCATTGCGCGCGGTAAGACAGTATCACTGATCCGGCTCACGCTGGTTCTGCCGGCAATGCTGGGCGGCGCGCCGCCTCGTGAAATTCAATTGCTGGAACGTGTAGCAAAGTATTGGGGCCTGAGCTACCAAATTGTCGACGACCTGAAAGATATGCTGCAGAGCGATATTGACGCCGGAAAAACCGTTGCCCGCGACGCCTTGCTCGACAGGCCAAACATCGCCGCGGCCGTTGGAGTTTACAGGGCCGTGGAACGTCTTACCCGCTTTATTCATATAGGCGACAGGACCCTTCGCCGCCTGATTAAATCGAGACCGGCCTTGTCGTTTCTGGGCAGACTGCGAAGAGATTTGGAAGAAGAGCTCGTGCGGGTTACAACGAATGCTTGCGAAACGGTTACGGGAGAGCGTACGTGATCTTTCTGAAGCTGATTGTGACGAATCTACGCCGTCACCGCATCCGATCATTCATCAGTATCGCCGGAATTGCTTTCAGTGTCGCAGCCATGCTTACGGTGGTTACCATTCTGCAAGGCGCCATCGGCATGTTTTCCGGAATTCTCTCCAGTGACAGCGAGATCATAGTCTTTGAGCGGAATGTGTCAGATCTTTTCTTCAGCAATGTTCCCACGACGGCGGTTGAGGATATAGACGGTTGGCCGATGGTGGCACATGCAGATCCGGTGCTTTTTGGAGTTGTATCGAGCGCCGATCATCCTATCATCACATGCTTTGGATTGAATGCAACGGACGCTCGAATCCGCAAGGCTACCTGGCTTCAAGGCGATCGCACAAAGTTCGCCCAGCATGCGGATGACGTTGTACTGGGAGAGCGGGCAGCGGAGTTTCTTTCCGCCGCGCTAGATAGCCACGTTCAAATCGGTCACGCGGCATTTCATGTGATCGGCATATTGAAAACGGCGAATGGCTTCGAGGACGGCGGCGTGTTTATGCCGCTTGGATCTGCGCAAAGCTTTTTTCACAAAGAAGGATCTTCTTCAGTCATCACGATCAAGCTGCACAACAAAGAGGACGCTGCTATTTTCAAAAACAGCGTGAAGGCAAAGTACCCAGACCTTATCGCCTTGGAAGATGCAGAATTTACTCGCTCCTATTCTCAATTCAAGATACTGAAGGCGACGGCGTGGGCCGTGGGGGGATGCGGCCTGCTGCTGGGCGGGCTGGGTGTTGCAAATACAATGATCATGTCGGTTTTTACACGGATTCGCGAGATCGCAATTTTACGCGTGAACGGATTTTCAAATTTGCAGATTGCCGGGATGATCTTTGGCGAATCGGCACTGGTGTCGGTTTTCGGGGCGTTGGCGGGAGTGTCGATCGGAACTTGCTTTCTCTATGGTCTCAAATTGATTCCCGCGCTGCATGGTTATATCGACGTGGCAATCGAGCCTGGGCTCATGCTCATCGTGATTCTTCTGGCGTTGCTTACCGGAGTCGCAGGGGCACTTTACCCAGCCATCTATGCCATGCGGATTCGTGCGGTGGAGGCGCTACGCTTCGAATGAACAACACGGTATCGGCAAAGAACGTTGGCACTGTCGTTCTTCGCGCGGAAGATGTGTGGAAGAGCTTTGACGAAGGGACAATCACGGTTCTGAAGGGCGTTGATTTTGAAGTTAACGAGGGCCAGACCATTGCGCTTTGCGGGCCTTCCGGTTGCGGCAAGAGTACGCTTCTTCATTTGTTTGGGGGCCTGGATGAGCCCGACCGTGGAACCGTTTCAGTTAATGGTATCGAGGTGAATCGACACCGAAATCTGTTACGGCTTTTGCGGCACGAAATCGGTTTTGTGTTTCAGCTACATAACTTGATTCCAGATCTCACGCTCGAAGAAAACTGCCTGATTCCCACGGTTGCAGCGGGAATCGATCACCGGACCGCGCAGTCGCGACTGCGGCAACTTACGGATCGCACCGGCCTGAGCCATCGCCTCAACCACCGGATCCAGAAACTGTCGGGTGGGGAACGGCAACGCACCGCGCTCTGCCGGGCACTGATGAACAAGCCGAAGATACTGCTGGCGGACGAGCCGACCGGATCACTGGATGAGCAAACGAGCTCCACGGTTTTTGAATTGTTGCTCGATATCGTGGCCACGGAGGGTGTGACCATGGTGATGGCGACGCACGATCGTGAGTTGGCGGTGCGCTGTGACCGCTTGGTGGAGATGCACGATGGGAGAATCCATGAGCCCGCAGCCGACTGATGCGGTTCCGCGCCCACTCCAGAACCCTGCGTGTGTCGCCAACGCCGCATGGCACAGCCTGTTGTGGCTGGTTCTTGCAAATTCCATCGGGGTGCTTATAGCGACTCTTCTGCTTTTTCCTGCCCTGAATCGAGGGTTAGGCGAATGGACATACGGGCGCTGGATTATCACCCACATGAATCTGGAACTCTACGGGTGGTCAAGTCTGCCGATGGCCGGCTTTCTCTTCGTGGTATATGGCGCAGATCGCGGACTGGCTGCTCGATGGTGCAGGCCGGTTCTCTGGGTGTGGTCTGCCGCGCTCGGTGTCGGCACACTCTCCTGGCTCTCGGGTAACTCGAGCGGTAAGTTGTTTCTCGATTGGACCGGGTATGCACGCGTTTGCTTTCCGCTCGCGATGCTGGTGTTGTGGGTTCTTCTAACGGCCTCATTCGCCAAACAATGGAACGATCCAGTTAATAACTCTCTTCTTGTACGAGGCGGAAAGGTCATCGGACTTGCGTTGCTTATGTTTGTGCCCGCCGCCATCTTTATCGCGTCCAGCCCGAACCTGTATCCTCCGGTAAATCCCGACACGGGCGGCCCTACGGGAGCAAGCCAGCTTGAATCGACTCTTGCCATCGTTGCGATACTGCTGATGCTTCCCTTCGGACTTACAACTCGCAAAATGGGGCAAGCACGCAAAGTTACGGCGACATGGGTCATTTTTGCAGCAGAGTGCCTGCTCTGCATCGCACTGGGAAGAAGCGACGTTAGTCATCACCGGCCCGCCCAATACTTGAGCCTGGCGAGCCTTCTCGTCTGGATGCCACTTACACCTTATTACTATGCGGCGTTTCAATGGCGGCCCGATACTCATCGCTGGCGTTACGCGTTCTTATGCTGGTGGTCGGCGCTGCTCCTGACCGGTTGGATCTTCTTTCTTCCGGGAGTGCTCGACCATTTCAAATTTACCGACGGCCTTGTTGGCCATTCGCTGCTGGCGATGGCCGGCTTTCTATCGGCCCTGCTGATCTTTGTAATGGTTCAACTTCTCGGCGAGGGTTCATGGATCTTCAACCGCACATGGTCCTTCTATCTGTGGAACGCAAGCGTGGTTGCTTACGTTATGCTGATGTCGATCGCGGGTTGGCGCGAGGGCTTTGACCCTACTTTTTCGATAGCGCCCGGGATGGCACGAAGTGTTATTTACGTCCTGCGCCTCCTGGTTGGAGTGTTTATGCTTGCCGCTTCACTGGAGTGGTTCATCGCTTCACGAGAGTTGCTCCGCGAATCAAGCCCTGTTCCCGAATCGCTGCCCCTTGAATTGGAGAAGACAGCATGAAGCATCCGTTCCTCCTCACTTATCAGTTGCTTATTGGTATCTCAGATACATTGACTGGGGCGCTGTTGATCGTTGCGCCGGAATTGACGCTCCACTTGATGCGCTTGCACGCACCTGCCGAGTCCCTTCCATTCGTGTCTTTTATCGGGGCCTTTGTTTTCGCTGTCGGCTTGTCCTGCCTGTATGGCGCCTATGTCACGTCGCTCAGACCTTGCGCATCGAAGGTTGAAGTGGTTTGGCTTGTCACGGCGTTGGTCCGCAGCAGCGTAGCTATCTTTGTGCTCGTGAGCGTGATGACCGGCGTGCTCGAAGCGGGGTGGCTTACGGTGGCGGTCAGCGACGGCGCTTGCGTGGTGATTCAGGCGACGGGGCTGCGCAGAGGCTGGCTGCGGAATGTTTGATAAGTACAGGTCCGGATGGCGGGGCGCCTGCCTTGTCGCGATTACGTATGTCTATTTCCTTATTTTTGCGCAATTTGCATTTCTAAGCCGGATAGCCTCCCTCGGGATCGCCGGATCGCATTTGAAGGCAGTAATGGCGGCGATGGCCATTGGTGGAATCCTATTCAGCCTATTAACCCCGCGGCTGAAGTTACTTCCATCGCCTGACTTCCGGATTCGGATTGGATTTGGAACATGCGCCACTGCGGCGTTTCTTACACTTCTCCCGCTTGGCATTATTGCCTGCATGGCTGTCTCGCTGTTGACGGGCGCTGGCCTCGGCTTGCTGACCGTTACGCTGGTTACGCACCTGCGTCAATGGGCAGGTGATCGGCATCCGCTCTTGAATGTCGGGGTTGGGACGGGAATCGGTTACTTTGTATGTAACTTTCCCCCTCTTTTCACGGCTTCACCGGAGGTGCAATCGTTTACGGCTGGTCTGCTTTGTGTTGCGGGAATTGGTGTTACATTAAGCCGCTTAACTACGCGCTCAGAGCAACGGACCGCGGAAGAAGGCTTGGATCAAGACGGGAGGGCCGAAAAACTTCCCTCAGGGGCTAAAGCCCAAGTTAATTTAAAGCCGTCTATGTACGGGCTGAAGCCCGTACCCTTCACGGCCGCGACTTATCCGCAGCGCACATTCCCATTTATTCGCGTGTTGCTGAGCTTTACCGCGCTGGTTTGGCTGGACTCCGCTGCGTTTTTCATCATCCAGAACACTCCAGAGTTGAAGGCTGGAACGTGGGAAGGCCCAATCCACCTGTGGGTGAATGGCTTACTTCATCTTGTGGCAGCGCTGGCCAGCGTGTGGTTCCTATCGCGCAGGGGCCTCTCGACTGTACTTTGCGCGGCCTTTGTCGCACTGGGCGCTGCCTGCCTGTTGTTGCTTGATCCGTCGCGCGCTTCGGCGGCTTCTGTCTTTTATCCGGTTGGCGTTTCGCTTTATTCGGTTGCGTTGGTTGCCTATCCCTCGCTGATTGCTCCGGCATCTTCGGTGGCAGAGCGGGGCCGACAGGCAGGTTGGATCTACGCCATCGCGGGATGGTGCGGGTCCGCAATGGGAATCGGGATGGGACAGAATCTCGGTTATGTGCCGCCGGTTTTTGTGATCGGCGCTGGAGTTGCGGTCCTTTTGCCGTGGGTGTTTGTCTTGTTTCGACAGCGAAGGCGGGAAGCGTTGCTGGTTGCGGGAACTCTCATAGGGGCTTTCATTCTTGAGAGGGTTCTCGTTGTCGGACCCGGCTCGACGCAAGTAAGTCAGATCGCGCGCGGCCGACAAGTTTATATCTCCGAAGGTTGCATCAACTGCCATTCGCAATATGTTCGTCCTAACTCCCCGGATGTCTTGTTATGGGGGCCAGTGAAAAGCATGGCGGAGGTACGCCTTGAGCGGCCGCCACTGATTGGGAATCGGCGCCAGGGGCCGGACCTCTCCGAGGTAGGCGGCCGCCGCTCGGCGCTGTGGCTCAAAGCTCACTTTTATAACCCGCCTGAAGTCAGCGGCGCGTCCATCATGCCTCCTTATGCTTTTCTTTTTCGCGACAGAAGGGGGGACGATCTTGTGGCATACCTGGAAAGCCTGCATGGAACCGGGACCGAGGAGCACCAGGTTGCGGAACGGCTTTGGCATCCCGCATTCGGAGTGGTTGCGAAGGCTGACGCCAATGATGGCGAGCGCCTCTACCGCCTCTATTGCGCAACCTGCCACAGCGCAGACGGGCGCACCAGGCAAGTGTGGAAGCCAGGATTCAAGCGGCTTCCGCCCGATCTTGCGCTCGGCCCGTTCTTTTATCTTCCGCCCTCAGGTCCGGTGGCGCAGCGAATGGATCACCTGGCTGAGATCACCAAATTCGGCATACCCGGCACCGATATGCCCGGGCATGAATACCTGTCCGACAAAGACATCGCTTCAATGAGCCTTTGGCTCTCGCAACTGGCCACGCAACCAGATCGAAAGCAATAACGTCTTTCCTATTGGAGAAGAAAAAATGAAGATGATCGCCCATTCCCACTTCCTCGCCATCACGCTACTCTTCGCGCCGGCTGCTTTTGCGCAGCATCAGATCTTCACCGTGAATCCGGATGCATCTCAAGTTTCGTTCGCTCTCGCCGGCTCGGGGCACCACGTGAATGGCACTTTCCATGTGCAAAGCGGGTCAGTCGACTTTGATCGCAGTGGGCCGAAGATCTCCGGCTCCGTTGTTGTCGCGGCCGGGAGCGGCAACAGCGGCGACAACGGCCGCGATCGAAAGATGAATTCGGATGTTTTGGATGCGGCGCATTTTGCAGAAGTAACTTTCGCGCCGCAGAGTTATCAAGGAACCATTGCTCCCTCGGGAGACTCCACCATTCAGGTCACAGGGACGTTTACCTTACACGGTGCGTCTCATGATTTGACGGTCCCCATGCAGATTCATATCGACGGCAATAACTGCACGGCCAAGACGCACTTCACGGTTCCCTATGTGAAGTGGGGACTAAAGGACCCGAGTATCTTCATTCTCAAAGTGGCGAAGGATGTCGAGATCGACCTTTCGCTCGTGGGGCAGCTCTCCTCGAACTGAGAAATCAAGACGGTATAAGGAATGCAGCGTCGTGCGTTTGGCGGGGTACTCGCCGGAGCAGGATGGCATCTGCGCGGCTGTGCGCGTATTCTGAAGGGTAGCAACCCGACTCTCATTCGAAATCAGGAGAAGGAATAACCATGGCAGAGATAGCTGTTGAGGCCACCGAA
>ODAK010007301.1_pt1 | contig 11093 bp, 10 predicted proteins | sample 1539591 | NCBI WGS metagenome assembly ODAK01 (sample SAMEA3539303, study PRJEB22396) | soil metagenome | biome: tundra; feature: field; material: soil | place: USA | collected 2010-05 | depth 0.15 m | reverse complement strand
CGTGCTTCTTCGGTGGACGCAACTCGCGCTTCGCATGCAACGCTTCGAGCGCCATCGCCAGGTACCGTCGTGTCTCCTTCGGCTCGATGATGTCATCTACTAACCGCCGCGCCGCCGAAGCATACGGAGTCGCAAACGCACTGCGATATTTCTCGATCAGTTCCTTGCGCTTCGCTGGCTTGTCCGTCGCTTCATTGATCTCCTTGCGAAAGACAATTTCCGCGGCGCCTTCCGCACCCATCACCGCGATCTCTGCCGTGGGCCACGCAATCACCCGGTCCGCGCCCAGGTCCCGGCTGCACATCGCGAGATACGCACCGCCATATGCCTTTCGCAACACCACCGTGATCTTCGGAACCGTCGCCGCCGAATACGCGAACAACATCTTTGCCCCGTGACGAATAATCCCGCCGTATTCCTGTGCCACTCCCGGCAGAAATCCCGGCACATCCGCCAGCGTCAGCAGTGGAATATTGAAGGCATTACAGAATCGTATGAACCGGGCCGACTTATCGCTGGCATTGATATCGAGTACTCCCGCCATCACGCATGGTTGATTGGCGATGATCCCGATGGTACGACCCTGTATGCGTGCCAGACCGATCACGATGTTCTGCGCATAGCCCGATTGAATCTCCAGCAGGTCGCCATGATCCACTAGCTGTGCGATCACATCCCGCACGTCATACGCCTGCTTCGGATCGTCGGGAATGATGAAGTTCATCTTCTCGTCGGAATCCAGCGTTCCCTCGAAATTCAATCGTGGCGGGTCTTCCAAATTGTTCGAAGGCAGGAAGCTCAAAATCCTTCGCGTCAGGTAAATCGCGTCTTCATCGTTTTCGGCGATGAAGTGCACGTTGCCCGACTGCGTCATATGCGCCGCCGCACCACCCAGTTGATCGGCCGTCACCACTTCGCCCGTAACCTGCTTGATCACCGAAGGCCCGGTGATGAACATCTGCGCCTGCTTCGTCTGGATGATGAAATCTGTAAGCGCCGGGCTATACACCGCCCCGCCCGCGCAAGGTCCGCAAATCAATGAAATCTGCGGCACCGTCCCCGAAAGCATCACGTTGTTGTAGAAGATGCGACCATAGCCGGCCAGAGCATCGATCCCTTCCTGGATGCGTGCTCCGCCCGAATCATTCACGATCACGAAGGGTGACCCGGTCTTCAGCGAGAGACTCATCATCTCCACGATCTTGTCGGCATGCACTTCGCCCACCGCTCCGCCCAGGGCGGTGAAGTCCTGGCTGGCAAGGTGCACCAGTCGACCGTCGATCGTGCCCACCCCAGTCACCACGCCATCGGCGGGAATGTCTTTCTTCGCGATGCCGAACAGCGTCGCCCGGTGTTTCGCGAATGCCCCGATCTCCTGGAACGATCCCGGATCGGCGAGCAGGTCGATGCGCTCGCGCGCGGTCAGTTTCCCGGCCTCGTGCTGTTTCGCGATCTTGTCTTCCCCGCCGCCCAGTTTGAGCTGTGCGCGTTTGGCCTCGAGTTCCTGGATCTTCTGCTCAATCCCCGTAACTTTGGCTTCCACTTTTTCAGGTGCTGCCACTGGTACCATTGCGGCTCTCCACTCTCTTTATGCGGCGGCGCGGCGGTCAGGGCCGCGCCACCATCTGTGCACAGGGCAGGTTCACCCCGGGCAAAAGAAAACTATTTGGCGGCTGGTGCAACCACCACTGCGTGCGTCTTGCCACCGAGCGTGATTACGTAATTCATCGCCCCCGGCATTTCATTCGCCGGCTTCTGCGGTGTTGCTGCCAGCGGCGCTGCCTTGTCCTTCACTGGATCTTTCCCGAGATTCTTCGGTCCTTGTGCGCGCGTCCCGAAGAACTTCGGAGCCACCTGCGGGAACATCGCGAACGTCAGCACGTCTTCATCGCTTCCGTTACAGCCCTTCAGCGCCAAAGCATCGGTACGCAACTTCTCCCATTCCGGCTGCAGCAGGTCCGCCGGACGGCAGGTGATGGCCTTCTTTTTTGCATGCTGCTCGGCCTTCAGCAGTACTTCCGGATCCTTCGGTCCCAGCGTGCTTCCGTAATAGCCCAGCATCAGGTCGGCAAACTCGCCGGTCATCACTTTGTATTTGCCCATGATGACGTTGAATACCGCCTGCGTTCCCACAATCTGGCTCGACGGCGTCACCAGCGGCGGATACCCGGAGTCCTTGCGCACGTTCGGCACTTCCAGCAGAACTTCCTGCAACTTGTCGCCCGCGCCCTGGCCCTTCAGTTGGCTCTCCATGTTGCTGATCATGCCGCCCGGAATCTGGCTCTTGAAAATCTCTGTCTCAACGCCGGTGATGTCGCTAAGAAACTCTTTGTACCGCGGACGGATCGTCTCGAAGTAGCGCCGCGCTTTCAGAATGCGACCCATATCCAGCCGCGTCTCATAGCCCGTCCCTTCCAGCATCTCCACAAAGCTTTCCGTCGGATTGTGTCCTGGCCCCAGGCACATTGCGCTGATTGCCGTGTCCACCATGTCGCATCCGGCTTCCACCGCTTTCATCAGGCTGACCAGGGTCACGCCGGTCGTCGCATGACAGTGCACGTGAACCAGCGTGTCGCTTCCGCAAGCTTCTTTAATGCCTTTCACCAGGTCATACGCCGGTTGCGGCTTCAGCAGGCCGGCCATGTCTTTAATGCAGATCGAATCGCAGCCCATCTCTTTGAGCTGTTGCGCCATCACCACAAACGCTGGAATGGTATGTACCGGGCTGATGGTGTAACTGATCGTTCCCTGCGCGTGTTTGCCCGATTTCTTCACCGCTTTGATCGAGGTCTGCAGGTTGCGAATGTCGTTCAGCGCATCGAACACCCGGAAAACGTCCATGCCGTTCTCCGCCGACTTCGCCACGAAACGCTCGACCACGGAATCTTCGTAATGCCGGTAGCCCAGCAGATTCTGCCCACGCAGCAACATCTGCAGCTTCGTCTTCGGCAGCAGCTTCTTGAACTGCCGCAGCCGCTCCCACGGATCTTCATTCAGGAACCGGATACACGAGTCGAAGGTCGCTCCACCCCAACACTCCAGCGACCAGTACCCGGCGTTATCGAGGTCCTCGCACGCCGGAACCATGTCTTCCATCGCCATGCGCGTCGCCATCAAACTTTGGTGGGCGTCGCGAAGAATCAGGTCGGTAACTTCAATGATGCGTCCCATAATCAATTTTCCAATCTCCGGCGATTCCTGCTGCGCGCCGTCACAACCTATTCAACACTTGTGACAAGAAACCGGCTGTGAGGCTTATCACAATTACTTGTGACTCGCCGCCTAGGCGCGCCGCTACGATCCCTATCGGCAGGAAAATGACCGAAGTATTGGCTTTTGAATGAGAAAGTTATAAGGAAGTGTCGAATCGGGCCCACATCTCCCGAATCTGCTCTGGCGTGTAGCCTTTTTCCCGCAGTTCACGCAAACTCAGCGCATCCGTCCGCTTCGCCAGCCGCTGTCCGTCCGTATCCCGCACCAACCGGCAGTGGAAATAAGCTGGGATTTCGCGTCCCAAAGCCCGCAAAATCAAAATCTGCCTTGCTGTCGACACCAGCAGATCTTCTCCACGCACCACCTCGGTGACCTGCATGTCACAGTCGTCGGTGACAACTGCCAGCTGGTAGGCCGGCACGTCGTCCCGCCGCCACACCACGAAATCTCCAAAGTCTCCTCCCGCGACAAAACTCTGTTCCCCGAGATTGCCATCCGTAAACCGGATCGCTTCGCCATCCGGCACCCGAAACCGCCAATTCAACCCTTTTGGACCGACCGGCTGGAGTTTCGTCACGCTCGTCGGCCGGCACTTCCCCGGATAGATTGGCTCCTCATCGGCTTCGTTCGGTGCCTGCGCAATAGTCGCCAATTCCCTCCGCGAACACGTGCAGGGATAAACGACCCCTCGCTCGACCAGCAACTTCCAATCGCGCAGATACAATTCTCGCCGCCCACTCTGCAGGTAAGGCATATGCGGCCCACCCACATCCGGCCCTTCCTGCCACTCAATACCCAGCCAGCGCAGGTCCTCCAGCATCGCCGAGGCGTATTCGCGCTTCGCGCGTTGCGGATCCAGATCTTCATTGCGAAAAATCAGTGTGCCGTGATTCTCGAGCGCGCGTTGATAAGCCATCCAAAACGTGCGCGCATGCCCGAGGTGCAGATACCCCGTAGGCGAAGGCGCAATCCGGCCGCGATAAGAACGAGACGTCACGCCGAGATATTACGGGAAATCATTCGAGGAACGAACACCAACTGGCCTATACCACCCGTACCCGAATCTTCTTCGCCACCCCGCGCGCAATCGCCACCGCGCTCCCCCCGATCTCCAACAGGATCGGTCCGCCCAGCGGCGCTGCCGACTTTACTCGTCCGCGCGCTTCTTCCCGAATACCCAACTGCTCCAGCATGCGCATCTGTCCCGCATCATTCGGTAGCGACAGGATTTCAACTTCACTGTGTGGCGCAACGTGATCGAGCGAGGTGCCCGGTTTGCGGGTTGCGGCTTTCATGGCCATTGCGTTCCAACATACAGGTTCAATCAGCATTCCCACTGTGTTCTCCGTCACACACCACTATCTCAAGACGCTCGCCACCATTCGCGCCATCACGGCTACAAATACCGCCAGCGCGAACGTATAGGCCATTGCATACGAAGTAAGTTTTTTGCCGACTTCGCGCGCCAGCGCGGCCATCGTCGCCAGGCAGGGCATATAAAAGGTAATGAATAGCGTGTAGCCCACGATCTGTGCCGTCGTCATCACCTGGTTAATGTGGGTTGTCCCTAGCGCCTGGGTCAGCATGATCAGGGTGAGCTCTTTGCGGAGCAATCCGAAGATCAACGTCGTTCCTACCGCGAAGGGCAAACCCAGCAATCGCGTCAGCGGCGACAACGCCAGATTGATCAGACGGTCCCATCCATAGAACGAAGCCAGCCCCAGGACCACGCTGCCGGCAATCAGCATCGGCCAGCTCAACACCACGAACTCGCGGAGCCGCAGCCACACTTTCTTCGTCAGGATCCCCGCCCGCGGCCACTGGTATCGTGGAACCTCGAGCACCATTCCCGGCGACACTTCCGGCCAGATCAGCCGCATCATCCATCCCGACAAAATCACGATCGCCACGTTCAGCAGGAACACCGCCAGCGCCCACCACGGCCCCAGGTACACCGCTACCAGTGCGAAGATCACATTCGATCGCGCCGAACATGGAATGAGTATGGCCAAAACACTCGCAATGAATCGGTCTCTTCGCGAAGGCAGGATTCGCGCCGCCATGCAAGCCGGAACACTGCACCCGTAGCCGAGAATCAGCGGCAGCATCGACGTCCCGTGCAGCCCGATCCGGTGCAGCAAGCCATCCATCAGGTATGCGACCCGCGGCAGGTAGCCCACATCTTCGAGCACTGCCAACCCAAACAAAAAGGGCACCAGGTATGGCAGCACGATCGCCGCCCCACCCATCAGCCCGTCCCATGCGCTCTTGAAAAGCGTGTACTTCAAGCTGTGCGCATCCATCCCGCGACTGATCCTCAGAAATCCACTCGCGAGGTGCACCTGCAGCAGATCTTCCAGTCGTGACCCAATGCCAAAGACCAGCCAGAAAAATCCCACCAGCAAGCCGATCAGGAAGATGTATCCCCACAACGGATGCGTCACCACCGAATCCAACCGGTTGCGAATATCCGATTGCGGCTTACCCACCGTCGCCACCTGCTCAAACACCCGCAGGCTGATGTCATGCCGTTCCGACATCACGATCGCATCCGCCGCTCGCCCGCGCTTGTGCTCCAAAGCCGACTTCCATTTTACCGCCGAAGCCGTGATCTCCGGAGCTCGCAGCGAGTCGCAACACCCCGTCTCGAGATATCGAATCGCACGAAAACGGCTTGGGTAAGCACTCTTGTCGTTGGCGTTGCGAATCATCTGATCCACCCGCCCCACCACCGACTCCGCATCCCGGTTCCAGGCCAGTGCGGCGGTCTCCAACGGCGGTTTTCGCAATGTCTCTTTGATCGCGGCAAACAGCTTGTCGAAGCCCTGCCCTCGTCGCGCAATGGTCTCCACTACCGGCACGCCCAGCACCGCACTCAGCTTCTCGCTGTCAATCACGATGCCCTTACGCGTCGCATCGTCCGCCATGTTCAGGCATACCACCATCGGGATGCCGAGTTCGCGCAATTCCAGCGTCAGTTCCAGGCTGCGGCAGAGCAGCGAAGCATCCACCACGTTGATGATCAAATCGATGTTGTGATCGAGCAGGTATTCGCCCGCGATCGACTCCGCGCGGTTCGATCCCGTCAGCGTGTAGGTCCCGGGAAGGTCAACCAGTTCCGCGATCGACCCGTTGAACCGTATGTTTCCTGTCGTGACTTTGATGGAGCTGCCGGGAAAGTTCGCCGTCTCCGAACGATAGCCCGCAACATAATTCAGGATGGTGCTCTTACCGCAATTGGGTTGGCCTGCCAGGGCGATCCGCATAATGTCCTGAGATCAAGGCTAGCCACCCTTCGCACAAACCGATGTGACCTATGTCACTCGATCCTGTGTTTCTTGAACATAGTTTTCATTTTCAAATTGGATGTATCGCCTGGATCCAAAAGTCTTGTCATCCTGAGCGCAGCGCAGGACCTTGCGTTTCGCTCCGCGGTCAGCCCACCCAAACGCTTGCTTCTTCTCCCCCTCTCTTGTCATCCCGAGGAGCGCAGCGACGTGGGGACCTGCTGTTCTTTCGTGAAGCTTAAGATGTTCGCATGCGTCTCCCCGACGATCTCCGCCGCGCCATCGACCAGCAAGTCGACGCCATCCCCGCGCCCACCATGGTCCGCGCCGCCACCGAAATCAGTGAAGCCTACCGCAAAGCCGACTTTGCCTCCGCCCCTCTGAAGAGCGCAGCCCATCGCCTCGCCTACCTCCAGGTTCGCCTTCCCGCCACCTACGCCGCTTGCAGCCATGTCTTCGATAAAACCCGCGAACTGCTGCCCAACTTTCAGCCGAATTCCTTGCTCGATCTCGGTGCCGGTCCTGGCACCGCCGCACGGGCCGCCACCGACGACTTCCCATCGCTCGACAAAATCACTCTCCTCGAACGCGACGTCGAACTACTCCGCCTCGGCCAGGCGCTTGCTTCCGATCATCCAATCCTTAGCAGCGCGACTTGGACCACCGCCGACCTCCGCACTTTCGTACCGCCGCCGCACGACATCATCGTCCTCTCCTACGCTCTCGGCGAACTGAGCGTCTCTCATGCCCGTCGTCTCGTCACCGCGGCCTGGGCCGCAGCGCAACTTCTCATCCTCATCGAACCAGGCACGCCCAAAGCCTTCGAGCGCATGGCAGAGTTGCGCAAGCAACTCATCGCCGAGGGCGCCACCTTCGCCGCGCCCTGTCCGCATGAAAAAGAATGTCCGTTGTTATTGCGTGGAGATTGGTGTCACTTCTCAGAACGCCTGGAGCGCACCGCCGAACATCGCCGCATCAAGGGCGGTTCCCTCGGCTATGAAGATGAGAAGTTCTCGTACCTCGCCGCGACGCGCCTGCCCGTCGCGGAGCGTACCGGCCGCATCGTCCGTCATCCTCAGATCCATTCCGGCTACGTACAGTTGCAGGTTTGCGAAACTGATGGTTTACACCAGCGCACCTTAACCAAATCCCAGAAAGACATCTACCGCGCCGCGCGTAAATCCGCCTGGGGCGATCGTTGGCCGCTTAGCTGAACAGCGTTGTCCGCGACAGGACGTGCCGCCGGTAACTCGCCGTCACCGGCGTCTCCATCACCTTCTGAAATGCCGTTCGGAACTGTGCCATTTCTTCCGGAGTACCCACCGTGATCCGCACATGCGTCGGCCACACCGGCCACGGACGCCCAACCAGCACTCCCTGCAATGCCATGCCATCGATCACCGATTGCGTCGGACGCTTTGCGTCAATCATGAAGCAGTTTGCCTGCGATGCGGTGAACGTATATCCCTGCGACGCTAGCCACGCAAAAGTTTCCTGCCGCACATCGGCATTGATCTTCTTCCTCAGCGCAATCACTTGCGCATCCTTCAGGCTCGCGATCCCAGCCTTCATCGCCGGTACCGGACAAAATGTAAATCCACCGCGATCGTTGATTCGCTTCAGCAGATCCGGTCGCGCCACCACCAGCCCCAGTCGCGCTCCCGCCATTCCATAGAGTTTGCTGAACGTTCGCAGCACCACCACGTCCTTGTCAGCGGCCACCAGGTCGAGGCACGGCGTCGCGTCGCTGAAGTGGATATACGCTTCGTCCAGCACCACGATCGACCCACTCGGCTTGTTCGCCAGCAACCACTCGATATCCGAGCGACTGGTCACCGTCCCCGTCGGATTGTTCGGATTCGCGATGTAATACATGCCCGGACTGCTGCTTGCCGCCACCATCGCCCGCACGTCGTGCGCTCCTTCTTTCGTGAGCGCCACACTCGCCGCCGGGGCATCGCAAGTCTTGGCGGTAAAGGCCGCCGGCTCGTATCCCGGCGCCCCCATCACCACACCTTTTCCCGGACCACAGAAAGCCAACACGCAATAAGCCAGCGGTTGACTCGATCCCGCATAAGGCTGCACATACTCCGGCTTCAAACCATTTTGCGAAGCAAACAGGTTCGTCAGTTCCTCGGCATATTCATCGTGATAGCGCCCACTCTGCGCAATCCCCTCCAGCATGGCAGCCCGCGCCGCTGCGCACGGACCAAGCGGATTCTCATTCGCATTCAGAAAAACCATGTTCTCCGGCAAGGGACTGTGATGCCGCGCTTGTGCGAAGGCAAACTGGGCTTCGCTAAATCCGCCGATCGCCGCCGCTGCGCCGGCAAACGAAACCGCGCGGAGAAACGAACGTCGATTCAAATCCAAGTGTGAAGACCCGCTGCCGATGTCACGTCGTTTCATGATGTCTCCTGAGTTTTGGCATTTTATCTCGACACCAGCCGCTGCAAAGAAAAATCCCCACCCTATACGAGTGGGGATTTCTGATGTCTCGAATCGCTTAGCGCGATAGCACGTGTGCCAACTGGTACAGATCCGGCGAAATTCCTTTTGTCCTGCCTACGATCTCAGCGTACGGAGTCGTCGAAACCACGCCCTGGTTCATGCCCACCACCACGCCTGAGATTCCCTTATCCAGCGCATCCACTGCACCCGCTCCCAATCGCGTCGCCAGCAGCCGGTCGTAAGCCGTAGGCACACCACCGCGCTGCACATGTCCAAGGATCGTCGCGCGCAATTCGAAGCCGGTGCTCTGAGTTTTGAAGTGTCTGACCAGTGCTTCTGCGTTATATTTCGCGCCTTCCGCCACCACCACCATGGCATGCGACTTCCCCCGGCGGTACGCGTCGTGAATCGCCTCGGCGATTTCAGCCGGCTCAAAATCGATTTCCGGCAGCAGCACCAGTTCCGCTCCGCCCGCGATTCCAGCCATCAGCGCGAGATACCCGCACTTCCGGCCCATCACTTCCACCATGAACCCACGCTGATGCGAGGCTGCCGTCACTCGCAGCCGGTCAATCGCTTCCAGCGCGATATTCAGCGCCGTATCCACCCCGATCGTAATTTCGGAACCAACCAGGTCGTTGTCGATCGTGGACGCCACGCCCAGCGTCGGAAATCCCATGTCATTCAGCGCGGCTCCCCCGGTCTGCGATCCGTTGCCTCCAATTACCACTAGTGACGAAATGCCGGCTCGATTCAAATTCCGCAGCGCTTTTTCTCGAACGTCGTCCTTGGAGAACTCCGGGCAGCGGGCGCTCCCCAGCATGGTTCCACCCTTTGCGAGTAGCCCGCCTACGTCGCGCGCCGCTAATGGTAGGAACTCCCCATTTACCAGTCCTGCAAATCCCTGGCTCACGCCGACAATTTCCCAACCCTTGGCAATGCCGCATCGTGCCACAGCGCGAATCGCCGCATTCATTCCCGGCGCATCTCCGCCACTGGTAAGCACTGCGATCTTCCGACTCATTCCACTCTCCCAATTACTATTTCTTTACAGTATAACTGGGATCGTGGCACTTGTGTGTCCCACGGCAGTTGCATAAGCGGTCCACTTCTCGTAATCGGGAATGCTTGTGCCAAAAAAAAGAGGCACGGTTTCCCGTGCCTCGCTGAGGGTTCGAGACCCTATTAACCTTTATTGACCACCAGGTGATTCTCTACCGAGAACGCGCCCATCACGCCATTCGCGCGGATCCCAGCAATATTCTTGTCCGCTTCCGACTGTACCGTGCCGTACAACGCAACGTGTCCATGGTTCACCACGATCCGAATCGGCGCCTGCGGATCGCTCCCATACCGCGACAGACTCGAGTCGCCATAGAGTACGCGGAACTCCCGTGCCCGCAACTCGTCATCGGAAATCGACGTCGGCAGCACCTTGATCCGGTCCACTACATCCTTCACTCCCGGTTCGAAATTCACTAGCGCCACTGCCGAATCTTTATCCGGCTGCCATCGCACTTCTCCATCGAGCGTGACTTTGCCATCATCCACCGTTGCTACCACGTGGTTGTACACATGTCCGTAGCCCCAGCGATCGTAAGCCAGCTTGCGATCCAACTTGCTCTGCAGCACCGCATCGGGAATCTCTTTGCCGCCGACCTGGATCTCGTCATCCACTTCTTTCACATTCGCGATCTTGCGGGCTTTTTTCTCCGCGTTGATCTTCGCCTGGTAATTCCCCACCGTGCCGGTCAAGGTCACAATTCCGTTGTTTGCCGCCACGACCACTTGCTGGAATTCCTTATTCTTCAGCTTGCTTTGTACGCTCTGCTGCAGATTCGTATCCGAAGTGGCCGAGGCTGAGCTGGTCAGCGCAAATCCTGCAACTGCCGCCAGGAACAGCGCTGCTTTGACTACCAATTTCGGGTCTTTCATCTCATCCTCCCTCAATTTAACCCCGCAGTTAATTAGACCCAGGTCCGAGGAAAAAGACTCGCCCGTAACTTTTCTTTACGTTGCTTCTAACTCCTTGGATGAATCCTCCGACGAGGTTTACGCCATCGTCTACGCATGGCTCCGGCACTCCGCGACGACGACGATGTCCGCGCCTCCTGACCTCCGCGTTGAACTGCTAAAATAGTC
>ODAK010007300.1_pt1 | contig 11094 bp, 12 predicted proteins | sample 1539591 | NCBI WGS metagenome assembly ODAK01 (sample SAMEA3539303, study PRJEB22396) | soil metagenome | biome: tundra; feature: field; material: soil | place: USA | collected 2010-05 | depth 0.15 m | reverse complement strand
AATTGCTTTGCCGGGCGCTCGGCGCCGCCCTTGGAGAAGATGTCGATCTCCTGATGGCAGTGAGGGCAGGTGAAGTGGCTCATGTTTTCGACGATGCCGAGCACTTCGACGTTGACCTGGGCAAACATTTCGAGGGCCTTGCGCGCGTCCTGTAGGCTGACATCGCTGGGCGTGGAGACAACGACAGCGCCGGTGAGTGGCACAGTCTGAACCAGCGAGATAACGACGTCGCCGGTTCCGGGAGGCAGATCGACGATGAGGTAATCGAGCTCGCCCCAATCCACCTGTTGCAGGAACTGGCGGATGATCTGGTGGAGCATGGGTCCGCGCATGACGAGGGGCTTGTCGCCGGGGGAGATGTAGCCGATGGAGATGGTCTTGATGCCGTGCGTATCGTTGGGCTGAATCTGGTTGTCAGCGCTGACGCGCGGCTGCTGGGTTGAGCCCATCATGAGGGGGACGTTCGGCCCATAGATATCGGCGTCGATGAGGCCAACGCGCTGGCCGAGGCGCGAGAGCGCGACGGCCAGGTTGACCGCGACAGTGGTCTTGCCTACTCCGCCCTTGCCGGAACCGATGGCGACGATTTTTGAAACGCCGGGCAGGGCTACCGGCGCGGGCGTGGCGTGAGAATGAGCCATTTTGTCTGATACTCCTTTTTGGAAATCGGTCTTGCGCCTTTACGAATTTGGGGTCGAGCCGTTGTTCTGTTCTGTGTATGCGTGGCGCTCTTGTTTGCGGCGGGCTGACTCGGCTTCGCGATGCTCGCGCCGGAGCAGTGCATCCGCATAGCGGCGCATCTCGTTGGGCGTTTCCGGGATCAATTGCGGGACCGTCTGGCGTCGGCCGTTCTTGTCGATGGCAACAAAGACAAGGTAGGCGCTGGCCACGTGGAGCGCCGATCCGGTTTGCGTGTTTTCAGCCCATACCTTGACGCCCACTTCCATTGAAGTGGAGAAGGCCCGGTTGACGCTGGACTTGAGAGTAAGCAGATCGCCGAGGTGGACTGGCTGGATGAAATCGATATGGTCCATGGCTGCGGTGACTACATGGGTGCGGGAGTGACGATAGGCGGCCATGGCGCCAGTGAGATCGATGAAGTGCATGAGGCGGCCGCCGAGCAGGTTGCCCAGAGTGTTGGTGTCATTGGGCAGGATGATCTCTGTCATCTCCGACTGCGTGCTGGCGACTGTACGGGCAATCGGCTTTGTTTCAGTGGAACTCATCTCGTGCTTGCTCCATTCCCTGGCGTGCTCCCGCATCGCAATACCGTCCGCTAGAATGAACGTGGCGGGGGCGCTGCAAATGGGACGCACAGTTCCAGTTTCGGCAATCCAGGCCAATTACGCAAATCCCTCAAGGGCGCAGACCGCCCGACTCGAGCGACATGGATAAGATCGCAGGACTAAAAGAGATTCTGGCGATGGACGCGAAGAACAGCTTTGCGCGTTACGGCATTGCCATGGAGCTGGCCAACCGCGGCGAAACGGAGGCGGCGCTCAAGGAGTTCGAGACGCTGCTTCAGAATGATCCTGACTACACGGCAGGGTACTTTATGGCGGCGCAGACCCTTGCGAACGCGGGGCGAACGCAAGAGGCGATCGGGCGCCTGAAGGCTGGCGTCAGCTGCGCGGCGCGGACCGGCAACAGGCATGCGCTCAGCGAGATGCAGGGCATGATCGACGAACTGGATCGTTGAGCGGCAGGACTTAAAGTTGTGAATTTTCCAGACGGTGCAAAGCGGGTTTACTGCGCTTAGTTTTGCAGCCTTTTAGATTCATTTCGCGTCTATAATATTGATATGCCGAAATATTCCATCGTCGTTCCTTTTCATAATGAAGAGGAAAACGTGACGGTTTTGTATGCGCGCCTGAAGCAGGTGATGGAGCAGGTGGGCGACAGTTTTGAGCTGGTGCTGGTGGATGATGGCTCAACTGACCGCACCTACAAATTGCTGGAAGAGATTGCAGCGGTGGATAGCCGCGTGCTGGTGGTGAAGCTGCGCCGGAATTTCGGGCAGACCTCGGCGCTGGCCGCGGGATTCGACCACTCTTCCGGCGAATTCATCATGTCGATGGACGGCGACCTGCAGCATGATCCGAACGAGATTCCCAACTTTATTGAGAAGCTCGAAGAGGGCTATGACGTGGTGTCGGGATGGCGCAAGGAACGCATCGACAACTTCGTGATGCGACGCATTCCTTCACGCTGCGCCAACTGGCTGATGGCCAAGTTGTCCGGCGTGGACATTCACGATTTCGGCACCACCTTCAAGGCCTATCGGCGCGAGGTCATCACCAATATTCCGCTGTATGGCGAGATGCACCGCTTCATTCCCGCGCTGGCGAGCTGGTATGGTGCGTCGATCTGCGAAATTCCCATCACCAACGTGAACCGGGAGCGCGGCAAAAGCCATTATGGCATCGGGCGCACTTTCCGTGTGTTCTTCGATCTGCTGACAATTCGATTCCTGCTGAAATACATGAGCCGGCCGCTGCACTTCTTCGGCACCTTTGGCGCGTTGGGTATTCTGGCGGGCAGCATCATATCGATGATGTTGCTGGTCATGAAGATCATGAACCCGCACATGAACGTCATGGATCAGCACGGACCTATGTTCGTGATTGCCGGCGTACTGATCCTGGCGGGGATCCAATTGCTTGCCGTTGGGCTGCTTGGAGAGCTCCAGGTACGGCACTACTACACCTCGCAGCATCGAGTGCCGTATGCCATCGATCGCCTGGTCCGTCTGCGCTCCCCGGAAGAGCCGAGCATATTATCGAGGGACAAGGACCAATTCTAAGGACAGAGAACAGGGATAAGGGTTCAGGGATCCGTTTTCAAAAAATGAAGAAGAATGGCCCCGTCCGGGATTGACTGGACGGGGTTGACGTTTCTTGGACGTTTCTCGCGGAACCCTGAACGAAGACGTTGCCGACAAAGCTCTTGCGGCGGCGCACCCTGAGGGTGCATTCTTGCCGATGATATGAAAGCCATCCAGATTCACGAAACAGGCGGCCCGGAGGTTCTGCAACTGGCCGAGTTGCCCATTCCCGAACCGGGACCGGGGCAAGTGTTGATCCGCGTCGAAGCCGTCGGAGTCAACTTCATCGAAATCTATTTCCGCAAGGGCGTGTACAAGGCGACGCTGCCGATCGTTCCGGGCAGCGAGGCGGCGGGAACAGTGGAGAAGCTGGGGCCCGGCGTAACGGGAATTGAAGAAGGCGACTCCGTGGCCTCGGCGAGCGTGCTAGGGAGCTATGCGGAGTATGCGCTGGTACCAGCGGCACAGCTCATCAAGGTTCCATCCAGGGTGACGCCGGAACAGGCTGCGGCTGTGATGCTGCAAGGGATGACAGCGCATTATCTTGCCTATTCGACGTACTCTCTCAAGCCAGGAGACACGGCGCTGGTGCATGCCGGCGCAGGCGGAGTGGGATTGCTGCTCACTCAAATCGCATCGCGGCTCGGCGCTCACGTGATAACGACTGTATCGACGGCGGAGAAGGCAGAGCTGTCGCGCGAGGCTGGAGCTGTAGAGGTGATCCTCTATACCGAGCAGGACTTTGAGGCGGAGGTCAAGCGGCTGACCGGCGGCAAGGGAGTGGATGTAGTCTACGACTCAGTGGGCAAGACGACCTTTGAGGGCAGCTTGAATTGCCTGCGGCCGCGGGGGATGCTGGCGCTGTTTGGCGCGTCGAGCGGGCCAGTGCCGCCGTTTGACCTGATTCATCTCTCTGGCAAGGGGTCGCTGTTTGTGACGCGGCCGACTCTTTGGCACTACATTGCGACGCGGACGGAACTCGAGTGGCGCGCAGGCAAGGTGCTGGACTGGGTGGCGACGGGCGAGCTAAAGGCACGCACAGAGTTCATCTACCCGCTGGCAGAGGCGGCACAGGCGCAGACGGATCTTGAGGCGCGCAAAACGACTGGGAAGATTCTGCTGGAACCATGAGAAGCAGCTTTTAGCCCTCAGCTTTTAGCTTGGTTTTTGTTGGTTCGGAGGCCATTGCCATTTCCTGGGAGGTCGCCGCTAGCCGCTGGAAGCTAGAAGCTGGTGGCTCGATGATGAAGGGAGCGACAATGGCAACCATTTCTATTGCGCCGAATGATCGTGTATTTGCTTTGACGGGCGCGGGGATCAGCGCCGAGAGCGGGCTGCCCACGTTTCGCGCAGAAGACGGGCTTTGGGCAGGTTACCGGGTTGAAGACGTGTGTACGCCGGATGCCTGGCGGCGCGACCCGGCGGGGGTATGGGCGTTCTACTCGGCACGTCGCGCGGCGGGACTGAAAGCTGAACCGAATCCGGCGCACGTTGCGTTGGCGGAATTCGAGGCGCGGCTGCGCGACCGCTTCTTTCTGTGCACGCAAAACGTGGATGATCTACACGAACGGGCCGGCTCCACGCGGCTGGTTCATATGCATGGGGAATTGACCAAGGCGCATTGTGAACGGGAGTGCGGACGCGCGCCCGTCGACGATCGGGCAATCTATAAAAACCTGGCTGAAGTGGGCCGGTGTGCCTGCGGTGGCCGTCTGCGGCCGCATATTGTTTTCTTCGGGGAGATTCCGCTGGAGATGGATCGGATTCAGGATGAGATTGCGAAGGCGTCGTTAATGCTGGTGGTGGGCACTTCAGGGTCGGTGTATCCGGCAGCAAATTTTGTGCATTGGGCGAGACAGAAGGGTGCGCGCACGGTGTACGTGGGGCCGGAACAGCCGCTGAATGCAGATGCGTTTACGAACGTGGTGGAAGGGAAAGCGGGAGAGACGTTGCCGGGGCTGTTTGAGGCGGAGTAGGTGTGCGATTGGCGACCTGCATACGAACACCATCGAATCTGCGTTCTCTTTTCTAAAGCGCGGGATCGCCGGATCGTAGCACGCGAAGAAATGTGTTGCGAACAGCGCGGAAGAGAACCCCGGAATTCCTACTCTGACTGGATAGAAAGTCGAACAAATCGCCGCCTTTCGATAAAGGACAGTCCATGGATGCTTGGTTTCAGGCGGACGCTGTCATCGGTGCAGGCCGCGGCGCGATGTTTGGAGCGGGTTGGCTCGGGTGGGGCTTGGGGAACGCCAGGGCGTTCAACGGATTCGTCGCTCCCACGTTTGGATTCACGGCACTGTTCCTCTTCGCTTTCTCTATCTATTTCCTGCGTAAGGGCCGCCTACTCCGTAAACAGTGCGCGATTGCAGGTGATTTCACTCGACAAACGACCCTGAAATGGTTTTTACTCGTCGCGTTGATGGAGGTCCTTGCAATCGCGCTCGTCGTGATCCTGGCGAATCGACTCCATCGCGCCGACCTGGCGACCGACTGGTGTGCGATGATCGTGGGACTGCATTTTATGCCGCTTGCCAAGATCTTTCGAGCGCCTGGTTTCAGTGTCCTCGGCATCCTGATGATCCTTTGGTGCGTTCTCTGCTGGACGTTCTTCCACTCGAGTACGATCGCTATCTCAGCCTCACTTGGCACAGGAATCCTGCTTTGGGGTAATTGCGTCTCCTCATTGTTTCGAGCCCGAAGAATCGCGCACTCACTGAGTACTTGATTTGGGATCGTCCAGGAGCTGTGACTTAAAAAGTCACAACCGAGGTGGTGGTAGCAGACTATCGCGCCCCCTTGATGAATTCGGTGCGACGGAAGCGCAGGGCGGTCCAGTCTTCGTCGATGGCGACGGCGCGGATGGTGTCAAAACCCTCAGCCTTGAGTTGGTCCCAGCCGGTGTCGCGGTTGAAATCACATTTGTACTTCTTCGATGTGCCTTTTGGGTAGGCGAACCAGACGATAGCATCGCCTTTGGCGCGGCTGGCGATCTGCGGGGTAAGCTCGGCTACTTCGGATTTTCGCGTGACGAAGGCGAGGAAGAAGTTGATTGACGGAACCGATGCAAGGTGTTGATGGATGGTCTTCACCGGCAGCTTCGCCATCTCAGGCTCAAAGCTCGCCGGCGCATTGAGGACGACGATTTCCTGTTGATCTTTGCGGTTGAGTTTCTCGAATACGGTTGCCATGGATTCCGATGATAGCCGGATCGCAGAAATAATCTGCAAGAGATTTTCAACCGCTGGTAAGAGGCAGGAATTACTCGGCGGCTTTGGCTGCGAGAGCGGCTACGATGGCGATGTTGTGCGATAGTTCGCGGGGCAGGTTGTGTCGAGTCGCGAGATACTCCGGGGAGTTATACGACAGCCAGACTTTTTCGTGGTCATCTTCCCACACGAGTATCTTGAGCGGGAGATCGATGGCAATGCTGGGCGCGGCCACCATGAGGGGCGTACCGGCTCGGGGGCTGCCGAAGATGAGCAGCTTGGTTGGGCGCATGATGAGACCGACTTTTGCCGCTTCCCCGCTGTGATCGATGAGCGCGAAGAGGGTGACTCCTTTCTGCTGGAGGATGGACGTAAGCTTGTCGACGGTTTCGTCGATGGAGTTGAGGGTGGGGATGTCGATGATGCTGTTGCCGGTAAATGAGGTCATGGAGATCTCCTTTTCTTTTTGAGGTCGAGGGCGCAGCTCACCGGACCGAAACGAGGTAGACCGACATTGCCAGGCCGACCAGCGCAAGCAGGAAGGCAATTGCGGCGGCCTGAGCTGTCGCGTGGGAGTGAGATGTTTCGCCGCGATCGAGTTCACGGACCAGACGCAAGTGATGCCATCCTGCGTGAAGGTTGACGATCACTCCGATTGCGATGAGAGCGGTGCCAAACCACAGAGACAGCCCATATGAGCGCTCCGCGGGATGGTTTTGCGCGACCCGGATTTCCTGCAGGAACAAGCCGAAACGCGCGACCACGAAACCGAATCCCATCATGGCCAGGCCGGTGCGCGTCCACGCGAGCAAGGTGCGCTCTGCCGCCAGGTAATCACTGAGGCTGGCCTTCTGTCCGGAATTAACGGGTTGATCCATATTTGCTGCCCCTTTTCGGAGTGGTGACAACGCTGATGTACGCAATATAAATGGTCCGAGATGGTCAAGAACGAACGCGGTCCTTGTGATTGATGGAGAGCTCCTGACCTCCCCTTTGGTCCTGTAAAGTTGAGGAAGAGACTCCACGAGTCCTCTCACGGGTTTGATGCGGCGGCCCCAACTGTTTTGACGATCCCTCACAAATCGGATGCCGGAGCGAAAACGGAAGTGCCTGCCGAGCTGTTGCGGCGGGGATTCGGGGTTGCGCAGTTCCGGGCGAACCAGGAGGCGGTCTGCAAGGCAGCAATCGAGGGGCGCGACCTGCTGCTGGTGATGCCGACGGGATCGGGGAAAAGCCTGTGCTACCAACTGCCGGCGATCGCGCGCGGGGGTACGGCATTGGTGATTTCGCCGCTGATTGCGCTGATGGAGGACCAGGCGGCGAAGCTGGCGGCGTTGGGGTTGCGCGTGGCGCGGATTCACTCGGGGCTCGAGCGCGGAGTGGCGCGGCAGGCTTGCGTGGATTATCTGCTGGGGACGCTGCAATTCCTTTTTATTGCTCCAGAGCGGCTGCGGGTGCCGGGGTTTGCCGAGATGCTGGCGAAGAGGCCGCTGGCCCTGATCGCGGTGGACGAGGCGCATTGCATTTCACAATGGGGGCATGACTTCAGGCCGGATTACCGGATGCTGGGGCAGTGGCTGCCTTCGCTCCGCGTGGGCAACAGGGATCAGGGATCAGACATCACGGACGAGACGTGCACGCCGGTGCTTGCGTTGACAGCTACGGCAACGCCCGCGGTGCAGGCGGACATTGTGGCGCAGTTGGGGATGGTACATCCGAAGCGATTCATTCATGGTTTTCGGCGGGAAAACTTGGGGATTGAGGTGGTGGAGGTTCCGGTACCGCTGCGGGCCGGGATTATCTGCAACCTGCTGGCTGTGCCTGAGCGAAGGCCGGCAATTGTGTATGCGACTTCGCGGAAGCAGGCCGAGAGGTTGGCGGAGGAACTGGCACGATGCGCTTCGGGGCGCTCTCGTTCAGGCGGAGAGGGTGCACCGAGGAGTATTCCGGCGGCTTCGTACCACGCGGGGCTGGATGCGGAGACGCGGGAGCGGGTGCAGACGGCGTTTCAGGCGGGCGAACTGGAAGTCGTGGTGGCGACGATCGCGTTTGGGATGGGGATCGACAAGGCGGATATTCGAACGGTGATTCATGCGGGGCTGCCGGCGACGCTCGAGGGCTACTACCAGGAGATTGGGCGCGCAGGGCGGGACGGTGCGCCGAGCCGGACATTTCTGATGCACTCGTACGCGGACCAGGGGACGCATGACTTCTTTCTGAACCGGGACTATCCGCCAGTGGGGCACTTGGAACAGGTTTTTCGGAGTCTTGGGGGAGAGCCACGGCTGGTTGAGGAGATGCGCGGTTCCTCGAAATTGGATGAAGAAGAATTTGATAAAGCATTGGAAAAGCTGGAGATTCATGGTGGGGCTCGCGTTGATTTTGGCGGCAATGTGACGGTTGGGAGACCGGGTTGGAAGCAGACGTATGCAGTGCAGGCGCAACTCCGCGCGGAGCAGTTCGAGAAGGTGCTGCGGTTTACTACATCGAGCGATTGCCGGATGGCGGCGCTGGTAGGGCATTTTGGAGATGTCGAGGATGCGAGCACGCGATGCGGGGTGTGCGATGTTTGCGATCCGGCAGGGGCAGTGTTGAGGCTGTTCCGACGGGCGACCGCGGGCGAGCGAGATCTTGCACAGGCGATTGTTGGGGAACTGCGCGGGGTTGATTACAAAGCCGCCGGGACGCTGCAGCGGAGCGTGGATGGAGCGGGAAGGCTGAGTCGAGATGAGTTTGACGGGCTGCTGGACGCGATGATGCGGGCAGGACTAATCGAGATGGAAGAGGCGGAGTACGAGAAGGACGGAGAGGTGCGGCGGTTTCGCAAGGTGCGGGTGACGGACGTGGGGCTGGAGATGCGGGCCGGGGGAAGCGTTGAACTTTTGATCAGCGACGGAGTGGTGGAGGAATTTGGCGGGCAGTCAGCGAAGCCTTTGCCAGCGAAGAAGAGCAAGGGCGCGACCAAGAGTGCCGCCGGGAAGCCGACAGAAGCTACGACCGCGGAGCTATCAGCCAAAGGGGAAATTCTGGCATCGCGGTTACGGGAGTGGCGGGCGACAGAGGCGAAACGACTAAGGGTTCCGGCGTACGTGGTGATGCACGACCGGACTTTGACTGCCGTGGCGCGGATGCGGCCGGGAAATCCAAGAGAGTTGCTGGAGATTGACGGAATCGGGCCGGCGAAGGTGGAGAAGTTTGGGCCGGCAATTCTGGAGTTGTGCCGATTCGTCCCATAAGAATGGGTGCCCACCCTCGCGACGTCTTTGCTCTTGTCGCTAGGGTGGGACGAGGAGTGCAATTCCTTACGCGACGCGTTCGATGGTGACGGACTGGAGGACCACCGGGGTCTTGGGCTTGTCCTGTGCCGCGCGTGGGACTTTAGAGATTTTGTCGGCGATGTCCTGGCCTTCGACGACTTCGCCAAGGATGGTGTGCTTGCCGGTGAGCCATGGAGTGGCCGCGACGGTGATAAAAATCTGGCAGCCGTTGGTGTTGGGGCCGCTGTTGGCCATGGCGAGTTTGCCGGGCTTGTCGAACTTATGAGGCGAGCCCTTGGTCTCGTCTTCGAAGCGGTAGCCGGGACCGCCCATGCCGTTGCCGGCGGGGTCGCCACCCTGAATCATGAAGTCGGGAATCACGCGATGGAAGATGGTTCCGTCATAGAGCTTGCTGCTGGACTTGGCGTGGGTGGAGGGGTGTGTCCACTCCTTCTTGCCTTCGGCAAGATCGATAAAGTTCTTGACGGTGACGGGCGCGTCGGCCTCAAAGAGACGGACGGTGATTTTGCCTTCGCTGGTTGAGAAGACGGCGTAGGTTCCTGATGCAAGTGCCATGTGAACTCCTTGGAAGCGGTATTTGTGGTGATAGCGGAGTGAGTCAGTAAGGCGGCGAAGTATGTCCGCTGCATCGCCGACGTGATGACTCAAGGTTGCGGGGCGGCAGTTGGCGCTGGTGAAGCTGCAGGTTGCGGTTCGCCAGCCGGCGCAGGCGGGAGGGCCTTGCCCTCGGGAACGATCGTCACTTTGTTCAGCGTGACGGGTGTGAGGGGTTTATCGTTTTCGTCGCGCTGAACGCGGGTGATGGTTTTGACGACCAGCACGCTGGGGTCATCGCACTGGCCGAAGATGGTGTAATGCCCGTTGCCTGCTTCGTAGGGCGCCTCGGTCACGAAAAACTGGCTACCGTTGGTGTTGGGGCCGGAATTAGCCATTGCCAGGCGACCGGCTAGATCAAAGCCCAGATTGGGATCGAATTCATCGTTGAAGGTGTAGCCGGGATCGCCCATGCCAGTGCCGATGGGATCGCCGCCCTGAATCATGAATTCAGGAATGACGCGATGAAAGGTTGTGCCGTCGTAGAGTGGCTTGTGGTGCTGCTTTTTTTTTGTGCCGGGATCGGTCCAGTCCTTCGAGCCGTCGGCGAGGGCGATGAAGTTGGCGACGGCGACGGGCGCCTGCTTCTGGAAGAACTGGCAGGTGATGCGGCCCATCGAGGTATCCATCACGACCACGGGTCCGTTGGGTTGAATCATGGCGGCTGCTGTCGCCTGCGGTGCGTCCGGTATTTCAGGGGCCGGCTTGGTCGTGTCCTGGGCGAGCGCAGTAGCGGCGAAGGCTGCGGCCATTGCGGGAATCAAAAGGGAATGCTGAATTTTCATGCCATGTTTGAGGGTAAATCATGGGGCGCGGAGCCTGCCAGCGCACGGTGCGGACCTTGTATCGTAATTCCATGAGTGATTTCACAGTGAAGCTTCCCCTGGGGCGCATGAGGGTATTTGTGTGCGCCTTGTGCTGCATTGCGATGCCGGTTCAGAGCGTCTTGGCTCAAACAGACAAAGGAACTCCCGCGGAGAAGCCAGCGTCCCCAGAGAAGCCCGCAGATAAGTCGACGCTGCCGCCCTTGCCTGCGGAAGCGCACACGCAGCAGTCGATCGAACTGGACGGCAAGACACTGCACTACACGGTCACGGTGGGTGCGTTGCCGATGCGTGACAAGGATGGAAAAGTCGCCGGCGAAGGGGTGACGACCGCCTATACGATGGAAGGCAAAGACCGGCCAGTT
>ODAK010007299.1_pt1 | contig 11094 bp, 10 predicted proteins | sample 1539591 | NCBI WGS metagenome assembly ODAK01 (sample SAMEA3539303, study PRJEB22396) | soil metagenome | biome: tundra; feature: field; material: soil | place: USA | collected 2010-05 | depth 0.15 m | reverse complement strand
CGAACAAGGGCCCGAGCACGTGCTTCGTCCATCATCCCTCCTCAGTTCCTGCTCCGACCGAACGTTCCGTCATGCTGACTCGGAACCGCCCGCCGACCCTACGACGGTGTCGGTTCCTGGAGCACCGACGTCCTCTTGGACCCCTCGCCGGAGGCCGACGAGGGCCACCACGGCCGCCGCGGCCATGATTATCGCCATGACGTGGAGCACATTACGAGTCGCGTAGGCGAAGTCGACCTGCACGAAATGTGGGATCGATGCGATCTTGCCGCTTCCGCCCTGGGCCTGCGAGATGCTCTGTGCTTCTCGCACGGCGCTCGCACGCGGGGCCCCTGACGCCACCAGTGAGGTGACGATCCGCGAACGCAACGACGACACCAAGATGGTGCCGAGGATGGCGAGCCCCAGGCTGGCCGCGTAGTTCCGGACCGTCTGCGTGATGCCGGTGGCCTCTCCGTAGGAAAGACTGGAAGCTCGATTGACGGCGTCCGTGCTCGCCGGCGTGAGCATGAGCCCCATGCCGGCACCGGCCAGGATCACGAACCACACCTGGGACCCGAAGTTGAGCTGCGTGACCTTCCCCGCCCAAAGGTCAAAACCCACCGCGGCCAATACACAGCCGACCACGACAGGCCGCTTGGCTCCGCGCCGGTCGAGTAACCGTCCACCGATCTGCGAGGCGATCACGAAACCGAGGAAGAAGTACAGGAGGTAGAGACCTGCTTGCGAGGCCGTCTTCCCCAGTGAGATCTGGGCATACTCGCTGGCGAAGAAGAACACCGGGACGAACGCCATCATGGCGATGCCAAGGACGAGGTTCTCCACCAGAAACGCCCGGATCCGAAAGATGCTCATCTCGATGAGAGGCGACCGGGTCTTGAGCTCGACGAAATAGAAGATGACGAGCAACACCAAACCAGCCGCGATGACCAGCCCGGTGCCGGGATTGCTCCAACCCCAGATCGCCGACTGTTGGAAACCGAACACGCTCAGGGCCACGCCCGGGACGATCAGCGCCAGACCGCGGTAGTCCATCCGAGCGGGCCGATGCTCGGTGGCGGGCTTCGATGCGGCGATCAGTACCAGGGCGATGATGGCGACGGGGATGTTCACCCAGAAGATGGCCCGCCAGGTCCATTGGGTCAGAAAACCGCCGAGCACGGGACCGGCGGCGGTGAGGCCCCCCGCGATGCCGAAGAACAGCGCCAGGGCTTTCCCTCGTTCTCGCAGCGCGAAGGTCTGGACCACGATCGCCAACGCGGCCGGGAACATGATCGCCCCACCCGCGCCCTGGATGACCCGGAAGGCCACGATCCATGCTTCAGCCAGGGCTCCTTTGGGGGTGAGACCGCACATCGCCGACGAGCCGGCGAAGACGATGACGCCGAGGGTCACCATCTTTCGGTGCCCGACGGTGTCCGCCAGCCGACCGCCGAATGCAAACAGGGCCGCCAACGACAGGAGGTACGCGTTGATCGCCCATTGGACACCGGTGCTCGTGAGACCGAGCTCCCTCTGGATCTGGGGAGCGGCGATGGACACGATGGTCTGGTCGATAAATGTCATCGCCACGGCGAAGATCATCGCCGCCAGGACCAGATTCCTCGGCCGACCGCCCGAAGCGTCGACCACGGTCATGGGCCTGCCTCCTGTTCTCCCCGGCTACCGAACGATTGCCGCGTCGGTCAACGCATCGATTCCGGCAAGCTTGCCCGCCAGGTCATCGCTGAGGCCATAGCGATCGGCGAGCGCACCCGGGGACGCATAGCTGACCTTGGTCTGATCCCCATCAGCCCAGACGAGCACTTTGAGGGGCAGGTCGAGTGCGACGAGCGGCGCGGCAACCATGACCGGAGTCCCGGCCTCGGGGCTGCCGAATATGACCACCTTGGTGTCCCTCAGATCGAGTCCCCGGTCCTTCGCCTCGCCGCTGTGATCGATCACGGCGAAGACCTTCAGCCCCTTCGCCGTGACGACGTCGACGAGGCGAGTCACCGTGTCGAGGACGGACTGGGGGCTGACCTTCGTGACGATCCCGCGTACAGCGCCGGGAGCCGGATCGACCATGGTCTTGTCCTTTGTTAGTGACACCCTGCATCTTCTGTCAGAACACCACCACGATTCCAACCGGGGACGGCGAAAGTCCGAGGCAACGGGCGGACCGCTCCTGTTGTTCTGGGCTCACGCATTGGATAGAACCGGCTCGCTGAATCCGATCGAGAAGGCCGTTCGACGCATCGACGGGTTCCAGCAGCGACAGACGGCCATCTCCTTTGTTTTCGGCGTGGTGAAGAAGTTCGGAGACGACGCGGCCGGCACCTTGGTGGCGCTCATCACGTACTACGGCTTCCTGTCACTTTTCCCTTTGCTCCTCGTGCTCACCACCGTTCTGGGGCTCTTCTTCGCACACAACGCCGCCCTGCAGACCCGCATCATCGACTCGGCCGTCGGCCAGTTCCCGATCGTCGGCAGTCAGCTGGCGGGGCCGAACGGAGTGGGCTCGCTGCGGGCTGGGAACATGGTCGGGCTCATCGTGGGCCTGATCGGTCTCGCGTGGGGATCGATGGGGGTGAGCCAGGCGGCGCAGCGGGCGATGGCCGAGGTTTGAAACATCCCTGGCGTGATCCGCCCCGGCTTCTTGCCTCGACTCGGGCGAAGCGTCGAGTTTCTCTCCATCCTCGCCCTCGACATCGTGCTGACGACGTTCCTGGCGGGATCGGTCACCCTCGGCCACGCAACGCTGTGGATCCAACTGCTCAAGGCGGCGACGGGGCTCGGGGCCAGTGTCGTGCTACGTCCTCGGGTTCCGCGTGCTGACCCCCAAGACCATCAAGACCAGTTGGCTGATCCCAGGAGCGGTCCTCGCCGGTGTGAGGTGGACGATCCTGCAGTACGCGGGGACGCTCCTGGTCGGCCACACGCTGCGACACGCCAACCAGACCTACGGCTACTTCGGAAGTGTTCTGGGCCTGATCTCTTTCTTGTACCTGGCCGCACAGGTCACTGTCTACGCGGCGGAAGTCAATGTTGTCCGAGCGAGGCACCTCTACCCGCGCAGCATCGCCCCACCCCCGCTGACCCCTGCCGATCGAATCGTTCTCAGCGCCATCGCCGCCCAAGGCGAGAGACGCTCCGAGCAGCACGTCCACGTGGACTTCCCGTCACCTCGAAACGACGAGTGAGCACTGTTCGCCTCGTGTCCGTGCTGCGACTCGTGAGGATCAAGACACCTGTCCACCACCCCTGTCCATCGTCGACCTCTATCCGATCCGACCACGAAGCAGCCCTACTATTCGGTGGTGCCACCCGATCCACCCCGAGACTCGGAGCTCGCCGCCCTTTCGATCGAAGAGATCGAAGACGCCGTCGTCGACGGCGATCGCCCCTTGGCGTCAGGCACAGCCCTCTCCGCCTTACGGCACCGCACCTTTCGCATCGTCTTCTTCGGTGCCTTCGCCTCGAATATCGGCACCTGGATGCAAAACGTCGTCCTCGGTGCCTACGCGTACAACATCACCCATTCGAGCACCTTCGTCGGGGTCATCATCTTCGCCCAGCTCGGCCCCGCCCTGCTGCTCGCCATGGTGGGGGGGCTCATCGCCGACAAGGTGGACCGCAAGAAATTCCTGATCGTGCTCTCCATCGAGCAGTTGGTCTTCTCTCTCGCCCTCGCCTGGGTGGTGCGATCCGCATCGCCGTCACACGTGGTTCTGGTTCTGATGGTCGTGATGGTGGGCGTGGGGAGCGCGATGTTCGGGCCCGCCTATGCGGCCATCCTCCCCGGCCTGGTCCGCCGGGCCGATCTGCCCGGTGCCATCTCGTTGAACTCGGCCCAGATGAACGCGTCCCGCGTGATCGGTCCGATCATCGGGGGGGTGGGCTACCACTTCGTCGGACCGGCATGGGTCTTCGCCGGGAACGCTGCCACGTATCTCTTCGTCGTGGCCGCGCTCATGGTCGTGGCACTGCCCGTCACTCCCCAGGCGACACAGCACGCCAGCCGGTGGCGCGAGTTGACCGCCGGCGTCACCACCGCCCGCCAGGACAGGGTGGTGGGACGGTGCCTGGTCACGGTGTTCCTCTTCTCGCTGCTCGCCCTCGCCTTCATCGGCCAGATGCCTGTCGTGGCGGCACACAACCTCGGGATCGACCCCAAGTCGGCGAACTACGGAATCCTCTACGCCTGCTTCGGCACCGGCGCCCTCGTCGGGGCCATCTCGATCGGCACCGTCTTCGCGCGGACGTCCAAAGCGATGATCGTGCGGGTTTGTCTCGTCTGCTACGCCGTGGCCCTCACCGCGTTCGCCCTCCTCCGAACCCCGCTCCCCGCGTATTTCGTGGTGGCAGTCGTGGGGGCCTTCTACTTCGCCTTCATCACAGCACTCAACACGGCCCTGCAGACCCGCTTGGGCGATGAGGTGCGCGGGCGCGTCATGGCCCTGTGGATCATGGGGTTCGGCGGCACCGTGGCCCTGGGCAACTTGATCATCGGGCCCGTGGTGTCCTCAGTCGGCATCACCAAGGTCTTGATCTTCGGAGCCGCGGTGGCCCTCTTGTTGGCCTGGTACGCAGACGTCCGGGTCCGGGGCGATGAGACGGGCCAGACCGGCCAGACCGGCCAGGCGTTAGCCCAGTAACGACGGTCAGCGCAGGGCGACCGGCGTCACGCCACGGACTCCTCGACCCGAACAGGCTCCAGGCGGGCCGACTCCTCGACCCGAACAGGCTCCAGGCGGGCCAACTCCTCGACAGCGACCGCTTCAGATCCCGCGTCGGTTCCCTCCTGGTGGCGCGAGGCCCGGATGAGCACGCCGGCGACCACCGCGGCGCCGGCCAGGAGGACGGCACTGACGGTGAACGCCGTGGTGTACCCGTGGACCGCGGCGCTCTGCACCCCGACGACGCTCTTGACGTGACCGGCGAGGTACGTCGTAGCGGCCGACGCAGCCACGGTGTTGAGGAGCGCGGTCCCGAGCGATCCCCCCACCTGTTGGGTGGTGTTGACCAGAGCGCTCGCCACGCCCGCGTCCTTGGGCTCGACGCCGACGAGCGCCGTGCTGCTCAGGGGAACGAAGGACATCCCCATGCCGAGGCTGACGAAGATCTCGGGCGGGAGGAGGTGCACGAGGTAGGAACTGTGCACCGTCAGTCCCGTGAACCACAGGAGCCCACTCGCGGCCAGCGTCAATCCGGCGACCATCAGAGCCCGGGGGCCAATGCGCGGGAGGAGGCGACTGGCCAGGCCCGCGCCGATGATGATCCCGCCCGAGAAGGGCAGGAACGCGAACCCGGTCTTGAGCGCCGAGTAGTGCAGCGTTCCCTGGAAGAAGTACGTGAGGAACAAGAACGTGCCCAACATCCCGCTCCCGACGAGGAGTGACGCCAGGTACGAGCCGCCCCGGTTGCGATCGATGATCACGCGCATGGGGAGCAGGGGGTGCTTCGAACGCAGTTCGATGGCGGTGAACGCCGCCATGAGCACCGCCGAGCCCACGAGGAGCGCGACAGTCAGAGAGGCTCCCCAACCGTGGGTGCCGGCCACGGTGAAGCCGTAGACGAGCAGGAAGAGCGCTCCGGTCACGGTGACCGCGCCCGGGAGGTCGTATCCCGCCTTGGTCTCGCCGCGGCTCTCCCGGACCACTCGGCTGGCCGCAATGGCGGCCAGCAAGGCGATGGGCACGTTGATGAGCAGGGTCCAGCGCCACGACGCCAGCTGGGTCAACGCTCCGCCCAGGACGAGGCCGATGGCCGCCCCTCCGCCTGCGATGGCGCCGTAGACGCCGAAGGCGCGGGCCCGTTCTCGAGGCTCGGTGAACGTGACGGTCAGGAGCGAGAGCGCGGCGGGAGCCATCACGGCGGCAAAGGCGCCTTGCAGCGCACGGGCCCCGAAGAGCATGGCGGGGTCCTGGGCCAGGCCGGCGAGCGCCGAGGCGACGCCGAAACCGAGCAGGCCCATGATGAACATGCGGCGTCGGCCGAGGTAGTCCGCGATCCGACCCCCCAGCAAGAGCAAGCTGCCGAAGGCCAGCGTGTAGGCACTCATCACCCACTGCCGGTCGGCGATCGAGATGTGCAGGGCGCGTTGGGCGGAGGGAAGGGCCACGATCACCACCGACGCATCCAGCACGATCATGAGCTGGGCCACGGCGATGACCGCCAGGGACCAGTACCGCCTCGGATCGGGGGCTTCTGACTGCGGTGCGATCGTCGGCACCATCTGGGTCGTTGTCACTTGGGTACCTCTCTACGGGCTCGACTGGCGGGCGGGGGCGAAGATTCGGTCCTCGTGGGCCCCGTGGTCCTGGCCTTCTGGAACCGGGGGGTCTACAATCGGAGCGAAGGTTCCGTTTCCATGAGTACTATACGGAACGTGCGTTCCGTTTGTCAATCCGATGTTGGGGGCCCAACGTCATGACCGCCAGGACACCGACCGCAGAAGACCGTGGTGTGATTGCGACCGAGGACGGGGTCGACAACGTGGTCATGGCGGGCACGGGGGCAAAGCCCATGCGAGCCGATGCCGTCAAGAACCGTCAGCGCATCCTCGAGGCGGCCGAGGCGATCTTCGCCACCGAGGGGTTGTCGGTGCCGATCGACACCGTGGCAGAGCGGGCCGGCGTCGGTGTCGGGACGCTGTACCGACACTTCCCCACCAAAGAAGCGTTGTTCGAGGCGATCGTGACCGCGAAGCTCGAGTACCTCTTGGAGTTGGCCCGGGGCCGCGCCACTGCACCTGATCCCGGAGATGCCCTGTTTTCGTTCCTCGGTGAGTTCGCCCAAGAGGCATCGGCCAAGCACGACCTGTTCGACGCCCTCAGTTCAGCCGGCATCGACATCAAGTCGAGCTGCGCAGGGATGGTCGACGAGATGAAGCGAAGCATCGACATTCTCCTGCAACGGGCCGTGGCGAAGAAGACGGTTCGTGACGACATCTCGACCGACGAGATGATCGGCCTGGTCGTCGGGGTCTGCCAGGGCCGAGGCCACCCGGGGTACGACGATGCCACCGTGCAGCGCATGGTGAAGATCGTGTGCGACGGGCTCCGGCCACCGCTTACCGGCTGACCCGATCAGCTCCACCGGGCTCGGCTCGGCACGACGGGGTCGGTTGAGCGAAGATGCGTCGATGCCAGAAGCGGATCTTCGCGGTGTGACCATTGCCTATGACGTGTTCGGCCCCGATGGCGGGGAGCCCGTCGTGCTCGTGTGCGGGCTCAGCCAACCCGCGGTGGGTTGGCATTTCGCCATGGTGCCGGCATTGACCGAGGCCGGCTATCAGGTCGTGACCTTCGACAATCGGGGGGTGGCACCGTCGTCGGCTCCCCCCGCTCCGTACACGATCGACGAGATGGTCGATGACACCATCGGTCTGCTCGATCATCTCGGCCTCGACGCAGTCCATATCGCCGGGTACTCCATGGGGGGGTGGATCGCCGAGACCCTCACGCACCGACGTCCCGAGCGGGTCCGCTCCGCGGTCTTCATCGGGAGTTGCAACGTCGGGACCTCCTGGGAGAAAGCCATCACCACGGTAGAACGCGACCTGGCCCTGCTCGACCACGAGCTTCCCCGCTGGTTCAACGCCGTCGAGACCATGCGGTACCTGCCCAATCATGAATTGCAACAAGACGACGTCGTCGACCAGTGGCTTGCGCTCATCGGCGACCTCGAGCCCTGGTCGAACCCCGGTCGACTGGGGCAATTCGAGGCGGCCCTGGACTGGTCTTTCGACGTCGAGCGGACCCGACGCTGGCCGGAACTGACGCGACCGTGCCTGGTGCTCGCGTTCGAGCACGACGTCGACTCCCCTCCGGCCCGGGCACGCGAAGCCGCCGGCCACATCCCCGGCGCCCGTTTCGTCGAAGTGCCGGGCGCGAGCCATCTCGGGGTGTTCACGCACGCCGAGGCGGTGTCGAGCGCCGTCCTGGGTTTCTTCGCCGACGCGCGCAACGTCTAGAGGCACACGATGAGCCAGCGCGTCACGGCGGGCCCATAGGGCCGAGCACGAAGCCGGCCTCCCTCCGATGGCGCCACTACCCGAGGGGAGGACCCACTTCGGCGACGAGGTTCTTGTAGGCCTGCTCCCCCATCGAGGTCCACATGTCGACCGCAGGAGGGGGCATATGGGCGAGCATCTCGTCGCGTTGGGCTTGGGTCATGCGATCCCGGATGAGCCCGAGGATGAGCCAGACCTTGTCGCCGGTGAAGCTGCCCAGGGCGTGACCCGGGAGCGCCCCCCATTCCGCGAGGGACAGGTTCTCCGCACAAAGGGGCAGCACCAAGCGCTCCTCGTCACCGAGATGCTCCTCGAGCCTTGCCGCCAACTCCCCCAGCGCGGCGGCGGATTGGTCTTGTGCAGCTTCCCTCCCAGCACCCCAAGTGGACAGCGCGTAAGCCGACTCCTCGATGAGCCCCACGACCTCGGCGTGTTGTGCCGCCATCTGGTCGAGCATGTCCCTCTGGTCCGGACACCTTTCGCGCAAAAGAGAGAAGACCAGCTTCTCCTCCCCATCGTGATGCACGTGGAGGAAGGCGAGAATGTTGTCGAACAGGTTGGTGATCATCTCGACGCGCGCTGTGTCGGACGCGTCCACGCCGCGGACCAATTGGGGTGCGGAACCGAGTGAGTCCCGCAGCACCTGGTGCACGGCGAACATGTCGGAGACGTCGGGTCGAGGCGCACCTGATGCGGTTGTCATGGCAACTCCTGGTCGGTATGGGGTCTTGGACCGTCGTCGGCAACTTTAGAGAACCATCCCCGTCGTTGCCCGCGGCGACACCTCCTGACGGAAGGGCCCGAGCGCGGTCGAGGTCCTGCAATAATCACGGGTCGACGATCGCGGGCGGACCGGACACCTTCGAGGACGGCGCACCGATGGACGTGCTGGGAATTTCTGTGCGTTGGCCGATCGTGGGTGCGCCCATGGCTGGAGGGCCATCCACGCCGACGCTCACCGCGGCGGTGAACCGGGCCGGCGGTCTGGGATTTCTCGCTGGCGGTACAAAGCCGCGCTGGCCGACCCCCGCTTCACCTCGACGTCGATGACGCGGGCCTTCAGTGGGCGGCGGCCCCTCGGGCTCGTGAACGACTTCATGCGAGCCCATCCCGATGCACCGTCGGCCTATCCCCACATCAACAACGCCACGCGAGCGTTGCGACAGGGCTTCGGCCTGGCGCGGGACCGGCCCGCCGCCGAGATCATCGCCGCCATCGACGCTGAATTCGACGCGGTGAACACCTGATCAGAGACGTCGTCCCGACGTCTCAAGGGCGAAATTCCGGGTGTCCGGGCGCCCTCGCGTCGGACTCGCTGACGCCGGGGCTCGTCCAAGATTGGGTCGCTCGGCCCATAGGCCGGTGCCAAGAGTTGCCGACCAGGGTTTTCCCCTGCTCTGGGACTGCCCGGGTTGAGGACCGAATCAACCCTGTGACCTGCGCCGATGTGTGACGGGTCAAGGACTGGGCCTCCGCTGTCGACACCTCTTTGGAGCCCATGGCGAACGCATTCAGAAACCAGCGCGGCGACGGAGCCCAGTCAGCCGAATACGACCCGAGATCCGGTACGGAGCTCGACGGAGAAGAGCGCGTCGCCAGAACGAAGACTCGCCGGCATCCGGGGGTCCGGCTGGTCCTGACGCTCGTGGTCCTGTTGCCCATGCTGGCCACAGGGATCCTGATCCTGTCGTCGGCCAACTCGGCGTGGACGTTTCGCCAGAGCGCGCAGGTCGTGGCCAAAGACGCCACCGCACTTCAGGTCATCGCCAACGCCCGGGCCCAGATGAACTCGTTGGAAGTCCCGCTCTCGGCGGTGTCGTACGCGGCGCAGATCGGGATCAGCGAGCCCGTCCTCGACACGCTGCTGCACCCGGCCGTCCCCTTCAGCAAGCAGCTGGCCCAGGGAACCGCCACGATCGCCGACTTCTCGACGTTCTCCTCCACACCGATCCTGCGCGCCGATGTGGCCGAGCTCCAAGCAATGATCCCGAAGGTTGCCGCCAAGACGGTCACTTTCAACGATGTCCATGTGTTCCTCACCAAGATGGCGAGCGACATCGACAAAGTCTGGTACACGGCGTATAACCGCCTCCAGGCCGACGTCGCCTCATGGCAACCGCCGGGGACGTTCGAAGTGCACGTGTCGGCCTTGCGCCAGACCTATCAGGCCTTCCTGGCCGGGGGTCATGAGATCGAGGGTGCGATCTTCGTCCTCGAAGGCACCGGGCCGGCAGACTCCAAGCAGGAGCTGATCCAGGCTGCCGGTGAGTACCAGACGGCCACCGGTGAGTTCACCGGCCAGCTGAGCCCCAAGGCCGAGCAGGCGTGGCGGTACCTGCAGGCCAATCCTTCGGACCAGCGCTTCGCGGCCACCATCCAACAAGGGCTCGGCGTGGCCCTCACCGGCTCGCAGCCTCCGTTCAGCGGAAACGCCACGTTCGCGGGCGCATCGATGGCTCCCGGCGTCCACTACCTCGGGGACCTGAACAAGCTCGTCACCTCGGCCTCACAGGACCTCCACGACACGGCGTTGACACAGGCCTCGGCCGCCTCGAACCGCCTGGCGGGAGAGATCGTCTTCCTGGCACTGCTGGCACTGGTGGGCTTCGGAGGTGTCATCGTGGGGGGCCGCGTCCTCACCCGACCTCTCAAGAAACTCGCCGCCGCCGCCCTGCAGGTCCACAGCGGTGATTTCGACCTCGAACGCCTGCCCGATTCCGGTCCCCGGGAAGTGGTCACGACCACCGAGGCATTCAACGACATGGCCTCGACGCTCAAGGCTGTCGAAGCCAAGGCCGTGGCGTTGGCGGCCGAGGACCTCTCGGACCCCGAGTTGCTCACGCCCTTGCCGGGGCGGACCGGCCACGCCCTGCAGGCGTCGGTCGACACCCTCGCGGTCAGGATCCGCGAGCGCGAGCTCCAGCGGCAGCTGCTGCACGAGGCCGCCACCCACGACTCGCTCACCGGACTGAAGAACCGCGCTGCGGTCTTCGAGTTCCTCACCCACGACGTGAGCCGACGACGCGAGGCGGGTGAGACCGTGGCCGTGCTGTTCATCGACCTCGACGGGCTCAAGCCCCTGAACGACACCTACGGGC
>ODAK010007298.1_pt1 | contig 11094 bp, 6 predicted proteins | sample 1539591 | NCBI WGS metagenome assembly ODAK01 (sample SAMEA3539303, study PRJEB22396) | soil metagenome | biome: tundra; feature: field; material: soil | place: USA | collected 2010-05 | depth 0.15 m | reverse complement strand
GAAAAAGTGGTTGCGCAATTTCCGGATTGCCGCGACGCGCGTCGCGAGTTGGGTATCTCCTACTATCAGCAGCATCGCGCGGCTGATGCCATGGCGCAGTTCAGGGCGCTGCAGGCAATCGACCCCGACGACCTTGCCGCACATTACAACCTGGCGATTCTTTACCGGCGTAAAGGCATGAAACACGAAGCCGAAGTGGAGGCTTCGCTGTATAGCATCAAGCGAATTGACCCGGGCGCTCCCACGTACTCACTTGAGTATCTGCGCAAGCATCCTGAAATTTCAACCGAAAGCGTTCCGTGGCACGTGCATAGCAATGTTCAGACCGCGCCTCCAACCAGCGCGGGCGGAACACCCTAAAGAGGAAGCAAAAAGTGGGCCATCGCGATCTGAATCGCCGTACATTTCTTCGTTCTCTCAGCCGCACCGCGCTGGTCTTGCCGTTCGCCGACGTCGTCGCGCTCGCGTCCGGCTGGCAAGACCCAAAGACCACACAAGCACCGAAGATCGGTCCGCAGGAGCGAACCTACGATGCGAGGCCGGCGCCTCCACCACCAGGCCCTAAATCTCCGATTGAGGGCACTCCCCTTGGCGTCAGCTTTGTCGAGGTGGCTACACAAGCGGGCCTTTCTGGAAAGACAATCTACGGCGGCGAACTCCACAACAAGTATCTTCTGGAAACGACCGGGTGCGGACTTGCGTTCTATGACTACGACCATGACGGCTGGCCCGATCTGTTTCTCGTAAACGGGTGGCGGCTGGAAGGATTTCCGGCGGGCCAGGAGCCGCATTGCCGGCTCTTCAAGAACAATCGCGATGGCACGTTCACTGACGTTTCGATCGGATCAGGCCTCGAGCATAAGACCGGCTGGGGCCAGGCTTGCTGCGTGGGGGACTATAACAACGATGGCTTCGACGATCTGTTCGTCACTTATTACGGACAAAATGCGCTCTATCGCAACAATGGCAACGGGACCTTTACCGATGTAACCCGCGAGGCCGGACTTATCCAGCCTGGGCCCAAGATTCGATGGAACTCGGGATGCACTTTCGTGGACTACGACAAGGACGGGCATCTCGATCTCTTCGTCGCGAATTATGTCGACTTCGATCTGAAAACTGCGCCACTGCCCCAGGATGGGCCGTGCACCTACAAGGGAATCCTCGTCGCTTGCGGTCCTCCCGGACTGCCGGGCGGAAAAAACATTCTCTACCACAACAAGGGTGACGGCACGTTTGAAGACGTGAGCCAGAAGAGCGGGATGTGGACTGCAGTGGGTACCTACGGATTGAGTGTTGCCGCATCAGACCTTGACAACGATGGATGGCCCGACATTTACGTTGCGAACGACTCGGCTCCGGCTACGCTCTATCTCAATCAGAAGGACGGGACATTCCGTGACATCGCGATTGAAGCTGGTGCGGCCTTGTCTGCCGAAGCAAAGCCTCAGGCTGGTATGGGTGTCTCCATTGGCGACTACAACCGCGACGGCAAATTCGATGTTGTGAAGACGAACTTCGCCGGCGACACCGACTCGCTCTATACGAATCTGGGTGACGGAAACTTCGAAGATCGCACTTATCCCGGCGGGTTAGGTGTCAACACGAGATTGCTTGGCTGGGGAGTCGGCTTCTTTGATATGGACAATGACGGCTGGCTCGACATTCTGATGTCGAATGGTCATGTTTATCCTGAGGTCGATAATTCCAAGACTGATCTTAAATATGCAGAACACAAGTATCTTTATCGCAACCTGCGCAACGGACGCTTTGAAGAAGTTACCGACGCTGGTGGCCCCGGCATCCTAGAAAATGCGCCAGCGCGAGGATGCGCATTTGGCGATTATGACAACGACGGCGACATTGACATCGTGGTGAACTGCATCAATGCGCCACCACAGTTGCTGCGATGCGACTCAACGCTGAATCGAAACTGGATCAAGATCAAGCTCGTCGGCACCAAGTCCAATCGCTCCGGAATTGGCAGCCGGGTAATCGTCACGGCTAAGACATCGCCCGCTGCCGAGAACCCTCTTGTGCAGGTTGAAGAATTGCGCAGCGGAGGAAGCTACTTCTCGCAGAACGATCTCCGGCTTCATTTTGGATTGGACCAGGCCAGGCAGGTCGATACAGTTGAAGTGCGCTGGTTAAGCGGGCAGGTGGATCAGTTTCACAATCTCGATTCGAACCGGTTGTACATACTGCAAGAAGGCGGAAAGGTTCTGAAATCGGAACAACTCATTCCTGCCAAGTCAAAATTTTGAGAGGGCGCTGATGCGCATCGCATTTCTCATCTCCGTTCTTTCCACGGGCATTTGCGTCGCACAGCCGCCCGCTGTGTGCCCTTGGTTCTCAACCGGGAGCGCCGCTGCCGTCTTAAGTGGACCTGTCACACTGAGCGCGCATGTAGAGAGCAACGAGCAAGGGATGTGCCGTTTCAGCCGTGAATCAGACGGCAAGATAAGAGCCCTTGAGATCACGATTGGTAAAGAGGATTTATACCTGTGCCCTAAGGGCAGCACGAAACTCATCGCCCTTGGAAACGAAGCCGTGCAATGCAAGAGCGTGAACACGAAAGGTCTGCGCATCGACGTGATCGCTGGGCGAATGCGGAACGTGTATTTCGCGGTGAGCATCGGCAACGTTGTCGATGCAGCCGCAGTTCCCTCCGCAACTGAGCGCCCATTCGATCTGTATGGCGCCTCTGTGCTAGAACGCGTTGCGGAACAGGTGGTCGGCAATCTCTACTAATCTACCTCGCCAGCGGGATCTTTGCTCATTTCCGAATTCCTTCGCGTTTTTTCCTACACGCCTCTGACGGGACACAGCCCATTCGATTGATCCCGAGAATGTCGGCTAGGGTCCGGCGAATTGGCGCTGAGAGAACGGCTCGTTATCGCTCGCACGTACTCAGAGTGCCACAGTGGCGTTGCTCCGTCCTCCGACCTCTTTCCATTAAAACGTGATCTGACAGCCCACACTGGAAAGCAGAGAAAGAGCAGCGTATGCCTTCTTCCTGCAGCCGGCGAAGGAAAATGCCGACGACTTCTGGAGCACGGTCATTGATCCCGTATGGCTGGCCAACAGCACGGACGCCGACGCCATGCGGTCCGCTGCGGCCAATAACTCGGTCCCATGGCGTCTGCTTTATCGCGTGACCTACTCCCAACGCTTCCTGCCGCCCGTTTCCAGCGCGGCGATCGTCGTGCCGCAGATCACCCCGGTAATGGCCGTCCCTGTGTTGTATGGGCCGAGGTTGACTCCGTGTTGAACGATTCATCGCTCTGACCTTTTCAATACGACGGACATGCTGCTGCCGGCGCCTGCGAAATCGGAAATGTCGAACGAAGGATCAGAGCCGTCGGGTGCAGGTCCGATGACAGGCCCATTCGGATCCGGCTTCTTTGGAGCGGGCATGCTCCAGGGTAGTTTCACGCTGCGCTGAAGTTCGATCTGTTCTCCTTTGATTTTGCCCTCGAATACGTTGACCCCGGATTTGAAGGTCACGCGATCATCCTGAACCGCGCCGTCGACGACCGGGGCAGGTGCGTCGCTCCCGAACCAGCCGCCTGGGCCTTCCACGGTGCCGGTAAGTTTCCCGCCCTCCTGGGTGAGCGTGAAGAGGCGCGGCGAGCCGAGGAAAGAGGCCGTGACGCCGGTGCCGGGTACTGACACTGCTGTCCACAGACCGGTTATGCCGGCGCCCTTTGGAATGGGCCGATGCCAGACGGCGACTTGCGGACGCCGTTCGATCTGTTTGCTGGAGACGGTTGCGCTTGCGGATGTCAGCCCAGGCGATGTCGCCTCCACCGTGATGGTGCCCGCGGTCTTTGCCGTTTGGACGAGGGCCATGCAATATCCTGAAAATGCTCTGCGCGAACTGCCTTTGGCGGGCGATTGATCGGTTGGGTCTCCGTTGCCTGTGCCGATCAGCTTTGCCGGCCCGGTGATCTTGAATGCGACCTCGTTGTGGGTGACAGGAACAGTGCGTCCGCTTGCGTCCTGCACTTCCACCGCAAACATGGCCACGTCTTCGCCGTCAGCGGACAAGGAATCGCGATCGGGTGTGAGTACCAGTTTCGCGGGAGAGCCTGTAGTATCGCGGCGTCTGGTCATCACCTGTTTGCCGTCCTTCCACCCGCGGGCTTCGACAAATCCATGAGCGTACTCGACAATCCACGCAAGGTGTGCGTCCTTCTTCACATCTTTTGCGCCGAGACTCTGTCCGTTGTGAAACAGTTCCACCTTGTCAAGGTTGCAGTAAACCCACACAGCGATCTTCTTGCCCTCGTAGCCTGGCCAGTTCCAGTGCGGAAACAGGTGCAGCACGGGCTTCTCGGTCCACCACGACTGGTAGTAGAAGAAAGAGTCCTTGGGGAACCCGCACATATCGAGCATGCCGTATTGCGAGCTGATGTTGGGCCATCCGTTTGGCGAGGGTTCGCCGCGATAATCAAAGCCGGTCCACACGTAGCCGCCTCCAAGCCAGGGACGTGCGTTGCAGAAACTCCACCATCCCTCGGCGGATGCGCGGCCTGACGTCGTGCAGGGATCATAGGAGCTGACGAAGCCCTTGGACTTGTCGGTAACGTAGATGCCGCGCGTGCAGACGGCGCTGACGGTCTCAGTGCCCAGCACCAGTTTTTCGGGGTGCGCCTTGTGGAAGGCTTCTGCCTGCGGATCGGCGTAGTGATACCCGATCACGTCGCAAATGGCCAGCCCCCCGGTGCCGCTGCCGGCTGCTTCCCCATTGATCATGCCGTCGATAGTTGTGGGACGCGAACCATCGTGGCGTTTGGCGGCCTGCTGCATGGCGGTGACGATGTTGGCGCCCTTGTCGTTGGTGGCCGTGGGCTCCTCGTTGCCAAGCGACCACATGAAAACGCTGGGATGATTGCGGTCGCGGCGGACGAGATTGGTGAATTGGCTGAGACCTTCGGGATTGGACGACATCATGCGAGTTTCGTCCATGACGAGCATGCCGAGCCGGTCGCACGCGTCGAGGAGCTCTGGCGTAGGCGGGTTGTGTGAAGTTCGCAGCGAGTTGCAGCCCATTTCCTGCAGCTTCCGAACGCGGTAATCCTGCACCGCGTCTGGCAGTGCGACGCCGATCCCGGCATGATCCTGGTGGTTGCAGGTGCCCTTCAGTTTCACGGATGTTCCGTTGAGCAGGAAGCCTTTCTCCGCGTCAAACTTGATGGAACGAATGCCGAAGACGGTTTCATAGCGATCGACCGCTTTGCCGTCAACCTGAACCTCGGTCAAAAGCTTGTAAAGTTTGCGATCTTCAAGCGACCATAAGGCCGGATGGCCGACAGCTATTTCCTGGGTGAAGTCGTGTTGATCGCGAAACTCGATAGCGGCCGAGGCTGAAACATCCTTCGCGACGGGCGAGCCTGAAGGATCGACGATGGTGGAGATCACGCGCACATTGCTCGAGGCATTGCCGTGATTCTCAATCTCACTCAAGATCGAGAGCTTTGCTCCGCTGGGGCGAACCTCAGAGCGAACCAGAGTGCCCCATTGTTTGATGTGCACAGGGTGCGTCTTCACCAGCCACACGTGCCGATAGATGCCCGCGCCCTCATAAAACCACCCATCGCTCCCAGTAGCGTCTACGCGCACCAGCAGCACGTTGGGCTGGCCCAGATTGACGAAGTCTGAGACGTCAAAGCTGAAAGAATCGTAACCCCCGCTGTGCTGGCCGATGTAGAATCCGTTGAACGCGACCGTGGTTTCGCGGTATGCGCCATCAAATTCGATCGTGATCCGCTTGCCGGCATCCTCGGCGGGAATCTCGAAGATGCGCCGATACCAGCCGACGCTGTTTTCGGGATACTTGCGGCCGAGCGGATAGAAGCCCTTGCTCTGCAAATCGGGATCATTCTTAAAGGGGAGCTCGACTGTCCAGTCATGAGGCAGATCGATGCGGCGCCAGTCCTCCTCAACAAAGGAAGTTGAACCGGCAGGCATAAAGTTCCCGGTCTTCTGGAAATTTCCTGCCGAAGCACTGCCGTAGCCAAAGTCTTTAGCCGGATCGTCAGCGTTTCCGAGGTGAAAGCTCCATCCGAAGTCGAGCAGGAGGCGTTCGCGGCCGGCGCCGGGCGTGGAAGAGGCCACACTGGCGGGCGCACTAAGCGGGCCGGAGACTTCACCAGCAGCATGATCGAGCGGACCCATGGCGTGGGCCGTAGCAGCCACGGCGGGCGCGAGCAGACTGGTCTTCAGGACGTCGCGACGTGAAAAGGTTTTCATTTTTGCCTCCAATCGAGGTTTTGCTACAATCTCGAATCTGCCTAAGATTTTTGTACCTTGACGTTATACACCCGGAGTGGTGGAGGTCGTGCGCAATCGGAGCGCTTTCTTTATTCCCCACTGGGCGGCAAAACATGTGTCAGTCAATGATGTGCCGCTGTTGTCCTGATCATGCTCACGCTTGCGGTGTATAAGGGACCAGGATGCAAATCGTGATTCACGGCACGAAGAGCCATTCTGAATACTAATACGATGACCAATTCCTGGACCCGGCGAAAATTCATGAACCGCGCAGCAGGTTCGGCGGCCTCTTTGGCGCTTGCGCCGCTGGGCAGCAACGCGCTGGCGGAAGACACTGCCAAGGGGGCTCTGCAGGGCCGATTCCTCACCCATGTCTCCGTCGTGCGTGTGAATCAGATTGAGGTTACTCCCACTCGCTCCATCGGCGAAGACGAGGCCGCGGACAATAGCCCGGAACTGATCCGCTCGCGACGCGAAGCCTTTCTGCGCGGCTGTCCCAATGGCAAAATGACCTGGGCCATCAGTTGGCTGGCGCTCAACGACACTCGCCAGGAATACAAGGATTCGCGCCGCCTGCTTGCGTCCTATCAGGACCAGTATGGCGATGAGATCACCTTCATCCCCGGCGGTTACTTCGCGCCAATGTTCGACACCCGCGAACACATCCGCGTTACCATTCACAAATCCCTTCAATTGATCTCAGAGATGGTCGGTGACCGCTATCGCCCTCAGTGCCTCGTCGCTGGCTTTATGGATGCAGAAAACCAGCGCCTCCTCGCCGCGGATGAGGGCATTCATGTTTGCCAGAGTCAGATCTGGAGCCAGCACGGAATCGACAACGGCGATGGCGACGGCGGCATCTGCTATCCCTACTACCCCAGCCGCGAACACTACCTTAAGCCGGCTCAGGGACCACAGGACTTTATTGACTGCGTATGCCTCGACGGCTGGGCGTGCGATTTTCTTGCGGCGCGTCGCAACGGCTTTGACGGAGGATTCAACAGCCGCATGGGTGTGGGCCCCATCGAGACCGTTCAAAACCTTGGGGAGCAAGCCGGCCGCAACGAGATGATGGCCACCACCGCCATGCACTTTGACAAGGGTCACGCTCTGAATGGGTTCGGTTGGGTTACGGGAATCTGGGAAGTATCGATTCACCACGACAAAGACCTCGCCTGGTGGCTGCAGGCGGTCAACAGCAGGTGGCCCGACACGCAGGTGCTCACCGAGGGCGCGTTCGGCATGGAGTGGCGCAAACATACGCCCAATAATTCGTCGCTCGACTACCGCTTCGATGCCAGGGGAACCGGCGCGCCTGGCTCAGAGAAGGACTTGGAGATCCGCTGGTTCATGAATCAGCAGTTCCGGCTGGCGCTGCTCCGCAACTGGAAAACAGAGAGTCCCGTGATGGTCATCGACTTCACCCGCTACGACATTCCAGCGCAAGAACCGGATAAACTTCAGCGCGAATGGAGCCTGATGAACGTGCTCAACCAGAAAGGAACGCGTACCCAGGACAAGCCCGTTCGTCTCGGACAACTGCCTCCCGAATATCAGCAGCTGATTGAAAAACGGTATCCAGAGTTAAAGAAACTCATTTGAGTTTCTACCTCAAACGAAGGGTGCTCCTCCGCAAGTCGGTTCTGGTGTCGACTCAAGGCTTGGCAGCCTGTTGTTTCTCCGCCTCGAGGACTGCGTGACGCCGTCATGCACGCATCCTGTGAAGCCGCCAGATGGAAGTGTCGCTTACATTTCGTTGTATTCTTAGCCCGGAGCGCACTTTCGAAATCCGATCGGCCGCTCTCAGTGTCGAAGCTTCTGTGCTGTTAAGGTGAGTGTGGTGATCGACGATCTATTTGTAATTGCGGGCCGCAAGATTCTCATCGGCGCTCTGCTTGCCTTAGGTGTGGTGCGCGGCGCAAGCGAGCCAAATATATCGGCGCAAGCCGACTCATCCGGCGTCTCTGCGAGCGCAACGATCCACGGGCGAGTATTAAATTCAGCGGGCCATCCTGTTGCCGGCGCGACGGTTCAGCTTCAACAGGGTGATGCTTTGGGATCTGAAGCCGTCGTAGACGCAAGAGGTGAATACAAATTCTCCGGGCTCGCGGCAGGTATCTACGTGCTGACTGCCGAGAAGGCGGGCGTCCACAGCCGTGTTGCTACAGTCACAATCTCTTCCATCCACGATTACCCTCAAGTCGACCTTCCACTTGCCGACAGCAAATTGGAACCAGCGAAAGCCATGGAATTCGCAGACAATCCTAACTTCGCTGTTGCCGGCGTTACCGATTGGACTGCTGCTGGCGGCCACGGTTCAGACGCCAGTCTGCGCACAAGTGAGGCGCTCACACGAGAGACCCTCACGCTCAAGCCCGGTTCTGTCCGTTCGGGTACGACAGCGTCTCCCGCAGAGGCAACGGTTGCCAGAGCCACGGAAGAAAAGCTCCGCACAGCTCTCAGCAGCGCGCCCGGCGAATTTGAGGCTAACCACCGGTTGGGCGAGTTTTATCTGCGTCAGGGCAGGTATCCCGAGTCCGCCACGTTGTTGAAGACCGCGTATGCGATCAAGCCCGGTGACTCTGACAATGAATACGAACTGGCGCGGGCCTGCGAGGAAGCAGGCGATCTGCCGCAGGCCCGCGAACACCTGCGGCATCTGCTCGCAAATCACGACGGCGCGGACCTGCACCGTCTTGCTGCTGCCATCGATGAAAAACTCGGTGACCCTTTGACCGCGGTTCACGAATACGAACAGGCGGTGCGCATGGATCCAAGTGAACAGAACTACTTCGAGTGGGGATCCGAGCTTCTTTTTCACCGCGCGGTATGGCAGGCCCGCTCGGTCTTCGAGCAGGGAGTGAAGGCCTTTCCAAAATCCCCAAGAATGCTGACCGCCCTTAGCACAGCTTTATTTGCCGGTGCCCTTTACGACGAGGCCGCGCATCATCTCTGCTTAGCTTCCGATCTCAATCCCGCAGATCCTGAACCCTACATCTTCATGGGCAAGATCGAAATTGCGGCGCCAAGTCCTCTTCCCTGTGTGAGCCAGAAACTGGCGCGGTTCGCGCAGACGCAATCAAATGATGCGCTCGCAAATTATTTCTATGCGATGTCTCTTTGGAAAGAGAGTGGCCACTCCACGGACCCGCAGACGCTTCGCCAGGTTCAGAACCTGCTGAACAAAGCAGTCAACCTCGACCCGAAATGCGCCGACTGCTACCTGCAACTCGGCAATGTAGAAGCATCGCAGCACGACTACCAAAAGGCAATCGCCTCTTATCTAAAGGCAAATGAAGCCAATCCGCAGCTGAGCGATGCCCATTATCGCCTCGGTGTCGCGTATGATCGCGTCGGCGAAAAGGAAAAGGCCAGACTCGAGTTTCAGCAGCATGACGAAATCGAAAAGCAAAATGCTGCTGAAATTGAGCGCCAGCGAAAAGACGTAAAGCAATTTGTGATCGCTCTTCCCGCCAATCCGGCCGCCTCGCCCGTCAACTGAGCCGGGAAATCAAACTCCCTGGCTCGTATGGGGCTTCATCGTCGACACGATGCCGGCGCCCTCGCGAATCGTGATGATCCGGTTGGCCTTCACATGCATAAACTTCTCCAGCTTTTGCGTGGTAGGCCACTTCACTTCAATCAGGTCCACCGTGTCTACTGTACCGAGTCCGAAATGAAGGCGAAGATCGTTCTGCGACATGACACTGGTGCCGCTGTTCACTTCATCCATCTGGACATGCTTTCCAGTCACGACGCGTACGCGCGCACCGATTGCTGTCCGATTACACTTCGTGCCCACCAGTTTGATCTTGATCCAGTTTTGCTTGTTGCCCCCCACGTTTTTGAGCAGAGACGGCAACTCGTTCATGTTCAGGATCAGGATATCCATGCCGCCATCGTTATCGAAGTCGCCGAATGCCGCGCCTCTGCTTGAATAGTTTGCGGTGATGCCGGGCCCCATGGTTCCCGAAACATCTTTGAAGTGCCCGTTGCCAAGATTCTTGTAGACCAGTCTCGGGTTCTTAAACGTCTCGCCAAAGTTATAGTGGTCAATCTCCGGGTACACATGCCCGTTTACTTGAACAATGTCAGACCAGCCGTCGTTGTCATAATCAATAAAACCGCAGCCCCATGCCACATAGTTGTTGTTAATGCCAACGCCGGAATCGAATGACAAATCACTGAATGTGCCGTCGCCGTTATTGTGGTACAGGTCGCACGTATCGTCGGCGAAGTTCGTTTTGAATATATCCAGCCAACCATCGCAATCGTAATCTGCGACACCGAGGCCCATACCTGCCTGTTCATGGCCGTCATTGTTATAGGCACATCCCGCCATCACCGCGACATCCGTGAATGTACCGTCGTGGTTGTTCTTGAAAAGAATACTCGGCTCGGAATCGACTGCTACATAAATATCCGGCCAGCCGTCATTGTCAAAGTCGTAAGAGACCGAAGTGATGGAATATCGTGGTCCCGGCTTCAGGATTCCGGCCTTCTCTGACACATCCGTGAATGTGCCGTCTCCATTGTTGTGGTACAGGATGTTTGTATCGCCGGGAAGTCCGCGCGGCCCGCACATGGTAGGCACGCCCTTCCACTGGCAAAAACTCTGCTGATCCATCGTCAATGGGTTATCGGGATCAAGCTTGACGAAGTTGCATACAAATAGATCGAGATGACCATCCCGGTCGTAATCGAAAAACGTACAACCTGTGCCCCACCGACCGTGTTCCTGATGGAGGCCGACCTTGCGCGTCACATCGGTGAAGGTTCCGTTTCCGTTGTTATGGAAGAGAATATTGTGACCCCAGA
>ODAK010007297.1_pt1 | contig 11096 bp, 9 predicted proteins | sample 1539591 | NCBI WGS metagenome assembly ODAK01 (sample SAMEA3539303, study PRJEB22396) | soil metagenome | biome: tundra; feature: field; material: soil | place: USA | collected 2010-05 | depth 0.15 m | reverse complement strand
GTGACGCCTTGACCTCGTCGGCAAGGAGGGCCGCGATGTCACCGTTTGCAGCCCCGCGGGTTTCTCCCGCGGGGCCCCTGTCGCAAGAGGAGAAACCATGAGTTTCAGCTTGCCAACCGGCAGGCGCCGTCGCCTTCTGGTCGTTGTCGCTCCGACGGTTGCCGCGGCGCTAGTGCTCGCTGCCTGTTCGAGTAGCAAGAAGGCTGCCACCGCGCCAACTAGCAGCGCCGCGTCCGCAGCAGCCACGACGTCGGCGGCTCCGCCCGCCTCAGCCTCCGCAGCCTCCGCAGCTCCCGCCTCCGCAGCCACTGGCAGCGGAGCGGCGCCTGCGCCTCAGGCCACCACCTGCGCCGATTACGCGCAGTACACGAGTGCCGCCACCAAGGGCAAGACGGTGACGATGTTCGGCTCGATCCTGCCGCCTGAGTCCGACTCGCTCAACACGTCGTGGGCGCAGTTCGAAAGTTGCACCGGCATCAAGATCTCCTACGAAGGCTCCAACGACTTTGAGTCGCAACTGCCCGTGCGTGTTCAGGGTGGCACCGCACCTGACCTGGCGATTGTCCCGCAGCCCGGGTTGTTGCAGCAGATGGTCGCGCTCGGCGCGGTCAAGGCCCCGCCGGCCGGTGTTGTCGCCAACGAGGACAAGTACTGGAATGCGGCCTGGAAGTCTTACGCAACGGTGAACGGCACCTTCTACGGTGCGCCGCAGAGCGCGAACCTGAAGTCGCTCGTGTGGTACTCGCCGTCGGCGATGTCCAAGGCCGGCTACACGATCCCGACCACCTGGGACCAGCTCGCTGCGTTGTCTGACAAGATCGCGGCAACCGGCACCAAGCCGTGGTGCGGCGGTATCGGATCCGGTACAGCAACGGGATGGCCGGCCACCGACTGGCTGGAAGAGACCGTGCTGGGTGAATTCGGCGGTCAGGTCTACGACGACTGGGTGAGTCACAAGGTCAAGTTCTCTGACCCGCAGATTCAGACGGCGATGACCGACGTTGCGAACTGGATGCAGAACCCGAAGTGGGTCAACGGCGGCTATGGCGACGTGAAGACGATCGCGACGACGACGTTCCAGGACGCCGGGAAGCCGATCCTCACTGGTCAGTGCTGGTTCTTGCAGCAGGCATCGTTCTACGAGGCACAGTGGCCGAAGGGCACCACGGTCTCTCCGACCGGTCAGGTGTGGGCCTTCTACCTGCCGGGTCGCAACCCGGCCATCCCCACCCCGGTCGAAGGTGGCGGCGAGTTCACCGTTGCCTTTGCCAACGACCCGGCGACCCAGGCCGTGCAGACGTACCTGTCGTCACCGCAGTGGGCTGACAGCCGGATCAAGGTTGCGCCAGGCTGGGTTTCCGCGAACAGCGGAGTCGACCAGAGCCTGTACACCGACGGCATCGACCAGTTGTCCGCGAAGTACCTCACCAACCCGAACGCGACCTTCCGGTTCGACGCATCTGACCTGATGCCGTCGGCGGTTGGTTCGGGCGCTGAGTGGACGCAGATGACCGCCTGGTTCGGCACGGGCGCATCACAGGTGGCGGTGGCGAAGGCCATCGACGCCGCGTGGCCAGCCTCGTAACGCCGCTGGAGAGATAGTCCCGCTGAGACGGGGACGCCGTGGCCCGGATGGAGTAACCTCCGGGCCACGGCTTTCTCCGAGTACCAGCATCACTGTTCGTAAGCAGCACCGGTCCACCACTACCCGGCATACGGATGGGAGTGAGCGTGTCGGCATCACATGCGTTGGTCACGGCGTCGACGTTTTCGGATTCCGTGAGCAAGCTCAGCCAGGTCATCGCGGCGGTCGTCGTATTCTTTGCCGCGCTTCTCCTCATCTTCTTCCTTGCGGGGCGTGCGACCGGGCGGTTTCAGCGACCGCTGACAATCGCGATCTTTGTTGGGCCGGCCATCGTTCTTCTGGTCATCGGCCTGGTGGTCCCATCGTTTCGGACTCTCTATCTGAGCCTGCACGGCGCCTCGTACGGACACGCGCCGTACGTCGGGTTCAAGAACTTCCGATTCGCCTTCACTGACGGGGCGACGCAGAGCGTCCTGCTCAACACCCTGCTGTGGATCATTGTCGCGCCCCTCGTAGCGACTGGGCTCGGATTGACGATCGCGATCGTGGTCGATCGCATGAAGCACCAGTCGCTCGTGAAGTCGCTGATCTTCATGCCGATGGCGATCTCGTTCGTCGGGGCCAGCATCATCTGGAAGTACGTCTACGACTACAAGCAAAGCTCGCAGCCGCAAGACGGCCTGCTGAGCCAAGTTGTCATCTTGCTTGGTTGGAAACATCCTCCCAACTGGCTACTGACTCATCCGCTGAACAACTTCTTGTTGATGGTCATCCTCGTGTGGATCGAGGTCGGCTTCGCGATGGTCGTCCTATCGGCAGCGATCAAGGCCGTTCCTGACGAGATCATCGAGGCTGCGCGGGTCGACGGCGCACACGGCTTCGGGCTGTTCAGCAAGATCCAGATCCCGATGATCAGAGCCACGCTGGTCGTGGTGCTCACGACAATCATGATCGCGACGCTGAAGATCTTCGACATCGTCCAGACCACGACCGGAGGTAACTTCGGTACCAACGTGCTGGCAAACGACATGTATCAGAACGCGTTCGTCACGGACAACATAGGTCTCGGTGCCGCGTTGGCTCTGATCCTGTTCATTGGCGTGCTGCCATTGGTGGGGTACAACGTGGTGCAGTTGAGGAGAGAGCGGGCCAACCGATGAGCGCCGAAACTGTCGAAGTAAAGCGCGTTCCAAGCACCGGTGCTGCCGCTGCGAAAGACATCCGGACGGCGTTCAGTAGCAAGTGGGCCTCCATCTTCATCATCGCGTTCACCGTGGTGTGGACGGTGCCCACGGTCGGCCTGCTGGTGACGTCGCTGCGACCGGCCAAATACGTGGCCAATTCGGGCTGGTGGACCGTCGTCGAGCACCCGCACTTCACGTTGTCGAACTACAACACCGTGCTGTTCGGGAAGGGCGCGACAACGGCGATTTTCCCCTACGTCGTGAACTCGATCGCCATCACGATTCCGGCCACCCTCATCACGCTCGCGATCGCGACCATGGCGGCGTACGGTCTCGCTTGGGTGAAGTTCAAGGGCAGCGACACCGTCTTCTTCATTATCTTCGCCCTTCAGGTCGTGCCGTTGCAGATGTCGCTTATCCCGCTGTTGCGCTTCTATAACCTCGGCGTGCACATCGGGAAGGTACCGATCTTCCCGGCGCTGCATCTCGGTGGTAAGTACTACCCGGTCTGGGTCTCGCACACCATGTTCGGGTTGCCGCTCGCCGTCTTCCTGCTGCACAATTTCATCAGTCAGCTGCCCGAAGACATGATGGAAGCGGCCCGCGTCGACGGCGCAAACCACTTCCGCATCTTCCGTCAGATCGTGTTGCCGCTTTCGACGCCGGCGATTGCGGCCTTCGCGATCTTCCAATTCCTGTGGGTGTGGAACGACCTGCTCGTTGCGTTGACCTTCGCGGGAGGCACGCCCAAGGTGCTGCCGCTTACTGGTCGGTTGGAACAACTGGTCGGACAGTACGGCGCGAACTGGCAGTTGCTGACGGCGGGAGCGTTTATCGCGCTGATCATCCCGCTCATCGTGTTCTTCGCGCTGCAGCGCTACTTCGTGCGCGGCCTGCTCGCGGGTTCCGTCAAGGGTTAGTTAGACACATAGCACCCGAGGGACAGCCCTGGTGCGGGTTGTCCCTCGGTGCAATTACGTGGAAGCTAACGCGGCGGCGTGCGGTGCGCGGCCCAACTGCCTCAACTCGCCGATGCCGAGGATCGCCAGCGCAACCCACACCAGGGCGAAGCCGGTCAACTCCGAGCCCGACAGTGCCTCATGCCGCAAAAAGATCCCGATCAGAAACTGCAGTACCGGAGTGATGTACTGCAGCATGCCCATGACACTCAGGGGCACTCGACGCGCTGCCGCCGCGAAGAACAGCAGCGGAATACCCGTCACGATGCCCGCAGACATGAGTAGCAGGTCCAAGCCGGCCGGCACGTGGCCAAACGATCCGTAGCCTCGCGCGTTCGCGAACACAAGATACCCAATGGCGGGTAGCGCCATCACCGACGTCTCGACGCCCAGGCTCTCAAGCGCCGGCGTGTGGGCGACCTTCTTGACCAGACCGTAGCCCCCAAAGCTCGCGGCGAGGGTGAGCCCGATCCACGGCACCTGCCCATAGCCGACCGCGATGACCAGCACGGCCGCGACACCGATGCCGACTGCCGCCCACTGCGTTCGCTGCAGGTGTTCCTTGAGAACGAGCACGCCAAGCCCGATGTTGACCAGTGGCGTGATGAAGTAGCCGAGCGATGATTCGACGACGTGGCCGGCATTGACTGCCCAGATGTAGACGCCCCAGTTGACACTGATCAGCACCCCAGCGAGCACGAGCAGGCCGACCCGCTTGAGGTCATGCCTTAGCTCGGCCACGAATGCCCATCGCCGCCGAGCAGCCAGCAGCGCGCCAATGAATACCAGTGACCACAGCATGCGGTGAGCGAGGATCTGGATCGCGGGCGTCGGATCAAGCAGTGGCCAGTACAACGGGAACAGGCCCCAGATCGTGTATGCGACGAGTCCGTAGACAAATCCTCGTCGTGTATCTCGCATGGGACTAACGTAGCTGCACGCTTCTCGGAGGCCTACCGAGATAATTCGGGTCAGTCCTGGACCCCAGTGTTGGGAGGCGAGGACGTGACTGACCGCATAGGGCCGCCACCCGTGCCGGGTTTGCCGCGGCTGGCCTGCGCCAAGTGGGTAGCCGACTTCGCGGCGAGCCGCTGCGCCTCGGTCAAGGCGAGCGACCTGGTCAGACCGTACACATAGATGCCAGAGAAGTAATCGCCGTCAAACTGGTACACGATCGCCTGCCACGGCAGATTCAGCTGGCCAGTCGGGTCGGTGACGTGATAACTCAAGATGATCTGTCGCGCGACGAGCTGATCGTCGGGCGGCGCGCGCTGGACGAGGTCGTTGACGTAACCATCGGTCGTCGACGTCGGCGGGCACGAAGCGATCGCTTGTTGAACCTCGGCCCACGCTCGGGCCGTTCCGCCCTTTTGGTAGCGCACGAATTCGTTGCCCGCGGGTAGTGCGTCGTTGCCCGTGTACTCGACCTGCACCCGCGTCATCCGTAGTGCCTCGCTGGTATAGGTGAAGTTGCACCAATCCAGAGTCGCCTGACTCGTGGCGCTACGCCCGCCGTCGATAAGAAACATCGTCGAATTCGCGCCTACCTCGGCGGGGGCCAGCAGGTACTGGTCGAGTGGCCCTGATGCGCTGACGGGTGTGGTACCGCCAGCCGGTGCCGTTAGTTGCCCAGTCGGCGGGGCAACAGACGGTGACGACGATCGGGGGGACGACGACGGTGGCGGTGATGACTGCGGGGACGGCGAGGTGCGCGGTGTCGATGACCCAGCCGATGCTGGCGGTGAGCTACTAGCTGCCGGCGCGGCCGCCGCAGCGGACGGCGCCGAGTGGTGATGGGTATCCAGGACCAACGCGCCCACGCCCGACCCCGCCAGCACGACAACGACGACTACTGCCGTAATCCAGATCAGCGTGCGCGACCTCCTAGGCGCCGGTGGGTACGACGGAGCTGCCCCGAAGGGCGCGCCGCCAGGAGCTCCGGGAACCGCCCACGGATTCGCCTGACCACCGTAGGGACCCCCGTACTGACCAGCAGGGGACTCGTCGTCGGTCATGGACTGCCCCGTTGCCTCGTGTCAGTTCGCGGCAAGCGGCGCAGCGCCCGTTGTTTTGTCCTGCGCCTGCGTGATGGTCCACGTGTCGCCGCCGGCTAGCAGCGCAGCGAGATCGCCGGCGCCGTTCTTCGCGACTGCCTGATCAAGCTGCGCCGTCATGAGGTCGTCGTATACGGGCCGCTGCACATCGCGGAATACGCCGATCGGTGTCATCGACAGATTGGGTCTGGTGACACGCGACAACGCGAACGCAAGTGACGGGTCGTCGTCGTGCGCATCATGTATGAGGACGGCCGGGTCGTTGCCGTCGCAGACTTCGAGCGAGCCGGACGCCGACCTGCGCAGACCGCGCGCGGCGTCGGCGCCGAACGTGATTGGCTGACCATGCTCGAGCCGGATCAAGAAGTCGTCACGAGTCTCCGGGGCCTTCAGGACTTCAAAGGCGTCGTCGTTGAAGATGTTGCAGTTCTGGTAGATCTCGACGAGTGACGTCCCGCGGTGCTCGGTCGCCGCGCGCAGCACCGCCGTCAGGTGTTTGCGGTCGGAGTCAATCGTGCGAGCGACGAAGGTCGCCTCGGCTCCCAGTGCGAGGGAGACCGGGTTGAAGGGGAAGTCGAGTGAGCCCATCGGCGTCGACTTGGTGATCTTCCCTACTTCGGACGTCGGCGAGTACTGGCCCTTGGTCAAGCCATAGATCCGATTGTTGAACAACAGAATCGTCAGGTTGATGTTGCGTCGCAATGCGTGGATGAGGTGGTTGCCACCGATCGACAACGCGTCGCCGTCGCCGGTCACCACGAACACCGCGAGATCAGGGCGCGACACCGCCAGCCCGGTAGCGATGGCGGGTGCCCGGCCGTGGATCGAGTGCATGCCGTAGGTCTCGAGGTAGTAAGGGAACCGCGACGAGCAACCAATGCCGGAAACGAATACGACGTTCTCACGTCGCAAGCCCAGTTCGGGCAAGAACGCTTGAACCGCAGCCAAAATGGCGTAGTCGCCGCAGCCAGGACACCACCGCACTTCTTGGTCCGACTTGTATTCCTTGGCCGTCTGCGGCGCGTCCGCAACCGGCACGAGATCGAAACTGTGCCGGTGCCCATTGGACAGCTCAGTGGTCATTTGCCCATCACGCTCGTTGTCGCAGCGTCGGCAATCGTTGCGGCGATGACGTCGGCGAGTTCAACGGCCTTGAACGGCATGCCATTGACCTTGTCATACGAGACCGCATCGATCAGGTACTTCGCCCGGATCAGGAGCGCAAGCTGACCGAGGTTCATCTCGGGGATCAGGACGCGGTCGTATGCCCGCAACACCTCGCCGGTGTTGGCCGGGAACGGATTGAGGTGCCGCAGGTGGGCCTGGGCGATCTTCAGGCCACCAGCACGCACTCGCCTGCACGCCGCTCCGATCGGACCGTAGGTCGACCCCCAGCCAAGAACCAACACGTCGGCCGCACCGGACGGATCGTCGACCGTGAGCGGCGCGATGTCGCTGGCGATGCCGTCGACCTTGGCTTGGCGCAGCCGCACCATCAGGTCGTGGTTCGCGGGATCGTAGGAGATATCGCCTGAGCCGTCGGCCTTTTCGAGACCGCCCAGGCGATGCTCTAGCCCCGGCGTGCCGGGAATCGCCCATGCCCGCGCGAGGGTCTCCTCATCGCGCAGGTACGGCCAGAACTCCGGTTCGCCTTTCGCGTCGACGTGGTTCGGTGCCGTCGCGAATGTCACGCGCAGGTCGGGCAACAACTCGACGTCCGGCAAGAGCCATGGCTCGGAACCGTTCGCCAGGTACCCGTCGGAGAGCAAGAACACCGGCGTCCGGTACTTCGTGGCAATGCGTGCCGCCTCAAGTGCGGTCGCATAGCAGTCCGACGGCGTGCTCGGCGCGACGATCGGCACGGGGGCTTCGCCGTTGCGGCCGAACATCGCCTGCAGGAGGTCGGCCTGCTCGGTCTTGGTGGGTAACCCGGTCGACGGACCGCCGCGTTGCACGTCGACGATGATCAGCGGCAGTTCGAGCATCACCCCGAGCCCGATTGACTCGCTCTTCAGTGCGACGCCAGGACCAGACGTTGTCGTCACTCCCAGACTGCCGCCGAACGCCGCACCAAGTGCCGCAGTCACGCCGGCGATCTCGTCCTCAGCTTGGAACGTCCGCACGCCGAATGCCTTCTGCTTCGACAATTCGTGCAAGATGTCGGACGCCGGGGTGATGGGGTAGGAGCCCAGGAAGAGCGACAGGCCGGTCGCCTTCGACGCCGCGACAAGCCCATAAGACAACGCGAGGTTGCCCGAGATGTTGCGGTAGGTGCCCGCCTTCATCGGCGCCGGTTTGATCTCGTACGAGACCGAGAACGTCTCCGTCGTCTCGCCGAAGTTGTAGCCAGCCCGGAACGCGGTGACGTTCGCCTTCGCAATGGCAGGCGTCTTGGCAAACTTGTGCTCGAGAAACTCCAGCGTCGAGTTCGTCGGCCGGTTGTACATCCACGACAGTAGGCCGAGCGCGAACATGTTCTTCGCCCGTTCGGCTTCCTTCTTGGAGATGTCGATGTCCTTGAGTGCCTCGACGGTCATCGACGTCAGCGGCACCGCGGAAACCCGGTATTCGCGCAGCGTGCCGTCCTCGAGCGGATTGCCCACGTAACCGATTCGTTGGCAGGCACGAACCGTGAACTCGTCTGCGTTGACGATGATGTCGGCGCCTAGCGGCAGATCGGCAATGTTCGCCTTCAACGCCGCCGGGTTCATCGCGACCAACACGTTCGGCGCGTCGCCCGGCGTCATGATGTCGTGATCGGCGAAGTGCACCTGGAAGGACGACACGCCTGGCAAGGTGCCGGCCGGAGCGCGGATCTCCGCAGGGAAGTTAGGCAGCGTCGACAGGTCGTTGCCGAAGGCTGCGGTCTCCGAGGTGAATCGATCACCGGTGAGCTGCATACCGTCGCCAGAGTCACCGGCGAGCCGGATGATCACCCGGTCGACTTGCTGAACCTGCTTGCGAGAGGCTGGTCGAGACGCCGAAGCGGACGCTGATCGTGCGGGTGACACCGGGTGTCGAACCTCCTCGTGAGCGTCGATTCGCTATGGGAACGTTTTCGACGCGCGTGTTACATGGTACGTCGGTTCGCCGCTGCCCTAATGGTCAGGTACCGCGGCGCGCGGGGCGATCTGGGCGACCGGGGCCGCGTCGGGATCATCGTTTAGCGCTAGGAACAGCGCGCTGGCCAGCGTGACGACAAATCCAAGAGCCGAGGGGACGACGAAGCCGGCCCTGGTCGAGTCACCGAGCACGAGCAACCCGACGGCCGACGCGGCGAGCGTTTCGACGCCGAACAACGCCGCCGTGGCGATGGTGACGGGGGAGCGTTGGAGAGCGGCGGCGAAGAATGCCATGCCCGCCACTCCGAAGATCGCGAGAGCATACGCGGCCGGCGCTGTGAGGACGGCTCGCACCGAATGCGCATCCGAGAGGATCCGGGATGCGACCCCGGTGCCCGCGAAACTGACGCCGGCGATTGCGGCCAGGATGCCGCCCGCACGGCTAGAAGAGCGCACGGCCGCCCATCGCAGCACGATCGCCCCGGCCACGACCACCGGCGCAGAAGCGATGACCAACCACCACTGCGCCGACCGCGCAACGGCTGTCGCCTGCTCGGCTTTGGCCCCGGACGCGAGCAGCACGAGTCCAAGGCCTAGGCCGTATAACGCCACGAGGCTGGGTTGGCCGAGCACGGTGCCAAGCACGCGGCGTCCGACCAAGGCCGTGACGCCCACGCTCGACGCGGCGGCACATTGCACGAGGAACAACGGCAGCCAGTGCAACGCCACGACGATGCAGACGAAGCCCAGACCATCGAGTGCGACCCCTCCGAGATAAAGGGGCGAGACGAGGAGCCGACGGACCGACCCGCCCGTCGATGAATCCGACGGCGATGCCCCAGCCCGGCGGGCGGCGAGCCCCTGGAGCACGGACGCGACGCCCGTCGTCAATGCGGCGCCAAGGGCCAGGAGTAGCCCGACGATCACGTTGCGCGTCGGGTGAAGGTGATGCGCACGAATGTGAATCGCAGGCCGACTCGCTTCCAGTGCACCGGCCGCTGCGGGTGGGCCGGGGAGAACGAGCCGTCGAGGTCGAAGCCTGCCTTATCGGCGTGCTTGATCAGCTCGTCGATCTCGGCCGGGGAGAAGACGTGAACAGGCGCGCCGTACGCGGTGTGGCCGGTGGTGTCGGGTGGGTCCGCGTCGTAGTCGGTCGAGATCACGAGCACCCCGCCCGGCCGCAACAGTCGGGCTGCTTCGGCGAGGAATTCCGGGATCGGCACGCCGTGCTCGATCACCGACAGGCAGGTCACGGCATCAAAGGACCCGGCGTCGAACCTCGAAGCTGTCGCGTCGCCGGGTTCGAACGCCACGCAACCGTTATGGCCGTGATGAACGGGACGCCGAAACTCCAGGTTGATGCCGACGAGGTCGCGTAGTCCGTAGAGGTAGAGCCACACCAGCAGGGTGGAGTACCGAGCTGCCCCGGCATCCAGCACCCGACCGGTCGGCCCGACCCGGGACAGCACGGTCGAGGCCGCACCGACGGTGTCCCAGTTCTTGGGCAGATCGCGATGCAGCGGCAGCCCGCGCTTGCGCGCTTCGTCGACGGCGTCGCGCCAGTCTGCGTCGTCCTGCAGCACCGCGGTCGGTTCGACCTTGGGGAGTGCCGACGGGACGGCGGGCGTCGACAGCACACGCGAGTTACGGCGAACCGTCAGCGCGGCGCGCACCCACAATGCTTCCTCGAGGCCGAGCTTGGCGGCGCTGCGCAGTGGAGAGGTGGCGCTGCGAAGCAACGAGGTGGCACGCATCGGTCAACGGTAGTTCGTGAATTGCAGCGCGACGGACAGTTCCTTGCCCTTGAGGAGCGCAATCACCTCTTGGAGGTCGTCGCGCTTCTTGCTGGTCACTCGCAGCTGGTCGCCCTGGATCTGGGCCTGCACACCCTTGGGCCCCTCTTCGCGAATGATCTTCGAGATCTTCTTCGCGTCCTCTTGGGCGATGCCCTCTTTGATCGTCCCGGCGAGCCGGAACTCCTTGCCTGACGCCTTGGGTTCGCCGGCCTCGAGCGACTTCAGCGAGATGCCGCGCTTGATCAGCTTCTCCTGGAAGACGTCGAGGACCGCCTTCGCGCGCTCCTCGCTGTTCGCCTTAATCTCTATGCCGTTTTCACCGGACCACGCGATCGATGCGCCGACGTCTTTGAAGTCGTAGCGCTGCCCGACCTCCTTGACGGACTGGTTCAGGGCGTTGTCGACCTCTTGCCTGTCCACCTTGCTCACGATGTCGAAGGACGAGTCGGCCATCAC
>ODAK010007294.1_pt1 | contig 11097 bp, 8 predicted proteins | sample 1539591 | NCBI WGS metagenome assembly ODAK01 (sample SAMEA3539303, study PRJEB22396) | soil metagenome | biome: tundra; feature: field; material: soil | place: USA | collected 2010-05 | depth 0.15 m | reverse complement strand
GTTGCACGCGGCAATTCTCGCAATCGTTTTCACCGCAGCGGGTCGCGCGGAAGAAAGCAGTACGGTCACTGTTTCGCAGCAAGAGCTTCAGGCTAAGATAACATATTGCAAAACGTGTCATGGGCTGTCCGGGCAAGGTTTTCGTGGAGCTTATGCCATGCCACGACTCGCGGGGCAGCAACCAGAGTATCTTGAAAATCAGTTGCGGGCCTTTATTGAGCGGAGGCGGACGAACCCCGTCATGTTTAACGTGGCCCACGTCTTGAGCCCGCCGATGGTCACGGCCTTGGCCGCGCATTTTAAGGATTTAAATCCTAAACCATTGGGTGGTGCTCCAAGGGAACTCGTGGCCGAGGGAAAAACAATCTTCGAGGAGGGATTAGCCAAAGCCAATGTTCCTCCATGCGCTTCCTGCCACGGTCCAGAGGCTAAAGGTGAAGGGGCATTTCCCCGGTTAGCCGGTCAGCTCAATGACTACATCATTAAGCAGCTGGTGAATTGGAACAAAGAGCGGGGTCAGGATCCGGCAAAACCAGACACATCAGCTATTATGGAACCGATTGCGCACGGCTTGACCGAGCCACAGATCGCAGCCGTCGCGGCCTATCTCAGTTATCTGGAGTAGCCCGCGGTTCTTATCGCGCCAGCGCGCCTACCCCGCCCGCTTTAGATCCGGCGGCGCCGCCTCCCCGGCAAGCTGTTTCAAGGCTTCGTCCAGCCCCATCGATGTCTGATCCGGCGAACCGAGGCGCCGGATCGAGACCGTGCGTTCGGCCGCTTCCTTCTTGCCGAGAACCAAGAGGACCGGCACCTTGGCGAGCGAATGCTCCCTCACCTTATAGGTGATCTTTTCGTTGCGAAGATCGCCCTCGACGAGAAGCCCGAGCTTGCGCGCCGCCGCCATGACCTCGAAGGCGTAATCGTCGGCCTCCTGGGTGATCGTCGCGACGACGATCTGCAAAGGCGACAGCCACAAGGGCAGATGTCCAGCGAAATGCTCGATGAGGATGCCGGTGAAGCGTTCGAGCGAGCCGAACACGGCGCGATGAATCATCACCGGAGTTTTCTTCTCGCTATCCGCCCCGATGTAGAAGGCGCCGAAACGGCCCGGCAGATTGAAATCGACTTGCGTCGTGCCGCACTGCCATTCGCGCCCGATCGCGTCGCGCAATGTGTATTCGAGTTTGGGGCCATAGAAAGCGCCTTCGCCCGGATTGATGGCGGTCTTGGCGCCGCGTTCCTTGAGCGTGTCGAGGATGCGGGACAAGGACGCCTCGGCCCTGTCCCAGGCCTCGTCGGAGCCAACCCGCTTTTCCGGCCGCGTCGACAATTTGATGACGATGTCGTCGAACCCAAAGTCCTTATAGATGGAAAGGATGAGGTCGTTGACCTTCAAGCTCTCCTCCAAGATCTGATCCTCGGTGCAAAAAATATGGGCGTCGTCCTGGGTGAAGGCGCGCACCCGCATGATGCCATGAATGGCACCCGAAGGCTCATAGCGGTGAACGATGCCGAATTCGGCGATCTTCATCGGCAGGTCGCGATAGGATTTGAGGCCGTTCTTGAAGATTTGCACGTGCCCCGGGCAATTCATCGGCTTCAAGGCGAAGACGCGTTTGTCCTCGGTTGTCGTGATGAACATATTCTCGCGAAACGTCTGCCAATGACCGGACGTCTCCCATAGCGCGCGGTCGAGCACCTGGGGCGTATTCACCTCGATATAGCCGAGCTGGTTCTGGCGCCGCCGCATGTAGGAAATCAGGGTTTGGAACAAGGTCCAGCCCTTGGGGTGCCAGAAAACCGAGCCGGGTCCTTCTTCCTGAAAATGGAACAAATCCATTTCCCGCCCGAGGCGGCGATGATCGCGCCGTTCGGCCTCATCGAGCTGCTTGAGATAGGCGCTCAGTTCCTCTTGCCTTGCGAAGGCCGTCGCGTAGATGCGCTGGAGCATCGGCTTTGTGGAATCGCCGCGCCAATAGGCCCCCGCGACTTTCATCAATTTGAAGGCGCCGCCGATTTTGCCAGTCGAGGTCATGTGCGGCCCGCGGCAGAGATCGAACCAGTCGCCTTGCTTGTAGATTTTTAAATCTTCGTTGCCCGGAATCGCATCCACGAGCTCGACCTTGAAGGCCTCGCCATGAGTCTCGAACCAGGCCTTGGCCTCCTCGCGCGTCCAGATTTCCTTGGTGAACGGTTTGTCGCGGGCGACGATCTCGGCCATTTTTTTTTCGATCGCCGGGAAATCCTCCGGCGTAAAAGGCTCCGTGCGATAGAAATCGTAATAAAAGCCATTCTCGATCACCGGCCCGATCGTGACTTGGGTGCCGGGAAAAAGCGTCTGCACGGCCTCGGCGAGGACATGCGCGGCATCGTGGCGGATGAGTTCGAGCGCTCTGGGATCGTCGCGCGTGACGAATTCGATTTTGGCGTCGCTCGTCAAGGGATCGGCAAGATCGCGCAAGGCGCCATCGAGAACCATCGCGACGGTTCGCTTGGCGAGCGAAGGCGAAATGCTTTTGGCAATCTCGAACCCGCTGACGCCGGGCTCTAAGGCACGCGACGCGCCATCCGGAAAGGTAACTGAAATCATGGGCTGGTCTCCTTCCCGCTCACTCGCCGGCACCAATCGGCGTAAGCTTTTGTTTGCCCTGTCCGGTTCATGGACGGTTCAAGTTCCTGAACCTATTCCTCAAACACAAAAGCGGCGCAAGCGCGGCTTTATCCCCGGCACCCGTCCTTGACGGCGCGGCAACAGTCTAATTGTTACGTTCAAGAACCAATGGATTTTCAGTCAAACAAAGCTTTGCCGCAATAAGGTAGATTGCAAATTCGAGAATCATATGATTTACTGTTAAGTGAATTCACGCAACTGAGTAACGGAATTTCTTTTGTTATCAATGTTTATTTTTAATTTAATATTTGTAAAAAAAGGAGTTATGTTGTGCGGTACCTACGTCGCGTGGCGGTGAATTTTTCGGAGACTGCCTCTAATGTGCGGCGATTTCTATCGAAATCATATACTTTAATCTTGCCCTATGGTCCATCCCCGGCGGCTTCGCCGCTTCTTAGCCATTCCATTCCACTCACAATCCGGAAAGGAAGCTATATCTATACAAATGTTAGAGCTTGTTATTTATCAGCAAGTTCTTTAACGGAGGAAACGGCGGGCTCTTTGGGCTATGATTGGCCTGTCACACCGTCTTGAAATGAGACCGGTGGCTCCGGGGCACACACTTCATACCGGTATTAAAAACAGTTGAATTCCAGGTGAAAAATGACAATTTTGGACACCGATTCGGAAGTCTGCAATCTGCGCGCCGAGGAAGAGCGTATTCTTGCTTCCTTCACGAAGCGTTTGATCGAAATCGCCGCCGTCACGGAAGCGCGCGAGACGAGCCTTTCCCCGATCGCCGCGCTCAATGCGATGCGCCTGCCTGCGATCGCGCTTGACCGGCACGGTTTTGTCACCGACGTGAACGCCGCGGCCGACGCCGTTTTCGACCATGACATCAAGATTAAGGACAGGCGGCTTTTCGTTCGCGATCCGGATTCCCGGGCGCTCCTCAAGGAAGCCATCGATCAATTGATAAGCCTGACCCGTCTGATATCCTTGGCTTTCGAGCCGGTCATTGTGCCTCGCATGGACAAATACCCGGTGATCGTGCGAATTTGGCCCTTCGAGGGACCGGCACATCCGCCGGACCAGGAATTGCGTGCTCTTTTGACGTTGAATGCCTTGGGCCCCCGGCCAGGTCCGCCAGCGGCGATCCTCGCCAAGACATTCCGTCTCACACCTTCGGAAGCGAAGCTCGCCTGCATCATCGCACGCGGCGCCGCTCCCGACATCGCCGCCCGGGAGTTGCATATTTCACGGGAAACGGCGCGCAATCAGTTGAAATCCGTCTTCGCCAAGACGGACACGCATCGCCAAAGCGAACTTGTCGCGCTGCTTCTGCAAGTCGAGTAAGGAACCGATCGCGGGGGGGCATGCCGCTCAAAACAAGGCGAACCGGTCTTCCCCCGCTTCGGGAGCCTTGGCGCCGGACCGCTGTTCAGCTGGCTTTGCGGCGCGGGCGAGATTATACGCGGAGTTGATCAAGGCAATATGCGAAAACGCCTGCGGAAAATTGCCAACAAGGCGTTTCGCCGCCGGATCATATTCCTCGGACAAAAGACCGAGATCATTGCGTAGCGCGAGCAGCCGCTCGAACAAGCCGCGCGCGTCATCAAGCCGTCCCAACAGCACCAGATTATCGACGAGCCAGAAGCTGCACGCGAGAAATACACCCTCGCCCACGGGCAAGCCATCCTCGGCCGTTTTCGTATCATAACGGCGCACGAATCCGTCCACCATCAAGCGCCGCTCGATCGCATCGACCGTGCCGCGAAGGCGTGCGTCATCAGGCGGCAAGAAACCGACCAGCGCCATCATCAGAAGACTCGCGTCAAGTTGCTTTCCGCCATAGCTCTGCGTGAACGCGCCCTGCTCCGGATCGAATCCATTGGCGCAAACATCGTCGTGAATGCGCTGGCGCAGCTGCCGCCAGTGATCGAGCGGCCCGACAAGGCCGAACTCCTCGATGCTTTTGACAGCGCGATCAAACGCAACCCAGACCATGATTTTCGAATAAGTGAAATGCCGCCGCGGCCCGCGCACCTCCCAGATGCCGTCGTCGGGCAATTCCCAGATTTTTTCGAGATGCTTCAAAAGTTCGATTTGCAGCATCCAGTCGGCGGCGTCGGTGACGAGCCGCCGCTTGCGGCTTTGATAAAGCGCATCCAACACCTCGCCATAAATATCGAGCTGCAATTGGCCAGCAGCCGCATTGCCAACGCGTACAGGCTTTGCACCTTCATAGCCAGAAAGCCAGGGAAGCGTGCGTTCCGCAACGCAACGCTCGCCGCCTAAACCATAGAGAACTTGCACCAGCGCCGGCTCGCCGCCGAGGGCACGGATCAGCCAGGCGCGCCATCGCATCGCTTCATCGGCAAAGCCCCCGTTCATCAGCGCGAGCAAAGTGAACGTCGCGTCGCGCAGCCAGCAATACCGGTAATCCCAGTTGCGCGAGCCGCCCAATTGCTCGGGGAGCGAGGTGGTCGGCGCCGCGACAATTCCGCCGCTCGGCTGAAAAATCAGCGCGCGCAAAGTTAGCAAGGATCGGATCACCGCCTCCGGCCACTCCCCCGCGCCCTCGAACGACCGCGACCAGGCGATCCAGCTGTGCTCGGTGTGTTCGAATGCTTGATAAGCATCGATGGCTTTGGGCACATCCTCGTAGGAGACGCCAAAGCTCAACGTGAAATCCGTCGTTTCCCCGGCGGCAACAATGAATTCACCGGCATGCGTGCGGCCATGCGGGCGAAGTCTTACGGGCGTGCGCAGGACCAGCCGGTCGGGACCCGCGACAGCTTGCAGACTTCCATCGTCGCAACGGCGCACCCATGGCACGACCGAGCCATAGTCGAAACGGATGATGAGCTCGGTGCGCAGTTTTACGCTGCCGCGTATGCCGCGCACAAGACGCACAAGATGCGTGCCCGGTATATGCGCCGGCATGAAATCCGTCACGACGGCGGCACCATCGGCGGTCTCGATCGTGGTTTCGAGAATCAACGTATGGCCGCGATATTTTCGCGTGATCTTGGCGCCTGGATCGACTGGCGTAATCAACCACCGGCCGTTTTCCTTGGTGCCCAGGAGATTCGCGAAACACGCCGGAGAATCAAAACGCGGCCAGCAAAGCCAATCCACCGACAGGTCGCGCCCTATGAGCGCGGCCGTCTCGCAATCGCCGATGATGGCGTAGTCCTCGATGTTCTGAGCCATGGCGGGCCTTAAGCGCGAGGTTGAACAAGCGGATGCCTTCGCGCATCAAGCAAAGGCGACAACATTATTAACGCAAAACGAGTTCTACCGCCGCTTGCCCTTGAAAACCCGTGTCCCGCCCTTGCCCGCCGATGAACGCGGCTTCACGGCGCTGCGCGGCTTCGCCTCCCCTCCCCCAAAATTATGCGGCCCCATCTCGGCGTCGGTCGGTTTATGCGGGCGGCTCGCCGGGAGGTTCGCCGCGCGTCCATATTTGCGTTCGCCTGCAAAAGCCCCGGCCCGCGCCTCGACATCGCCCTGGCTTGCCAGCGGATCGTCCGCGATCGCGAGTTCGACCGCTTGCAGGCGTTTCAATTCGTCGCGGAAGCGGGCGGCCTCCTCGAAGTCGAGATTGGCGGCGGCCTCCCGCATGCGCTTTTCCAGTCCGGCGATCGCCGCCTTAAAGTTGTGCCCGGCAAGGATCTCCGGCGCCGCGAGGCCGACATCCACCGTGACATGATCCTGCTCATGGACCGAGCCCAATATATCCGCGATGCCGCGTTTGATCGAGGCGGGCGTAATCCCGTGCTCGACGTTATAGGCTTGCTGCTTGTCGCGCCTGCGGCCGGTCTCGGCCATCGCGCGCTCGATCGACCCGGTTTCCCGGTCGGCATAAAGGATCACCCTGCCATCGACATTGCGGGCGGCGCGGCCGATGGTCTGAACAAGCGACGTTTCGCTGCGCAGAAAACCTTCCTTGTCGGCGTCGAGAATGGCGACAAGGGCGCATTCGGGAATGTCGAGCCCTTCCCGCAAAAGATTGATCCCGACGAGCACATCGAAAGCGCCGAGCCGCAGATCGCGGATGATTTCGATCCGCTCGATCGTGTCGATGTCGGAGTGCATGTAGCGCACCCGCACGCCATGCTCGTGCAGATATTCGGTGAGGTCCTCCGCCATCCGCTTGGTCAGAACGGTGACGAGGCTGCGGTAGCCTTTTGCCGCCACCGCGCGCACTTCGCCGAGAAGATCGTCCACCTGGGCACGCGCCGGACGGATCTCGACCGGCGGATCGATGAGGCCGGTGGGGCGGATGATTTGCTCGACGAAGACGCCTCCCGCGCGCTCCATTTCCCAGGCGCTGGGCGTCGCCGAGACATGTATCGACTGCGGCCGCATCGCGTCCCATTCCTCGAAACGCAAAGGCCTGTTGTCGAGACAGGACGGCAGCCGGAAACCATATTCGGCGAGCGTCGCCTTGCGCCGGAAGTCGCCCCGGTACATCGCCCCGATCTGCGGGATGGTGACATGCGATTCATCGGTGAAGACAAGCGCATTATCGGGCAGATATTCGAAGAGCGTCGGCGGCGGCTCGCCGGGAAGACGGCCGGTCAAATAGCGGGAATAATTCTCGATGCCGGCGCAGGAGCCCGCCGCCTCCAGCATTTCAAGGTCGAAGATGGTGCGCTGTTCGAGCCGCTGCGCTTCGAGCAAACGGCCGCCGGCATTGAGCTCGGCGAGGCGCTGTTTCAGTTCCGCCTTGATGCCCTTGATCGATTGCAGAAGCGTCGGGCGCGGCGTGACATAATGGGAATTGGCATAGACTTTTATGAATTCGAGGTCTTGCGTCTTTTTGCCGGTCAACGGGTCGAATTCAACGATCGTTTCGATCGTATCGCCAAAGAAACCGATGCGCCAGGCGCGGTCTTCGTAGTGGGCCGGGAACAGTTCGATCGTATCGCCGCGCACCCGGAAAACGCCGCGCGAAAAATCGCCGCCCGAGCGCTTGTATTGCAGCGCGGCCAAATCAGAGATGAGCTGGCGCTGGTCGATTTTTTCGCCGAGTTTTACCGTAAACGTCATCGCCGTATAGGTCTCGACCGAGCCTATGCCATAGATGCAGGAAACCGAGGCGACAATGATCACGTCGTCGCGCTCTAGCAGCGAGCGCGTCGCGGCATGGCGCATCCGGTCGATCTGCTCGTTGATCGAGCTTTCCTTCTCGATATAGGTGTCGGAGCGCGGCACATAGGCTTCCGGCTGATAATAATCATAGTAGGAGACGAAATATTCGACCGCGTTGTCTGGGAAAAAGCTTTTGAATTCGCCGTAAAGCTGCGCCGCCAGGGTTTTGTTGGGCGCCAGAACCAAGGCCGGACGGTTGGTCCTCGCGATCACCTGCGCCATTGTGAAGGTTTTTCCCGAGCCGGTGACGCCAAGGAGCACCTGATCGCGGTCTTGTGCCGCGATGCCCTTGAGGAGTTCATCGATGGCGCCGGGTTGATCGCCCTGGGGCTCGAATTCCGAGACAACGCGAAATTTCCGGCCGCCTTCCGTTTTGTCCGGGCGCGGCGGCCGATGCGGCGTCCAGGGCTTTTTTTCCGTGATGTTCGGATCGCCCCGCTCCAACAGATCCTTGAGGGATTCGACGGTGGCCGTGGCGCCGGTCATCCCTGTGGGGTGATATTCCGCCTGGGCCGCCTCGGAAACGCCAGGCTGGCGCTGGTTCAGCGCCGGATTGAGCAGCGCGGCAAGATGCTCGCCAAGCGGCGTGACCTCGGGCCGCGAGGCTTTTGCACGGGAGGTTCTCGTTCCGGCGGCGGTTTTCGGAGCTTTGGCCATGCCGCCAATATGGGGCGAATCGCGCCGAGATCAAAGCCTTCGCGCCCGCTACGACGGCCCGCCTCGCCTGGAACGTATCGTCGATTTCAATCGAAACAATCCGGCCAGCGTCGCGCGCCATGGAAGACCGCGAGCACTTCGACGCGATCCTCCTTGACCCGGTAGGCCGTGATGAAAGGCGTATCCGTCACCACGAGTTCCCGGGTCCCTTTTATCCGTCCCACGCGCCCGATGTGCGGATGCAGGGCGAGCAGCTCGGTCTGATCGAATATATGCGTGACAATTTTGGCGGCGGCGGTTGGATTGTCGCGGGCGATAAAGCCGCCGATTGCCTCCAGGTCCCACAATGCAAGGCGGGTCCAAACAACTCTCACGGCTGGGGAACGAACTTCGCACGCACCCGGGAAATTTCATCGGCGGTAGCGAAATCGCCGCGCTCGGCCGCGGCAATGCCGGATTCGATTTTTTCGAGCTGCCATGAATTCAAGGCAAGATAGTCCTGCACCGCCTCGGCAACCAGCGAGCCGGGTGACCGGCCGGTTTTTTGCGCAAGCCGGTCGAGGGTGTCGATCATTGCGTCATCAAGCCGGACTGTAAGAGCGGCGGACATGGGCTGCGTCTCCGGACGACAATGGTTTTCGGACGATGAGGTAAAGCACGGGACAGATTGCAAGGCTAGTCCCAACCATCGGACATGACCATCGCTCGATCGCCCTTGCGGGTCATGGCTCGCCGGTCTGCTGCCGCTTCGCGGTGTAAGCGCCGTCTGGATTGTTGGCATTCCAGCCGGGCAAGTAAATCACTCCCGCTCGATGCGAATCACCTGCGGCTTTTCGGCCAAAAATCCGTCGGCCACGGCGGCTTCCAGCGCCTGCCGGACGGTTTTTTCATGCGTCGCATGGGTGATCAGCACGACCGGCACCGCACCGCCGGGTTCCATAGTCGTGCCGGGACGGCGGCGCTGGACAATGCTTTCCAAGGAAATGCCGCGCTCGGCCATGCGGGTCGCGATCGCCGCCGCCGCGCCCGGCCGGTCGAACACCGAAAGCCTTATATAATAGCCGCCTTCATGCAATTGCATCGGCGCGTGCCGGGCGGCCGACAGCGACGCCACCGGCCATCCGAAGGGCGCCGATCTGACGCCGCGCGCGATATCGGCGATATCGGCGACGATCGCCGAGGCCGTCGCCTCGCCGCCGGCGCCAGGGCCAACGAGGGTCAATTCATGCACCGCGTCGGCGTCGATGGTCACCGCGTTGGTGACGCCCATGACCTGCGCGATCGCCGAGGATTTGGGCACCATGGTTGGATGCACGCGCTGTTCGATGCCAACAGGCGTGCGCTGGGCGACACCAAGAAGCTTGATCCGGTAGCCGAGTTCCGCCGCCGCATTGAGATCGGCGAGCGTGATCGCCTCGATGCCCTCAATGGAGATCGCGGCCGGATCGATCACCGTGCCAAACGCCAGCGAGGTCAGAATCGCGAGTTTGTGCGCGGTGTCGAAACCGCCAATGTCGAAACTCGGATCGGCCTCCGCGTAGCCGAGTTTTTGCGCCTCGCTCAGGCAGTCCGCGAAGGACAAAGCCTCCTGTTCCATCCGGGTCAGGATGTAATTGCAGGTGCCGTTGAGGATGCCGTAGACGCGCTCGATGGAATTGCCCGCAAGGCCCTCGCGCAGGGTTTTGACGATCGGAATGCCACCCGCGACCGAAGCCTCGAAGGCGAGCGCGACGCCCTTTTCCTCGGCGAGCGCGGCAAGCCGCATGCCGTGCTTGGCAAGCAGCGCCTTGTTGGCGGTGACGAAGGATTTTCCGGCGCCGAGCGCGGCTTCCGCCGCAGCAAGTGCAGCGCCCTCCTCTCCTCCGATGAGTTCCACGAAAAGATCGATGTCCGGGGCCTTGGCCAAAGCCACGCAATCGTCGAACCAGGGGAAGCCCGCAAGATCGACGCCGCGCTGCTTCTCCCTTTGGCTCGCCGAAATTCCAGCTATCACGATTTGCCGGCCAGTCCGGCGGCGCAACGCTTCCGCTTGGCGGTCAAGCAGCTTGATGACCGCCGCCCCAACGGTGCCGAGACCGGCAATGCCGATGCGCAAGGGAAGCGGCATGGATGCAAAACCCGCGAAGCCGGAGGTGGAATACGAGAAAGAGCGGCGGCGGACGCGGTTTTGCCCGATTTCCGCGCGGCGATCAAGGCCGCGCGGCGGCGCGCCGCAACTATCGTGGGGACGGCCCCGCACGAACCTTGCCTCGGCGCGGCAATGGCTTAAATTGCTGTATGCCGATAAACCAGGCGGGGAAGCCGCGCGAGACCTGAAACGATGACTTTTGTTAGCTCAGTTGAAGTCGAGAGCCGCAAGGCCGGCCATATCAAATTGCATGGGCCGGAGGCTTTCGCCGGCATGCGCCGGGCCGGGCAGCTTGCCGCCGAAGCGCTCGACCTTTTGACCGGAGAGGTGCGGCCCGGCGGCACCACCGAATCGCTGGATACGCTCGTCTTCGATTTCGCGATGGCGCATGGCGCCTATCCCGCGCCGCTCGATTATCGCGGTTATCGCAAATCGATCTGCACCTCGCTCAACCATGTCGTTTGCCACGGAATGCCCGACCGCAAACCGCTCAAGGACGGCGACATCGTCAACATCGACGTGACCTTGATCCTCGACGGCT
>ODAK010007292.1_pt1 | contig 11099 bp, 13 predicted proteins | sample 1539591 | NCBI WGS metagenome assembly ODAK01 (sample SAMEA3539303, study PRJEB22396) | soil metagenome | biome: tundra; feature: field; material: soil | place: USA | collected 2010-05 | depth 0.15 m | reverse complement strand
AGGTCCAAACAGCCTGGCAGGCACGTTTTCAACAGTTTCATCCCTAGTCACTCGGGTATCTCTTATCGCCGGCCCGGAGTGCGCCTCCCGGCACATAGGTTACGTTTCGTTCGGATTTGATGCCGTCAAAGCAGGACACCCTGACGACCGGCTACCGGCGCACCTCGATTACCAAAACACCTATCGAGATCAATCCTCAAATCTCTCGATGGGGACGGTATGGTGAGATCTGGCAATGACACATTTGGGTCAGGACAGGACGTGATCCTTTTAGCAATCCTCGTTGAAGTCGGGCTGTTCGCAGTGGGAGCGATCTGTAAATCCAGTCATCGAACCAAGATTCCGTCCGAATCACGCGCTCGAAAACTTGGATCGGAGAATGATCGCCGAATCAGTTTAGGAAGGGTTGTAGATGCAGAGACGCAGTTCTTGGCGACTCGCCCACTTGGGACAGTCCTTGACTCCAAGTTCTCGTTGATATTCGGAGGTTTTCTCGCTGTCGTTCTCTTCCTGGGCTCGCTTCACGGTTACAAGGGCGGGGTTGATCGCACCCTGCTTATTTTGGCCTTAGCGGCACAAGGCGTTGCGGTACTTCTGTACGCAATTCAATCCATACACAAATACATCTACGTCTCCGCACGGTTGAGGGAAGGTGGCTTGAGCTCCTAGGTGAGAGTCCACTCGTTCCGGCGTCGACTGTCACCATAAGTTCAGCCGCCGCGGAAACCCAGGGTCGCCCTGCTCGCCGGCTCCGAGGCAACGCTACGAAAGTGATTGAACGATCTCGACGACGTCGTCGCTTCGATATCCGTGGAAGCGAGCAAATTCGAGGAGCTCGCGCACCTTTTCGATGACGGCACCGTCGTGGATGGTCCCGGCTACGGTCACGCCTCGGCCGCGCCGAAATTCGAGGAGGCCTTCATCGCGAAGGATGCGCAGGGCACGGAACACCGTGTTGGTGTTCACGGCGAGCACAGCCGCAAGGTCCTTCGCTGGAGGTAGGCGCTCCCCAGCCGTTGCTTCGCCGGCGGCAATGGCGTGGCGGATCTCGGCAGCCACCTGATCGTGGAGAGCGATGACTTCGGAACGATCGACCTTGACATCGAACATGATGCTAGACATAGTAGCATTATGTCCGAGGGCACCGCTGTGGATAACACCCCGGCACCAGTAGAGGTCCTGATCCCCGAAGCCCGGCATCGCCAACGCCGGCGATACAAGCGCTCAGCCATCCTCGTTTCGATCGTGGTGCTCCTCGTGGGAGCACTCGTCGCTCTGCTGATCACGAGCACATCAAGCGGGTCCGGCACCTCTCGAGGTAGATCGAAGCCATCTGTCGTCGTGGCTGGTCGCGCCACCGTGCTGATTAGGCCCGTGTTGTGCTGGGCATGGCCATACGTCGCCAACCAGAAGACAAGTGGGCCCATACCTCCTTGTGCCGCCCCCTACGAGTTGACAGCAGCAGCCCTCTCCGTGGCGCCGAACTCCGCTCAAGCGGGTTATTCATCCAACATCCCCAAACCCGACCCGACCTTTGTGGGCTTCTCGAACAGCACTCATGATTCTGCAACGCAGACAGTGTTGCTCGGGGGGTTGGCTGGCAAAACGCCCGTAGGCCAGAGATGGGTCTTGGGGCCATCTGAAATGACCCTGTCAGCAGCCGATGTCGAATCGGCGTCAGCCCAAAAGGATCGCATCGGGGAGTGGATCGTCAACGTGCATCTTTCCCCGGAAGGAATTGCGGCTTTCAATCGTGTTGCCCGGGAGAACTTCCACCAATTCCTAGCGATCGATGTGGGAGGGAAGATCGTGAGCACGCCCCTCATCGAGCCCGGCCAAGCTACATTTTCGTCGTTCGAGGGTCCGATTGAGGTCGCGGGTGCCTTCAATGCATCCAATGCTCGAGATGTGGCAACGGCGATGAAGGGATAGGACATCTCACTGTCCCCATGCCGGTTCAGTGATCATCAAAGCGAAGTCAACGTAATGTGCTCAAGTGTCCATCTCTCGGAGCGACCTCATCCTCGGGTCCCCGCTCGGCAGGCAGTTCCTGTTTGACCAACTCGGGTTCGTTCCTGACACCGACTCGTTGAAGCTCTGTCCTTGGAACCCATCCCTGGCCGGGTCTGGTTGGTAAAGAGTTCGGCGGGGAATTCCCCTGAGGTGACGCGCGCACCCAAACGTGTTCGATCCTGGACCGAGGACACACCCGATGAAGTGGCTCGCCAGATCGATGTCATGGTGGCGGAAGACGAGTGGAGAGAACTGGGCAGCCTCGACGAGCTTCAGCTACTGGAGCGCCTGCATCTTGTCACGATGGGGTTTGGCTTTGGTGGCGAAGACGAGATTATATGGGCTTTGACCGACATGGCGCGAAATGCCCTCCGACCCCTCTCTGGCTCGCTTGTTGATTCATCAGCCACGGCCCAATGGTGGGACCCAGTTGATCGAGCCAATCAGCGGAATATTCAATGGAGCGATGTTCCCTTTCCTCGTGGGATCGAGATAGACGAAGCGATTCACGAAGCCATGACGAAGGAGCGGATGGACAATGAGCGGGGGCTGCTCAGGGGGGTGCCAAAGGTGCCATCTGGCACAAGGATCGGGGCTCACTGGTGGTCAACGCCAAGTTTCACGATGTTGACATCTACGACTCCGTCGGTCAGCGATATTCCCGCGCTAGGGCTACTAGGTTTCGTTGACGTTTGGCGACCATGGGGTGAGGCGCAAGCCACTATATGGTCTGTCGAAGTCTCCGAGTCTGCTCGGGTTCTCGAAATAGTCGAGCCTGGCGATTGGCAACGCCTCGTGGAAGAGCATCCACGTGATGTGACGGGAACCCACAACGGCGAATGGCGCTATTGGAGTGGCAAGACCGGGCCTTGGCGACTTCCTGATTGGGAGAGCGCTGCAGGACAATACGACGGCGTCCACGTCACGATAGGTGGATATCTCGCCACCAATGGGCTGGCGCTACCAGTCGCCGATGGATTTACCGTCCTTGCCGGTTGGACGCCGGGAGAGACGCTTTGGCTGAAGGACGTGGTAACAGGTCGAGAAACCATTGGTTCGTGGGGTGGAAGCCAGTCTTCTCAAAGTTGGCAAGACGTCCGAGACGGCCTGAGCTAGACCGCAATAAAGTGTCCCACGGGTTCTGAACCGGGAGCACTGCCAGGGTGCCCCACTTCGCCGGGTGGAGGCCGTACTCCGGGGCCAGGAAGGAGATCGAGAGCCCACTCCGCGATACTTGTTTCGTGGGCCTCGCTCTCTTCGACCTGGATAACACGCTCCTCGATCGTGAGGCTGCGTTCGCTCGCTGGGCCGAAGCCTTCATCCGCGAACATGGGCTTCCACAAGAAGCCTGGCCATTCATGGAGTCCGCTGATCAGGATGGCATGACACCGAAGCAGAACTTCTTTGAACAGGTCCGAGCAGAATTCGACGTCTCAAGCGATGTCGAGGAGCTCCTCGCCCGCTACTACATAGACTATCCGGCCTGCTACACGGCGAACGTCGAGACCGTAAGAGGCCTTCGGCAGCTCCGTGGCCGAGGATGGCGGGTGGGGGTTGTCACAAACGGTGGTCCAGTACAGTTGGCAAAGCTTGAAGCAACCAACCTCGCGGGAGAGTTCGACGCGATCTGTGTCTCGGAAATAGTCGGAGCTACGAAGCCGGATCCAGCGATCTTTGAGATGGCGGCAGATCTCTGCGAGAGACCTCTCGAGGGCTGGATGACCGGAGATTCCGTAGCCGCCGACATGGCCGGGGGTCGAGGGGTGGGCCTACGCACCATCTGGATCGCCAGAGGCCGTAAGTGGACATCACCGGATCCTGTTCCGGATGCGGTGGTTCTGACGGTCCCCCAAGCCATCAAGATCATCCTTGAATCTGATTCGCGCTAGTGACCCATATCGCCGGTCATGTGGCCGTTTGGAGACCCCTGGTCGGATAGAAATCGGCCGTCTAGCCTTGCGTGCCATGGCTGTTCGGACCGCACCGACTTACGAAGATCACGTCGACGCGGTTCGCCTCGTCCTGCTTGGGCTGGCGACGGGGGAGGATCACGATTCGATCACGGACCGGCTCGGTCAGCTCCATCTCCCCAACAACACCTTTCCAGCTGAAGTCCTTCTCGAGCTTGCCGCCGAAGCAATCGGTGAGTCCGGGTCGACCCAGGCCGAACCGATCGCATACGAGGGGATCTGGGAACGCTATCTCCCCGAGTACGAGTTCCGCGGGAAGTTAGAGCAGCACAAGAGCCACTACGCGTTGACGGCTGCGGCCATGATCAGGGCCGGAATCTACCCCGACCTGCTCGACGAAGCGTACGGCTGGGGCATCGAGGACATGTGGCGGTATGCCTTCTATGCCCTGGTGGCCTACGCCAGGGCCGCGTCGGAGCGGACCGGACGCTCACTCGAGGAGATCGCAGCAGCCTTGGCCGAGCACCGGGGACTCACGCTGGCGGAGAAGGCACCCTACCCACCGGCCACGAAGGCGACCACGACGTAGGCGGCATGACGGTCGAAGTTCTCCCGCCGCCGGTCATAGATGGTCGTCGTCCTCGGATCGGCGTGGCGGGCGGCGATCTGGACATCACGCAGGGGTACGCCGGCATCGAGCGCCGCCATGATGAAGGCACCTCGCAACATGTGGGGGTGGACGTCGCCGAGCCCGGCTTTCTTGCCGATGGAACGCACCCAGCGGTGTGCCGTTCGCCGGTCGAGTCGTGACCCGTCGTGGCGGTGCAGGATCGGACCCTCGCTGCGCTCGCCGAGGGCTAGGTCGATGGTACGGGCTACCCGTGGGACCAAGGGGATGACGGCGGGCTTGTTGCCCTTCCCGATGATGCGCAGTGTCCGGTGCCCCCTATCGAAGCCCAGGTCCTCGGCATTGGTGGCACAGGCCTCGCTGACCCGGAGCCCGTTGAGGCCGAGCAGCATCGCCAGGGCGGCGTGGTCGCGGTCATAGCGCTCAGCGGTGAAGAGGAACGTGCCGAGCTCGCCTCGGTCGAGTCCTCTCCCTTCGCTCGGGTGGACTTTGGGACGGCGGACGTACTGAGCCGGGTTGGCGGCGATCCGTCCGTCGATGTGGGCAAATCGGTAGAGCCCGCAGATGGTTGAAAGGCGTCAGTCGATCGTCGAGGCCGCCAGACCTCGTTGCTCCATATCGGCCCGCCACAGCTCGATGTGGGGCCGGGTCGCTTCGAGGACGGCCAGACCCACATCGGCGCACCACTGGAAAGAGACGCGCACGTCGTAGCGGTAGGTTTCGAGGGTTCGTCCGCTGTAGCGGGCGAGGTAGGCGACCGCTGCCATCTGAGCCTGATCGAAGGGATCCTTTTGGTCGGCACTCACGAGGACCGCGGTTGTCATGTTCGCTTTTGTCATGTACTTCCTCCTTTTTGAGGAGACCGGCGAACATCGGTGAAGCTTTGTGTGCACGTCGGCGGCAATGTGCGCGTGGATGCCGTTGGCTAGGACTGGCCGACTGTTCTGCGATACCCGAGGAGCATCGGGACGTTCAGCGACGACTGTCAGGTCCATATCTGCCTCGGGAGCGAGGCCGTGGCAAAGCAGCTCACTGCATGGGCGATGCCTTGTAGTCTTTGGGCTCGTGACGCCACGCCGGAGCTGGCTCGAGGACAGCACCGACGTCGTTGTCGACGAGCTCGCGCGCTTCGACCTCATTGCGTCGCGGGCGCACGTCAGCGAACTGATTCGCCAGCGGGTCACTGCGGTCGCGTCGGGGCTGAACATCAAGGAGCAGTCGGCGCGTCGGTACTTGCACGAAGAGGCGCTCCGCGAGCTCGCGCGCGAGGCGGCGGTCAGGCTTGCCGACGAACAGCCTGGCGCAAACCTGCACCAGCTGCCCCGCACGATCCCGATGTCGCTGCAGGTGTTCGGGCTCAGCGTCGCCGCGCTCGCGGAGGCCGCGCACCTTCGGGAACTGAACGCCGACGCGGTCGGTGTGCATGGGGCATTACAGATGATCTCGCTCTTCGCCCAACTCCTCTACGAGCTGCCCGAGGCATCTGGCGAGCCGATCTTCCTCCCACGAGCGGCGCTCTCTCGGACTGCTCGATTGCTCGATGCCTCGGTGCAGATGGTCCGCGACGGCGCCGTCGTGGCGCCGGACCTCCCGGGCGCCGCCGGACCCGCTCTCGCCGAAGCATTCGCCAGAGACGCGAGCACGCTTCGTTCGCTCCTTGGCGAGAACGACGGCTGAGGGCCTCGGAGCGACAGGCGTCGAACCTCGGCCCTCGAGCTGGTGGGACAGGCTTCGTCCCGGCGTTTAGGGATAGGTACCCGGAACCGGTATGGGGACCGGGCGAGAGCCCGCTCAGGCAAGGTGATAGATGGCGCAGCAGCCCAGCGCAGGTGAAAGGCTGACTGGTCCGTTCAGTCCAATGGGCGTGGGTACACCAGCGCGGCAATCACACCGCCGCCATTGACCGGTGGTCCAAGCACGACTGACGTCGTGTTCTCGGTGGGGTTGAACCACATGGCGGAGATCCCCGAGCCGCAGCCCACAGTGGCCTGCAGGGCAAGGCGGCTCCCGTCCGTCCCAACCACGACCACACTGGAGCCGCTATCAACATCAGGTACCGTCACTTCTGCTGAGGTGCCGTTGGGCTGGAGCTCACCCAGGAAGAGGGAGCCGCACGCACCGGCACTCTGCAAGTACACGTTCTTGCCGACCTCCCAGGCGTTCAGGTCCCCGTAATCGGGGGGCACGGGAGGTGCGGTAAGGGTCGTCACCGCAGCCCCGGAGATCGGCACCTCATAGAGCTGTGATGAGCTATCGGTGGTGCTACACGATGCCAGGGCAACTCCGGTGGCCCACCACCGGGTGACGGTGCAGTTGGTGGCGCCGGCCACCGGCAGCTGCGACACGAGTGTGCCGTCGTTCCCGACCAGGGCGAGCCCCTTGGCGGCTCCCATGACGAGCTGGGTGCCGTCGGGGCTGGACAGAACGGACCCGTCGAATGCCCCGACCTGGCTGAAGTTTGTGGGGTATGCCTGCTGCAGCGAACCGTTCATGCTGTAGCGCTGCAACGTCGTGGTCGTCGGCGTCGTGGCGGTCGATGATGTCGCCAGGACGGCCAGACCCATGGGACGTGTGTAGCTGACGTCGCCGTGCAGCGCGAACTGATTGCCCGTCTGCCCTGTGGTGAGGTCGATCTGGGTCACCGTGGTCTGCGATCCGTTGAACGTGGTCAAGAGGGCCCGGCGTCCATCCCCGGACCAGCCGGCCAGCGATGACGGGGCCGGTGGGGCCAGTGTGGCCACCAGGTAGCGGCCGCCGAGTGGATCGACGAGGAAGAGCGTCGTCGTTTCCTGGGACGTCGGGACGTCTCCGGCCGGCAGCGGTCCCGCGCCGGCACCGGAGTTAGGGCCCCAAAGTGCCAGCAACCAACCCGATCCGACCTGTGCCCAGGGGATGGCCGAGACAGCGCCCTGGGCCCCCATGGGCAGCGGCGGGGGCGCGGTGGTCGTGGTGGATGGGTGGGTCGACGTCGTCGAGGTGGAGCGCGTCGTTCCCCGCTTGGCCGAAGTGGCGGTGGGGGTCGATGAGCAAGCAGCGAGGATCAACAACAGCATCACGCCGCCCAGAACCGCGATTCTCCGCCGCATTCGCACTCTCCCGGTCTGTTAGGCACATAGTCGCACACCGGGCGATCCGCCTCGGTGCAAGCTGGGCCCGTCCTTCTTCCCAGATGACGGTAACTCCTGGGTCCCCTGGTGAGCCCGTGGGCTAGATCCATCTGACCCCCAGCCGGCGGGTACGGGGGCACTGCTCCCGCTCGGTATCGCATTTTGCGGAAGGGGAGAGGGACCGGGCGTTCAACCTCCGGGTGGGCGGTAATCGCCTCCCACCTTTACGGCAGCGTCGACCTCTTCCGGACTCAACAGAACGGTGGTCTTGATGTCTATCTTGCCGCTCGCGGCGATAAGCAGAGCGACCCCGGCCGCGGTCGCGTTGTCCGGCAGGTCAATGACTGCAACCACATCGGTTTCACCGAACGCGTAGTAGAACGCATCGAGCTTTCCGCCCACGCTGGAACACGCCTTTTCGACGGCGGCTCGACGGGCTGAGCCACCCTCCTTGCGGAGTCCCTGGACCCCATCGCCGACATAAGACGCTTGAATAAGGTATTTCGGCATCGAGTTTCTCCTTGGTCGCTGACGCCCGAGTTTCGCACCCCTTGGCCGGAACGGCAACGGACATGCCGGATAGCGGTCTGCCTGCCAGCTATCACCTTTCCCTAGCGGGAGTTTCCGGGATAATCCGTGAGCAGTCGATGATTGCCCAGCTCAATAGGGGTATTTTGTCGTGCTCCCTGTAGTACCTAACTCACGCTTTCGGGGCGTACGTGGCGAGCCCGAACAGGTCGTAGAGGCGCTGTTGGGTGGGATCCATCTCGGTGAGCATGCGCCGGGCACGAGGTCTGCCCCGTTCCCCTTTGAAGAGCATGACGGACTCCTCGATTCCACTCAGCGTGGAGAGCAGTTCCCGAACACTCATGCGGATCCCGTCGTGATCTGCTTCTCGCACCATGAGGCGGGCCGTCATGAGGGCGAACACGCAGTGGGAGACGTGCACGCGGATCTTCTGGTCCGTCCAGTGGAACATGGGCGAGAACGACACCACTTTCACATCCTTCATCTGACGGAAGTCGGCCTCGACGTCTGACTGGGACCGGTAGCCGGCCACCACTTCGGCAATGCTCCAGTCGTCGCGGTCGGTGAACAGGATGCGTTTGCCGATGAGCTCATCGTGGAGTTGGGTCACGGCCTTGGGCTTGGTGCGGAAGACCAGTCGCAACTCGGAGGGCTTCTCGCCCGACAGGGTGGTCGTGATGACCCGGTGCAACCAACGGGGACCGAGGATGGTGGCGACCTCGGCCTCCACCTGCTCTTTGGACTTGCGTCCCTTTCCACGCTTCAGGCGAGCCGCCGTCTCGGACAACTGACGGCGGGCCTTGGCCATGGTCTGTTCGAATCCCTGTCGCTGCTTGTCATGGAGGCTCTGGGAGTGGGACACGACCACTCTGCGGTCGTGTCCCATCACCTCGGTGTGGGTCTCGAAGGCGGTGAGCCCGACGAAGCGGTCCTCGTCGACTGTTTCGTAGCGGGAAGTGGCCACCGCCATCAGGTGGGGGTAGTCCGATGGCGGAAGGGACCCCACGAAATGGAGGGGGCTGTCCTCCATGAGCTCCTGGTTGGCCGCCGAGTTCTGGCCGGCGTCATAGACGAGGGTGAGTTCGCCACCGGTCTCGGCCAGTGGTCCGAATCGTGCCACCAGCTCGGTGACCACGTCGGCGAACTGGGTGACGTCGGGCCGGTTGCCGGCATAGGCGTGGGCGACGAGTGGTACGCCGAAGTCGGTGGACACCACGAGGCCCAGGCCGACCAGGCGCAGATCGGTGCACTTCTGCTTGGCATGTCCCCGCTGGGCGATCGGGGCCCGGTCGTTGGCCGAATCGATATAGGTGGCGAAGTTGGTCATGTCGAGCACCAGTCCCGAGCAGTCGAGGCCGAAGGACTCGACCATGCGGGCAACGATGCGCCGCTCGATCTCGATCAGCTGCTCGTTCGAGACCGCGTCCATAGCGTCCCAGAACCTCCGGTGGTCGAGGGCCGAGGCCGGGAGCTTGCACATCCGGTCGCCGGCCGTCGTCGACCACCAGTCGGAGAAGGCCAGCTTCGAACACGGAGCCACCACCCGGTTGGCGATGGCCAACGCGAAGTACGTCCCCACCGAGGCCGAGGCATCCGCGCGACGCGACGCCACGACGTCATCGACGATCTCCATCACGCCGAGACGCTCCAGCATTCCCCACACCGCGGCCAGGTCTCCGAACTTCCGGTGGGTGACCGCATCGGGAAGCCTGGTGGCACCGGACATGGCCGCCTCGATGTCCGCCGCTTTGCCCAGGTAGACCTGGGATACCACCTTCGGTTTGCCCCCCACCCGCGCCACCTCGCGCAGGTAGTAGTAGGTGTGTCCGCCGATGGTCTTGCCGGTGATCGAAGCCATGTATTAGGTCATACACCCGATCGGGTGTCCATCGCGAGTCATTGCCCTCTACATTCGCGCTGGTCAGCGCGAAGTTTCGGAGAAACCCTCCACGACCCCGAATACACCCCTCAATGGGCTATCCAGGAAGCTCCCGCTAGTAGTGCCGAACTGCCCCACCGTCCCGATAGGTGACAGGGTGACGGGCCGATTGCCCGCGACATACGGGGGCACCCATGTGTGCGGATTGGTGGTTGTCTCTCAGGGCTTTTCGACAACGATCCGGGGATACTCAACGAGGAGTCTCCGTAGGTCGGTTGTGTCGGTTGTGAAAACCACGGCTTGGCCGAGGTCAACGGCGTGCGCTGCGACAATGGCATCGATGCCACTGGGTATCCGCCGAACGCCGGTGCGTTGCACGCTGAAGCGCAGGTGGCCGGCTCGCCGGGCAGTGGCCTGAGACGTGTCCACGGTGTCGAGTCGCCTTATCACCTGGTTTGCTGGAGCGTCGTCAGGACGACCCGTGATCGCCTCCGAGAGCACCACGGTGGGAATGACAGGACTCCAGCCGTTCTCGAGAAGCTCGCGGAGTACCCACCGGAACTCTCCGTTGGTCGCCGCTTGTTCGATCACGCCGGAGTCGAACACGACAGCGGGTTCACTCACGCCGAGACGGAATCCCGGATTTTAGAGGCACGACGCAGCGCTCGCCGCTTGGTCTGTTCAGAGGTGGGATCTGCTGCTTCGAGCTCGTCGAGGAAGGCCAAGAACGAACGACGCCGCTCATCACGTTCCAACTTGTCCTCAAGCGCGGCATCCACGTAGGCCGACAAGCCCCGCGGGCCAGCGGCTTCGCGCGCGCGTTCAATCGCCGTCGTTTCGAGAGTCACCGAAATCTTCTGAGTAGCCACGATCTCAATGCTACCAGGCCGGAAGGCTCCTTATCGCATAAATATCGCCTAGACCAGTGGAGATTGACGAAGGTTCCGCTGTGTTTCGAACTGGACGCCCCATCCCGAACCCGGCGTTATACGTGTAATCCGTGTCAAGTCGGAGCTCCGATCACGTTGGCGACG
>ODAK010007291.1_pt1 | contig 11100 bp, 15 predicted proteins | sample 1539591 | NCBI WGS metagenome assembly ODAK01 (sample SAMEA3539303, study PRJEB22396) | soil metagenome | biome: tundra; feature: field; material: soil | place: USA | collected 2010-05 | depth 0.15 m | reverse complement strand
GGGCGGTCCACCGGAACCTCCGGCGGCCAACAAGCCCAGGTCGGGCGACCCTTTCGGCGGTCTTCGGGATCTGCCCGCTGGCCGTCGCGAGCGGATTGCCAATGACGGTCGCTTGTCACGCATCGTGACTGTCAGGCTTGAACACAGACGCGCCGGATCCGCCGATCTGCGCGGCTATTGAGCGCACCTCTGTGCGTTTGGTGGCCGCGCATAATGGATATTCAGGGTTCCCGATCAATGTTCCAGATGGCTTTAGTGCGCCGTGCACGGCTTTTAGCGCAACCACTTCGGATGTAACCGCCGGGCTGGAGTGCATCGAGATCGGCGCGCTGGCAGGCGACAGTGCGGGCGCCTGGCCCGAACACCGTCAAGACGGGAGAGGCCTGAGCCTCCGGCCGACTGCCGACGTGACCGGCCGTGTGCAGCTGACGCGCCTGGTTGTCCGCTCCGTGGCCGCTTGCGAGCTTGATCATGCCGGATACGTGTCCAAATTCCTGCCGCTCAGGGTGTAAGCGAAGGTCAGGCACGTCAGGTTATCGGTCTTGAGAACCGCCGGCCTGATCGAGTGATGACGGCAGCGCCAGCTCCGTAGGGTCGCAGCATGATTCGGCGCTGGCCTGGGCGATCGTCGGCTCGGTCGCGGTGTCGCCGCGGACCTGGCCGGTGTGGTTGTTCGGGTTCTTCAGCTGCGGCAGGGGCACGGGGCCGAGGAGCAGCCCTTGCCTGCTGATCGGCCGGATGCCGCGGCTGACGCGCATGGAGCTTCGTCTGGTGGCCCGCGGGCTGCTGTAGTAGATTCGTAGTTGTGGCGATCGATGTGGACTGGACGCACGGCGCGGCGCACATGCACGCCAACCACAAGGTGACCGTGACGGAGGCCAACGAGGCTGTCTCCGACATCGACGCGGTGTGGTTCGACCCCGACCCGCACAGCAAGTCCAGGCGGAGCGCTCGCGTGATCGGCTACAGCCACAGTCGCCGGGCCATCCTCACCGTCATCCTGGTGCACCGGGACGACGGCGGCTACCGGTGCGAACGGCTGGGAATCGAGCACATCCGATCGGCGACGGTATGAGAGGGGCGAGTGATGGACGCCAAGCATGCGGTGGAGATCGCACAGGCCGAGTCGGAGGCCACCCGTGACGAGCCGCTCCCGGAGGGGGCGCAGGGCGAGCGGCGCGGCCGGTCGGTGGTGCAGTCGGTGCGGTTGCCCGCTGAGGAGTTCGCTGAGATTGAGCGGATCGCCGCCGAGGCCGGGGTACCGGTGGGCGCGCTGATCCGCGGATGGGTGCTGGCCGGGCTCGCCGCCGAGCGGACAACTTCGCTGCGGGGTGCCATCGAGCACCTTGCCGCCGAAGCCGAGCGGCTGCGCCGGCTTGCGGCGGTCAGCGACGTAGCATGACCGGCGGGTGTCGTGACAGGGCTCTGAGAGCTTGATCACGCCGAATGCGTGCCCAGGCCATGAGACAACCCCGCGTTTGCCCAGGTCAGCAGAGTTTCCGTACGGGTCTTGAAAACCGCTAGGGCGCGGACGCGTCCTCGCGGGCCCGTATCCCGGACTCCCCGCCCGACTACCAGCGAGAAATTGCCGACCACCGCTTGAAACAGATCAGGCTCTCCCGGACTCCCATTGCCGCGGGCGCCAGCGGCTGTGCGCGGTTCATGGCGGCCACATGCGCCTGCCCGCGCCGAATGCGCGCCGAAGAGGGCAAAGACCGGCCGCTCCCCGATGCGGCTCCGTCCGTGTCGGGCGCAGATGGCTCGGCACTACCGCCGCGCCGAACCGGAGAATCTGAGCGGCTTCCGCCTCACAGCCGGTCAGCCATCGAGCCGCGCAAAGCGGAATCGCGATGATCGCAAGGGTGGGCGGGCGGGCCAGAGCCACCGCGGACGCCGACGCGACGTGGCGGGCGGATCGAGAGCAACTCCGTACCATGCTGGACGATGCCAGCGCGCAAGACCTCGGCGATCACTTCGAGTTCACGATCGGCCAGGGAAGAAGAATCGAGGGTGAAGGCCCCGACAATGGCCTGCGATTCCCGGTCACCGCAGACTGGCCAGCAGGATATTCGAGCAAATCCGCCTTGATGTAAACATCATGACCGAAGATCCCAGGCCGATCGAAGACATAACGCTCCGCAACCTGCTGGATTTCGCGGACATCCCATCCGTCACGGTCCCGGCCATCAAACTCGACCAGCAGCTCGCCGAGAAACCGCAGGCATATACGCGCGACTACGGCCGCCGGGAGAACGGACGGGCCAAAGATCTCTACGACATGCTTGTCATAGCCCAGGAGCTGCCGCTGCCCACGGAAGCCGAACTCGCCGGTGCGTGCCGCCAAACCTTTACCCTCCGCCAGACAGCCTGGCCTCCTGTGCTCGGGCCGCCTCCGGAGTCCTGGGACGGAACCTGGCGGACCTACGTCACCGACTACGGCATCCAGTTCAAGACCCTTGCCTCCGCTTACAGCGCTCTCGGTGCGTTCTGGGAACCGGTCCTTGCCGAGCAAGGCCCGGATATGGCCTGGGACGCTGACAGCTGGGCATGGTCCTGATGACTGTCAGCCCGTTAGCCACAGCCCGGCGGGTTGAGACACTTCAGTGAGCTGGAGAGCGCCTGGCCCGTTCGGTCACGACCGCCAGGCGCTGTTCGAGGTGACTCCGGGCCTCATCGACGTCTCCCCCGGTGACACCGCTCATTGCGACGGCAGCAGTGATGACCACATCCGCCAGTTCGGCGAGCAGGTCATCGCGGCTGCGGCAGACCCCCTTGCGTGAGTTCAGGCCGTGCATGCCGATGAACGCCTCTGCAGCCTCGCCGACCTCCTCGGTCAGCTTGAGCAGGCGTACCTCGACCGGGACGTTTCCGTGATGGACATGAAGGTCCCTGATCTGATCCCACATAGTCTTCGAGTCAGCTCCGTGTCGGAGGATGCTGTCCAACCGGGCGCCACGGTAGGTGAGCATGGCGATCTCGTCGGTCCGGCGTCGTGAGCGCACGATAGCAAGGTTCTCAGCGAGGGGTGAGGGCGGCGGGGTGCTCGCCGAGAACCCCTCAGCTCTGCCCAGAACCGCAGGGTCAGAGCCATGTTCAGGTCCGGTCACGAGGCCCGAGAAGATCATTTGTCATCCAGATGTCACCGGGACCGGGCGTGGACAGGTGACACTGCGCGTACCCGGACGGCTTTCCCGGCACGTCCTGACACCTGCACTGCGCTTCCGCGGACGCTCGGAGCGGCGGGGGGCCGACCAGGCGGGCCAACGGTTCCGCAGCCCGGCGTGCTCATCGCCATGGCCAGGCTACCCGCGGCGGCCCGTGCCCGCCATTGCCGCTACGATGACGACGGAGCATGATCACCGAAGCGGCAATGGAGCCGACAAGTTATCATACCGAAAACGATCACCTGAATTTACCGGGCGGATCGGGCCTTAGGTACCCGGCAGGTTCGGGACCTTAGGCCCTAGCCGGTCGGCATCGCTCGCTCTACACTAGTCATGCGTTGGCATCTCCAGAAATACCAAGCCGGGCGACAGATCAGGGTGTCGCCTATTCAGGTAATGGACTTCCCGATTCAGATACGACCTGTCTGTACAAAGGAACGCAACGAATGACCAGAGCCAGCGCACCATCCGCCCTGGAGGCGGTAGCGCCGATCCCCGACCGTGCCTTTGCCATCCGAGACCGCGCATTTGCCGGAGTAACCGGGCTCGATGGGTCGGCTCATGCGGATGTAGTTACGGAAGCGGTAGAAGCTTGCTTTCCGGCGGCAGGTCGCCCGCGGAAATTGATACTTTTTCTATTGGGTGGGCGTCCCGACGACCTGGCCGTGACGGACCACCAGATATTTTACCGAGATCCTGATGGCCGACAATAGGGAGGTGCGCGTACCATGAATTTCGATTTGACTGACGAGCAACAGCTGATCCGAGACATGGTCAGGGAGTTCGCCGCAGCCGACGTGGCGCCGATCGCCGCTGAGATCGACCGTGATCACCGCTTCCCCGAGGAGCTTGTTCCGAAGATGGCGGACCTGGGCCTCCTGGGTATTCCCTTCCCCGAGGAGGTGGGCGGCGCGGGAGCGGACTACGTGAGCTACGCGATCGTGGTCGAGGAGATATCGAGGGTGTGCGCGACCACTTCCGTCATCGTGTCGGGTCACACCTCCCTCGGCACCTGGCCGATCTTCCAGTTCGGGACCCAGGCTCAGAAGGACCGCTACCTTCATGATCTGACCACAGGCCGCCGCCTGGTGGCCTTCGCCCTGACTGAGCCCGCCGCGGGAACAGATGCAGCTGCGGGCACCTCGACGGCGGTGCTGAAGGGGGACGAGTACGTCCTCAATGGATCGAAGATCTTCATCACCAACGGCGGGTACGCCGATGTTTTTATCGTCACGGCGAAGACCGATCTGACGCAGGGGACAAGAGGGATCAGCGCCTTCATCGTCGAAAAAGACGCCCCCGGGTTCTCCATCGGCGAGGGGGAGCGGAAGATGGGGATTCGCGCGTCCAGCACGCCGCCGCTCTACTTCGCTGACTGCCGCATTCCCAAGGATGCGCTCCTCGGCGGGGAGGGCAACGGGTTCAAAATCGCCATGCAGACGCTCGATGGCGGCCGGATCGGCATCGCTGCGCAGGCCGTGGGCATAGCCCAGGGAGCGCTCGATGCGGCGGTAGCCTACGCCAAGGAGCGCGTCCAGTTCGGCAAGCCGATCGCGAGCCTGGAAGCAATTCAGTTCATGCTCGCTGATATGAGTACCGAGATTGACGCTGCCCGGCTCCTGGTCTATCGGGCCGCATGGCTCAAGGACAACGGCCGCCCCTATGCGACGGAATCGGCGATGGCCAAGCTGTTCGCCTCGGAGACTGCCACCAGGGTGGCAGGCCATGCGATCCAGATTCACGGCGGATACGGATTCACGGAGAGCTATCCGGTGGAGCGAGCCTACCGTGACGCCAAGATCACCGAGATTTACGAAGGAACCTCCGAGGTGCAGCGCATGGTCATCGCGAGAAATGCTCTGCGGTGATGATGATCACCTGCGGGGAATGCTGAACGAGTACGCCGCATATTAAGGAGCGCAGTTGTGCTTGAGCTAGCCTATTCGGACATCAAGATCGGCGACGAGGCATCATTCGCCAAAACGATCACCGAGGGGGATGTCGTGCAATACGCCGGCATCACCGGGGACTTCAACCCCATTCACATCGATGCCGAATATGCGAGGCAGTCGATGTTCAAGGAGCGGATCGCGCACGGCATGCTCGTCTCGGGGCTGATCTCAGCGGTGCTGGGGACCCAGCTGCCCGGCCCCAACTCCATCTACCTTGGGCAGGAACTCAAGTTCACGGCTCCCGTCAAGATCGGCGATACCGTGACGGCAGTGATCACTGTGACGGACAAGCGCGATGACAAGAGGATCATAACGCTCAAGACCACCGTGTCGAATCAGCGCGGCGAGGTGGTCGTCGACGGTAGTGCGGTGGTCAAGAAGGCGGGTCTGTAGCGTCTGTCCACGAGAGAGTCCGTCGAGTGTTATCGAGCAGCCGTTACTTTCGTGCGTCGAGGTGGCCGTAGTCAAGGAGGATCGTTATGAGGATTGTGGTCGCCTACAAGTGGGCCTGCGACCCGCAGGAGGCGGCGGTGGGCGCTGACGGCAGTGTGGACTGGAGCCGGGCGAAGCCCGGCATCAGCGATTACGACCCCGTGGCAATAGAGCTGGCGCGCCGCCTCGCCGAGGCCACGAGTGCCGAACTGATCGGCCTGACCGCCGGGGCGAAGGGCGTAGGTGTCGCCATCGCCTGCAAGGCGGCCCTCTCGCGGGGCCTGGACCGGGTGGTGATCGTCGAGGACGACGCACTGAGGGGAGCCGGGACGGCCGAGCTGGCTGCGGTGCTCGCCGGGGCAGTGCGTCAGATCGGTGACGTGGACGTCGTCATCACGGGCGACTCGTCAGTCGACGTGGCCGCTAAGATGGTGCCGACGGTCCTGGCTGGCCAGCTCGGCTGGGCGGCCGTGGCCGAGGTCACCGCCGTGTCTGGCCAGGCTGGCGCGCTGCGCGTCGAGCGGGCGGTCCCTGGTGGTGTGCAGACCGTCGAAATCTCCGGTCCCGCCGTGCTGGCTGCGTCCGCAGATGCCGCGGTAGCGCGCGTGCCTGGCATGAAAGACCTGCTTGCGGCGGGCAAGAAGCCGGTGGAGCACTTCGAGCTCGCCGCGCTGGAGGTGCCCGCAGGCAACGGGGCCATGACGGTCAGGGGCACCTCGCGCCCGGACCGCAAGGCCCGCAAGGGTCAGCTCATCGACGCTACCGACACTGCTGCCGCTGCGGCCGAGCTCGTGACGGCCCTGCGCGGTGCAGGAGCACTATGACAAGCCGCAGGACGAGAGAGAGGACAGGGCAGTGAGCGTGAACGCCTGGATCATCGTCGGCGATCAGCCGGCTATAGGCAACCTGATCACGGTCGCGCGCTCGCTGGGCGGGCAAGTCGCGGCGGTCGTCGCCGGACCGCGTTCTGTCGCCGAGACAGTGGCGGCGAGCGGCGTGGACAAGGTCATCTGGTGTGGCCCGCTGGGCGAGGCACCCGTGGAGGCCAGCGCCACCGCGGTTGCGGACGCCATTGCCGCCGACCCCCCCGGCGTGGTGCTCAGCGGCCGCCAGCCGGGCGAGCGTGTGCTCCTTGGTGCCGCCGCGGCCCGGTTGCAAGCGGCGGTCCTGACCGGGGCCCGCCTGGTCTCAGCCGAGGGTGACGATGTCGTCGTGGTGAACTCCATCTTCGGCGCTATCGCCGAGGAGACCATCGCCGTCTCAGGCCCGCTAGCCCTGATGCTCGACGGCGGCCCGGTCCCGCCGGCCAGCGGGGCCGTACCCATTGAGGAGCTCGCCGCCGTCCCGCTGGGCATGAAGGTGATCGAGACCAGAACGTCCGCAGTCGATCAGGTGGACCTCGGCGCAGCCCCCCGCGTGGTCGGCATCGGCCGCGGGCTCAAGGCCAAGGACGACCTCGTCATGATCGAGGCTCTCGCCAAGGCCGCCAAGGCCGAGATCGCATGCTCTCGGCCCGTGGCCGAGGGACTGGACTGGCTGGGAAAGGAGCGCTACATCGGGAGTTCCGGCCAGCACATCTCTCCCCAGCTCTACCTGGCCATCGGGATCTCCGGCCAGCTGCAGCACATGGTCGGCGTGCACGGGGCGGAGACGATCGTGGCGATCAACTCCGACCCGAACGCCCCGGTGTTCCAAGACGCCGACTACGGCATCGTCGGCGACCTGTACAAGATCGTGCCGGCGATCACCGGTGCCCTGAAATGATGGTGCTAAATGCCAGAAACGGCTGAGCCCGACTTCGACGTCATCGTTGTCGGCGCCGGTATCGCCGGCTGCGTCACGGCCCACGAGCTTGCCCGGCAGGAACGCTCGGTTCTGCTGATCGAGCGGGGCGAGTCGCCCGGCTCGAAGAACCTCTCCGGCGGCGTCCTGTACTCCCGCAGCATCCAGAAGGTCTTTCCCGAGTTCCTCGACGAGGCTCCGGTCGAGCGCCGGATCACGCGCAACTACATCAACTTCCTCAACGCCGAGAGCTCGGTTGCCATCGACTACAAGGACACCCGCCTGGCCGACCCGGTCAACGCCGTCACGGTGCTCCGCGCCAAGCTGGACCCGTGGCTGGCCGAGAAGTGCGAGGAGGCCGGGGCCCTCATCATGCCCGGGGTACGCGTGGACCGAGTCCTCACCGAGGACGGTGCGTCCGGCAAACGGGTCGTCGGGGTCCAGGCCGGCGAGGATGAGCTGCGTGCCCGCGTGGTCGTCGCCGCGGACGGCGTGAACTCCTTTATCGCCAAGGAGGTCGGACTACGCAAGCAAGAGCCGCCGAACCACCTCGCTGTCGGCGTGAAATCCGTGGTCTCCCTGCCCAGACAGACAATCGAGGCACGATTCAACCTGACCGGCGATGAGGGCGCGGCGATCGCCGTCGTCGGTGACTGCACTGAGGGACTGGGAGGCGGCGGCTTCATCTACACCAACACCGACTCTATTTCTGTCGGCATTGTCGTGCGCCTAGACGACCTCACGGCCAAGAAAAAGGTCGTCACCGACGTCTTCGACCATTTCCTCGAACACCGATTCATCGCCCCGTACCTGCAGGGCGGCGAGCTGGCCGAGTACGGCTGCCACCTGGTCGCCGAAGGCGGGATGGACATGATCGGCGAGATTGCCATGGACGGCATGCTCGTCGTCGGTGACGCCGCCGGGCTCACTCTCAACACCGGCCTGACCGTGCGCGGCATGGACCTGGCGGTCGGCTCGGCGGTCGCCGCCGCCGATGGCATCATCTCGGCTCTGGACCGGAATGACACCTCCAAGTCCGGCCTCTCCGGGTACCGGGAGAGGCTCTTTGCCTCCTACGCAGGCAAGGATATGAAGACCTACGCGAAGGCACCCGCCTTTCTCGAACTCGAGCGCATGTACAAGAACTACGGCGAACTCCTCGCCAACGTCCTGTACGGCGCCTTCAACCTCGACACCCAGCCCCGCCGGCACCTCCTGAGCGTCGCACGCAAGGCGCTGACGCAGTCACCGCTGAAGACGAGGCAGCTGGTCCGCGACGGCATCGCAGGAGCACGCGCGCTATGAAACCACTGTCTGTCCCTGAACGGCTGGCGAAGAACCGCTTCAACCTCGACGAGCAGGAGTGCCACATCGAGGTCAACCAGGAAATCGCCAAGGCCACCGGGACCGGCAAGGCCATAGTCGCCTGCTGCCCGGCCCACGTGTACGCCGAGGAACCCGACGGGACCATCTCCGTGGAGTACGCCGCCTGCCTCGAGTGCGGAACCTGCCTCGCTGTCGCCGCCCCTGGTGCCCTGAAATGGCATTATCCCCGCGGCGGATTCGGCGTCCAGTTCCGCGAAGGGTAGCAATCGCCCGGATAGGACGAGGCTCCCGCCGAGCTGGCCTCCCACCGGACGAGCGACTGTGGCCCCTTGGTCAGCTTGTGCCGGGCCAGTGGCTGTATCGGTCGATGGCGTCCGGGTTGCGGACGGCTCCTATGTGTGCAACCTGGGCACTGCTGACGTCGTAGAAGCGATCGTCATCGCCACCGCCGTCCAGCGTCTGGCCCCCTGGGTCAACACCGACTTTAGGTGTTTCGTGCTGACTGGGGCGTGTTCGACTTGCCGCGCAGTTCTGATCTTGCTGGGCGTTTTGCCGACAGGCTTAAGGGCACCCAGGCATGACAAAGGCCCGCATCTCGCTGCGGGCGGCTCGGTTCCGCGGGCCGCGGTGGTGCGTTCAGGCCCATTTCCAGGTCGTTCGGGCAGGTCAGCCCGGTCAGGAGGTGTCGGCGGCCTGCGAGCCGGCCCACTCGGGGCGGAATCGGGTGATCGTGACGGGGCCGGTGACGGTCGGTGTCGTCGCCCGGGTGTGCGGGAAGCTCGGCCTGCTTGTCTGCCGGCGGTCGGAATGCCGCTGCCGGCCGGTGACGATCAGCGTGCCGGGGGCGGCACGGCCGGCCGCCTCGGCGAGCCGGGCGAGCACCGCCGGTGAGGTGGTGGCGGTGACCAGGGTCTGGGCCATGGACCGGGCCGCCTCGCGCAGCATGGCGGTGAACGAGATCTGATCGGCGGTCACCGGCCGCGCCCTGCTGCCTGCCGCCGTGTTCGCGGCCGTGGCGGTGAGCATGCTGGCGAGTGCGGCGGCACCGCTCTTGCGGATCAGCTGCCCGCCGGTCAGCCACGCCCGGAACTCCTGGCGGACCAGGTCCGGCTCTTCCGAGCGCAGGGCCGGCCCGGCGGGCGGCCCGGCGCCGGTCACCGTGGTCTTGTTCTCCCCGATGGTGGTCTCCGAAGCCGGCCACCGCCGCGGGCAGGCCTCCCGGATCGCCTCGGCGGGGAACTGCTGGTGGCCGGGCAGCGTGCTGGCCAGGCAGTACAGCTCCGAGACGGTGCCGCCACCGGCGCCGGGGACGGTGACGTTGTGCCCGGCTGCCCGCACCGGCAGCCGGTCGGCGGCCCGCCGGCCGTGGGCGTTCAGATACGACATCCGGATCCGTCACTCAGCCATCCGCCGGGCACGGCCGGCAGCGATATGCCCTGCCTGGCACGCATCACCAGATGCCCGCCGGCATCCAGGATTGCCGTGGCCAGCTCATGGCCAGTGAAGTTTGCGGCCGGCGACGAAGACCCGGCCGGCGAAGAGCTCGGGATGCCCGGCGACCAGGCGGGCGATCAGGGTCTGCTCACCGACACTGCAGGCGTCCATCGCCGCGCCCAGCATCGCCCGGGCGGCCCGCGCGGTCACCAGCACCGCCCGCGCCTGCGGGAACGGGCCGCTGCCGTCGCTGGTGCCCGAGGACCCGAGCTCTTGCCTGCTGGCGCCGGTGGCGGGCAGGCCGGTCTGGAACCCGCCGGTTGCACCGAGCTCCAGGCCGCACCACTGTGCCGTCTGCGGCGTGGCCGGGCCCGCGATCGAGCCGGCCGCCTGCCAGAACACCTCTTCCATGACCTGCCATCCCAGCAGCCGCCGCCAGCCGGCCGAGCACCTTGCTGGCCGGCACATGCCAGCGCCTGGCCCACGGCACATCGAGCAGGTGCCCGGCCAGCCGCGCCATCGTCTCCCGGTAGCCGCATTCGGGTGCTAGCGTCATCGCCACCGTGAACCGGCAGGTCAGCTCCAGCGACATCAGCCGCCGCCGCGCCGGCCGCGCCTGCCGCCCGGCCCGCACCGCGCCTTCGATCACCGCCTCGATCACACCGCGGCCCAGCTGTGCCTCCAGCAGCCCGAGCCGCACATGGCCGGGCAGCCACCCGCCCGCCCGGGCCGCGCCGCCGCGGCGGACCACCGCCGGCGCCACCGTCACCGGATGGGTGAACACCAGCATCTCACCCGGCGTCACCGCCGAGCCCGCGACCAGCAGCGCCGTCGCGGACCCGCCCGGGCAGATCACATCGGCGGCCCGGACCGCGATCATCCCGGCCGGCAGCCCCGGGGCGCCCGGCCCATCCCGCCCGGACAGCGGCGGACACAACCCCGGTACCGGTTCAGCGGCCTGCAGCAGGGCAGCGGAAGACGTTGCAGAACCGGCGCAAGGCAGATAGGAA
>ODAK010007289.1_pt1 | contig 11104 bp, 9 predicted proteins | sample 1539591 | NCBI WGS metagenome assembly ODAK01 (sample SAMEA3539303, study PRJEB22396) | soil metagenome | biome: tundra; feature: field; material: soil | place: USA | collected 2010-05 | depth 0.15 m | reverse complement strand
AGCCGCCGCTCGGCACAGGCCAGTGGCCTGTGCCACCCAGCAGAGCGGCCACCGCTACTTCAGAATTCGGTTTAAAATTGCCGGGATTGCCGGACTGGCAAATCACGACGGTCAGGCAGGGCGGGCGTGTTTGTCCCCGGCTGGCGGAGCAGCACCGGCAAAATGGAAATCCCGGTGACGCCGGGTGGCGGTTTCACATATCCGATTTCCACAGCGGTCGGCGCAAAATCCGTTGCGCTCCACGGCCATTTGCTGACGCGCCCGGCAGGAATGTGCTCCGGCCAGCGCACAATCATCGGCACCCGCAGCCGGGCTTCAGGATTTTCGCCGCGCATTTCACCGCCCGGATTCAGAAAACTCACCAGGTTGGTGTCCGCAAATTTTTCCGGGCCGCTCGCGCTGGTGAAAAAGATGGCGACGTTGTTGGTCATCTGCAGGTTTTTTAGTTGTTCCAGCAAACGCCCGATGCCGGCGTCAAGGCGCGTGATGAGGGCGGCGCGGTTTTTCGCGGCCTGCGGCCATTTCTCGCCCGCGAACGGCGCGTCGGTCGGCACCGGAAAATCCGCCTGGCCGGCGGTGGCGGTGCGCGGCGCGGGCAGGTTCAGGAGCAGGAAAAAAGGCCGATAATGGTTTGCAAAGTCCGGCTTGTTGACGCGGACGAAATTCACCGCCGCCGTCAGGAACACGTCGGGCAGATACCGCCCATGCTGGCCGCCGGAGTTCTCGGAAATTTGTTCGCGGCCGGCATAGGCGAGAAATGTCCGGTTGGTCTCGTCATAACTGCTGCGCGGAGAATAAAGCCAGATGGAGTCGGCAAAATAGTTTTGCGCTTCCCGGTCATCCAGAAAGCCGGCGAACTCATCGAAACCCTGTGTCCACGGCTGGGCACCGAGCGTCCATTCGCCGAGCAGGCCGGTGTGGTAGCCCGCCTGCTGGAGACGTTGCGCGAGCGTGGTTTCGCCGGGCGCGAACGCGGCATTATTCCCGGTCATCAACGCGGCCTGCGCCAGCGGCAGCGCCTCGCTCGCGGCGCGATAATCCGTGAACCGCGTGCCTTCGGCGGCCAGCTTGTCGAGGTTCGGCGTTTGAAAATTCGTCTGGCCGTAGCAGCTCAAATCGCCCAGGCCGAGGCCGTGGCACTCGATGAAAATGATGCTCGAACGGCGCGGAATCGCGGTGCGGGCGGCGGGCGCGGCGTTGGTGAAAATGGACGCCAGACTTTCGGCGTGCGCGGTCACGGAAAATTCCAGCAGCGCGGCGAACAGGAAACGATTCAGCTTCATGATGAACTTTGATTCTGCGGGCGGTTCCGCGTTCAAAGCAAACTCTTTTTCTTATGGGATGGAACCGCGAACCACGCGAAATACACAAACAAGGAAAAAGATTTCAACGCGGCGGCATAGTGCGGCGGAGACGCAACCAAAGGGCTGCGCAACACGATTAACACCGAGCACCCGGAGGTTGGCCAAGACCGTATTGTCCGGGGAATGAGGGGCAGGGGAATGGCAAACATTCCCCTGCCCCTCATTCCCCTGTCCCCGGGTTCCGCCGCGCGCTTGGAATATCTTCGCGGCACGCGACGAAGTTGGGAAATAGCACTACAGGCTTTTTCCGGGACTCCGCCCGGAAAAAAAGGCTTCGCAACCGGCAGGCTGCCAATAGTTTTTAATCGTTGCGACCAACATGTTGGTCTTCGTTTTGCAATAGCAGAGCAAAGGACGCAAAGCCACGCAGTGCGGCTTCAGCCGCAACCAAAACGGGGCGCGGCCCTGGTAGTGGCACGGGCGTCTCGCCCGTGAGTTCCTGCAAGGGGGTTCGACGCTGCAGCAACACACGGGCGAGACGCCCGTGCCACTACGCGGCTGAAGAATCTTCGCGGCACGCGACGAATTTGAAGGATAGCACTGTAGAGAAGAAATTTCCTTTGCATTTCTCCGCGGTCTTCGCGGCGCGGCGCGGAGGTTTAGTTTCTTCGCGTATTTCGCGTGGTTCGCGGTTAAAAGATCAGCCCTTCTTGCCGAACTGCGGGTCAATTTTCAGCCGCAGCGCGAGCACCAGGCCGGGAAGGGACGAGCAGCTCACCCACACAAAAAAATGCTGGTAGCCGACGATGTCGGCCACCCAGCCGCTCCACATGCCGGGCAGCATCATGCCCAGCGCCATGAAGCCGGTGCAGATGGCATAGTGCGCCGTCTTGTGCGGCCCATCCGCAAAATAAAGCATGTAAAGCATGAAGGCGGTGAAGCCAAAGCCGTAACCGAACTGCTCGACGGCGACCGCGCCGCAGGTGACGAGAAAATTTTCCGGCTGCGTGAACGCGAGAAAAATGAACGCGAGCTTGGGCAGATACATCGAGCCGATCATGATGGGCAGCATTTTTTTCAGGCCGTAGTTTGCCGCCGAAAATCCGCCGAGCAGTCCGCCGCAGGTCAGCGCGAGAATGCCGAATGTGCCATAGACCAAGCCGACCTGGCTGGTGGCCAGGCCCAGACCGCCGCCGGCGCGACTGTCGAGCAGGAACGGCGAAATCACTTTCACCAACTGCGCTTCGTCAAAGCGGTAAAATAAAATGAAGGCCATCGCCATCAAAATTCCCGGCTTCTGAAAAAACGAGCCGAGCGTGGCGAAAAATTCGCCGAGCAGGCTTTTGTGCGTCACGACCGGGCCGTCCCCTGGAGGTCGCGGCAGCATGACGCTGTGCCAGCAACTGAACGCGAGAAAGAGTCCGGCGACGACGAACAGCGTGATGGCCCACGCCAGTGGAATGTTGCCGGAGCTGGTTTGAAAAACGACCGCCGCGTCGTGTTTCAATTTCGGGTCGAGCTGGATGACGGTCATCGCGGGCTGATTCCAGTTCGTGGCGTTGAAGACAAAATGCTCGCCTCCCATCAGCCGGAAACCTTTGTCGCCTTTGCCGAAACCGACGTATTCGATGCCGCGCGGTTTTCGCGCAAAATTGACGGCGACTTCATGGCCCGCCGGCGGCGCCTGCGAGAGCGCAAAATAAATCACGCCGACATTTCCGGCAGTGGCGGCGGCTGCCTTGGTTCTCTCCGGCTTGGGAAAATGCGCCGTCAGAAAATTCCGCAGCGGCCCGGAAAAGATTTTTGTCCACCAGGAATCATTTTTATCGTCCGCCGGTTTCGCCACCGGATTGTCGTCCTGCACGAAGCCGTGTTGCACGTTCCACGACTTCGCCTGTTCGATGACCGCTTTCGCTTCCGGCGCACTGCATTCGGCCGGCGCGATTTCGAGCGAACCGGGTTGCGTGAGCACACGCAGCTCACCGGGCTGTTCGGAAATTTCCACCGAGGCCGGATTAAAATTTGAAACGATGGCCGCATTCGTTTTCGCCGCGACTGAAATTTTCACGGGCGGCAGGCCGTTCTTGCTTTCCAAAACTCCGGCCAGCACCACGAGCAGGCCGCTGCCGACGATCATCGCCGTGCGGTAAAATGTGCTGCGCAGTCCGACCCACCACGCCTGCTCGTGCTTGGACATGCTCAACATGTAAAAGCCGTCCGCCGCGATGTCGTGCGTGGCCGACGCGAACGCCATGATCCAAAACAGGAACAGCGACCATTTGAAAAACGCGCTGCCCTGCACCGAAAAGGCGACGAGCGCCAGCCCAAACGACACGAGGAACTGCATCAGCACCACCCAGAATCGTTTTGTCCGCGTGATGTCCACGAACGGACTCCACAGCGGCTTGATGACCCACGGCAGATACAGCCAGCTCGTGTAAAGCGCAATGTCCGTGTTCGAGATGCCCAGCCGTTTATACAGCACCACCGACATCGTCATCACGATGACATACGGGATGCCCTGCGCAAAATACAGGCTCGGCACCCACAGCCACGCGCTGCGTGATTTGTTTTCGGTCATAAAATTATTTTTCCGTGCGCCGTCGGGAAACCTTCCCCGCCGGAGAAAAATCAAAACCGGATTTCGACACGGCGGAAATCTAAAAGGCCCGCCGCCTAATTGGAAAACTATTCTTCATTTCCTTTGCGGACTGTCCGCGCCACAATCGGGGCGTGATCGGCGCATTCCTCAACGCCCTCGGCATCCTGCTCGGCGCGCTTTTTGGCCTCGCGGTGCATGCACCGCTGGCCGCCCGGACCCAGAATTTTTTCAAGTCCGCGCTGGGCGCCTTCACCGTTTTCTACGGCCTGCGGCTGATTTATGAAAACGTTCACGGAACTTTTTCCATGTGTTGCAAACAGCTTTTTCTCGCCGCCCTGGCCGTTGTCCTCGGTTATTGGCTCGGGAAACTTTTGCGCCTGCAAAAAATGTCCAACCGCGTCGGCCACCAGGCCGCCCTCATGCTGGCCGCCGCCCAAAAAAATCCGCCGGGCAATCCCGCCGCCGGCTTTGCCGCCGCCACCATCCTGTTTTGCGCCGCGCCGCTGGGCATTCTGGGCGCGGTCGCCGACGGGCTGGAAAATTATTTTTACCTGCTGCTGGTGAAGGCGGTCATGGACGGGCTGGCCATGATGAGTTTCGTGAAAATGTTCCGCTGGCCGGCGGCGCTCGCGGCCCTGCCCGTCTTTCTTTTTCTCAACGGCCTGTCGCTGGCGGTGCAACTTGGCGCGCAGCCGTGGCTGGACGCCCATGTCCTGACCCATTCTGTCAGCCTCGCCGCCGGGATCGTCACCGGCATCGTGGCGCTGGTGATCTTCGAAGTCCGCCGGGTCGAGCTGGCCAACTACCTGCCCGCGCTGGCCGTTGCGCCGCTGCTGGCGCATCTGGCTGGGATGAATTAACCGGGTTAACCCCGAATTCCGAAGCAGTGGTGGCCACTCCGGAAGGTAGCACAGGCCACCGGCCTGTGCCGAGCGGCGACCCGCCGCTCGGACCGGGGAAAGTGCCCGGAATTTTCCGCGCCTCGGTTTTCAGTGCCAGCGTCCGGTCCCTTCCGTCGGGCCAGTGGCCGGACCGCACAGGCGGGTCGCCTGCGCCACCCTTCCGGTTTCGGAGTTCGGGTTAAAATCGGCTTGCGATTTTGGCAGTTTGCCATAATTTTGAAGCATATGGGCACGGGGCACAAACGGCGGCCGACGCCGCACCAAAAACAAGTTCGGTTCATGATGTTTTTTTTCGGTGCGATCATGATTCTTGTCGTGGTGGCGCTGCTGTTGTTGTTTAACCGTCCGGTGGGCGGCTATCACTGAAGCAGCCCGCGCTTCCGCAGCATCGCGTCCATCGCCTTGTCCATCAGCAGATCCGCCAGCGGCCTGGTGGCTTCGTCCAGCGCGGCGACGGACGCCTGCAATTTTTTCAAATCACCCGAACCGCTGGAGCTTTCCGTGGTCAGAGCGGATTCCACTTCGCTGGTGGCGGCTTCAATTTTCCCGCGATAACCGGTTTCAATCTCGCCGCCAAAATCCGCGATGGCCTTGCGCGTCGCCGCCAACGTCTCGTGCGCCTTCAGCTTCGCCTCAATCCACCGGCGCGCGGCCAGGTCGTCGAACGCGTGTTCGACCGATTCCTCGACCATTTTCTGCACCGCCGCGTCGTCCACGTCCACGGCGGATTTCATCTCCACGATTTTCTCTTTGCCCGTCTTGGTGTCGCGCGCAAGGACGTGCAAAATGCCGTTCGCATCAATCTCAAATTGCACGCCCACCCGCGGCACGCCGCGCGGTGCCGGCTCAAACTCAAGCGTGAACCGGCCAAGGCTCCAGTTGTCCTTCGCGCGCTCGCGCTCGCCCTGCAAGACGTGGATGAGCATGTCCCGCTGATGATCCATCGCCGTCGTGAACAGCTCGCCGGCCTTGAGTGGAATCGTCGAGTTGCGCGGAATCAAAACATTCATCAAACCGCCAAACGTTTCCAGACCAAGCGACAGCGGCGTGACATCCAGCAGCAAAACATTTTTGAAACCGCCGGACAAAATCTCCGCCTGGATCGCCGCGCCGAGGGCCACGGTTTCGTCGGGATTCTGCGACGTGTTCAACTGCGGCCCGGCAGCCTGGTGAAATTCCGTGCCGAGACGCAGGCTGCCGCGCGTCTCCTCAAACTCGGCGCACCCGAACAATTCGCCGACAAATTTCCGCACCAGCGGCATTCGCGTCTGCCCGCCGACCAAAATAATTTGATCCAAATCTTTCGCCTCCAGCTTCGCGTCAGCGAGCGCTCGCAGGCAATGCGCCCGCGTGCGGGCGATGATGTCACGCGTGAGATTTTCCAACTCGGCGCGCGGGAGTTTGTAGCTGAACGAAAAATCCGGCGTGAGAAACGGCAGCGCGATGTCCACTTCGGTCTCCGTGGAAAGTTTTATCTTCGCCTGCTCCGCCGCCTCGCGGATGCGCGAAAGCGCGGCTTGCCTTTCATTGTAGGAGACGACGTGAGGAGTCTCTAACTTGGAAATTGAAGTGAGACTCCTCACGTCGTCTCCTACAAATAAACAATCTGGCCCGCCTGCCGTCTTGATTCTCTCCACCAGAAAATCCACGAGCCGCCGATCCAGATCATCCCCGCCGAGGCGCGTGTTGCCGTTCGTGGACAGCACCTGGAAAACGCCCTCGTTCAATTCCAGAATCGAAAGGTCAAACGTGCCGCCACCCAGATCATAGACCGCGATTTTCGATTTCTCCTTGAGCTTATCCAAACCGTAAGCCAGCGCGGCGGCGGTCGGCTCGTTGACGATGCGCTCGACGGTGAAACCGGCGAGTTCGCCCGCGCGTTTGGTGGCGTTGCGCTGCGCGTCGTTGAAATACGCCGGCACGGTGATGACGGCGCGCGTGACGGCTTCGCCAAAATAATTTTCCGCATCGCGCTTCAGCTTTTTCAACACCTCGGCTGAGATTTCTTCCGGCGAAAAGTTTCTGCCGTGAATGGGTATCGTGACCGCGCCCGTGTTGTCGCCCTTGACGGGATACGTCACGAGCATTTCTTCCTGTGCAATGTCCGCGCCGCGCCGGCCCATGAAGCGCTTCACGGAATAAACCGTTTCCGCCGGTTTCAAAAGGCGCACGCGATTTGCCTCCTGGCCGACGATGGCCGCCGCGTCCGCCGCCGGGAAATGCACGACCGACGGCGTGAGGCGCTGGCCGTGGGCGTCGGCGATGACGAGCGGGATGCCCGAATCCACCGTGGCGACGAGGGAATTCGTGGTGCCTAAATCAATGCCGACAATTTTGCTCATATGCGGCGCAGATTGAACCACCAAGACGCCAGGAACACAAAGCCGAATCGTAGCCGTGCCCCGGTTTGAGCGGAGCGCGAGTTGTCCCAACTCGCACTCCGCCGGCAAGTTTGAAATGATGGAAGAAACATCGAACAACTGGCATTCAACGCCCAACCTCCAGTGCGCATCCGCACGCCAGCCATTGAAGGTTGCGGGTTTCCCCAATCATTTCGCCGGATACCGCCAGACCCAGTCGCCTTTGCTGTTGTCCAAGCTTTCACCTTTGGCGCTGTAGCCAACCACGCCGCCGTCGTCCGTTTCATTCCAGCCGACGGAGTAGAGCACAAATTGTCCATTTGCCTCGCGGCGAAATTTCAGCGGCTGCCCGCCTATCACGTCATGCGGCACTTTGGCGATGAACTGCGGCGCGAGCGCGTCCAGCGCTTCAGGAAATTCCCCGTGCGCCAGCCGGTAGCGCTCCAGCGCCAGCGCCGTGCGCGCCAGATCCAGCGAAGCCTGGCCCCAGGCAAATTTCTTCGCGGCATTGCCCAGCGCAGGCAGCATCAGCCGTTCGAGCAAATTAAAAGGGCTGGCGGATTTGGTGTCAGCCTTCAGTGCGGCATCCCCCCGGCGAGCCAGATCGGGAACAAAGATGCCTTGGGCCACATCCGCCACCGGAATGAAATAGTTCACCATCATGCGGTCGCATTTAAACTGGTTTTGATAGAACCAGCCGGCGGGAACCAACCGGACAAACAACCCCTCCGGCACAAAGGGATGGGGCTGATTACTGTCATCGCCAAAGTTGTAAACCAAATCCCGCAATTCCTCCGGATGCCGGCGCAGATGATCTATTTCGCCATCATGGCAGCCGAGTTCGCCGCGCATGGACAACTGGTAATCGGCGAGAAAATCCAGCTTGGCCAATTCCGTCTCGAGCGCGACAAGCTGGTCGTCCGACCATTTATGTTCCGCCAAGCCTTCCCAGATTGGTTGAAGCGTGATTTGCACCATCGCAATGCGGACCAGATGCGAAATCAAAAACGGCTCGGTGTGGATTTTGTCCGTCAGTTGCAAGGCCAGCTTTACATCCTCCGCCGCCTTGTCCGGCTGGGCGTTTTGCAATTCGGCCAGGCTGCGCAGTTGCAGAACTTGCGAGCAAATTTTGAGCGCGGACAGATGGGGCAGTAAAATGTCCGACGGTGATTCATTCGTGTATTCCAGCGGAAACCGCGAATCAGGCAGCCGGCTGGCGGCGCGCAAGTCCTCAATCACGGAATCATATTTGCTCAACGCCAGCAGCACGTCCGCCGCCGGCGACTGCGGCTGCGCTGGGACGGCAAACTCGTTCGTCGTGGCCACCAGTTCGCGGTAGTAGCGTTGCCAGCCCTCCAGATTGGTGACCTTTTCTTTTTCCCGGTTGCCGGCGACGTTGGTCGGACCGGTGTAATCGTGGGCGATGGGCATTCGCAAGCGCTGAACAAAGTTGGTGTCGCGCTGCTCGTTGGGAATGCGTTGTCCATCCCGCGTCAAAATGTAGCCGTAGCCTGTGAAGGCAATGGGCGTCAGGGCGAAATTCTGCTCGGCCAGCACCGGCGCGGGCGTCACGCTGGCCATGTCAAAATGTTCGCCTTTCGCTTCCCACTCGTGTTTGAACTGGTTCCAGGCGTGCCAGCCGCGCCAGTCTTCCTCCGCGTAAAACAGCGCGATGAACGTGGCCAGACACGCCAGTCCGAAGAGCAGCCGCTTGAAATTGCGCCAGCTAAAAAAACAGCGGACGAAAAGCCAGAGCAACACAAACACGGTGGCGGTAATCAGGCTGCCGGTGAGCAGGAAAAACAGCTCCGGCCACAAAGTTGGCGGCCCGCCGGGAATGCCGCCGCACAGATAGACAATCAAAGCGATAAAAAAAGTCGCGGCCACCAAGATCAGCCATGCGCGTAGCCAGTGCGGACCGGTCCACGATTTTTTCCAGATGCTATTTGGGTTTTCGTTCATAAAGTTTGTGTCTGCTCACGCGTCCGAAAAGCGGCGGTCAACCGCCGCAGTCCAGACGCGGCGCGTTTTCCGCAAGCCAGTGAACCTCGCGGAGCGTTTGGACTGCGGTTGCTTCAGCACCGCTTTCCCCCGCGCAAAAAAGTTCACGTCACCAAAATTTCCGCCCGTTCGCTGCGTGGCCTCGGCGAGAAAATTTTCCGCCGGTCGGCGTCCGCTGGTTCGTAGGAGCCGACCAGTTCCGCAAACATCCGCTGCTGCTTTTTCAACTCCACCATCACCTCCGGCGACGGTGGCGCGGACTTTTTCGCCATTATTGGCGATGTCTCGCGCATGGAAAAATTCAACACGAAAATAAAAATCCAAACCGCCGCCAGTCCCGCCCATGCCTTCGGGTGCGGCCAGAAAAAAGTTGAGAGTTGATCGCTGATGGTTGACAGCCAGGAATGACGCGTGACGCGTGATGCGTGACCGCGCGCTTGCGCGGCGTCGGTTGTCGCCAAAATATCCGCCCGCCAAGCCGGCGGAATTTGCCGCAAGGGCTGGCGTTGCAGGCGTGATTCAAAATCGTCAGGCTTCATAAAAAATTTTACCGCAAAAAGGCACAGAAGGCATGGCGCGGCGGAGTCGCAACCAAAGGAGTGCGGACAGCCTTGTCCGCGCGTTGCTCGCGTGCGGGTCGGCACACGCGGACAAGGCTGTCCGCGCCCCGCGAAAATCTTCGCAGCCCGAAACGAGGCTGGGAGTCAGCATTGCAAAATAGTATTTGCGGTTTCCGCCGGCCTTTTGAGTTTTGTGACTGATGTGCATTTTTGCGGCTACTGGATTTCTTCGTAGATAGGACGCAGCCGGTCGCGCAATTTGTCTAACCCATAACGATAGCGGCTGGCGGCGGTGTTCGGCGGAATGCCCAGCGCGGCGGCGATTTCCTCGAATGTCAAACCTTCCCACAGTTTCAAGTGAACCACGGCACGCTGATCGGCCGGCAGTTCGCCCAGCGCCACCGCCAGTTCTTCGCGAAAAACGTTTTCATCCGGGTCGCGCGTCGGCGCGAACGGCGAAATCATCTCGGCGGCGAAATTTTCCCGCGTCTGGTCGCGCGTGCCCCGGCGGCGCATCAGGTCAATCGCGGAATTGTGCGCGAGCCGGATGAGAAAGGCCCGTTCCTCGCGGACGCCACGCAGCAGTTGTTCGTCGCGGGCGAGCTTGAGAAAAATTTCCTGGAGCAGATCGCGCGTGTCGGCCTCGTCGCGCGTGAAGTTCAGGAGAAAGGCATAAAGCGGCTGCGCGTGCTCGTCGTAGAGCCGTTCGATGTCCATTCTGGCGGGCATTTTCATAATGACGCGCCCGGCGGCGGAATTTGTCTAGCCTGAAATTTTTTAATTTTTAATTTCCAATTTTTAATTACGCTTCCCGCCGGAAGCCAGCGCCGACAAAATTGAACGAGAACACGCCATGCCACCGCCGAGAAAATCCTCCGCCCGCGCCCGCGTGCTCACGCAATGGCGCGGCGTGGATTTGGGCCCGCTGGAGAAGGCGCGGACGGTCGCGGCGCAGTCCGTCGGCGATTTGCTGCCCAAGGTGATGGTGGACTTGAAGCTCGATTCGCGCCGCGCGGAGGCCGAGGTCGTGAAGGTGTGGAACGCGCTGATTGATCCCGCCGTCACCGCGCACGCGCAGCCGGCGAACCTGCACAAAGGCACCTTGTTCGTGAACGTGGACAGCAGCGCGTGGCTTTCGGAAATCGTGCGCTACCGGCGCAAGGAAATATTAGATCGCCTGCAAACCAGCTTTGGCAAATCCGTCGTCCAAAAAATTTCGTTCCGCATCGGGTGATGCAAAGCTCCAAATTCCAAGCTCCAACATCCAGAGAAAGACCAAGCTCTAAACATCAAACCGCCACGCGATGTTCGTTTTGGTGCTTGGTGTTTGGAATTTCTCTGGAGCTTGGATGTTGGAATTTGGAGCTTCACGCCA
>ODAK010007287.1_pt1 | contig 11106 bp, 9 predicted proteins | sample 1539591 | NCBI WGS metagenome assembly ODAK01 (sample SAMEA3539303, study PRJEB22396) | soil metagenome | biome: tundra; feature: field; material: soil | place: USA | collected 2010-05 | depth 0.15 m | reverse complement strand
CCGAAGCAATCTCACACCAAACTATTATTGAGATTGCTTCGTTCCTCGCAATGACACTATAAATAAGGATTTGTATAAGATTCTCATAATAAAAACAATAATATTATAAGTAAATATTTTTTCATAATCATTTAGATAAACTTAAAATCTACAAATAAAATTTTAGAATTTATAGGTTAAACCCAGCGCTAATACTTCTTTAAACTGCAATCGTGGACCAACGCCTGTAACCTGTACACCATTAATGTCGCGATTTACAGGAACGGGAATATTGTGGTCGTAAATCATCACTGTACTTATATTTGATGAAATATATTTATTTACTTTAAACGTAATTATATTCTCCCAATTAACAACAATATTTTGCGGGTTTTTCAAGTAATTACTAAACAGTTCCAATTTAGAAGAAACATTTACATTGGTAATAACATCTTTTTTAAATACGATTTTTAAATAGCTACCAAACTGATTATTTATCTTTTCTCCCTTTTTTACAACTGTACTTACTCCATTAATTACATCAGACTTCGCGGCTGTAGCGCCATAAGCGCCGGCATCCGCCAACCGTTGGTCATTTACAATAATTGTTCTCTCTGTTACCGGAGAAATAAATAATGAAAGACTATTATCGGTAGTTTTATAATCCATACCTATTGCAGCCAGAGCATAACCCGGCGCCAAAAAATGTGAAATTACAACGGTATCATTCGGATAATTATAGCCATTTGCGAATTGACTTTTAAAACTAACTAATGCTGCATAATACCAATGTTGAGCAAAAGCATATCTTCCGTATTTTGATGATATGTCTATCTTGTCTTCATTTTTTTGCAAAGCTCCAGTCCCGCTTTGCAGCATTCCATAAGCCAGAACAAGCGAATTGTCCCAAGTGTTTTTATCTTTTTTATAATTTGCAAATGAGTTGAAAAGAGAGCTTACCGATAGCGCATTTTGCCCTCCGGCTGCCCAATTTGTAAAACTTGATTGTGCAAAATTAATATTTAAAACTCCGCTCATTGTCCAATTTTTTGGTGCAGATTTTACAGTGTCAGCACTTTGTGCAACAGCTAAAAAACTATAAATATTAAAGGCGATTAATAATAGATTATTTTTTTTCATTTGGTTAAAAATAAAAAACACACAGTACTATTGATACTGTGTGTTTGATTAATTTGATAAATTATTTTTTTAGTAAATCTCGGATTTCAATAAGTAGTTGTTCTTGAGTAGGACCGGAAGGCGGCTGTGATGGCTGTTTCGCTGCTTCTTCTGACTTTTTAGCTGCGTTTATTCCTTTAATGATCATGAATAAAACAAATGAAACGATAACAAAATTAATAAGGGCAGATAAAAAAATCCCATACTTCACGGAACCGAATACGGTAAGATCTTGAAGATTTTTTAAATGAGCGGCATCCATTGCCGGTTGTAGTATCAATGGTGTAATTACATCTTCAATCAAAGAACTTACTATTTTTCCAAAAGCACCACCAATGATAACGCCTATCGCTAAATCAATTACATTGCCTTTCATGGCAAATGTTTTAAACTCTGAAATAAATCCCATTTTTGTTGATGTGCTAATGTGTTGATTGCCGATGTGCTGATGTGTTGATGTGTTGATGTGCTAATGTGATGATAATGCGTTGATGTGAAAATTAATCAGCATATCTTCTAATTAGCACATTAGCACATCATTTAATCGGCACATCAATTTTATTTTCCCAATTTTGCTTTTAGATTTTCATCAATAGCGGATAAAAATTCTTCGGTATATAAATAATGTTCGCCATGATTTACTTTTTCACCGTGAATACAAACCGCCAAATCTTTTGTCATTTTACCTGACTCAACAGTTTCAATACATACTTTTTCTAATGTTTGACAAAAATTAATCAACTCTTGATTTTTATCAATTTGTCCTCGAAACTCTAATCCTCTTGTCCATGCAAAAATAGATGCAATAGGATTGGACGAAGTAGGTCTGCCAGCCTGATGTTCGCGATAGTGGCGCGTTATAGTACCATGTGCCGCTTCCGCTTCCATTACTTTTCCATCGGGAGTAATTAAAACGGATGTCATTAAACCTAATGATCCAAAGCCTTGTGCAAGTGTATCAGACTGAACATCGCCATCATAATTTTTACACGCCCAAATAATATTTCCATGCATTTTTAATACCGAAGCTACCATATCATCTATCAACCGATGTTCGTAAACGATACCAAGTTCATCAAATTGTTTTTTAAATTTCTTTTGATAAATTTCTTCGAAAATATCTTTGAAGCGTCCGTCATATTTCTTTAGGATAGTGTTTTTGGTGGACAGATATAAAGGCCATTTCTTTTGCAAAGCTCTATTGAAACATGATTTAGCGAATCCGCGAATACTTTCATCTGTATTATACATCGCCATTCCTATACCATCGCTTCTGAAATTAAATACTCTGTATGATTCCGGAGGTCTATTATCGTCGGGAGTAAATGTAACTGTTAATGTTCCTTTTCCTTTGGTAAGAAAATCGGTGGCTGTGTATTGGTCACCGTAAGCATGTCTGCCAATGCAAATAGGAGCAGTCCAATTAGGAACCAATCGCGGTACATTTTGACAAATAATTGGTTCACGAAAAACAGTACCATCCAAAATGTTACGTATGGTTCCGTTTGGCGATTTCCACATTTGTTTCAGATTGAATTCTTTCACACGTTTTTCGTCAGGAGTGATGGTGGCGCATTTAATGCCAACACGGTATTTTTTAATTGCTTCTGCGGCATCCATCGTTACTTGATCGTTAGTTGCATCGCGGTTTTCAATACCAAGATCAAAATATTTAATTTTTACATCAAGATATGGAAGTATTAATTTATCTTTAATAAATTTCCAGATGATACGTGTCATTTCATCTCCATCCAATTCTACTACCGACTTTTCGACTATAATTTTATCCATGATGTTTAAAAAATTGAATTTACTTTTGTTGATATTATTTTGAATTTGCAAATATAAGATTTAGATTGAAATAAAAAGTATCAAAAATCACATCCTTTCCAAAAAGGGAATGACTCAAACATTTTAAACAAACATTGCGACACTAACGTGTTGTATCATTTTTTAACATTCTTAATTTCCAATACTTTTTTAGCATAATAATTTGCTTTTGCTGTATCTCCAATATTTTGGTAGGTTATAGATAGATTATTAAGTGCAGCAATGTCGTTTGGAACCACTTCTATACCTTTTTCAAAAACCGCAATTGCTTTATCATATTGTTTTGTTATACCATAAGCCGTTCCTAAATTATTATAGATATTAATATCAGAAGGGTTGAGAATCATGGCATTGTTTAAATAATAAATAGCTTTATCATAATTGTGTTTGTATCTTCCATATAAAGTACCGAGATTAAAATTTACAGATGCTTGATTAGGCTCAATTTTAAATAACTTTTCGAGATAGGGAATTAATTGTTCTGATTGTTTTGCCTTTTCTATTGGGTCAGTCAATTTTTCGACTCTGTTATATAATTCTTGTCCTTTATCAATCTCATTTTTATGCGCCCAATATCTCCATAAATTTACATATGTTTTATTATTAGGTGATTTGTTTATTACGTCTGTCCATAATGTTTCACTATTTTTCCACACTTTGGTGCGTTCAAAACTAAGATACAAAGACACTATGCAACATGCAATTAATAAAAACATGGAAAGTTTTTTATATACACCAAATTTTTTATCCGTTTGATTTTGCAACCAATCATAGCTCATAGCTATCGGAAAAAGCAATCCGATATAAGATAAATACGAATACCTGTCGGCAATAATTGCTTGCCCTATAGCAACAAACTGCAATACCAATGCGATGGTAATGAAAAAAAATAAAAAACCGAATACAAGAATTTTATTTTTTTTCAGGCTAAGAAAAACTAATATAAATAAAGTCAACACAATAAATGGACAAACATAAAATAGTGTTGGCAGGCGAAGATAACCGCTAACTAAATTAGGATAAGGATAAAAACTTGAAAGATGTGTAGGTATAAAAAACTTATAGATATAAGCGACAAATCCATATAACGCGAACGCTGAATGTTGCAACCATGTAAAGTTCTCAAATTTGGCAACGGCTGCTCCTTCTGCTTGTATATGAGAAGCCAACCATCCAAATAATAATGACATTGCGAAGAACGGCATTTTTTCCAAAATTAAATATTTGTCAAATTTCCGCGCTTTGTAAAAATCAATTAATAAAAAAATGATTGGTAAAACTACTGCCATTGCTTTTGATAACAAGGACAATAAAAAAAGAATTAAAATAAAAAAATACAATCCGATTTTGTTTTTTCCGACAGCGTCAATGTATTTATAATAAGCTACTAATGCCGACATAAAAAAGAAAACATACAACACATCTTTCCGTTCCGAAACCCATGCTACCGACTCAACGTGCATCGGATGTATCCCAAAAAATAAAGCGACAATTGCCGCAACTTGTACTTTTTTATTGCTCAATAAAAATATAAACCAAAATACCAATGCGGTATTCAATAAATGAAATAGCAAATTAGTGATATGAAATGTTTTAGGATTGTAGCCCGACAATTTATAATCAATGGCTAAGGAAAGAATAGTGATGGGATGATAATTAAGCGATACGGGATTATCGGTATCAAATATTTTTTTTATGTTGTCGCCGGACAAGCTCGTAATTAAAGGATTTTTAGCAATATATACAGGATCATCCCAATTGGTCAAACCATTTTTTAAAGTAGGCGTATATGCAATAAATGTCAGTATAATAATACCTGCAAGAAAAATTAATATGGTTTTATTTATGCTTGTCTTTTTAGGGAAAGCATTTTTTACAACTGAGTCCTGTGTTTGTTTTGAAAGTTCGTTTTTTTTGTTGTTAACCATCATTAATTTTTCAGCTTATTGGCTTTATAATATTTTACTCTTCAATTCATTAATATATTCAGGGTTTACTGAATACCCCATACTTTGTGCTTTTAACGCATCATCCAAAGCATCTTTAAATTTCCCTAATGCTTTATTAATAAAAGAGCGGTTATAATAAACAACATTATTATTGGGATTTAATTGTATTGAAATAGTGTTATCGGCAAGTGCGGAATTAAAATTTCCCATTTTGAAATAAGCAAAACTTCTATAAAAATAATAATCGGCATTACTCGGAGTTCTCTGAATTAACTCATTCAAGTCAGCAATGGCTTTGGCATAGTTTCCCATATTAACATACACATAACTTCTGTTTTGTTTTGCCGCAATTAAATTAGGATTTAATGTCAAAGCTGTATTATAATCAACAATAGCTTTATCAAATTGTTTCATCAAATTATATGCGCCGGCTCTGTTAAGAAATGTCTGCGCATCCGTTTTATCTAATTCTATTGCTCTTGAGTAATCATTTAATGCAAGTTCAAATAAGTTTTTTAGAGCATATATATTTGCTCTTCCTGTATATACTTGCGCATTGTTGGGATTTAACTTTATGGAATTACTAAAATCTTCGAGTGCTCTGTCATATTCATTTTCTTCAACATTTTTTTTACCTTTATCAATCGCGCTTTTATTTACTAAATAGCTTGCTCTGCTATGATACGCTTCACTATTAGGATATTTATCAATGGCATCTGTCCAAAGTATATCGCTATTTTTCCACACTTTTATTCGTTGATAAGTAAGCACTAAGCAAATAGCAACACACAAAACAATTAAAAGTTTCGCAATTTTTTTTAGTGAGATATATTTTTTATTCTCTTGGTGTTGCAGCCATTCATAACCCATTGCGATTGGAAAAAGCAAACCTATGTATGAAAGATATGAATATCTGTCTGCCATTATAACTTTTCCTACAGTTATAAATTGTAATACTAATGCGATAGTTACACAAAAAAATAAAAAACCAAAAACAAGAATTTTATTTTTCCTGATACTCCATAAAACAAAGGCAGACAAACCCAAAACGATAAAAGGAGAAATATAAAAAATGAATGACAAATAATTATTTTTAGGATCCGGATAAGGATAAAAACAAGAGAGATTTATGGGAACAAATAAATTGTAAATATAATTTACCATTCCGTAAGATGCGAATTCAAAGCGTTGTAACCAGGTAAACGTGTCCAAATTAGCAATGGCAGCTCCTTGTGATTGAATACGTGAAGCGATAACTCCAAAAAATAATGCAAATATAAAAAAGGGAACTTTTTCAAAAATGGAATATTTATCTAATTTACGTCCTTCATAAAAATCTATCAATAGCAATATTAAAGGTAAAACCACAGCCATTGCTTTTGATAGAATGGATAATAAAAACAGAATCAAAGTGAACATGTAAAGCGGCAATTTATTTTTGCGTTCAGCATGAATGTATTTATAATAACAAATCAGTGATGACATAAAAAAGAAAACGTATAACACATCTTTTCGTTCCGAAATCCAAGCTACAGACTCAATATGCATAGGATGTATTCCGAAAAATAAAGCGACCATTGCGGCAACTTGTAATTTATTGCCGCTCAATAAAAATATAAACCAAAACACCAATGCTGTGTTCAGCAAATGAAATAGCAAATTGGTAGCGTGATATGTTTTAGGATTGTACTTAGATAATTTATAATCAATAGCAAATGATAGGATAGTTATAGGGTGATAATTGAGCGCTACTTGATTGTCAATATCAAATATCTTTTTTATATTTTCTGCTGAAAGGCTTTTAATTAGGGTGTTTTCACCTATGTAAACATTATCATCCCAATTGGTAAAACCATTTTTGAGAGTGGGAGTAAATGCGATGAATGTAAGTAGCAAAATACCGGAAATCCAAAGCAAATTAGTTTTATGAATTTTTTGATTTGCAACCAGAAAAACTTTTTTTGATGTGTCTGAATTTTGTTTTATGTTGCTTTGTTTCTTATTACTCATTTAGGTTTTTATGTAAATGTTTCAATAATTACGTCATTGCGAGGTACGAAGCAATCTCAAATAATAATAGATTTGAGATTGCTTCGTACCTCGCAATGACGCTCTAAATAGGCTTTTATTTCTTTACTGTGTTTTGCTTTTCAATTCATTTATGTAATTAGGATTTACAGCATGACCCAAACTTTGCGCTTTTAACGCATCATTCAAAGCGTCTTTAAATTTCCCTAAAGATTTATTAACGACCGAACGATTAAAATAAGCGTCGCTATTGTTTGGGTTTAATTGTATTGCAGTAGTATTATCGGCAAGTGCTGCCGGCGCATTTCCACTATTGAAATAAGCTGTACCTCTATAAAAATAATAAATGGCGTTAGTAGCATCCGATTGAATTAATTCATTTAACTCTGCAATGGCTTTATCGTAATTTTTATTATCAACATACGCGTATGCTCGGCTTTGTCTTGCAGATTTAAAATCCGGTTTTATTTTTAAAGCTGTATTATAATCTTCTATCGCTTTATCAAATTGTTTCATCATACTGTAGGTTACAGCCCTATTAAAAAAAGTTTGCTCATCAGTTTTATCTAATTCTATTGCCTTTGAATAATCCTTTAAGGCTAAATCAAAACGACCTTTTAATCCAAATATGTTTGCCCGATTTGTAAAAACTTTTGCGTTGTTAGGATTCAATTTTATAGAAATATTAAAATCTTCAAACGCTCTGTCAATTTCTATTTCTCCCACATTTTTTTGTCCTTTATCATACGCTGCTTTATTGATTAAATAGCTTCCTCTGTTCCTGTAAGAGGCTTCACTATTAGGATATTTTTTTATTGCATCCGTCCATAATACATCGCTATTTTTCCAAACTTTAGTTCGTTCAAAACTGAGCCATAAACACATACTTGCACTTGCAATTAATAAAAGCGTTGATAGTTGTTTATATGTTTTTTTATCCGCTTGATGTTGCAACCAATCGTAGCTCATAGCGAGCGGGAAAAGCAAGCCTACGTATGAAAGATAGGAATACCTGTCGGCTACAATTACCTGACCTACCGAAATAAATTGCAAGACCAATGCTACCGTAATGCAAAAAAATAAAAACCCGAAAGCGAGAATTTTATTTTTCTTCAAGCTAAGAAAAACCAATACGAACAAGCCGAACACAATAACCGGACAAACATAAAATAGTATTGGAAGATGATTGCTCGTTAAATTTGGATACGGATAAAAACAAGAAAGATGTATAGGTACAAATAATTTGTAAATATAATTGCTCATTCCGTAAGATGCGAATGCTAAGCGTTGCAACCAAGTGAAAGTTTCAAACTTTGCAATGGCTGCTCCTTCTGATTGTATATGCGAAGCCAATAATCCAAATAATAAAGAGATTGCGAAGAAAGGAATTTTTTCTAAAATTAAATATTTTTCAAATTTACGTCCTTTGTAAAAATCAATTAATAAAAAAATTAAGGGCAAAACTACCGCCATTGCTTTTGATAATACGGACAATAAAAAAAGAATTAAGATAAAAATATATAAACCAATTTTATTTTTTCCGGTTGCGTGAATGTATTTATAATATGCTATTAGTGCCGACATAAAAAAGAAAACATAAAGCACATCCTTCCGTTCCGAAATCCAGGCAACCGATTCAACGTGCATCGGATGTATTCCAAAAAATAATGCAACAATGACTGCAACATAAATTTTTTTATTACTCAATAAAAAAATAAACCAAAATACCAATGCTGTATTAAATAAATGAAACAGCAAATTAGTGATGTGAAATGTTTTAGGATTGTATCCCGATAACTTATAATCAATTGCAAGTGAGAGAATAGTGATGGGATGATAATTAAGCGATACATGATTGTCGGTATTAAACATTTTTTTTATGTTGTCGCCGGATAAGCTTGTAATTAAGGTGTTTTCCCCGATATATACGTTGTCATCCCAATTAGTAAATCCATTTTTTAAGGAAGGAAAAAATGCGATATAGGTAAGCAATAAAATGCCTGCAAGCCAAAGCAAAGTGGTTTTATGAATTGTTTGCTTTGCAATCGGAACAAATTTTTTTGCCGTGTCCGAACTTTGTTTTGCTTTGCTTTGTTTTTTACTACTCATTTAGGTTTTTATGTAAATGTTTCAATAATTACGTCATTGCGAGGTACGAAGCAATCTCAAATAATAATAGATGTGAGATTGCTTCGTGCCTCGCAATGACGCTCTAAATAGGATTTCCATCAATTTTTCAATCTTTAATCCTTCAATTTGCAATCTACTTATCAGCACATTTTTTTAATTATGTGTAAACCTCCAAGCCCACCAAATTAAAACAATTTGAAGTGGAAGTCGAGCAATGGTACTCCAAAAATATGGATTTTTCTTTTTCCAAAAAGTAACTGACATTTGAATATTTGCGAGGAATACCCCTATTAGTAAAGCAATCAATAGCCAAGCGCCTAAAGGTCGGGTAGATTCAGGAATAAGCATTGCGCCAAATATAATTTCCAAAATACCACTGATGTAAACTAAACTCGAATGATATGTTAAAGGAATGTATGTGGGTATTATTTTTAAAAAGAAGCGCGGATTAACGAAATGATAAACTCCTGCTCCAATGTAGAAGCCTGACATGATGTATAGTGATAGCATTTTTAGATTTTAAAATTTAATTTTTAATACTAACAAGATTAAACAAAATACAAATACGGTTTATCACTTTTTTTTAAAAATTCAAGTTTAATTTGTTCATTTTTAGCTCAAATAAAAAAATGTTCAATAGACATTGAAGTTATTTAAAGTCCGATGTTTATTATAAAAATTATCAAATTTGCTTTTTGATAAAACTCCAATAGTATATGAATATTGAGAATCAATATTATTTATTATTGGGAAAAAAAGAAACAATGTTACGAAAAGAAATAATAAAAAATTTGTCCATACCTAAAATTTGGCAATTTCTTAATCAACACAAAAGTTCAAAACTTTCAGGTAGTGCAAGCTATCTATATCGATTAAAAAAAGTCCTCACGTATTGCGCCATACATTTGCTACACACATGCTCACCAATGGCGCTGACCTGAATGCGATTAAAGAATTGCTGGGACACGCCAGCCTTTCTGCAACACAGATTTACACACACAATACAGTTGAAAAATTAAAAAATATTCATAAGCAGGCGCATCCTAAAGGGTAAAATAATTTTGCTATTAGTTGATAGGTATCAGAACAAATTCATTTATAGGTATGTGGTTCTAAATTTTAAAAGGTAGAACCTTTATGAAATGCTGTGGTTGTTTTCTGAAATAAAAACTTACATCTGACAAATAAAGTTTTATATTTGTTAGATAAAATGCCGTTTAAACTCCATAAAATTCCAAATCAAAAAGCAACGCATTAATTTATGGAAAATAAAGAACCACGCTGGAAACAACGATTCGAGAATTTTGAAAAAGCGTTTTTGTTTTTGCAAACCATTGTAAAGCAGGATGCATTAACACCTATTGAAATAGCAGGTTTGGTGCAGGCATTTGAATTTACTTTTGAGTTGGGATGGAAAACCATTAAAGATTATTTGTACGAACAAGGTATAGAAACGCAATATCCGCGACAAACCATTAAAGAGGCATTTAAAACAAATATAATTACTGATGGACACGAATGGATGGATATGCTTGAAAAAAGAAACGAACTTTCGCATACATATAATCAAGAGGTGGCGCAGCGGGCGGTAGAAAAAATTGTGCATCACTATTATCCTGCCATACAAAAAGTTTATGATTATTTTAAAAAACAAGAAGAATGAACCCGACTGCTTATGGATTAAAAGACGAGGATTTAACTGTTATTAAAACTGTTTTAACACCTTATAATAGTATTGAAAAAGCCGTAATTTTTGGTTCAAGGGCAACAGGGAATTATAAGCAGGGAAGCGATGTGGACATTGCAATTTACGCGAAAGATAAAAACATAGTATCAGAAATTTCTTTTGCGCTTAACGAAGCCACTTTGTTGCCTTATCATTTTGATATAATAGATTATTATTCGCTTACGCATCAAAACTTAATAAATCAAATTAACGAGACAGGGAAAGTATTTTATAAAAGGTAATAATTGAATTTTTTTATGAATTACATTTGTGAAATAAAAAACA
>ODAK010007285.1_pt1 | contig 11107 bp, 8 predicted proteins | sample 1539591 | NCBI WGS metagenome assembly ODAK01 (sample SAMEA3539303, study PRJEB22396) | soil metagenome | biome: tundra; feature: field; material: soil | place: USA | collected 2010-05 | depth 0.15 m | reverse complement strand
AAAAAAGCGATCGTTTACCACTCATGAACGAACTCATCGATAAATTGTTGCAGCCTCTGTCCGGCGACAAAGCCTGCGGTCCGGACCTTTCCGACAAACCGGAATTGGAGGAACTGGAGACGCTCCTCAAGGGCAAGCCTGAAATCGAGATGGGGAGTGTCAAGAAGCCAGCCGAGCCTCCTGTTTGGGGCGAGCTGCAGGCAAAGAGCATCGAGTTTCTCACCCGGTCGAAGGACCTCCGGGTCGCCGTGATGCTCTGCTGTGCCATGCTGAACACGAATGGCCTGGCCGGACTCCGCGACGGCCTCCAGTTAGTTCGTGGATTGTTGGAGAAGTTCTGGGGGGCATTGTATCCTCTGCTCGACCCCGCGGATAACAATGATCCCGCGCAGCGCCTGAATCTTCTCCGTGGTCTCACGCAGGATCGCGGCTCCTTTGGGACCGGCTGGCTCACCATCCTGGATTACCTCTATACCGCGCCGATCTGCCAGCCGAAGGGAGCGCCGCCCATCACGTTCGACCTGCTCCAAGCTGCTAAAAAGAAGGTGGCTGCGGGCGAAAGCACGCCGGTGCCGGCACCCGATCCTGCCAAACTGGCCGCCGCCCTTCGCGACGGCGGAGGCGAGCGTGTTGTTGCCCATCACCAGGCGCTTCAGGCGTCGCTCGATGCCGTTAGGGGAATTGATCAATTCCTCACCGCTACCCTGGGAGCGAGCAACACGATCAGTTTCGACGCTCTGGAGAAAGCTCTACAGGAGATGCTGAGCGGACTTCAACCTTATCTGCCCGGTGCTGCGACCGAAGCGGGTGCAGTTCCTGGCCCGGCCGGCGCTACTGGTGACCTCACGGGAGCCTCTCCCATCGGCGTCCCGATCAGTGGGTCAATACGCTCTCGGGAGGATGTGGTCAGTGCCTTGGACAGTATTTGCAAGTACTACGACCAAGCCGAGCCCGGTTCGCCCGTGCCTTTCTTGCTCCGACGGGCGCAGAAGCTCGCGACGATGAACTTCTTGCAGGCCATGAAGGAACTGAACCTGGCCACGGTTGATAGCTTGCGTCCGAGCATGGGTTCAACGGTGGACGGCGAAGCGGCTGCGACCTAGACCCCGGCAGCTTAATCACACCCATGCCGAGCGTCACCAACGGAGCGGGACCCTCTCTGCGCTTGGGTCAGGCGTCGGAATTCGCCTGCGTGCGGGACTTTTTCCAACGCGCTGGTTTCAATGACGCCACGTTGTGTCGCGCGCTGGACATGGAGGATATGAGCGACTTAGGCTGCGTCCGCTGGGAGACGGTTCAAGGGGACAGCCTCGCCGGGCCGCTACGGTGGTGCCTCCGGGTGTTTGTGCGCGGTTTGACGGCGCCCGACCAGGAGTCGCGCAGGGTTTGTGGTGAAGAAGCCTTTGCGGCATTCGTAGCCCTCGGCCTCCTGCGTGCTGCCAGGAACGACCCAACTCGGGTGCTTTGCCCGGTGTGGGTTTATCCGGCGGATGGTTTCGTCGTCGCTTCGGACCGGCGCGAGCATCCCGAGGGTGATCCTTACACGCCACCGGAAGATGTCGTCTTTCCGGCCATTTACGGCGGCACATTGCGATTCCTGCGATTGCTGCCCGACGCGCGCGGGAGTGAGGCCTTGGACCTCTGTGGGGGCTCCGGCATTGGCGCCTTGCACTTGTCACGCACCGCCCGGGCTGCCGCCACGGCGGACCTCACCGAACGGGCCGCCCTTTTTGCGGAATTCAACGCCCGCTTGAATGGAGCCCCCATCCGCAGCTTGTGTGGAGATCTCTATGCGCCCGTGTCGGGCGCACAGTTTGACTTGATCTCGGCCCATCCGCCATTTGTCCCTGCGACGGGCCAAAACATGGTTTATCGTGACGGCGGCACGACGGGGGAAGAGGTGACACGGCGGATTGTGGAGGGTCTCCCGGCGCACCTGCGCGTCGGAGGCACGTGTGTCATCCTGTGCGTCGCGCGCGACACCACAGAACAGACCTTCGAGCAGCGGGCCCGCGATTGGCTGGGGGCCGGCAGGGATGAATTCGATATCGTTTTTGGTCTGGAGAAAGTCCTTTCGGTTGAGGAAGTCGTTGAGAGCATGCGCAAGCGAGGCCAGAGCATTGGGGACCCGCAGAGCGGCGGATTGTTGGTCCGGCTGCGCTCGCTGGGCACCCGCCAGTTTGTATATGGCGCTCTTTTTGCCCGGCGGTATCAGGAGCCCGAGCGGCTGGAACCGGTCCGCCTCCACCTGACTCCGGCCGGTCGGGCAGCGGATTTTGAACGCGTGCTGGCGTGGCGCCGCCAATGTCGGCAGCTCGGGTTCAAAGAATGGTTGGCCCGCGCCCGCCCCAGGCTGGCGCCTCAGCTTGAACTGACCGCGCGTCATCGCGTTCGGGAAGGCGAGTTGGTGCCGGCTGAGTTCGTGTTCTCAATCGGTGGCGGCTTTGAAGCGGCCCTGCGTCCCGATGGCTGGGTGGTGCCTTTGATAGCGCGGCTGGAAGGGAGGCCTTCGGTACAAGAGGTCTTCGACCAGGCCCACGCTGCCGGGGAACTGCCCAGGGACTTTCCCCTGGAGGCCTTCGTGGGCTTGGTTCAGAAGATGATTGAACAGGGCTTTCTGGAGGTGGATTTTGGACTTACCCCGCCAGCAACCCCAGGCGCGCCAGCTTCTCCAGGTTTTTCTCGAGGTTAGTTTCCAGTTCGCGCCGCGCTGCCGACTCGTCGCCGTCAGGCAAGTCTAGCGCCTTCTTGGATTCCAGGAATCCCCACAGCTTTTCCAGGAGTGCCTTGCGGTCCAACGTGCCATCCAGCCACGTCAGGAGTGATCTTCCAATCTCGTCCTCGATCTTCACGGCGATGTGAAACAAGGAAGACACGAAGTCGCTGCGACCGGCCTGCCATCGGGCAACTGGATGAGCGACTGGCCGTTCGCCGGCGTGGCGGGCGATTGGCGGGAGAAAGGTGCGAAACTCGACCGCGCCGCCAGCATAGAGCCGGAGCAGGAATTCGCATAGGCCCTGGCAGGAGGCGCTCGCGGCCTCTGCGGGAAGACCTTCCTGCGCCAGGCGCCGGCAGACCTGCTGGAACAGTTCGTAAAACGGCAACGGCGTTGGCGAGGCTGCGCCCAAGATAGTCAGGGCGGCTTTGCCTGCCGGCAGGTCCGTCTGGCACTTGACCCCTTTGGGGGTCTCGAAGATAGAGATGACGCCGGGACGCAGGTCAAGTGGCCCCGGGCTGCAGAGCGCTCCTGAGGAGACCAGGAACCCCCCAATCTTCTCCGCTTGCGGTTCCTGGTGCAGGGGGACCTCGCTCCGGCAAAGGACGGTTTGCCGGAAGCAGCGGCACTTGAGGAAATCCAGGTATTGTTCCCGCAAGAGGCGATCGGCCGCCAACTGGTCCATGGTTTGCTTGACGGAATCCACAAAAGCATGGTCGGACATCTCAAAGAAGTCTGCTTCCCCTAAATACTGGAGCCGGTGGCGGGCGGCATGTGCCATGAACTGCGTGAAATAGATCGGCTGATTGATCTCTGCCAATTCGTCGTGGTAAAGGTGTCCCGGGACATGCTCCAGGATCCTTTCCAATTCCACCTTCATCAGGCGGCGGTATTCATTGGGGCTGTTTTGCGCTTGGGCGAGGAATCTCACCAGCGCCGAGGCCTGCCGCACGCGCTCTTCTGGAGCCTCGACTCCGCGGACGTGAAAAAGGAGCATTTCGCGCACCATATTCCGCAGGTGGCCTCCCGGCAAGGCATTGTAGCTCACGAAGGCGATTCCCTGCGGCGCCAGCAGGCTGCGGCTAATAGCCAGGAGACCGTCCCGCACGTCTGCTGGCACCCACGAATACAGCCCATGCGCGATGATGTAGTCGAACGGGCCCCAATCGGCCGGGATCTGCGTCAGATTGCCCTGGACGAGCCGGAGGTTGGCTAGGCCAAGCTCGCAGACCATTTGCTGCCCCCGCTGGATGGGGCGGCTGGCCAGATCAAGGCCCACGAAATAGCTGCCAGGCAGCGACCACGCCATCGGCGCCAGATTGGTGCCATCGCCACAACCCACCTCCAGCACGCGGCAATGATCAATGGCCGCCGGTTCGAGGCCAAAGAGCCAGCCGAGGACTGCGAGGCGGTCCGGATGGGTCTGAGGGTGAGTATAACCCGGATAAGGGACCTTGTCGTAGTCTGTTAGCACGTGATTGGCGGGTGGCAAAAATAATGAAAAAAGTCTGTTGACAAGCAATGGACTATAGCCAATTCTATTATCAAGAGTCAACAAACCTTAAGATTATGCCCAAAGCGAGCAGCCAGAAATTCATCGCCCGGAACCGGGCCCCGCGCGTTCAAATCGAATACGACCTCGAAACGTACGGGTCAGAGAAGAAGGTCGAGTTGCCGTTCGTCGCGGGGGTGATGGCGGACTTGTCGGGCAAGCCGGCGGAGGCCTTACTCGCGGTGGGGGACCGAAAGTTCCTGGAGATAGACGTGGATAACTTCGACGACCGGCTTAAGGCGTGCAAACCGCGGGTGGCTTTCCAGGTGCCCAACACCCTCACGGGCGAGGGCAGTCTGAACATCGAAATGACCTTCGAGAGCATGGACGATTTTTCGCCCGCCGCGGTTGCCCGCAAGGTGGACGCACTCAACAAGTTGCTTGAGGCCCGCACGCAGTTGTCCAACCTGCTCACCTACATGGACGGCAAAGACAAGGCCGAGGAATTGGTCGCCAGGCTCTTAAACAACCCGGATCTGATGAAATCGCTGACCGCGGCACCGACGGCCGAGGCCCAGCCTGCCAAGTAACCCTGGAGAGAAAGGAACTACTATGCTTCCACCCGAGACAATCGCACAAGCCGGCGCGGCACCCGCCGCCCAGGAAGTCAGCGAATTCGACGTCCTCCTCAACAAGGAATTCCGAGCCCGTGATCCCGAGAAACAGACCGCCGTCCAAGCCGCCGTCCGCACGCTGGCCCAGCAGGCGCTCGGTGCGACCCAATTGATCTCAACGGATGCCGTGCGGACCATCACGGCGATGATTGCCGAACTGGACCGAAAGTTGTCCGAGCAGGTGAACCTGATCATGCACCATCAGGATTTCCAGGCGTTGGAAGGGACCTGGCGGGGACTGCATTACCTGGTGAACAACACGGAGACGGACGAGATGCTGAAGATCCGTGTGCTCAACATCTCGAAGAACGAAGTGAAGAAGACGTTGAAGAAATTCGAGGGGACGGCCTGGGACCAAAGCCCGATCTTCAAGAAGCTCTATGACGACGAGTACAGCACTCCGGGCGGGGCGCCCTACGCCTGTGTGATTGGGGACTACTATTTCGACCAGTCGCCGGAGGACGTGAAGATGCTGGGTAACATCGCGCAGGTGGCAGCGGCGGCGCACGCGCCGTTCATCGCCGGCGCCTCGCCCAACGTCATGGGGTTTGACTCGTGGCAGGAATTGAGCGGGCCGCGGGACCTGACCAAGATCTTCCAGACGGCGGAATACGCCTCGTGGCGTTCGTTGCGGGACTCGGACGATTCACGCTACATCGGGCTGGCGATGCCGCGGTTCCTGGCGCGGCTGCCTTATGGGGCCAAGACGGTGCCGGTGGAGGAATTTGCCTTCGAAGAGGACACCGAAGGCGCGGACCATAAGAAATACTTGTGGTCCAATTCCGCTTTCGCGATGGGCGTGAACATTACCCGGGCCTTCAAGCTTTATGGCTGGTGCGCCCGAATCCGCGGCACGGAAAGCGGTGGGGTCGTCGAGGGTCTGCCGGTGCATACGTTCCCGACGGATGATGGCGGGGTGGACATGAAATGCCCGACGGAAATCGCCATTACGATGCGGCGAGAGGCGGAGTTGGCCAAGAACGGCTTCATGCCGCTGTCGCACTATAAGAACACGGATTACGCGGCGTTTATCGGGGCGCAGTCGCTGCAAAAACCGGCGGTGTATGAGGACGCCGACGCGACGGCCAACGCCAACCTTTCAGCGCGGCTGCCGTACCTGTTCGCGACCTGCCGGTTCGCGCATTACTTGAACAAGATGGTCTATGACAAGATTGGGTCGTTCAAGGAGCGGGAGGACATGGAAATCTGGCTGAACAAGTGGATCAGCCAGTATTGCTGCGATTCCAAATCGGCGGAGGACGTCAAGGCGCGCTACCCGCTGGCGGAGGCGAAGGTGGAGGTGCTGGAGGTCAAAGGCAACCCCGGCTATTACACCTCGAAATTCTGGCTGCGCCCGCATTACCAGCTCGAGGGCTTGAAAGTTTCGCTGCGGCTGGTGTGCAGGCTGCCTTCGGGCAAGACCTAGGCCGGGTGACTGAGTGTGCCCGCGAACTGTGTGCCATTCGCGGGTTGGACGATTAAGAACCAAACAGGCTCCGGGCACAGGGGTCTGACAAACGGAAACATTGCATTATGGCAGCAGTCGATTATTTCCTGAAACTAGAGGGCATCCCCGGCGAGAGCCAGGATGACAAGCACATGGACGAGATTGATGTCGAATCCTGGTCCTGGGGTCAAACGAACAGTGGAAGTCATGCCGGCGGCGGCGGCGGCGGCGCGGGCAAGGTGAGCATGCACGACTTCTCGTTCGCCATGCGGGCGAGCAAGGCCAGCCCGAAGCTGTTCCTGGCCTGCGCGAACGGCCAGCACATCGCCAGCGCATTGCTGACCTGCCGGAAGGCTGGCAAAGACGCGCAGGAGTACCTCAAGATCAAGTTCAATGAGTTGCTGGTTTCCAACTTTCAAACCGGCGGGTCAGGCGGCGATGTTGTTCCGGTGGACCAAGTCTCGCTTAACTTCTCGAAGATCGAGTTCTCCTATGCGCCTCAGAAGGCGGACGGGTCACTCGATGCGCCGGTGGTGCATAACTACGACCTGAAGAAGAACAAGGGCGGCTAAGCGGCGGCATGGCGCTTAACCTTTGTTACGCCCGGCGCACAGCAGGAAGGTGCCGGGCGCAGGGTATCAGGCAATGAACTCCGCCGAACTTGTCCAGGCCGGGCGGCTGGAAGAGGGGCTGACCGCGTTGCAGCAGGAAATCCGGGACAAGCCGGAAGACACGCGTCTGCGCATCTTCCTGTTTCAGCTCAACTGCGTGTTGGGCCGGCTTGACAAGGCGCTGACTCAACTTCAAGTCATCGCCAGCCTCAACGCGGACACCATGCTCTTGGCGCAGATATTCCGGCCGGTCATCGCGTGCGAGTTGCTTCGGCGCGAAGTCTTCGCCGGCAAGCGCACGCCGATCATTTTTGGAGAACCAGCCGAGTGGATGGGGTTGCTGATTCAGGCCAATCAACTAGTGGCCAGGGGCGAGTTTGTTGCCGCGGCGGAATGTCGCGGCAAGGCTTTTGAAGCCGCGCCGGTCTCCTCGGGTAAAGTCAACGGCGAACCGTTCGAGTGGATTGCCGATGGCGATACGCGGCTGGGGCCGCTGTTGGAGATCATCCTCGATGGCAAGTACTACTGGGTTCCTTTTGCCCGCATCGCCAAGATTCAGATTTCCAAGCCCGGCGATCTGCGGGACATCGTCTGGGCACCGGCCCACTTCACCTGGACCAATGGCGGGGCGGTGACTGCGCATATCCCGGTTCGCTATCCGGGCACAGAGAGCGCGCAGGACGAGGCGCTGGTGCTGGCGCGCAAGACGGTATGGAATGAAGCCGGGTCGGAGAGCTATCATGGGCTGGGGCAACGCCTGCTGACCACCAATGCCGGGGAGTATCCGTTGCTGGATAGCCGGGTGATTGAATTGACGGCGGGGTCTTGAGACTTCGCCCCGCCGCTGCAGCCTAGGTCCGCTGAATCCTCGAACGTTGCATGGCTGAACAGACCCCCATCGAAAGGTTGCAGCCCTGCCTGCTGGATCGGCTGGCGGATGACGAGCCGGACAAGAAGGAGGAGAGCCGTTACCAACGAATGATTTCGCACAAGAAGTACTTGGAGGGTGTGCGGCGGGACTTGGAATGGCTTTTCAACACGGAGGCCTACCTGACCGCCGAGGGCCTGGAGCCGTTCCGGCTTAAGGACTATCCGCAGGCCTTCTGCTCCGTCATCAACTACGGCACCCGACAGCTCTCCGGGCTAGTGACACCTGACCTGGGGTCGCTGCAAGAGGAATTGAGCGAGGCGGTCCGGATGTTCGAGCCCCGGCTGGCGGCGCGGAGCCTGACGATTTCGGCGGACATCGAAGGCAATGTGGTGACGTTTGACATCGAAGGCGAGGTGTGGGCGAACCCGCTGCCGGAACATCTACACCTGAAGACCAAGGTGGATTTGGAGACGGGCGAGTGCCTGCTGGGAGACGCGCCACATGGATGAACGACTGCTGGCCCTCTACAACACCGAGTTGGTGCATCTGCGCGAGTCCGCGGCCGAGTTCGGCCGGGAGTACCCCAAGATCGCGGGGCGGCTGTCGCTGGACCTGGATGGGAAGGCGATATGCCCTGATCCCTACGTCGAGCGCCTGTTGGAGGGGTTTGCGTTCCTGGCGGCGCGAGTTCATCTGAAGCTGGACGCCGAGTTCCCGCGTTTCACCCAGGGCCTGCTGGAAACGGTTTATCCGGACTACCTGTGCCCGGTGCCTTCGATGGCGATCGTGAAGTTTGGGCCGGAGGAACAGGAAGGGGCGCTGGCGCCGGGTTTCGTGCTTAAACGTGGGACCCTGCTTCGGAGTCAGTTGGGCAAGGGTGAGCGGACGGCCTGCACGTTCAGCACCGCGCAGGATGTGCGGCTCTTGCCCCTAGCCGTGACCGAGGCTCGCTATTTCATTCGTGACCTCGCCGAGTTGAACCTGCCGCGGCAATTGGGCGCCAAAGCGGCCCTTCGCCTGCGCCTGCGCAGGACCATTCCCAACCCCTTCGCCGAGATCCAAGCGGACCCGCTGGTGGTCCATGTCCGTGGGGCGGACGACCTCCCGGGCTGCATTCTGGAGCAGCTTTTTGCGCATAAAGCCAGGCTGGTGATTCAATCGCCAGCCGAGCGGAAGACTTGTGGCTGGGCATCAGGGCCGGAAGCGGTACGCCGGGTGGGTTTTGAGTCGGAGCAAGCCCTGCTGCCGCCGACGGCACGCGGTTTTGAAGGCTACCGTTATCTGCGCGAGTACTTTGCTTTCCCGCAGAGGTTCCTCTTTTTCGAGCTCTCCGGTTTTCAAGGCGCCCTGGCGCAGGTGGCGGGGGAGGAAGTGGATCTGGTGCTGACGCTGGACGGAGCGGACCCCAGGCTCGAAGGCCGAGTGGACAAGTCCTGCTTCGACCTCTTCTGTGTTCCGGTGATCAATCTGTTCGAGAAGACCCTCGACCGGGTCTTGATCTCGGACCGCTCCTCAGAGTTTCATGTCGTGCCCGACCGCAACCGTCCGCTGGACTACGAAATCTATTCGGTCACTTCGGTCACGGGTTATGGAGAGACGCCGGACCAGGAGCGCCGCTTTCTCCCGTTCTATCAGGCCAGGGACACCGACCTCGAGGCCAGCGCGTTCTACACCGTCCACCGAGTTCCGCGCTTGTTCAGCGATCGCGAACGGCTCACTGGTCGGCGGTCTTCTTACGCCGGAACGGATGCGTTCATCTCGATTGTCGATGCCGACATGGCCCCCTACCGCACGGACCTCAGGCAGCTTGGCATCCGTGCCCTGTGTACCAACCGGCACTTGCCGATTCAAATGGCCAAAGGCGTTGGGCCGACCGACTTCACGATGGACATCAGCGCCCCCGTCAACGCCATCCGCGTCATTCAGGGACCGACTTTGCCCCACCCCAGCCTGGTACTGGCGGGCCAGGATCCCGAGCGGCCGCAGGTGGCCTCGGGCCGGTTTGCCTGGCGGCTGATCAGCCATCTGTCTTTGAATTATCTGTCGCTGGTGGATTCCGGCCCGGAGCTGGGGGCCCAAGGACTGAGGGACATGCTCAGGCTGTATGCGGACCCAAGTGATCCCGTCGTGCTCAAACAGGTTGATGGCCTCTGCGGCGTCCGCTACAAGCCGATTGTCTGCCGGGTCGAGGTCCCGGGTCCGATCACCTTTGCGCGCGGGCTGGAAGTGACCGTGGTTTTTGATGAGGCCGCTTTTTCGGGGCAGGGTGTGTTCGTGCTCGGCGCCGTCCTTGAACAGTTTTTTGCCCGCTACGTGACTTTGAACTCGTTTACCAGAACCATTATCGCCAACCAGCAAGGGAAGGAGCTCATGCGATGGCCGGTCCGGATGGGAAAGCAACAGATGCTCTGATGGCGAAGCTGGCGGAAGCGCCGTTCGCGCACGATTTCTGTGCCGCCGTGCGGCGGCTGCAGAGCCATTTTCCCGGACTTCCGCGCATCGGCTATTCGCGGAAGCTGGCGCAGGACCCGGTTCGCTTCGCCCAGAATCCCGGGCTGGAGTTTGCGCCCGCCACGCTGGAGAAGCTGGAGCGCAAAGACCCGGCCCGTCCGCCGGTCCTTTTCTCCCGCCACTTTGGCTTGTTCGGTCCCAACGGCCCTCTCCCGCTGTGCCTCACCGAATACGCCCTCGAGCGGATGACCCTGCCGGGCACCAGGCGCGACCCAACGTTCGTCGCGTTCTGCAACGTCTTTCACCATCGGCTGCTTTCGTTTTTCTTCCGGGCCTGGGCGGATTCCCGGAAAACGGTGGACTTCGACCGTCCGAGCGATCAGAACTGGGGGCGGTTTTTGGGCAGCCTGGTGGGTATGGGGATGGAGAGCCTGTTGGAGCGAGAGAGTGTGCCCGACCGGGCCACGCTTTATTTTTCGGCCCGGCTGGTGCAGCGCACGCGCAATACGGAAGGGCTGGAGGCCATCGTCCAGGATTTCTTTGCCATCCCCACTCGACTGAAGACGTTTGTCGGGCGGTGGTTGAATCTGCCGGTGGGTTCGCAGTGCGAGTTGGGGGTGTCACCCGAGAGCAGTCTTTTGGGCGCGACCGTCATCGTCGGCTCGCGTTTCTGGACCTGCCAACTCCATTTCCGACTGCGAATGGGGCCGATGAATCTTGCCGATTATGAGCGCATGTTGCCCACGGGCGCCTCGTTCCGCCGCCTCCGTGATTGGGTGCGTTTCTATACGAGCGATCAATACTCGTGGGATGTGCAACTGGTCCTGGCTAAAGGGGAAGTGCCC
>ODAK010007283.1_pt1 | contig 11109 bp, 11 predicted proteins | sample 1539591 | NCBI WGS metagenome assembly ODAK01 (sample SAMEA3539303, study PRJEB22396) | soil metagenome | biome: tundra; feature: field; material: soil | place: USA | collected 2010-05 | depth 0.15 m | reverse complement strand
CCCAGTTCATTCCAGAGCCTCCCTAAAGTTGATCGTCGAACCCGGATTGTACATGCTCTTGAGGTTTCAGAAAGCAGCTGGGCGAGAAAATTATGAGACTGGAAACCAAGCCTTTTCAAAGTGTTTGAGATTTTTGACCATACGGGATTCACGCCCGGATCCTGGCAGTCGAGCCTCTCCCGCGCGCTTCTGGGGACGCCCAGAGCGGTCGAAGACCACGCCATGCAAAGCGCTGCCTTCCAAGGAGGCGCCTCCTGCATCAAAGACTCGGCGGCGTTTAGTTTTGATGAACCACACCGTGTAGCTGTCCCGCCCAATGGCAATGTTATGCCGACCGTGTTTCCAGCACCCTTTTCAGGTTCTGCCGGATCTGCGCTGTAAGTTCATCGCTGGTTGACCGCCGTACCTTCGCGATTGCATCGACAACGTGCGGTATATCCGAAGGGCCGGTTGGCCTTCCATTGATCTGCGTGAACGGACCATCTGTCTCGGTCAATATCCGTTCCAGCGGCAAGCTGGATACCAATTCACGGCCCTTCTCACTCTGCATCATCTGAGAATTCACCGAGAAATAGCAGCCTAGCTCCCCCGCCCGGCGGGCCTCCGACTTAGAACCTGTGAACCAGTGCAGTACGACTTGGCCACGATCTGGCGAAAGGTTCCTTTCAATAAGGTCGAGCACAATCTTCGCCGCTCGAACACTATGCACCGTCAAAATTTTTCCACCTGCTCTGGCGCAGCCGTGAAGGATACGTTCGAATATCTGTTTCTGAGTTTCAAGTGACCGATAGTGTCTCGGTCCCGCATCGATTCCGACTTCACCGATATAGCGCGTTTCTGGCAAGTATTTTTCCCACAGCGTTATTTCATCGGCTCGCTCATGTACGAGCTGGGGATGAAGGCCAAGAGCGGCTCGGACAGATCGTGTTCCACGCGTCAACTCATCATTGCGAGGCCATGCCTTCGGCGTCGTCGTCACGGTCAGGGTATACACACCCGCGTCGTCTGCTTCGCGGACGGCTGAAGCGAAATCTGGGTAAAGATCCAGATGGCAGTGAAAATCCACGTAAGTCGGGTTCATTCGGACCTAATTCGAAGTGGTTCGGACATTGGCCAATAACGCCCCAACTTCTTCCATTCCTCTGCTGTAAACTCCCGCCAACGCCGTTTGCTGGACCGAGCTTTCATCCCCGAGCGGACCTGGTTTGTGGATGAGCAACGAAGCTAAACGAGGGTTCTTGCGTAGCCGATCTATGGCGAACTGGAAAGAGCGAACTTGCTGCCCTTCGGCCTGCTTTGTATCTAGCGCCCTCGCCTTGAGATCAGAAAGTGTATAGGCCGTGGGATCATTGCCGAGCCCGCTACGAATAGCAGCCCGACGTATGATACAGGGTAGACAAAACCCGCAGTGTTCGGTTCCGTGTCCCGTCCATCGGCCCTTCGTTGGAGAGGAACAAGACATAGCATCCGGAATAAGGCGTTTCAGCAGAGGCTGATTTGCGCATGACGCTACCATCTCTCCCTTGGTCTTGTCCCAATACGGATTCTCGATGGTTACCGAGATTCCGAGGATGCCCAAAAGTTCGTTCCAACGTGCGATGTAAAACGGATGAGTCGTGCGTGTACTGAGTGCGCCAAGCCGCAGCGGATCAAGGGGGACGTTGAGGGCTATTAGACCATTTTCCGGCACGCGCAGGGAGTAGTTTTTGCCCAACCCGGTCGCCGCGAAGATTCCCGCTGCGAAAAACAAGAATGAGCGACCGCGAGTAGATTTTTCGGATGAAACATTCTTCACGAATCCATCAGGAAAATTCATCCAGATTCGTAACCGATTGAAAGAGCGCTTCGGATAATGAGCTTGTAATTGCCTAAACAGAGTTTCCTGAGCCGCGCTAACCGAACCCTCACCGGCATGGCTGATAAAGAGCGGCGTGCGTCCGCCTTCGAGACCGTCGATTGCCCCAATCAAGCTATCCAATCCGCCAGAGAACAATGAAAGATCATCGAATGGTGTACCGACCAATTGCAGTGGTCTCGGACCGACAGTCGTTTCAAATCCGGGTGGGCGGCCTCTGAAATCGATGCTCCAACGATCACCCGTGAGGAAGTTCAACATGCGACGGAGTACCTTGGTCGTGCTCCGCCATCTGCCGATGTTACTCACAGGAACGACCAGGCGAATCTCCCGAGTCCAATTATCCTGCGACTCCGTATCACGGGAAAGCCGAGTATCGGCCGCATGCACATGAGCTGCGAGGACCATAAGATCGACGCCCATTTCAGTCGGATACAGATTTAGTTTCGCGAGATCGTCAAGTGCGCGCCCGATGCCGTGATCGAGCCGCGCTTTGGCCTGTACGAATTGCAGTTTCGTTGCTACTTCGCCGTTTCCAGTCGGAACGGAGATCGTATCTTTGGCGCCCAACCTTCCGATGATGACATGGCGGCTCATTCGGCATCCACCTCAGCTTCGCCCATACTTTGTAGAATGGCGAAGGCCTGCTCATACACACCTGTGACAAAACCAAATACTCGCGCGGGCGTCATCGCTTCTACGCCTGCCAGTCCATTCGTGAGTGCATCCGAGACGCTCCGCCGGATGAAGTCAAAAAGCTGCGCCTGAACATTAGCCGCGTCCGCAACGTCTGAAGGAACAAACACAGCTTTAATGCCAATATCGTTGCAAAGGCGGGCCTCGATAGCATGTGTGGCATACAGCTCAAGGATAGTTTGCAGCTGATCGGTATTTAGCGTGTCAAAATCTGTCAAGCCATTCTCAGCGAGATCTGCGATTGTTTCGACGAACGCCTCGCGTGCGATGCCATCGTCGATCGAGCCGCCTTCCGGACACACATAATCCATCATTCCGAGAAAAACCTCTTCAATCGGACGCCCGGCAAGATTTTCGAGCCTCAGTGAACGCAGCGCTTCACGAGGTCCATTGGCGATGGCGCCCGAAAGGAAAGTCGCCAACTGCGCACTTGCTTGTCGCGATGCGCCCAACCTCTGAGCTGCGCTCCGACTTCCGCCAGAGGCGGTCGAAACATAGTGCGAGATGGCCCGGCCAAGGCTTCTGCGATCATGTCCGCCAGACGTTGCGAAGCGGGTGAAACTGTTGCGCGCTGGGGTAAACCGAGCTGTCTCACCGGGTGCCGGAGTCGGCGGTAACACGGGGGCAGGTGGTATCGCGGGTGTCGTGTCAGCTGGTACCGGTAGGACCGGAGGCGCGTCGGGCGGTGCGGGTGGAACCGGATCGGGCGATGGCCCATCCGGCAGCCAAGAGGGTATTAACGGTTTATCACCACCCGAGCCGCCGTAAGAGTTCGAAGTTCCCATCACCTACTCCCCTGTCGACGGGTCCGCAATGTGTTAGCCGCCGAGGCCTTCAGGAAAGCGTTATCGCTCTGGCTCCATGTTTCGAGCAGTCGATCGAAACGTTTTGTCATCTCAGTGTCCTTGATGACCCCTTCCCATCCTGCGCACACCCACGCGCCGATGCGGTTCTGAGGTAAAGACTCCAGGAAATCAAGCAGATTGCCTTGCAGCAACGGTTGGGCCTTTACGAGGACTGCCAATCCTGCGGCGCCAGGAGGTTCTTTATCAAATGTATCCGAGCCGATGATACGTCCCCTTATGATCTCGAACACTTGCGCTGCCTCAGGCGCGGCAAGCCTCCGCAGATCAGCTTCATGGGCTTGAACCGCCAACTTCGGTCCGAACAATTTGTCTGCGATGCTCGCAATTTGTCCCAGTATCGTACCCGCGCCGAAAAAGTCTTTTCGATCTCTCGTGACGAAAAGGTACGGCCGTAGATCGATTGTTCCAATGGGAGGAGCCAACCGCGCCCAATCGAGAGCCATCGGTGATGACATCCACTCCATCAGGAGAGCGCTCGCTTCGGGTTTCACGACCTCAAGTGTCGCCCCCGTCTTCTTGACTGGGGCATCAACTTTCGACGCCTTCTTCGACGGTGTCCCGGCTTCGGCTCTTTTGGCCGCAGCTTCCAGCGCAGCAACGTCGGAGAAAATACCATCTTCGGATAATGCAGCGACAGTGGCAATCTGTTCGAAGACGCGGGTGATGAAACGCTCGGCAAGCATCAGTTTGGCCAGCACCGGTAACTTCACATCCTCCCCAAAACCTCTTGCTTCGGCCGACGCCTGCCTCAGCAGGAGCGTATTTAGGAAACGTTTTATCTGGCGAGGATTTCCACGGGTGCCGTTGGCGAGAATCGGGGCGATCTGATCGCTCAGCATCATGGCGTTGTGAGCATATTTTTCTTTATCACCGAGAGCCTTCTTGACTGTGGCCGCATCCAAGACGCTTTCCGTCCAAGGACGCTTCAGCCGTTCACGCGCCACCCCGATGAGCTTCTCGAAGGACGAATCGCCCTCCCCGAGCTCCGCTCCCACGAGTAACAACGTCACATAAATTCGTGTCTCCGCGTAACCCAATGCGGGAATGCGGAATGGCACTTGAATTAACTTTTCGAGATACTTTCTCGCGTAGGTTTGTTGTCCCGTTGTGTCCGGCAGGTCCGGAAAATGCTTCCTGACCGCATATTCGATCATTGCTTCATCGGCGGCGACGACAAACGCTGTTCTCGAAGTGAAGACGAAGAGACGCACCGCCTCCAGAGTTTCGATTGCCGTATCCGGCAGGCAACGATCCAGATCGTCGATCAGTACGATGAGCTGATCAATACCAGCATCTTTCAACAAGTCATCGAAAGCCTTCCGGAAACCCGCAATTTCATCCGGCACATTTGTAGTGTGTGACCCGTCCTTCAGAAGGTCCTTCGCTCCAGTAATTGCCGCTTGGACATTCTCCTTCGTGAAGTTTGCAGGGTCAGAAAGTGTGCCTTCGAGAGTACCCACCAACCCCGCGATTCCGAGATGTGGATTGCCTGTATATGCACCATACGCGGCGACCGCGAGGCCACCTGCCCTCTTCGCTAGTTTTAGAAGATCGATACGGCGAAAAATCTCCTTTACTGAGGCAGTAGCTTTTGTGAGAAGCGGACGCTTGTCGAGGAGACCGGTTACGATCCCTTCGATCAACGCAATTTTGGCATCTTCGAACCCTTGGAATCGCCACCCATTAAATTTCAGGCAGAGCACGCGATCCTGTTCACTCAGCTCAGCCTCAATCATTTCAAGGATGCTCGACTTTCCCGCACCCCAGTCACCGTGCACTCCGATGGTTATAGGATGATCCGGATGTTTACGGAGCAGGGCAACGATCGTCTTTGCGATCGGCTCATTATTCAGGAGATCGACCTTCGTCTCATTGTCAGAAAGGATCATTGCGACCTTGTCGGCCTAGTTTCGAATTAGCGACACAGGAACCCTAGCACCATTGTGTGCTTTTTCCACTACATCCAGCCTTAAATTAAATTTACTCCGCCATTGACCAGCCGTCCGAATGAGTTCGCCGATGCTTCCTGGTCGCATCAAGTCTTGGTCACGCCATCAAGTTTTCGGTGCACAAAGGAAATCAGCGAGAGGATGTCAAGGGCATCTTCCTCAGGCATAGGCCAGACAATCTTTGGGGCGTGCGCCAACGGATTTCTGATTGCACCGAAAATCCCAATCAGAATGTTGGTGAAGCCCTTTTGTTCGCTCTTTTCGGTTTCTGTCACGAGAGGATTCAGGCCAAGAATTGGATTCTTGATGGCGAAAGCCTCAGTAACTAGCTCGGCGCCATCAGTCCCAAGTCCTGAAAGGTTTCTTATCCTCTCGGCGACGCCCTTCGTGGCTTCAAGAACAGCGTGGAAGTAATTCTCCTCGATGAACTCCGGGCGGCAATACTTCAGCACTTCCTCGTGGACGTTTCGATTCTCAAGTGCCGCTTTCATCCGTCCTGCGCGCGCACGAGCCCCCACCAAGGTTGTCTCTTTGCTTGAACGCGTGACCTTTCCGTCTTCTCGTACATAAAATCCGGAAAAGGCGAGAACTACATTGACCTCATCTCGTCGCCAGTCAAACGCTACTTTGTCTCGGGCATAGCTTACCGGGTTCATCGCCCGGTTAATGAACATGATCAGATGATTTCCCACCTGATATTTGTTCTGTGCTCCTGCAAGCGCATTGAATAGACGTTTCTACTTCGTCATTTCGGGCGACACATCCGCAACGCGCATGTCTTGCAGTACGTGCTCAATTTGTGGCCCCGTCAGACCCCGAGTTGTGTCAGCCAAAACCCGACAGGCTGCTTCCAGATGCTGAGAGTCGAACGGAGCTATGTGTTCCATGTGTCTCGTATGACTCCACAGTCAATAACATTGCCGATCCGCATTATCAGGCACCGATGCTTCGCTACACCTTAGCGGTTCCATCCCTCGGAACAGTCACTCAACGTCAAACGCCTTCTTTAGGAAGTCCAGTGTTGCGGGATGGCGTAACCGGCAAACGATGTTCTGATTAGCAAAACCACCGTCAAGCCATTTCGCTTCGTTCAGCGGAAATATTTTCTTCCAATCCACGCCGACAAGATAATCAGCATTATCGGGATCGTCTGGAGTGTGAAATATGTTCGGCTGCTTCAGGACCGCATCCTTGAGAAGAGTCCCGTCCTTGGTGACAAAATCTTTTGCCATAACGGCGGGAGTGGTCACTACGCCGTAGCCGACGTAACCCTCACCTTTCTGGTACGCAAATGTCGGATCGCCTTCGGACAGTTGGAAAAGTCGCGACGAATAGAATTTTCCGTATCCCGCCGCGACAAATCCATACTTTCGCATATCGTCCCAATCCCGGTTCGAGTCATGCCCTATATTGACGTAATAGAACCCCGTCCACGGTGCTTTCGTCTTTTCTTCCGCACGTTCAACGACTTGCTGCTGATCCATCAGCCAGTCAGCCACAAGATACTTATCGTGCGCATCAGCGAAGGCATTGAAGAAGGCCGTATTGATATTTAGCTCGTGGACCTTCGCCAAATACTCGACGATGCGCTTCGAAGATTCATCCAGCTCGCTCGCCACGATAACCATGCTGTGGTTCGTGTTAAGAGTTTCCGGCAAAGAGCAACCGAATTTGTCTCTGAACGCGTCCTGAAGCGGTCTCTGCAGATATTGGAAAGCCAGATTATGAATGTGTTTCGTGCTCAGTTCTTGGATCCAGCTCGCATATTCGAGCGTCTGAGCTACAACATCACGCGGCGTCTTATCTCTCTTCAGCTCGATGATTGTGACGTCGCCATCCCGGTTAATACCCAACAAATCCACGCGTCCTCGAAACTGCTGGTGCTGCCGGGCAATAATCAACAAATCCAAGCCCAGGATTGAGGGATCCTGCGCAATCCAGTCCTCAAGCAGATCCTCGCGCTCCAAAGGTTCATATTCAACCCGCTGCAGCACTTTGCCTGCGATCTTCCACAATTGGCTCATGATTGACTCGTTGAACCGAAATATATTGAACAACCTACGGTAAACACTAATGCCTGTAGGCGCAATCCCGAAGGGTAAGGGGCAAGTACAAATGCGGCCACGCTGGTTAACGGGCAGAGACTAAGAACCCCTCGATCCTGACAGGATTGCTGACCGTCACCGAAGCTTTCCGTGTACTTCGGTAGACGCCTCCGACAGACCAGCACTTCATCGCTTCGCGACGCTTTGCATGACAGGACATCAAAGCCGCCTTGATAGGTTTCGCTGAACTCCAGTACTTTCCCGCTCCCGAAAATCTGAATCCCTTGCCGGTGTGGACCAGATCCACAACGATATTGACCCCCCTCGTCTGCAGCGCCGCAAGAATTCTCCGATTGAACAACTCACCGCATACAAGTGGCGCAACGCGATATGCACCTACGCGGAAGGACCGATCCTCGGTTATTAGCCCCTGGCCTGCATCTCGCTGGTTGTGATGGTTGGTGCTCCGCTGCCTCCATGGCCCCAAACGTCCGTCCGCTGCTGTCCAGGCGAAACCGAAAGCCGGCAGGCGGTTCCTGCGGACGGTATCCGCCGCGAGCGGTTGTTTGTGCCCTGTGTCGATCCCGAAGCAGACGGCGACGCCACGCTTTTTGATGGCGGCCCAGATCTGCTTGAGCATAGGCATTTTGGCCGGGTTCGGCTCTGGAGAGAAAAAGTATCCGCCCGGCAAGACGATGAGGTCGACGCCTCCTCGTATCTTCAAGGCTCGGTCAAGCAAGTCTTCTAACGCTTTCAGCCGTTTCGAATTATCAGCGACTTTTCGCGCTGGCCCGTCTTCGCCAACGGTGCAAACTAGGATGCGCATCAATGCTCTCCATCTGATATTCACTTTCACCGTCGACGACCAGAAAGTGACGGCCCGCTCTTAGCATCGGCGACGCAACCCTCATCGCGATAAGACCCACGCCTGAATTTTCTTGCCGGAATGTTCGACGGACCTATACTCGTTTCCTACCCTTGCGAACCCGAGCTTGAGCAAAATGCTTTGCATATGAACGTTGTCCGAACGGGTTGTCGCAAATATCCCTTTCTCATAGGACGAGCTCAGTGCCTCCGCAATTTTCGACGCCAAGCGCATCCCACGAGCTTCAGGTGTCACGTACACCCATCCAAGCTCAGCACAATAACCGCTCAGGTCATAACCTGAGAGACGCGATACCTTTCCCAAATAAGACCCTGCCGGTTGCTTCAGCCCTCCAACCCCCAGAAAACCTTGCTCGAAAGCCGCATACGCGAGCAGGCGCGCGTGCTTCATGCGCTCCGACAAACCATCTGAATCGACCTCCCCACCTTCTTCAACCGCCTTTTGGAACTCCCCTCGCTCCTCCTCACTCATTGTGTCGTAATGCTTCACACAAACTGGCCGCTCTTCATTGCTGTGCATTTGTTTCACCCCTTGCCGATTCCCGTATCGTCATTCAAGCCCAGCACCTTGCTATTGAGCTAACGTCCTCGGCGACCACGCCATAACTTTCACGCGATCACGTCGAGGCAAGTTCGACCGGCAATAGCTGAGAAAGCCGTCGCTTACGCCGTCCAGATCCAGTCCGCTCATGTTCCGCTGGATCGTCGACCATTGTTGAAGGGTTTTGATTTTCCTCCGTGTGTCAAGCACTTAGCCCAAATCGAGGTCCACATATGTTCGGATTGTTGCTTCGCAGTCTGCGGAAGACCGCGCACTCCCAAAGCTGCCCCCCCGCTGGAACCAATTCTCACTCTGGGTGGTGCGCATGAGGTCAGGTCTCGAACCAGTTGGCTTACCAGTCGATTCACTGCAAAATAATTAAAACTCACTGCAACGCAATTCAAACATTACTGCAGTTGAATTCCAACAATTCCAACAGATGTGAGGAACCGAGATATCTTGCAGTGGTGGATATTCGTGGATATTGGTGGATATTGGTGGGTTTTGAAGCCTATTCGCGGCTAAAAACGCGGTTCCGACGCCATCAAAATCCCACGAAATTCGATCTACCTCTGCGGAATTGATTTGCAGTGTTCGGCGGTCGGGCGCCCGTAACCTATTGCAAAGCCAGCATGGGCTTTCGTCCCGCGGCAGAGAAATTGGCAGAGTGTGGAATCCGGGATCCACTTGCCTGTAACTATCTGAGTACAAGCACCCTTCATTGGAGGAGAGCTCAGAATACCGCAAATAATCAGCGGCAGAACCACGGCAGAGATTGAGCGGTGGATTCAGGGTCGGTTTGCCATCCCTCTTGACGGCGCCCAGCGCGGTTGACTAGCCTTCCGTGCTGATTCACTTCGCTGTTCTGGCGGGAGTTTATGCGCGCCAGCCATTTTCTCAACGCCCGCTGAACACCCATTCGATGGATTTCCCGCATTGCGGAGCAATTCGGAGAAGGATAGCAGCCACCCAAACCCGTCGAATTAACCGATCTTGCGCTTGCTGTGCTGAGCCGCGATCACCCGCCTGGCAGCCCGGGGGATAAGCGAGAGATCGATTCCTGCCTGGCCCCAAAACCACAAACGCTGGTCGTCTCCTGGAGCCAGATTTCCCATCTTTATATAGTTGGCCGGCGACGGCTTGTTCTGGCCACGCTCCCAGTTGGAAACCGACTGGGAATCGAGCGGCTCGCCACCCCTACCGATGAACAACTGGGCGAAAGCGCCCTGACTCATGCCAAGGGAGGCCCGCAGGTGGCGGATCTGGACGGCCCACTCGGATTTTTCACCGGATCCCACACTTTCCCTTGACAGAAGTCCAGTACAGCTTTATAAAGTTGTACTGTATGAGCACAACACTCACGCGTGCGAATGGTAACACGGCCCGGACCGAATTTCGGCGAGTGCTCCTGTACCAAGGGCTCCTGTCCCGAGTGTGGGCATTCAATTATTGTCTTGTATATGAAATATATCTTTGGAGATAGACTTACTCCCCGCCCCACCTATCCCATGCGAGCGATGGTAACTGGAAGGGAATAGCGGAGACAAGGAAGGGCAAAAGGATGGGCGCCGAATTGTGGATCAATAAGGATGCTGTCAGAAGGACAACCGGATGGTCCGACCGAACTATCCGTTGGAAAGTGCAGCTCGGAGCGTTACGTTTGCGGAACACTAGCAATGGGCAAAAACGCGGCTCCGGCCAGCGCGAATACGCGTTATCGTCCTTGCCTGTTGAAGCGCAGCTGAAATTTCTCAAGCAGCCGCTGCTGTCTGGACCAGACTGCACGGCTCTGGCGCTTCGCTCGGATCCAAGCCAATCCAAGCTGTTTGCCTCTCTGCCCGAGGTCAGCGAGCCCGAGCGCCTCGGCTTTTCTGCAAGACAGAACGCGCTGGCTTTGAAGCGCCTGGAAGCCATTGCGCCGCTCGTGGAATTCCGCAGCCGCAGCCGGCGATCCCGTCCAACGTTCCGTACCATCGCCGGAGTTGCCGTGCGAAGCATGAACTCGCTGGCCGGCTACCTCGCCGATCAGCACCACCTCAGCGTCCGAACGCTCTGGAACTGGTATGCACAGTACCGCAAGCTGGGCTATGCGGGTCTGGTCGACCGAGTTCGCTCGGATAAGGGAAAGTCGCGGTTTCTCAAGGCCCATCCCGCTGTCCGCGCATATCTCGAGAACAAGTACCTGGGTGAGCGGCTGTCGATTCGGCTGGTGTACCGGGCCTTGCTGCGCGATCTGCGGAATCTCGAGCCAGAGTGCACCAGGCCACCGAGC
>ODAK010007282.1_pt1 | contig 11110 bp, 14 predicted proteins | sample 1539591 | NCBI WGS metagenome assembly ODAK01 (sample SAMEA3539303, study PRJEB22396) | soil metagenome | biome: tundra; feature: field; material: soil | place: USA | collected 2010-05 | depth 0.15 m | reverse complement strand
TCAGGCGTCAGGCGTTCGCATCGTCGTCGCCGCAATGTGGGCGGCCTCAAGGGAGGATCCGAATGTATGGCTTCATCTTCAGGCGTAGGTCACAAGGCCATCCGGCAGACCATCGGAGCCCGAAGGCAACCGCTCTTACCCTTGCCACCTGCGCCTCGGCGGCGTTTGCGATGCTCGCGCTGCCGACCACCAACGCGATTGCTCGATCATTCGGGCCAGCCCAACCTCCAGAGCGAAGCCTCCAAGCGATCTACATGATCTCGCCCACCACGGGGTTCGGGCTGTTCGAGTCGGGTCTTGGCCCCTCGACGTGTCGGTCGTGGGTCGCGCGGACGACCGACCGTGGGCGCATCTTCTCTGCCCCAGTTGTCGTCAACACCTGGGGCCGATGCCAGTTCGTCGGCTTTGACGAGCGAATCACTGCGAACCCCGAAGGTGACGTTGCCGTGTGGGGCAACGGCCTCTTCGAGAGCCATGACAACGGCAGGACATGGGCCCGTGTCGCCATACCAGCCACTGTCGAGCAGGTCTCGTTTCAAGGGGAGTCCGCCTGGTTGGCACGCGAGAACTGTCGCACGACATTCCAACTGACCTGCCCGGTGACCCTCGACCTCTCACGCAACGGTGGACGAACCTGGACCGTGGATGCTGCGCAGCCGCCCGGTGTGGTTGCAGCCAATGGGTGGGAAACGCAGACCACGACGATTCTCCTGCGTGTCACCTCCACCGTGGGGTATGTGTTCACGGGACCCCGTAGTGAGAGTTATCAGGACAACGTGCTGCCCGTCTGGCGAACGACCGATGGTGGGCGCTCATGGCAAGCCCGACACACCAGATGTGCGGTTGGACCGGCCTACGGGATCCCCTTTGCCGCTGCCACCCATGCAGGTGCCATCTATCTGCTCTGCACGGGCATAGGCGACAGGGGCGACGAAGTGAAGTCGACGTCCGTGTCCTACGACGGAGCACGCACGTGGAGAGTCGTCAATCCGGCGTCCACGCTGGACAACCCGATGACGGTGGGTTACTGGTCTTCAATCGCGGCGCTGAGCGACACCACCGCCTTCTCGACAGGCGAACGCGCCAACCTGTGGTTCACGCACAATGCCGGGAGGACGTGGACGTCACTGCCCTACGGAATCGGAGCCGGCAACCCCCAACAGGTCCTCTTTGTGAATCCCGTCGACGGCTTCATGCTCGCATCGTCCTCAATTTCAACCGAGTGGATCTACTACACCGTGAACGGCGGCTCAAGCTGGACGAAGGTCGCTCCATCGGTGGAATGAACCGAGGTCATCTTCCGCGTTCCCCGAGACTTTCGGCTCCGAGTGCTGGAGTGCCCCGTATTCATGGACTACATCGCGGTGTTCCGAAGCAGCCGCCCGTAAGAGCCCGATTCAACCTCGCAAGTCGGAGCCTGACCGGCTCGGCCCACGCAGTCGTCGCCTCCCGCGTCGGTCGCTTTTCGCTACCGTCGTTGGCCATGGACGAACGGAAACTTGGGATGCTGCTGCGGATCGTCGGTGCTCTCGACTCGCTGATGCAGATGGTGGCCGGGCAGGGCGCGCTAGATGCCGACGACAGGGTGACGATTTACAACCGGACGAGAGTGCTCGGGCAGTGGGCGATCCGTCAACTCACCGAGGACCAGGCGGAGCTGCTGAAATCCGTACTACATCCTCGGTACTTCGACATCGACGAAGACATCATGGGTGTAACAGGTGCTCGCGCCTCGCTCGCCGTCCTGCACGGCTATCTCCACGGCTGTATCGCTGAAGCGCAGCGTTCCGCACAGGTCGAGGCCAATGCGCGGGCCTACGCCGAAGCGAAGGTCAAAGAAGAGCGCGGCGTCGGCTTTCGGCCAGCTTGATGGCCCCAAGGCCCCTGTAGTCGGCCCTACGACACCCCCGAATCACGCGAGCCGCCAGTGCTTGGTGGCAGAACGCGCGCGTCCCCCCTCCGACGAGTACCTGCACGGTCCGACCGATGGCGCATTCATGGCGCATCCGCAGCCGTTCGCACTCGTCCGTAGCCGTTCGCATCGCGCCTCTGATCTGCCGCAGCCGTTCATCACCGTTCGCCGCTGTCCAGGTCGGGCGTATTTGCAAGCAGGGGGTCGTGGGTTCGAGTCCCATCGTCTCCACCGCGCTGATCAGGCATTTCACTGTCGAGTGGGGTGTCCTGATCATCCGCTTCTGGGGCCGCGGTAACGGAACGGTAACGCTCGGATTCCTGGTCGACGACGAGGCGGAGGATTGGCCGTGCTGGGGCCTGTGCGCCAGCAAGCTGTGAGAGCGCGTTAGCCACGGCTCGGTCCCGATCGCCAGTGGCGTGCTGATAGATGAGGGCAGCCCTTGGACTTGCGTGCCCCATTCGCGCCATGAGCTCCCTCGTGCTTGCTCCAGTCGAGGCGGCGAGCGTGTTTCCGGTGTGGCGCAGATCGTGGAACCTGAAGCCCTTGATACCTGCCTCAAGACAGACTGGTTGCCATCGCAAGCGAATCATTCGACGCGAACAGTAACGATTCCCTTGAGGTCGAGCACAATCTTGCGGTCGTGTTACGTGAGCGGGGAGAGTTTGCCGAATCAAAGGACCTCATCGATGAGGTCGTGAAAGCTCGACGCATGTTCTACGGGCCACGCCATCCATCGACATTGACAGCCGAAAGCGAACAGCTTCTCTGCGCCCTAGCGAACGAAGAGCTCTCTTCTGCGGAAGAAATCGCGTCGCGTCTCATTGTCGAGCGCGAAGACGTCACAGGACCTGCGAGTCCCGACTCCCTCACCGCCCGCTACAACGCGGCGTTGGTTGCCTCGGCATTGGGCAACAGCCGAAGTGCTGCCGATCGGTTAGAGGTACTTGCCGGTAGTCAGGACCGAATACTCGGTACTAGCCACCCGGAGACGATCCGTACCCGGCTTCAGCTGGCAATCCAACTGACCCGCTGCGGCGAAGCAGTACGCGCCGCTGCTCTTGCGGAATCGCTATTGCGCGCGTGCGAGGCACAGTTCGGCACGGAGCATCCAGATACTCGACGTGCGCGCGCTCTCAATCCAAAGGACTGACACGTGCTTGAGCGCCCCGGTCGGTCCAACGTCCGCCACTACGAAAGGCGCGCCGACATGACGACCTCGGACAAGTCCCACGAAAGAAGCACTTGCGTTGCCGTGGGCTTCGCTTGGATGGTGACACCGACGGGCTCGGCGGAAAAGTCCAAGCTGACCGGGCAGATGGTGACATGGCCGCCTTGGATTGCGGGCGCACTTGAGAAGATGAGGGCCAGATCAACCGAGCCCACATTGCTTCGAGCGGTCAGTGTCGCGCTCCGCTCATCCTCCACGCGCACATCGACGGTGCTTACTTCGTCGCCCAGCTTAACTCCGACCGACTCGACCACTCCTCTATCGAAAAAGTGGGCCGTGAAGGGAACGTACTGATCCTTGGCGAAAGTCGGAACCCGTCCTCGCTCGGCGCCGATCGCCCACGACGTGTCCAGGTAGCTCACCGCCACGACGTCGCCGAATCGTTGCTCGTGACCGCGCGGACCGTCGACTTCCAGGATGTCGATGCGACCGACGACAGCGTCGGCAAGATCATCGAATATCGGTAGGAAGTAAAGGTCGTGAATATGCACTGTGTTCTCATCTAGGGGCGACGGGAGCACGCGGGAGGCGTCAGCGCCGGCCAGAGCGAGCCATTGACCCGCCAGCGATACGTACCTGTCCAGCGAAAGGCCGTAGGCGCGGTTGTAGGGACCGCAGATGGCACCGAGCGCGGGGTGGTATAGGCGTCCGAGACGTGCACCGATTGTCGTCGCGAGGTCAACACCCGCGCTTTGGAACGCTGGCGTGGGCGGCAGTGAGGACCACAGTGCTGCGGCGAACAAATCAATGCCGTCATACGTTGGCGAGTTGTACTCATCGACGTCGCCATCGCGCTGAAGGCGGCCCATAATCTTCTGCAGTCGCGTCTCGCCCTCTTCGATGAGATGTCGATCACCGGAGCGGAGGCCAAACCACGACGTGAGCCATGCATGCATGAGATTCGGGTTCGTATACCAATCGGGAATGCGGTGTTCCGGCTCTCCTCGAACGCATCGCCCTATCGCCTCTTCCATCGATGGACCAAGTCCAGCTGGCAACGATTCAGCGTGACGTTCCAAGGTGTACGCGAGGATGCAACCCAGGAATTGACGCCAGTTCGGGTCGTAGTGGAACCATTCCTCAGCACCTTCAGTCGGCGGTCTCCCTTCTTCGGCACACACCCTGAACGTTCCGGACCACGGATGGCCTTCCTCACGGTATTGGTTGGCGAGAACTCGGCGAATCGCGGTCGCGGCTCTCTCGACCTTGCCTGCCTGCAGATCCAATACGGCACCAAGCGCCGTCTCTCGAACGGCATGCAGATTCCACGCGGAGACGTCCAAGCCTGGATTCACACCCGGAGCGAGGCGAACAAGCTCCGCTTCGGGATCCCACAACACTTCGTGAACTTCCCGCAATGCGAGCAAACCTTCATCAATCGGCCTACGCGACATCAGACCCTCTAAGCACGCGAGGCAGGTTACTTGTAACGCACACCTCAATCACCGACGAGGAGTCGCGGCAGACGCTCACTGGGGTTTCAGGAGTGAATGCCAATGAGCTGCATTCCCGGCATCGTGGACCATGAGCGGACCGTTGACCGAGGGGCAGGCTTACGATTTGACTTGGCGAAGCCGAAGCGGATTCTGGGATGGAGGGTCTCTCGATGCCACTTTGCCGGCGAGGGCACGGATCCGACCATCTGACATGCGCCGAGGGTCGTGTTAGCAACCGTGTTAGCGACGCTCGTGGTTACTACTGGCGCGCATCGTTGTAGAGGCGCTTAGAAATGCGTGAATCTGGGGCTCCTGGAGCGAGTGGCGCCAGTGGTGCCTATTCCGATCTGCCTACGGATCAGAAGGTTCGCGCTCGACTGCGCGAAGGCGCTGTGTTGATGCCGGTGAGGGTGCTAGCTCTGGCTGGCTTCTCCCCGCCAGTTGATCTCACAACCATGTCAGTGGCCGCGGGTCGAACAGCACGCGTCCGTCAAGGCGTAGATCCGACGCCCCTTCCTCTCCAGGGGATTCGCTCTCCAACCTTCCCGTCCCGGTTCAGCTGTAACCACTGGCTGTCTCTTGACATAGTCAGTTGAACGCTATATACAAGTCGGGTGACCGAGTTTCGCGAGCCGACCTACCTCGCCATGGTCGCACTCGCGAGCGAGCCACTTCACGGCTACGGAATCATCAAGGAGGTGCAGCGGCTGTCGCGGGGTCGAAGCGACTTGAAGGCGGGAACCCTCTACGCGCTGCTCGACCGGCTGGAGACGGACGGTCTCGTACAGGTTGAGCGCGAAGAGGTCGTGGACGGCCGCCTTCGCCGCTACTACGAGCTCACGAAGGAGGGAACAGCCGTTCTTGCCGACGAATCTCGACAGCGATCGGCCACCTCGAGAGAGGCCCTGCGTCGCCTGCGAATAGCAGGAGTGGCCACGTGACCACGCCCGAGCAGCGAGTTCGCAAGTGGCTGCGCGTCTACCCCCGCGCGTACCGCGAACGACGCGGTGAGGAGCTGCTCGTGACGCTGCTCGACAAGGTGCGTGATGATCCCCGACTCTCGCTTCGAGAGATTCGGGCGATCATTGTGCACGCTGCGTCACTTCGGGTCCGGCAGCTTCCTGTCGTGATCGTTGCTGCGTGCGCTGCCTTGCTTGGATCCGGTCTCGGTGCAGCGATCGGAGGGTGGGGCGGTTCGAATGGCTACGCGGCAACGACGATCGTGCTGCCCGCCCAGCTCGGAGCGGCGGACTTTCCATCAGCCGCCCTCACGAACGAACTGCGCTCCCAGTCGACCCGATTTGCGGCATTCCGAAGGACACCAGCAGCGAAGGCGCTGATCGTGCGAAAACTCGCCGCACCGTATCCGACCTGCTCGGTGTCGGTCGTTGACAATGTCGGCAACCGAGGGGTGCAGCTGCGATGCTCCTCTAGCAGCGCGCAAACTGCGCAAACTGCCATGTTCGATCAGTCGCAAGCCATCGATCTCATGTTCGAGCGTGAGAGGGTCGCGACCTTCGCTCAAGCAGAAGCACGAACTATCGAAGCTGTCGCCACATTGCGTGTCCGTCAATCCATCTTGCAGCATGAGTTGGCCACCACTCCTCGCTCCAGCCCCACTCGGGCGCCGTTGGCGTACATGCTGAGCCAAGGAAGAGACAGATTGTCACTCGAACAATCATTGGCGCGTCGACTCGCTGCGGAGGCTAGAAACCCCGGCGCGATCTCGTCGGGTGTCATCGGACCTCCGACTGCCACCTATGGCGTCACGGCCCTCCCGATTGAACTCGGTGCCGCAGCTGGACTCCTCATTGGCTTGGCGATCGGAATCGGAACCAGGCGAGAACGTCGTCGGCCGGCGCGCGCCTAGCCTTAAGCACGACCGCACACGCGACTTACCGCTGACATTGGAGCAACAACCGCCGATGCGGAGCTCTGCGCAATCGATGGTTCTAGTGCAGTAGGCGAGTTGTGCCGCCCAGCCAGTCGGCCACTTGCTTGTCAGTCCCGGCAAGAGTGTCAGTCGAGATGGCTGTGATCTTCGTGCAGGTCCGCTCTTAGTCGATCGGCGTAGGGTCGTCGTTCCGCCGTGCCGTCCACCCCTCGTGGTATTGGAATCGGGGAGAACGGAGCAAGAAGGCGAGTGCAATGAAGCAGACGAGGAGGGTCGCGGCGCAGACCAATGAAAAGGAGTAGCCGACCAGCAGGTCTGTGGAGTCGCTTGCTACGAATCCTCCAAGTCTCGTGAAACCCCCGGCCAGGACCAGAAAAACGACGAGAAGAAGGGCCAGCACGGCGCAAGAACCGTGCACAACTGAGGAGGCGGCCGACCTAGCCGAGCACATCAGAACAGCGAGTAGAAAGAGCGAGCCCAAGGAGAGGCACGCCAAACCTGCGGCATGAATGAGACCGGGGGTATTGGTCCCAAAGGCAGTCTGCGACTGTATGCGCAGATGAGTAAACGGATCGATCTGCACTCCATGGGGACCAACCCACTGGAGAAACGGTGCCACGAGCAGCAACACACATCCCAATGCCGTGCAAATGCGAGTTAGGACAATTGCGAGGTTGGATGATTTCAATGTGGCCACACTTTAATGCAGGTGACCTTCCCAAATGTTGGCTGCCAGCTGCGACCTCGTGAATTAGACGTGCCCGTTACCTCGCGGCTCGGCTCGTGCGACGACTGGTCACGCGCATACGATGCCGATGTACCCATGGTAGGCAAAGGAGACGCGGTCGATGAATTCAGTCCGTCCCGCGCTCCTCATCGGGCTGATCCTTGTGATGCTGGGCACCGGAGCGGCAATCGCCGCTTCCCTTGGGCCGAGCAGGCCATCCACGCGTGCGACGGCGCAGGATCACCAAGAACCAGAGGTTGTAAGCAGTTGTCGTGCGAACTTCATCGGAGACGTTACTGCGTCGAGCCAGTGGCATACACCTGCTTCGCCAAGAACTGCTGAGTTGTCCCAGATCGAACGATCGAGCGCAGGAGGATGGATGGTCATTCTGTCAGGGGGACCAAAGCGTCTTGGTTACTTCTGCCAGGAATTCTTCAAGGGGACTCGAGTTCTCGGAGGTCTTGACGGTCCCTTTCCCATACTGCTGCGAAACATGCTGATTCGTCCGGTTGTTGACTATGCGAATAGGCGGGGACAAGTCGGTATCTTCGATGTATTCGTCAGGACAGCCGCTCGCATCGTCGAGGTCCGGGGAGTCGCAGCTGGGAGCAAGCCAGTAACTGCCCGCACACGTGACGGATTCGCGGAGCTGGTCCTTGACGTGCCGGGCCGCACTCATGGCGCATTCCTGTCGTATCCGATGCCGATAGGTGAGCTCCTCGGGATCAGCTCAAGCGGGAAGGTCGTAGCGACCTGCGGACTGAGCGACGAGGCCATCGTGTGCGTGCAGCTTGATCACTTGTCCAGCAGCTAGACACCCACGGCTGCACCTTCGCCGAGGCGGCAGCGTGTCTCCTGGAACCGGTGACTACCCTCATCGGACGCTGCTACTCCGCCGCGCAACGTCGGTCCGATCGACAGGTGTCCGCGGGAGCGCAAACTCAAGCTCGCCCCTGTACTCCCGGGGTCAGGCAGGCCTGATGACTTTAGGTGATCTCGGCGTCCGATTCCAAGTCCTCGTCTGAGTCTCGTACAGCGCCTCTGCGGTGTTCTCTGAGACGGTTCGCCAATCGTACTGACATAGCCTCGTGTATCCACACGGGCAGGGCGTATCGAGAATGGGCACGGCGCGGACCCCCGTCGTGGGTCTACCTGTGCATCGTCGTCGCGCTCGTCGGGGTGATCGTCGGTCTGCTCGTCGGTTAAAGCGCGACGGGGACCACCGTCAATGATCCGGATCGGACCTGCGACGCTCATGGGGAACGTCGTGCGGCTCCCTCCGACGTTCGTCAATCAGAAGCTCACCGCACACAGGGCATCGAGTCTGTCCAGGGCGGGTCGAGTGTCCGAACGGACAGACTTTCTTCGTCGCGCTCACCGTGTTCCCCCCATTCTCCGCCGATCACAATTCTTCCCCTCCGCCGGGGTTCGGAATGGGCTTAAGCAATGCGTGCCGCGGGGTTAGCTGCGTCGACATCGACGCCAGGACCTGATCCGCGAGCATCGCCTAAGCAACGCGATCGAACATCTGTCGAACATCCGCTGCTGTCCGCCACCGTCCGCCACCGTCCGCGGACCTGCTCTCATCAGGCAAAGTCGTTCGCCATCGTCCGCCACCGTCCAGGTCGGGCGTATTTGCAAGCAGGGGGTCGTGGGTTCGAGTCCCATCGTCTCCACCCAGTGTGATCAGGGCGGATGCCGAGCCCGGGCGCATTGACCCATGCGGCGATGGCGCATTTATGGCGCGTCGCCAGTCGGCTGTGCCGAGATTTAACGCCTTGCTGTTGGGGATCCGAGGTTCCCCATGGACTCCCCAGTCCCTGGCCAGTAACTCCGTAGCGGCGAGGTTATGAAAGTGCCCCCCCGAGGCACTTGGTGGACGCAGAAATTTGTCCTCAAGTGAGGCGCGCAGTTCACGGCAGCTCTTCGATCAGGGCCACCAACTCATCTCGTCGATAGCCTTGCTGTCGAGCGAATTCAAGAAGCTCGGAGATCCTCGTTACAAGCGCGCTTCGTTGTGGTGTCCCGGTCACGCGAACGCCACGGCCGCGAGTGAAGTCCACAATGCCCTCGTCGCGAAGGATTCGAAGCGCCCGAAGCACGGTGTTTCGGTTGACACCGAGCACCGCAGCGAGGTCCATTGACGGGGGTAGCCGATCTCCAGGACTTGCCTCCCCGTCGGCGATGGCGCGCCTGATCTCAGCTGCCACCTGGTCATGGAGCGGAATTTGTTCACTTCGGTCAACGCCGACTGCAAACATGATGCTATGCATGCTAGCATCATGTTTGCCTGGGGGAGAGTTGCATGACGATCACAGAGGACAGGCCAATGCAAGCGGTAGCCGCTCCGGTTGAGGTACTCATCCGAGAGGCGAAAGCCCGCCAGCGAAAGCGATGGATGGCGGTCGGGGCAGCTGCCATCGCTGCAGTCGGAACGTTGGCAGTGGTCAGGGCCTCGACGGCTGGAGGAGCAGGGCCCCAGGGCGGCACCTCGCCGGCGAAGACGAATGTTGCGAGCGTCTCCTATCCAGCTGGTGCTTGCCAGTCGTCGAATCCCACTGCTCTTCTGCTTCCTACTCAGGACATTCCGTCGATGTCGCTCAGTCCTGGTCCTGCCTTTGCATCGGGCGGAGCCTCATTGAATCCATTCGGGTTGGTCCTTGCGGGCGACAACACCGGCCCGGCCAGTGCTGCGGTGATTGCCGAGCAGCTGCTCAACAAGACGGCACCTCGAGCCGCAATTCAGAACGCAAACCCATTCAACGTCGCGCACCCAGAAGCAATCACAACGTTTGGAGAGCAGATCACGGGCTTCACGAGCCAGTCCGCAGAGTCCCTCTTCTACAGCCGGGGACTTCCTTCGCTCTCGCCTCCGCAGAGCGTGGTGAATGGGCGCCCGGTTCCAGAGGTGGTCTCAAGCACGGTCAATGACAGCGCGTTTGCAGTTCCCAACGACGTGACGACCTACTCCCTGCCCTCGTCGGACACGCCTGCTGAAGTCATGGTGACCGTCAAGTCCGGGGCGACTGTCATTGGATTCAATTTCGAGGGGGGATCAGCGCTTTCGTTGGCCGACGTTCAACCCATCATCCAAAAGGCCTTAGCCATCCTGGCAGCTTCGTGCAACGGGATTGACATCATGCCAAGGACGGCTGGCAGCTGATTCGAGCCCGTTGCCGCAGACCGCTGGTCGGACGATCAGGGTGTCTCGTGGATTAGTGCCCCCAACGCTGCCGGGTCTGGGGCTACCTCCTACCCCCTGGAGCTCCGCGGGGCAGTCTCCATGCAGTTAGCGGGTGCTGTGTTAGTTACAGGCGACGCACCCGCGATGAACTCAGCAGGCGACGTCACTCGCAGCCCGGCGCGGCTAATCCGGGCTTCTCCAGGGGAAGACGGTGGTCTTGACTTGCTCCGCCTTGACGCCCTTGGATTCGAAGAGCCTTGCGAGTTCCGGGATGTGATCCTTGCTCACCGGGCTGAACCGACAACCTTTCTTGGGTGACTTGAGGCGCACGATGAAGCTCTTCGGTGTGTACTCCAGCGCTTCTACGTCGTCCCAGACGGCAGTCCATGCGGCGTGCGTGCCTTCAGCAGTCGGGACGCTCGCGAAGAAACTCCCAAGCCATTTCCAACGCACACGAACCCTCATACCGCTCTCGTCGGCCTCGAACGTCAGGAGACCCCAACTGCCGGAACTCCAACCGATGCGGCCAGGTACCGTGCCTCCTCCGACGAACTCCAATCCGAGCCTCCCGGTCGTACTCATTATCGCCGAGACTGCCGTGACGGGATCGCTATGCCCAAGGCTGAATCCGCCAGTCGGAGAACGTTGAGTTCCTTGAGTTCAAGGGGTCCTCGCAACACCGTCCTGTTCGAAGGATTGTAGAAACTCGTCGAGAGCCTCTGCTGG
>ODAK010007279.1_pt1 | contig 11112 bp, 9 predicted proteins | sample 1539591 | NCBI WGS metagenome assembly ODAK01 (sample SAMEA3539303, study PRJEB22396) | soil metagenome | biome: tundra; feature: field; material: soil | place: USA | collected 2010-05 | depth 0.15 m | reverse complement strand
TGAGGCGTTCGTCCAGATAACGGCCGTAGTGGAGCCACTCGACTTCGCGGAGTTGCTGTTCGGGATGCGCGTAAAAGTAAGTGCGCTCGCAGTGGATGGCGTGAGCGAGCAGGATTTCAGCGGTGAGTCGCGGTTCGGGAATGCTGTCGCGTTCGAGGAGTTCAGAGCCCTGTGCGATCGCTGTGCGAATGGTCAGCATTTGACCGGCTGCGCTTCGCGAAATAACCTAAGCGGCGGCGCCTTCTTTTTGAAGTTTCTCGGCCTGATAGTGGGCGCTCAGAGCGTCGAAGATCTGATCGAGCTTGCCATCCATCACGAGGTCGAGCTGGTGCAGAGTGAGACCGATACGGTGATCGGTCAGGCGATTCTGCGGAAAGTTGTACGTGCGGATTTTTTCGCTGCGATCGCCGGTGCCGACCATGGTGCGGCGTTCGGCGCCGATGGCTGCCTGCTGCTTTTCGAGTTCGAGTTCGTAAAGCCGTGAGCGGAGCACGCGCATGGCTTTGGCGCGATTCTTGATCTGCGATTTTTCGTCCTGGCAAGACACGATCAGGCCACTGGGCAGGTGAGTGATGCGGACCGCGGAATAGGTGGTGTTGACGGATTGCCCACCCGGCCCGGAGGAGCAGAACGTATCGATGCGGATGTCCTTCTCTTCGACCTTGATTTCGACTTCGTCGGCTTCGGGGAGGACTGCGACGGTGATTGCCGAGGTATGAACGCGGCCCTGCTGTTCCGTGGCTGGCACGCGCTGCACGCGGTGCACGCCGCTCTCGTATTTCAACTTGCTGTAAACCTTGTTGCCGCTGACGAGCGCCAGAACTTCCTTGAGCCCGCCGACGGCCGATTCGCTGCTGGAGGTGATTTCCACTTTCCAGCGCTGTGTTTCGAAGTAGCGGCAGTACATGCGGAAGACTTCGGCGGCAAAGAGGCTGGCTTCGTCTCCGCCGGTGCCGGCGCGGATTTCGAGGACAACGTCTTTATCGTCGAGCGGATCTTTGGGCAGCAGGAGAAGCTTGATGTCTTCCTCCATCTGAATGATGGCGGGATCGAGGCGCTCCACTTCCATGGCGGCGAGTTCGCGCATGTCGGGATCGGATTCCTCGAGCATGGCTTTGGCCTGTGCGAGCTGGTCGGAAGCTTCGCGATAATCACGGTACTTCGCGACAACTTCCGACAGATCGCTGTGCGCTTTGGAGATTTTGCGGTACTGTTCGCCATCGCTGATGACGGCGGGATCGGCCATCTGCGCGGTCAGTTCTTCGAAATGTTTTTCGAGCTGGTCGAGCTTGTGCGTATATTGCATGATCTGAGTCCAGCTTCGAAAAATTAAGCGATTACGAGCTCGCCGCCCTGTTTGGCTTCGAGCGACATGGCGCCTTCGAGGGCGCGGATGGCTACGGCAGTCTGCTCGTCGGAGGGCGGCTTGGTGGTGATGCGCTGGGTCCAGAGACCGGGGGCCGCGAGTGCCGCGAGGAAGGAGCCGCGCCGTTTGGCGGCGAAGCGGATCAGCTCATAGCTCAGACCGGTGATGATGGGCAGGAAGACGATGCGTTCGATGATCTTGGCTTTGATGGTGGGCGCGGGGACGATCATGTAGACCACCATCGAAATCAGCATGATGACGAACATGAAGCTGGTGCCGCAGCGCGGGTGCCAGGTGACAAACTGCTGGGCGTTCTCCACATTGACCGGTTTGCCGGACTCGAAGTTAAACACGACCTTGTGCTCGGCGCCATGGAACTCGAAGACGCGGCGGATGTCTTTCGCGCGGGACAGCAGCAGCAGGAAGCCGACAAAGAGGACGAGGCGGATGATGCCGTCAACGGCGTTGAAGGCGAGTTGCCCTTTTAAAGACGGATTCCAGTTGCTGAGATATTCGGTGAGCTTCAGGGGCAGGAGCTTGTAAGCAAGGAAGAAAAAGATGACGGAGAAGAGAACCTGGACGGTCATCATCCAGTTGGAGACTTCGGTTGGTTTTTCGGTGGAACCATCGTCGAGCGCCGCGTTGGCCGAGAACTTCAGGGCTTTGACGCCGAGCGACATGGCCTGACCCAGCGTGCCCAGACCGCGCAGCATGGGGTACTTCAGCCACGGGTATTTTTCGGACATACGGGCGACGGGAAGGTCTTCCGTGACAATTTCTCCGGAAGGTTTGCGGACAGCCACGCAATAACTGTGGGGGGCGCGCATCATGACGCCTTCGAGGACGGCTTGGCCGCCGACGAGCGTTTCCTCACCACTTTCGAGAATGGGGAGGAGCTGGACATGCAGGAATAAGCGGAAAAAAGTCCGGATAGACAAGTTTAGGGACCTCGGGATCTTAAATTACTATTATACGTTGGGACGCGGGGGAATTGGGTGGGGGGTACCGGAAGAAGCGGATTCCCCGCGCTTACCGCTTGGGGTTATCGTGCATGATCGGTCCGTGGCGTGCTGGAGTCGAACAGGCTGCCTTCCACAGCCTGAAAGCGAGAATTTTGCATGCAGAAAAATCACCAACAGCCATTCCTGACCGACGTCACCGAATTGCGCGCCAAGGCGCGCAAGAGCATCGACCAGGGCGCCGTAACTCCGAATTACCAAGGCGACATCAAGCAGACGATCGACATTCTGCAAAGCGTTCTCGCCACGGAGATTGTGTGCGTTCTGCGCTATACGATGAATGCCGTTGCAGCTTCCGGGTTGTCGAGCGAAAGCGTGAAGAACGAATTTGACGAACACGCCTCTGAAGAGCAGCAGCATATGCGTCAGGTCGCCGAAAGGATCAATCAGCTGGGTGGAACGCCGGATTTCAATCCGGAAGGTCTGGCGACGCGGTCGGCTTCGCAGTACTCATCGGGTACCGATCTGGTCGAAATGATCAAGGAAAATCTGATCGCGGAGCGTATCGCATGCGAGCATTACCGCGAATTGATCCGGTTCTTCGCGGATAAGGATCCAACCACGCGTACGATGATGGAGTCGATCCTTGCGAAGGAAGAAGAGCATGCGAACGACATGCTCGACCTCCTGTCAGCGCACAAATCCTGAACGCCAGCGGCGGGGCTATCCTTATGGGATGGCAACTCTAAGGAAAACGTCGACCGATGGCCTTTCCCGCCGCGATCTTCTGATCGGAAGCGTGGCGCTTACTGCCGTTTCAGCGACAGCCAGGGCGCAAACCCCGCGTCGAAACATCGACGATTTTTTCGCAAGAGTGACGGACGATTGGGTACGCCACGATCCGTCGCTTGCCACCCGAGCGCATTATTTCGATGGCGGCGAGCAGGATCGTCTTGCACGCGAGCTCACCCCTCGCACCCTCGAATTTCGACGCGACCGTATTGCACGGGCGCGCAAAGCGCTGGCCGAGTTGCGAACCTTCGACCGCGGCGCCATGTCGAAGGTGCAGCAGGTGTCAGCGGATCTTCTGGCGTGGCAACTGGACATCCTGGTTCAGGAAGAGCCTTTCCTCGATTATTCCTATCCACTGGAGCAGATGAACGGAGCGAACGTTTCGCTGGTGGAGACGCTGACCGTGAGTTATCCGGTGGCGAGCGAAAGGGACGCGGAAAATTATCTGGCGGTGCTGGCGCAGGCGGCGACACGGCTGGATGAAGCCACCTCGGATGCGCGGCGACTGGAGGCTAAGAAAGTTATTCCTCCGCGTTTCATTCTGCAGGCAACCATTAAACAGATGCAGGGTTTCGTGGATTCCGCACCGGCGCAGAATCCTTTTGTCACAGCCTTCGCCGAGAAGCTGGCCGTTATTCCGATGCTGCCGAACGACAAGCGCGAAGCACTGCAGAGTCAGGCGGAACAGATCGTCGCGAAGCAGATTTATCCGGCATGGAATCGCGGCATCGCGGCGCTGCAGGGGCAAATCGGCGCCTCGACGAATGATGCGGGAATCTGGCACCTGAAGGGCGGGGATGCCGCCTATGCATACTTCCTGCGGCGGTTCACGACGACCAAACAGAGCGCTGACGAGATTCATCAGATCGGACTGGATCACGTGGCGAGCATTGAGAAGCAGATGGACGTGCTGCTCCGCCGCGACAATCGCAACGAGGGAAGTATTAAGGAGCGGATCGAGAAGCTTTCGCTCGATATGCGTTATCCGGACCCGGCTTCAGAGGCCAGCCGGGAACAGATCATGCGGGACATTAACGAGATCCTGGCCGATGCGCAGGTGCGTGCGGCGTCACTGTTCGATATTCATCCTAAGACGCCGGTTGTGGCGCGGCCTTTTCCGGCGTTTCGTGAGAAGAATGCAGCGGCGAACTATAACGCACCGCCGCCCGATGGTTCGAGGCCGGGCGTGTTTCAGTATCCTCGCCGCATCGAAAAGATGACGAAGTTCGGACTGCGCAGCACGGTGTACCACGAAACCGTGCCAGGGCATCATTTTCAGATTGCGCTGGAGGCGGAGAATAAGGCCTTGCCGCGGTTCCGGCAGATTCGCGGCTTCGGGGGTATTTCGGCGCTGTCGGAGGGGTGGGGCCTGTATGCGGAACGGCTGACCGCGGAGTCCGGCTGGTACGGCGACGACGTGCGCGGATTGCTGGGGCAATTGGATTCCGAGCTGTTCCGCGCGCGCCGGCTGGTGGTCGATACCGGCTTACACGCGAAGCGCTGGACGAGAGAGCAGGGCATCAATTACGGCATCGAGGCGAGCGAAGTGGAGCGATACGCCGTCTATCCGGGACAGGCCTGCTCCTACATGATGGGCGAACTGAAGATTCTCGAGAGCAGGGAACGCGCAAAGAAAGCTTTGGGCGACAAGTTCTCTTTGCGCGAGTTCCACAATCAGGTGTTAACCACAGGCACTGTGCCGCTGGAATTGCTCGGCAAAGAGGTGGATGCCTGGACCGAGCTCCAGCTGCGATCCTGAGCCCTTATCGAATCGCAGCCGGGTGCCGTTGATTTATTTGGTATGAACGGTCGTGCTGGCCGACATACACATGACGCCGGCGACGGTTTCACAACGCAGCACGTAGACCGTGTTTTCCATTGGGTTAAGCGTTATGGTGCCGGCTGGAGGCAATCCGGTGCGACCCTGCATCGGCTCGTCGGGACGGCTTTCAGGGCCCCACTTAAGCGTGACCGCGGTAGTACCACGAGTGTCCCAGGAAAGCGTTACGGGATCGCCAGGCGCGACCACAGGCGGCGTGGCAGTGAACGCGACGACTTCAGGGTAAACTCCCAGCCCGCTTATCTGCTCGTGGCTGCGAAGAAAACCCAGGCTCACGGCAACCACAAAAATCAGGAACAGCAACCACAGCATTGTGCGCTTCATATGCCGGCTGAACTGCAATCGGCGAGCCAGAACCGGGCAAAGGAAATTCGTTGATCAGAAAGCGGTTCCGCGAGCCAGGCGGGGTCGATTGAGACTTCCGGCTGCGTGTTACTGCGCCGTCTGCGCGCCTGCGCGCAACGGGGCGCGTGAACGAAAGCCGGTTATGTGTGTCTTTGCTCTGTTATTCATGGTTTCGCATGCTGGTTTTCTTCGTGCTCATTGAAGCGGCGGAGGTTTCAAGATGCAACTGATCAGACCGTGGCTCGACTATCTCGACCGAATGCAGGTTCGATACTCGCACTCGGTTCATCCTGTGGCGCAAACTGCGCTGGCGACCGCCAATGCGGAGCGAGTACCTGCGCACGAGTTCGCGAAGACGGTGGTCTATTTCGGCGACAACGGCTACGGCATCGCGGTGGTTCCGGCCGACGAGTTCGTCGATCTGGGCAAACTCGGAAGGCTGCTCCGGCTGTCGTTTATCCGTCTCGCCGGTGAAGAGGAACTTGCTGAGCTGTTTCCGGAGTGCGAACTCGGCGCTATGCCGCCGTTCGGGAATTTCTTCGACATGCCGGTCATTGTCGACGCGGGCGTCGCAGAGGACTTCATTGCTTTCACAGTGGGCACGCACAGAGATGTTGTGCGCATGAGCTTCGTGGACTTTCAGCGGCTGGCGCGGCCCAAGGTGGCAGCCATCGCCCTGCAGGAGGTTCTGGTCTGAGAACTGCGAAGAGGCGTATTAATAGTAGGTAGATGAAGGCCGCCGTTATCGAGAGGTCGCTGGCGCTGAAGAAATCCCGGGATCGTGGTGCCGACTTTGTCCGGCTGATGGACGTGCCGACGCCACAGGTTCCGGAAGGTGGCGTGGGGCCGCGATACGTTCTTCTGAAGGTGCGCGCGTGCGGGGTGTGCCGGACCGATCTTCACATCGTCGAGGGCGAACTGCCGCCGTTGCGCGATCGCGTGATTCCTGGACATCAGATTGTCGGTGAAGTCATCGACGGCGCCAGCGACAAGCTGCCTTTGGGGGCTCGTGTTGGCGTTTCCTGGATGGGTGGCGTGGATGGCACCTGCCCTTACTGTGCCCGCGGGATGGAGAACCTCTGCGATGCACCCGTTTTTACGGGTTATGGAGTAGACGGCGGATATGCGGAGTACGCCTTGGCGCGGGCGGATTTCGTGTATCCGTTACCAGAGACACTCGATGATTTTCAGGCGGCGCCGCTGCTTTGCGCCGGCGTGATCGGATTCCGCAGTCTGCGGGTTGCAGGCGTGGAGCCGGGGGATCGGGTCGGGCTGTTCGGTTTCGGGGCCTCGGCGCATCTTGCGATCGCGGTTCTGCATGCCTGGAAGTGCAAAGTGCATGTCGCGACGAGGGGATCGTCGCACAGAGCGCTGGCGAAATCCCTGGGCGCGGAGTGGGTGGGCGAGGAGAATGAGAAACCGCCGGCATTGCTCGATCGGGCGATCACGTTTGCACCGAGCGGCGATGTGGTGATTGCGGCGCTGGGAAGCCTGCGCAAGGGCGGGGTGGTTGCGATCAATGCCATCCATCTGGACCGGATGCCGGAATTCGACTATGACAGGCTGTTGTGGGGAGAACGGCAGATCCGGAGCGTAGCTAATATGACTCGGGACGATGCGAAGGATTTTCTGGAACTGGCAGGCAGGATTGGGTTGCGGCCGAAAGTAACTGTGTTCCCGCTGGAGAAGGCGAACGACGCGCTGGCCGCTGTTAAGAACGATGCGATTGACGGGGCTGCTGTGGTGGTGCCGTAGCGCTCCTGTAGAATTGGCCCGAGGGCTGTTTGCGGCCGTATTTGTCCGCCGCCGATCGTTCTCCTGATGCCCGGGTGGCGAAATCGGCAGACGCAACGGACTTAAAATCCGTTTTTCCGCAAGGAGAGTGCGGGTTCAATTCCCGCCCCGGGCACCACTTATATTATTGATTATAAAGCATATATCAGCATTTTATTGGATTTTGGCGAGGGTCTATCTCATTGAAAACAATTGGCTGTACTTGGACACCGACAACCCCGGGCACCAGATTAGCGGAACTGGCTCACCGCCTTGCGGCGCGTTGACACATCGCCGTAGGCAGGTGTTCGTTCGTTGCGTCGGTCTCGGTCTCTCTGGATCAAACGGAATCTCCGCTCATGTGGTTTGCCTGATAATGCTTCTTCGCAGCATTTCGGCCACGTGAGTGTCGTTCGATTTCGGGAACAGCCGTGCATGCTGTTCCGGCGTATCCGGGGACATCCTAAGCGTTCTTCGGGGCGCATGCTAACCTCGAAGAACGTGCTCTGGCCGTCCAAACTGTTGGTGCTGTTTGCCGCAACTCTGATTGCGGCAAACGCGCAGTGTGCGATGACTTGCTCTTTCGAGCAATGGGGATCGTCCGAAACGCCCTCGCACTGTCATCACCACAACATGCCGGACAAAGAGAAGCCGGCAAGCCCGCCGTGTTCGCACGAAATTTCGATAGTATCCGCGAGCGGAAAGACCTTCGCTGCCGCTCCCGCGCAGTTGTTGCTTGCCGACCCTACCGTTCTTTTCGTCGCCACGATTCTCGAACCGGCATCTTACAGTAGCGTCGTTAACGATGTCTCGCCTCCTGTTCCTCCTCACTTATCGATCTCCGTTCTTCGAATTTAGTCCCGTCTCCGAAGTAATCTAACCTAACTTTGCGCGCGTGCAAGGACCGGTGCGTTTACGCCAGTCCTGCTCGTTGCCGTAGTTCCACGGCCCGGACAAATGAGAGCAAAACAGAAAAAGAGATTAGCGTTTATGGGTAGCAATCGTCGGAGTTTCTTTACCAGGATTACATCGTTGGGCGCAACCATTTTCGCTGTCCAGCGATCATTGCCAGCGCAGCAAGCTAATTCTTCCCCAGTCGGCGCGCCAGTTCGTGTTACCACGCCTGATATCGCAGATCTGCCGTTCAGGACAGAGAACGGTGTCAAGGTATTCCAATTGACTGCTGAGCCAGTGAAGCAGATGATCATTCCGGGCCGGACCTTCGACCTCTGGGGGTTCAACGGGAGCGCGCCGGGACCGACCATACAAGCCACTGAGGGTGATCGTGTCCGCATCGTTTTCGACAATCACCTGCCCGAGCCAACGGGAATTCACTGGCACGGTCTCGAAATCCCCATCGAGATGGATGGCGTTCCCGGCATAGGGCAGAAGCCGGTTATGCCCGGCGAGCAATTCGTCTACGAGTTCACGCTCAATCAAAACGGAACGTTCTTTTATCACTCGCACATGGCAATGCAGGAGATGGTCGGGATGCTGGGCGGCTTCATCATCCACCCAAAGATGCCGTATTCGCCGCGAGTTGAAAAGGACTACCTGATTGCGCTTCAGGAATACGCCGTGCTGCCGAACAGCACGATTCCCAACAGTATGAATATGGAGTTCAACTGGCTCACGTTCAACGGCAAGGCGGGGCCGGCGTCAACACCACTGATTATCCGGCAGGGCGAGCGCGTCCGCATTCGAATAATCAATCTCGGAATGGACCACCATCCAATGCATCTTCATGGATTCACCTTCTGGGAAACGGGCCGCGAAGGGGCGCGGCAGCCGGAATCGCTCTGGCATCGCGGAAACACCACTCTTGTTGGCGTGGCGCAGGCTCGCGATATCGAGTTTAACGCCGATCGCGTGGGCGATTGGATGTTTCATTGCCATCTCCCGCACCACATGATGAACCAGATGTCTTCGAATGTGGGGCCGTTGACCCGCGTCGGCCAGGGAATGCAGGCGGGCGCAAGCATGGAGGAGGCAATGGGCATGCTGCGGGACGGCCACGCAACGTCGGAAAACAAGGCCCCGAGTCTGGGCCGCGGCCTCGGAGTCGGATCGACAACGGACATGGCTCGCGCCAACGGTCCGCTGTCGCAAACACAGGCTGATAAAGCAATGGCCAATACGCCCGGAATGGACCATTCGCAGATGCCGGGAATGGCTATGCCGGAGGTGGCGAAGAACGCGGATCAGGTACCGCTGTTCCCGCAGGATGCCTATATGGAAGGCTCCATGATGGCGATGGACAAGGACGTGGATAAACCCGAAACATACGGGTTGCCCACGGGCTGGAGTGGATTTATCGGGGGGATGATGACTCTGGTTCGAGTCTTGCCTCCAGAACAATACGAAAAGATCATGGATCTCAAAGCCAAACAGGGATTGGCGAAACAGGACGGTGCCAGGTGAAGTTCGCGCCTTTGAGCATTCTCTTCCTTGCCCTCATCTCTCTGGTTCACGCACAGCAAAGCGGAAAAAAGGCATTCGCGTTTCGTGGCAACGTCCAGCAGGTTGACGCCAGAGCGAAGCGCCTCACGGTCGCCACGGAACCTATCGAAGGCTGGATGGGTGCGATGACGATGGGGTTTGCCGTCGATAAGGAGGACGTGTTCGCCAGGGTGAAAGCGGGAGACCAGATCACCGCGACGGTCTACGATGGCGATTTCACCCTATATGGCGTACAGGTGGTTCCCCAGGCGCAGGCGGTTGCATCTTCCAGGCCGGCAAATACGGCCGGGCTTCGTCTGGAGGATCTGGAGCAAATGGCGCTGGCCAATAATCCAACGGTCGCTCAGGCCCAGGCCAATCTGAGCGTGGCGGCGGGGTTAGCCAAACAGGCAGGCCTCTATCCCAATCCGACGGTCGGTTACTACGGCGATGAAATCCGGGGTGGCGTCATCGGCGGCGGAAAACAAGGCGGGTTCCTCAGCCAGACGATTGTGACGGGAGGCAAGCTGCGTGCCGCCCGCCGTGTGGCGCAACTGGAAGCGAATGCAGTCGAGACGAGCGGGCAGCTTCAGCGCGTGAGAGTTCTGACCAACGTCAGAGCGTTGTTTTATCGGGTGCTCGCCGTGCAGCGGCTCGTGGAAGTAAGGCAGAATCTCGCCAAACTTGCGGCAGACGCGGCGCAGACCTCGCGTCAATTGGGTAACGTTGGCCAAGCCGACCGCCCGGACATCCTTCAGGCCGAGGTGGAGCAACAACAGGCGAACATGAGCCTCAGGATCGCTCAGCAGATTCTGGAATCTTCCTGGAGAATCCTGACGGTCGTGATGGGAAAATCCGGCCTGCCGCTTGCCCGTCTGGAAGGCAACCTCGAAGAAGTGCCGGACCTCGGCTTCGACGAATCGGTGGCGACCACGCTGCGGGAGAGTCCCGAAGTGAAGCTGGCGCAGCAGACAGTCGATCGCGCGGAAGCCTCGCTCGTTCAGGCGAGGAAAGCGCCAATCCCGGATCTGCAACTCACTGGAATCCTGACGCAAAATTATGAGCCGCTGGATACGACACGAATGCCAACCGGGTTGATGGGCGGCGCCCAAATCGGAGTCCAGTTACCAATCTTCGACCGCAACCAAGGCAACATAGCGGCCGCGAGAGGTGAGATCGAGAGCGCAAAGCAGGAGTTGGTCCGCGTGAAGCTTGAAGTGGAGCGCAATCTGGCCGCGATCTTCCGCGACTATGACTCCGCTCGGGTGACCGTTCGGCAATACAAGGCTGAGATGCTGCCGCGGGCGGAACAGGCCTATAACATGTACCGGACGAATTATCAAAAGATGTCCGCTGCTTACCCGCAGGTGCTGATCTCGCAGCGGACCCTGTTTCAGTTCGAAGCCGATTATGTCCAGGCGCTCGAAACCGCCTGGCAAAACGCCCTGCTGATTCGTGGATTCGGATTGATGGATGGTCTATCCGCCCCGATGAATCCATCGACAACCGGCAGCCAGCTGGGGAGTTCCGGATATGGCGGATCGAGGGCTAGTGGAGCACCTGTTCAATAGCATCGCTGCGAGAAGAAAGAAGACGAT
>ODAK010007278.1_pt1 | contig 11115 bp, 7 predicted proteins | sample 1539591 | NCBI WGS metagenome assembly ODAK01 (sample SAMEA3539303, study PRJEB22396) | soil metagenome | biome: tundra; feature: field; material: soil | place: USA | collected 2010-05 | depth 0.15 m | reverse complement strand
CCGCGTCGGTGAGACCGCCGCCGATTTCATCGAGCAACAAAACGTGCGGGTCTGTCGCTAGTGACCTCGCCAGCTCCAGTCGCTTGCGATGCAACAAACCGAGGCTCTCTGCCCGCCGGTTGGCGAGCTCAATCAGCCCGCACAGTTCCAGCACCTCGATTGACTTGTCGTACGCGGCGGATCTGCTGAGGCCGGCGCCGTACGACGCACCCACAAGCACGTTCTCGAGCACCGTCATCGCGCCGAACGGACGAGGGATCTGGAACGCCCGGCCCACGCCGCGACGGCACCGCTGTTCGGCCCGCATGTGAGTGATGTCTTCCGCGCCCAGACGTACTGTTCCGGAGCTGGGCGCCAGCGAGCCGGAAAGCACGTTCAGCAACGTGGTCTTGCCGGCTCCGTTCGGGCCGACGATGCCGACGGCTTCGGCCTGGCCGACCTCGAAATCGACGTGGTCGAGCACTTGCAACGAGCCGAACCGTTTGGACAGGCCCACCCCGACCAGCCGAGGCTGATCGGGGTGGGCTGTCCCGGTGTATGAACCGGCCGGTGCTTCGCTCACGCGCCGTAGGGTTGCAACGTGCCTGCGATGGGGACGTTTGTGTCGGAGGAGTGCTCGCAGATAACGAAGGCGAGCTTGTACGGGCCGGACGGCGCCTTGACCCACTGACCGCCGATGATTGGCGTGACCACGACGTTGGCGTTAGGCCCCTTGCCCCACTGCAGTTGGCCGACCGGGGTCATCACGCTCAGCGTGCTGATCGCAGTCGATAGCCCTGCCTTGTCCTGCGGATTCGACGATGCCTTGAGCGCTGCTGCCGCCACGTCGAAGAGCGCGAGGCTGGCGCCGAGTTGCTGGTTCCACTGCTTTCCTGCGGCGGTCTGATACCCGGTCGCCAGATCCGCGGAGCTGATGCCCGTCAGCGAGGATGAGTACGGCCACGTCGGAGCCCAGTAGACGCCGCCCGCGAGCCCGACCCCGATCGAACCAAGCGCCTCGACCTGGGACGGGAAGAGGCCAGTCTTGGCGATCTGGGCGATCTTGGGTTTGTAGCCCTGCTGCGCAGCCTGCTGCCAGAACGTCGCAAAGTCAGGCGGGATCGGGAAGGTGTTGAAGATTTCGCAGTTGCCAGACTTGAACTTGTTGATCTGCGACGAGTAGTCGTTCGTGCCGTCGGTGTAGGCGCCAGGGTCGACGATCGTGTACCCGGCCTTGGTCAACAGCGGGCCCAATGCGGATCTGATGGCGTTCCCATCGGCATCGTTGGGCCACATGACGCCGACCTTCTTGTTCGTCGACACCTGTGGCCACATCGTGGTGTAGGCGTTGTCAAACTGTTGGACGCCGAAGCAAAAGTGGTAGGTGAACTTGTACGCGGCGTTGTTCCCTGGCTTCGCGCCCCGACCGTAGTACCACGCCTCCCACGGCACAACGGTCGACACGCATGGCACGCCCGCGGCCTCGCACGCGTCGGAGACCGGGTTGACCTGCTCCGGGGTCGACGTCGTGAGCATCAGGTCGACCTTCGAGCCGTTGATCAGGTCGTTTGCTACCTGCGCGGCGCGCGCCGGGTCGGACTGCCCGTCCTTGTCGATGATCTGGACATCCCAGGTCTTGCCACCGATCACGATTCCGTTGGCGAAGGCCTTGCGGGCAAGGCTCAGCACGTAGCCGTCGGGCTCACCGAACCCGGCCGCCGGGCCGGTGATCGGGCTGACGTAGCCGATCTTCAACGTGCCCGCGCTGGGTCCCCCGGAGGTCGCCGCTGCCGCCGACGCTGACGCTGACGCCGACGCTGCGGCCGACGTGGACGGAGCTGCCGCGGCTGTCGTGGGCGCGGCGCTCGATGTCGGCGCGGGTGTCTTCTTGCTGCTCGAGCAAGCCGCGAGGAGCGGGCTCGTGAACGCGAGAGTCGTCGCGCCCAGACCGGCGGCGCGCAAGAAGTTCCGCCGGCTAATGGCCGCCTGAACGACCTCGGGCTGAGAAGAAGGGTCCACCGTGACCTCCACGATTCGGGGTGAGTGGCCGAAACGTAGGAGGCGTCGTGCTGGCCGTCAACGCCTTGTTCCACTAGATGGAACACTTTGGGTTACGATTCCAACATGGTCGCCGAGGAGACACGAGGGCGAAAGCTGGCGACCGCCAGCGCGACGGCGGGTTTTTCGCAGTCTCTCGAGCGTGGACTCCAGATTCTGGCGGTGTTCAACGAGGTGCGCCCCGTGCTCGGCATTGCCGACATCGCGCGCGCCGTCGACCTGAACAAGAGCACGACGTACCGCTACGTAGCGACGCTGGCCCGCTTGGACTACCTCCAGCAGGACCCTGAGACGAAGAAGTACTCCCTTGGCCCTCGGGTGGCGGACCTCGGCTTCGCGGCGATCAACTCGATGGAGATCACCCGGGTAGCGGCGCGGCCTCTCCAGGCGCTCGCAGACGAGACCGGGCACACCGTCAGCATGGCCGTGCTCGACGGTTCGGACATCGTCTACGTCGACCGCCGCCGCAGCGCTCGCGGCGTCCATCTCGGCATGGAGCTGAACTTGCACGTCGGTTCGCGGTTGCCGGCGTACTGCACGGCACTGGGCAAAGTCCTGCTGGCTTACCGCGATCCGGCCACCCTGCGGGTGCTACTCGATCGCACCGATCTGGCCCGCCGGGCGCCGAAGACCATCACCGCGCGCGAGCAACTGACGTTCGCCCTCGGTCGCATCCGCGAGCTCGGCATCGGAGTGAATGACGAGGAGCTGGCCCCCGGGCTGCGCGCAATCGCCGCGCCGGTGCGCGCTCGATCCGGTGAGGTCATCGCCGCCGTCAACGTCGTGGTGTACCTGAGCATCGCCACCGCTCCAATGGAGCAGCTCAGTGCCCGACTGGAGGCTCCACTGCGGCGGACGACCAGCGAGATTTCCGCCCGACTCGGCTATCGGAGCGATCCGTCCTAGCCAGCGGACCACGCGTTTCAGCTATTCGAACACTCAGTTGATTATTCCGCGAGCCCCGTCTACGGTCTGGGCTCTGCGCCAGGTGTGCGCTGACGAGGAGGCAACCGGTGTTCCTGGACGACTCGAGGTGGAAGGGCCAGATCTTCGTCGGCGGGGAGTGGGTCAGCGGCGGCGGCGGCGTGGCCGACGTGATCGAGCCGGCGACCGGAGCCGTGCTGGGACAAAGCGGTCTCGCGGCTCCCTCGGACGTCGCGCGAGCCGCGGCCAGCGCGAGCGAGGCTCAACGCGGGTGGGCTGCGTTGCCGCACCCGGAACGGGCGTCCGTCCTGCGGAAGGCCGCCGCGCTGTGGGTCGAGCACGCGCAGGAAATCTGTTGGTGGAACATCCGGGAAGTCGGCGCGATCGACGGCATGGCCGGCTTCGCGGTGCACGTCGCCGAGCAGGAGTGTTACGAGGCTGCGGCGCTCCCGAGCCGGCCGTCCGGGGAAATCCTGTCGAGCGAAGGCCCGCGGCTGTCGCTGGCCCGCCGGCTGCCGGTGGGGGTCGTCGGTGTCATTTCACCGTTCAACGTCCCGATCATTCTCGGCATCCGGTCGGTGGCGCCCGCGTTGGCGCTCGGTAATGCCGTCATTCTCAAGCCCGATCCGCGCACCGCGGTGACCGGCGGCGTCACGATCGCCAGGATCTTCGAGGAGGCGGGGCTCCCCGCGGGAGTCCTGCAGATGCTTCCCGGCGGCGCAGACGTCGGCGAAGCGTTGGTGACGCATCCCGCAGTCGGCGTGCTCTCCTTCACCGGTTCGACAGCGGCCGGACGGCGGGTAGGCGAGCTCGCGGGCAAGCACCTGAAGAGGGTGCATCTGGAATTGGGTGGCAACTCTGCGCTCATCGTCCTTGACGATGCAGACGTGGACGCCGCGGTCAACCTCGCGGCGTGGGGATCGTTCTTCCACCAGGGGCAGATCTGCATGACGGCGGGACGTCATCTCGTGCACACACGTCTGCACGACGAGTTCGTCGACAAGCTCGCAGCGAAGGCGAGTCACTTGCCTGTAGGTGATCCCGCCGCCGGCCAGGTTGCGCTCGGTCCCCTGATCGACGCTGGGCAGCGTGACAAGGTGCACAACCTCGTGACGTCCAGCGTGGCAGGTGGCGCCCACATTGCCGCCGGTGGCAGCTACGAGAACCTGTTCTACAAGCCGACGGTGCTCACCGATGTGTCGCTCACCTCGCCCGCCTTCGCGGAAGAAGTCTTCGGACCTGTAGCGCCGGTGATGCGCTTCGCCAGTGTCGAAGAGGCCGTGGCGATCGCGACGGCCACCGAGTACGGCTTGTCTCTCGGCATCGTGACGCGTGACGTCATGAAGGGCCTCGACCTGGCCGCGCGAATCCCGACCGGCATCGTGCACATCAATGACCAGACTGTCAACGATGAGGCGAACAGTCCGTTCGGGGGCGTGGGGGCATCCGGTACCGGTGCGCGATTCGGCGGCGCGGCCGCCAACATCGATGCCTTTACAGAGACCCAATGGGTGACGATGCGCAGCGAGCCGCCGACTTACCGGTTCTGACCAGAAGGAAACTGCTGTGGCGATCGAGATCACCGCGGCAGTCGTCGAGGCGCAAGACAAGCCCTTCGAGCTGCAGACTCTCGAGATCGATGAGCCAGGCCCGGGCGAGGTGCTCGTGCGCCTCGTCGCTACCGGGGTCTGCCACACCGACGGACTTGCTCGCCACGGCGATCTGCCGTTCCCGTTTCCTGGCGTGCTCGGCCACGAAGGCGCGGGTACTGTCGAAGCAGTAGGCCCTGGGGTCAAGGATTTTGCCGCGGGCGACCGGGTGGTCATCGGCTGGCCGTCGTGCGGAACCTGCCGCAACTGTCACGCGGGTGAGCCCCGCTATTGCCAACACCTCGGCGAACTGCTGATCGGCGGTGCGCGGCGTGGTGGTGCGCCCGCCTTGCACCGACCGGACGGGTCGACGGTCTCGAGTCACTTCTTCGGCCAATCGTCGTTTGCGACCTACGCGTTGACAACACCACGCTCGCTCGTCGCCGTCCGGCCTGATGTTTCGCTCGAACTGACGGGTCCGCTCGGGTGCGGGTTGTCGACGGGAGCGGGCGCGGTTTTCAACACCGCTCGACCGACGCCGGGGTCGAGCCTCGTGGTGTTCGGCGTCGGCACCGTGGGACTGGCCGCGATCATGGCCGCCCGTAATTCGCCCGCAACGAAGATCGTTGCCGTCGACCGCCACGAGTCGCGTCTCACGCTCGCGTCCGAACTCGGCGCGACGCATGTCGTCAACGTCACGACCGATGAGCCCCTCGCGGCGATCGCCTCCATCTGCGGCGGACCGGCCGACTATGCGCTGGAGTGCACCGGCGTCATCGACATCGTCAGGCAAGCGGCCGACTGCGTCGGCATGCTCGGTACTTGCATCCTCATCGGTGGCGCGCCGGCAGGGGCGGAGTTCAGCCTTGACCACCTGTCGACGTTATGGGGGAAGCGCATCATCGGCGTGCTCGGCGGTAGCGGTCGCAGTGCCGAGCTGATCGGCGGATTGATCGACCTCTACGCGCTGGGCAGGTTCCCCATCGATCGCCTTGTGTCGTACTTCAACCTCGACGAAGTCGAGACCGCACTGGCCAGGTCGTACGACGGATCGGTCATCAAGCCGGTCCTGCGAATGCCCAGCTAAGGCAGGTTGGCTTACGATCGTGGCCTGATGCAGTCTCGCCAGCTCGTCCTCGCGTCGGCCTCCCCGGCGCGGCTACGACTTCTATGGGACGCCGGGTTTGATCCGATCGTGATGGTCAGCGGCGTCGACGAGAACGCGGTCGAACGGACAGACCTGGCCGATCTCGTCGAGACTCTTGCCGCGCGTAAGGCGGCCGCCGTCGCCAAACATGTGCCTGGGAGTTCCGTGGTGATCGGGTGCGACTCGATGTTGAGCTTCGACGGCGACGTCATGGGTAAGCCGCCGACGGCAGAAGCTGCCCGCCACTATTGGCAGCGCTTGCGCGGCCGCGACGGTCTGCTCCTCACCGGTCATTGCGTTATCGACGTGGGGTCGGGCCGCGAGGCATCGGCGGTGGCAAGCACGATCGTGCATTTCGGGACGCCGACCGATGAGGAAGTCGATGCCTACATCAGTACGGGCGAACCGATGAAGGTTGCCGGTGCGTTCACCCTCGACGGGTTCGCCGGGCCTTTCGTCGACGGAATCGAGGGCGACCACGGGAACGTGGTCGGTCTTTCGCTGCCCTTGCTGCGCCGGCTGCTTGCGGACATCGAGATCAGTATCGTGGATCTGTGGCGCTGAAGATCGGGCCGATCGAGGTCGATCCGCCAATCGTGCTTGCGCCGATGGCGGGAGTGACAAACGTGCCGTTTCGTCGGCTGTGCCGACGCTACGGCGCCGCGCTCTACGTGAGCGAGATGGTGTCTGCCCGAGCTGTCATCGAACGGAATCCGAACACCGATGCGATGGTGCGGTTCGGTACCGACGAGCCGGTGCGCAGCCTGCAGCTGTACGGCGTCGACCCCGGCGTGATGTACGCGGCTGTGCGCCATGCCGTCGGCGAGATCGGTGTCGATCACATCGATCTCAACTTCGGTTGCCCGGCGCAGAAGGTCAACCGGGTCGGCGGCGGGGCCGCGCTGCCGCTACGCCGCGCTCTATTTCGTGCCGTCGTGGCCGCCGCGGTGAAGGCGGCGGGCACCGTGCCCGTGACCGTGAAGATGCGCAAGGGAATCGATGACACGACGTTGACCTACCTCGACGCTGCGCGCGCAGCCGAAGACGTCGGAGTCGCCGCAATCGCGCTGCACGCAAGAACCGCTGAGCAGTTGTATTCGGGTGCGGCCGATTGGTCGGCGATCACCCGGCTGCGTGAAGCGGTCACGTCGGTGCCTGTCTTGGGCAACGGTGACATCTGGTCCGCCGACGATGCGGTGCGCATGATGCGCGAGACCGGGTGCGCTGGTGTTGTCGTCGGTCGCGGTTGTCTCGGCAAGCCGTGGCTGTTCCGCGAGCTCTCGCAGGCATTCGCTGGGGTGCCCATCGGCCCGGCGCCGGCATTGGGTGAGGTCGTCGCCGTCATGCGTCGCCACGTCGAGCTTCTCGTCGCACACAAGCGCACGTCGCAGCTCGGAGTGCGGGCATTCCGCAAGCACGTAGGTTGGTACCTCACCGGGTTTTCCGTCGGCACATACGTACGGCGAGCATTGATGGACGCCGAAACTGTCGCCGAACTCGATGCGCTTCTCGACACTGTCGATCCGCACATGCCAATGCCGGCGGACGCGCGCAACCTCCCGCGTGGGCACCTGCACGGACCGCGACCGGTCGAGCTTCCCGCGCACTGGCGGGAGTTGGCGGACGATCCGGCGCCGCTAGTGGGCGCCGACGAGGCGTACTCCGGCGGCTAGCTGACCGATAGCACGTGGTCACCTGATCGGCCGGGAATCTACCGTTTTCTGCCCTTTACACGACCGATTTGTGCCGCATAGTGTCGCGAACGGAAGCGGTCTCCGTGGGACCGACAAGCTCCGTAGGACCGAAAAGCGAGGAGTGGGACGAGGTAGCGAGGAAATCTTGGGGAAGTCGTGAGGAGAGGGGTGCTCCATGTCCGGACCCGTGCGCAGGTCGATCGTGGTCCTTGCCGCCAGCGCGTTGGCGGCCGCCGGCCTCCAAGGATCTGCCGGAGCGGTGCCATCTCCGGTCACGCAAGCTCCTGGCGGTCCGGGTGCACTGAGTCATTTCGACCAGTCGCGCAAAGACTGTCTCGGCACCGCCCGCAATACGAGGTCCAAGATCTGGTACACCGTCGCGAACGGCGTGCTCTCCGATGTGTACGCACCCACCGTCGACACCACCAACGTCGAGACGATGCAGTTCCTCGTCAGTGATGGTTCAACGTTCACCGACCTGCAAAGCCGCGACACCACTTACACCGCGTCGGCCGACCGCACCGGCATGGCGTGCACGATCGTGTCGACGTCGAACAACCACGGCTACCAGTTGCGCACGACCTACTCGACCGACCCAGCGCGTGACAGCGTCATCATGCACACGCAGTACCTTCCGTTGACGGCTGCGGCGAGGCATTACCAGCTCTATGTGCGGCTCGACGCAACCGCTGGCGGCAACGGCGGTGGCGGCACGGGCAACGGTGGTGCCGACTCGGCAACGACCGATACTTCGACCGGGCAACCGGTGCCGGTGTCGTTCGACACCGTCACAACGACCAATGCCGTCAATCGCGACTACGCGGTGCCCACCTATCTCGCACTGCACGCCGATCGGCCGTTCACGGCAGTGAGCAGCGGGTTCGTCGGCACGCCGAGCGACGGCCTGGCTGAGCTTGATGCGAGCCACGCACTGTCGCCGACCTATGCCGACGCGGCCAACGGAAACGTCGAGCAGACCGCACAGGTGAACCTCAACCTGTTCGGGACGACGACGATCGCGCTCGGGTTCGGCACCACACAAAGCGCGGCCGTGCACACCGCAGCCGTGTCATCGACGCAGAATTACTCCAGTGCGCTGGCGATCTACGAGTCGCAGTGGCGGCAGTACGACAACGGCTTGCGCGCGCCCGCCACGCACCTCGCCGGTCTCACGAACGCGCAGGCGCGGCAGACGGCCGCGGCGTACTACGTGTCGGCGAATGTCGTGAAGGCGAGTGAAGACAAGACCTTCCCCGGTGCGATCGCGGCTTCGCTGACCAGCCCGTGGGGACAGGCCGTTTCTGCCGGTGATCCCAACAACACCTACTTCGGCTCGTACCGCGAAATCTTCTCGCGTGACCTCTACGAGGCATGGACCGCGCTGTTCACCGACGGCGACATCTCTACCGCACGGGACGCCGTTCGGTTCCTGTTCTTGCGCCAGCAACTGCCCGACGGCTCGATGCCGAGGAACTCACTCGTGAACGGCAAAGTCGCACCGGACTCGTTCAACACCCAACTCGACGAAGCGGCTTACCCGATCCTGATGGCGCAGCAGTCCGGGCTCGGCAACGACGCGGCGCTGTGGTCGCACATCAAGGCGGCCGCGAACTTCCTCGTCAGCCACGGGCCGGCATTCGGTGTTGAGCGCTGGGAGGAGCAGAACGGGTACTCACCATCGACCATCGCCGCCGAGATCGCCGGTCTCGTCGCCGCGGGCACGATGGCCCAGCAGCACGGCGACTCAGCCGATGCGCAGGTCTACCTGGCGACCGCCGACCTCTACCAGCGAAGCATCAAGAACTGGGATGTCACCACGAACGGTCCGCTGTCGACCGCGCCCTACTTCATCAGGTTGTCGAAGACGGGCGATCCCAATGCGGCGATCACCTACAACCTCGGCAACGGTGGTCCGACGCTCGACCAGCGTTCTGTGATCGACGCAGGATTCCTCGACTTGGTCAGGCTCGGTGAGCTCTCGCCGTCCGACCCGGTCGTCGCGAATTCACTCAGCGTCGTCGACGCGACAATCGAGCGGACGACGCCCAACGGGCCGGGTTGGCTGCGGTACAACGGCGACGGCTACGGCGACTGCTACGCACCCGACCCGCTCACGAGTTGCGGCACGACCGGTTCGCCATGGGCACCGAGCGGCCAGGGCACCGGGCACATCTGGCCGGTGCTTTCCGGCGAGCGCGGTGAACAAGATCTCGCTACCGGGCAGTCCGCAACGGCAGCCGACCTGCTGATGAGCATCGGCCAGCTGGCCGGCGGCGTCGGGCTCGTGCCCGAGCAGGATTGGGATTTCGCCAACGTCGCGGCGTCCCCCTTCGGCACCGACCCAACGGTGGCCTCGATCGGCTACACCGATGGGCAACCCGACGGTTCTGCCGCACCGCTCACCTGGGGTGCTGCAGCGCAGGTGCGGCTGACCGCTGACCTCGCGGCAGGCAGGGTCGTTGAGAAGCCTTCGTCAACCACCACGCGATACGTCACCCACACCCAGGCGGCAACGACGCTGACGGTGACGTCGCCTGGAAACAACACGGCGGCCACCGGCACGATCCCGGTGATCGGCACGACGGCACCGCACGCCAAGGTCGTCATCGCCGACGTAGCGACCGACAACAACGACGCGACGACGCTCTTCAGCGCGACGGCGTTGGGTGACGGCAGCTTCAACATTCCGGTGACCGTTGCCGCTGGGACGAACGTGCTCGTCGTCACCGCGATGACGGCGTCGGGTGCAACAGCGCAGACCACGGTGACGCTCGTCAATGACGTCGTCAACGGCACGTTGATCTTCAGCGCGACCGATCCCGTCAACGACGACAACGGTCCGGGCAATTACGCCTACCCGACCGCGAGCGATTTCCACGCAGGCGCGTTCGATCTCGACCAGTTCCAGGTCTACGACACGGGCACGACCGTCACCTTCCGCGTGCAGACGCGCGACCTGACACCGACGTTCGGTGCCACCAACGGAGCGCAACTGGTCGACGTCTACGTGCACAACCCGTCGGCCGCGACGACCTCGACAGCGGCTGCGTTCCTGTCGCGGAACTACTCAATCGCGGCCGCCGACGCGTGGTCGAGACTGATCGAAGTGCAGGGCTTCGGGCAGCGGTTCGTTGACCCGAACAGTGTCAGCCAAGGCACGGTGTCGATCAGCGCCAACTCGATCTCGCGCTATACGACATTCAGCGTCGACAAGACGGCTCTGGGCGGCACACCGACATCGGGCTGGGCCTTCACGGTAACCCTAACGGGCCAAGATGGATTCAGCGACGGGAATGCACGTATCTGGGCCGCCACGCCGCAGCCGTACAACTTCGGCGTGTGTGCGACTGTGTCGCTCGATCCGCATTGCACGGCGGGTCCGAACACAGTGCCGAAGGTGATGGACACGATCACGCCAACCGGTGTGCTGCAGTCGACCGAACTCGACTACACGCTCGGCCCCGTGGTGCTCCAGGGAGTTGCGATCTCCTAGGCGTCGCAGCGGTGCCTACTGCTGGTAGTGCTCGACGTCGGGGATCGGTCGCGCGTGCGCAGTGTCCGGGTTGTCGCCGAACTCGCGCTTGGCCTGGCGCTGCCGAAGAAGGTCCCAGCATTGGTCGAGTTGCGCTTCGACCTGTCGACGCCGATCAGCAGCGTCCTGCGTGCCGGTGAGCTGGTGTTCTTCAGCGACGAGTTCGGAGATGCGCGCGAGGAAGTCGTCGGC
>ODAK010007277.1_pt1 | contig 11115 bp, 11 predicted proteins | sample 1539591 | NCBI WGS metagenome assembly ODAK01 (sample SAMEA3539303, study PRJEB22396) | soil metagenome | biome: tundra; feature: field; material: soil | place: USA | collected 2010-05 | depth 0.15 m | reverse complement strand
CCGGCGACGCTCCTATCACTTGTCAAGTCTCTTTCGGGGGGTTCGGGGTGAAGACAGCGGACACACCAATCAGGAACCACTCGTCGCCGAGGGCACGCTCTTATGAAGTCACGCGTCTCTTCGTCATGGGTCCCGGAGCGGGTCGGCGGGTCGCTGGGTAGCCAGCCGAAGCGGCAGGTATGGGGTGAGCCAGACCCGCCCCGGGAGATCTAGCCGCGAGGCAGGTGGCGATAGACCTCCCTCGCGACATAGCGCTTGAGGATCCGGATGACGTCGCGCTTCGTGCGACCCTCCTTGACCCTTCGCTCGAAGTAGGCGCGCGTCTCGGGGTCGTGGGCGATGCGCACCATCACGATGCGCCACAGCGCCGAGTTCGCCTGGCGATCGCCTCCGGCGTGCAGCCGATTGTGGCCTCTGACCTTTCCCGAGTCCGCGGGGATGGGAGCGACCCCGCACAGCCGCGCCCACGCCGCCTCAGAGTGCAATCGCTCGGGATTGTCTCCGGCCGCGACGAGCAGCGACGCCGCGGTGTCGGGCCCGAGACCGAACAGTGCCAGCAGCTCGGGAGCTGCCGCAGCGACGAGGGCTGCGATCTTCTCGTCGAGTGACGCGAGCTCTGCGCTGAGGAACCGGATCCGCTTTGCGAGCGAGGACAGCGACGACTTGGTCGCCGCGGTCACCGGGTCGGGTGAGCGATCAGGTCGCATCGACACCGCCTCGTCGATGAGCGCTGCAACCGAGAGCCCCTTGCAGCGCTGGTGAAGCTCGTCGGGTGCGCTCACGACCAGGTGGCGCATCTGGACGAGGGCCTTGACCCTCGCCTGTCGCGCGGAGCGCTTGGCGACCACCAGCGCGCGGATCGCCTCGGCCGCGCCGTCGCGTGTCTTGGCGTGCCCGCTGGCTTTCCCAGAGAGCGCCGCACGTGCAGCCTCGATCGCGTCGAGGGCGTCGGACTTGCCCGAGTTCCTGCGAGCCTGGCGGTTCGGGCGGGTTACCTCGACGACGTGGACGCCCTGGCGACGAAGGAACCGAGCGAGCCCTGCGCCATAGGACCCCGTGCCCTCGACGCCGACCTTGGTGACGTCGCCGAACGAACGGAGCCACTCGAGCAGCTCGCGATAGCCCTTCGCGTCCGTCGTGAACGACTCGGATCCGATGAGCCGGCCGAGCGGGTCCAGAGCAGCTGCGACGTGGACCTCGAGGTGCGTGTCGACGCCCCCCGTGATGCCTGGCGGTGCTTCTACGATGGTCATGGCCATCCCTTCCTTCCTTAAGCGGTGGGTGGATGGCACGGCCGTCCCGGACCGGATGACGGGGGCTCGGCTTGTTGTCGCAAGCTGAGCCATTCACCCAAATCCCGAGATGGGGCGTGCCGTTGTCTTGTCAGCGCTGGCCGCTCGGTCGACGACGCTCGAGGCGTCTCAGTCAGACCTGCACGGTCAGCGATCCCGAACCTATTGAGGACCAACCTCTGGGTGGTGGACCCTCAAGAGAGTGTGATTGGTATGGGGCAGTCGCCGACAACGGCCCAAGTTCGCGGATTCGCTCACAAATTGAGTCTCAGCGATGCGCGGTCCTCATCTGACCTGAAATGAAGTCGACGCGAGAGTCGGACCCTTGAACACTCCGTTCTCGATGTTCACCATCCGCACGGTGTACATGCCCTTGCTCAGGAGTGTCGTCGGCACGCTCCACGATGGGACTTCGATGTTCACGGGGAGCAGCGAGACGCCAGGTGTGCATTGCCGTCCAAGGGTCACTGGCTGCCAGGTCCATAGGACCCGATGTGAGGGCCCGAAGATCGCAAAGTCACCGTAGAAGCCGCAGGTCGAAAGCTCGGACAGTCCGCACTTCTTCGGCGTGGCTTGGCTGAACGTCGTGGTAACCCCGATCGTCGTGCGCCCGTTTGCCTGACTCACGTCGGCAGCGACGCTTGGCGTTGCCTCATTGCCAGTGCAATAAGGAATCTGGGACGGTGAAGCAGAGCCCCCCGTGGTGACGTTCTGGCCGAAGAGGCTCACCGGCATGGCAGTGGAGTTGGGATCAGGTCGGAATGACGAGGACGCCGCGATTGTCGCGATTGTGGCTTCAAGTCGCTCGATGTCGGGGCCATTGATGCAGAACGCGAGCTGCGCTCCGGCAGGGACCCATAGGAAGATCCCGTAGTAGTAGGTCAGAGCACTGCCCAACGATGTGCAACGTGCGTCGTTCGGGGTCGCCGCTGTCGCGGGGAAGCCGTCGATGGTCGTCGGTGTGCCCCCGAGCGAATCTGGATACGGGCGCGGGATCGTCGCCGAATTTGCCGTGTACGTCGTAGCCGACAGCACCCCTGTGTCCGGTGGGAGTCGTCCCGCTTGTCCCGGTGCGCAGCCAATGACTCCCTTGCGGTGATAGCAGAACGGGTGCAAGGCGAAATCGCTCACGTAGGTCGTGTTATTGAAGGAGGTGTTCCCATTCATGGATGGGGTGAGCTCGTGGCTCCACGAAGGTGGCGTCTTGATCGACATGATCACGCCACCACTGCGGATGGTGTGAACGATCCAGCCGTCGGTGGGAACTGTTCCGAGGTCGGTGGCATTTGCTGGGGCCGCCGTCGTGGAGGTGATGGTCGAGGTGGAGGTCGGTGAGCCCATGTCCTGGACCGTGGAAGCGCAGCCAGCAAGAAGGAGGCCCATGATGCCGACCCACATGTATCCCGGTCTCGATCTCACTTCCACCTCCAGGCTCAAGAGGTTCACGAAACGTGCCCTTGATGCCGAGCCCGGTATGCACCTCAAGCCTATTGACTCTCGAGGACTCCGACTGGTTCGGAGCACGCCCGCGAAGTACTGCCCAAAGTCGGCGCTCAGGGGCACTCCTCAGAGGTCACTTCACGGCGCTGCTAGCAATCAGTGAGGGGCTCACGGCCAGTGTCGAATACGTACCTCCATCGCTCCCTGAATACGAGTACGCGGGGACGAGTAATCCCGCACCGTTATCGGTGTACGCGACCGCGTAGAGCAACACCGAAGATGTGAGCGAGACCACGGGCCCGCTGCCGGTCCCCGATGGACCATGGAAGACCACGTTCCCAGCAACTTGGGAGACCGCGTCGTGAGGGGACACCAGTGGGTAGACACCGAGCTGCGTCACTTGGCTGTCAGGCTCAAGCGGACCCGAGGCCTCGGTGAGCTTGCCCTCATTTGTGTACCAGAAGGTCTCCGCGCACCCGAGGACGGCGGCGGCGTTGAACTCGCAGGGGTACGTGACGACATTGAGCGTCGGTCCGAACGTCGGGCTGCCGAGGGTCATCCCCGCAGGCGTCAGGGTGGCGGCCGCGGCTGCGGACCACGATGAGAGCTGGCTGTCGGTGGCACCCGAATCCTCGAGACCCCAGTAGACCGGACATGGAACGAAACGTCCAGAAGCGTCCTTGATCACGCCGTGGCATGGAGGGAGCTTCATGTTGTAGATCCACTCGGTGGTCGGGTTGCAGTCCGTGTAAACCGACGAGGAGTCACCGGAGACTTCGACGCCGCATCCGTTGTTGCCCCCGGGAATCACCCGGGCGTTCATCACACCGAGCGTGGCGGCGACGTTCATCACCTCACTCGTTGGATCGCTATGCGGAGTGAACGAGTAGACGGGCGCTGACGAAGGCGCCGTCGAGAGGTCAGCTCCGGCGACGAAGGTGATGGGGCCTGAGGCACCATGGCCACCGCGCGTCCCTGGCCCGCCGTGAGAGGGTCCTCCGACGGAAGACCCAAGGGCCGAGAGCTGCACGGACTTGATCGAAAGCACATTCAACTTGGGCGTCGTGGTTCTGTCAGTCAGCACGACCACCACGGAGATGGCGAGCGCCGCAACTGCGGCCGCAGAGACAGCCTTGACCTTCCAACTTCGGGACGAAGGCCCACTTGTCGCCGGCCCATGCGCGTCCAGGATGCCTGCGACCATCTGGTTCTGGCGGTCAGGATTCATCGTGAACGAGTTCACGGGGTTCGAGGCTCGCAGCAACTCTTCAGGATCATTCTGGTCGGGCATGGTGGGCTCCTCTTCCACCCCTCTCTTGTTCACTCGGCGTCGGTTTTCACGTGCCCATCTCGGAGCTCCTCGAAGCTCGCGCGCAACCGCGCCGACGCGCGTGACAGCCGAGTGGCCGCGGCCCCGGGACGGATCCCCAACACTGGTGCAATCTCCGTTGCCTCGAGACCCTCCCAGTAATGGAGGAGTAGAAGCTCTCGATCCGGCTCGCTCAGGCTCCTCAGTGCGATCCTGAGCTGCTCGTTGGCGATCGCGTGGTCTTCCGCCGAGGGCTCATCTCGGCGAGGTGTGAGCTTGGCGTGGAGATTTCGACGTCTCGAGTGGCTTCGCCGCGCGTTGTTCAGGACGTTGCGGGAAACTCCGATCAGCCACGGGCGTTCGGCCCCGGCGGGTATGGCGTCGAGGCGCTTCCATGCGACCGTAAAGACCGCCTGGATGAGCTCTTCGACATCGGCATCATTGAGTGGATAAGCGCGACGTCGAAGGTATGCCCCGACCTGAGGAGTGAACTGTTCCACCAACGCGCGCAACCGCAACTCGCGCGCAGATGTCACAAACACCTCTTGTTCGGCTCTGTCATCGTTTTACACGAGGCCGAGAGGACGGAATCTGACTGCCCACCAAGTGCCTGCTTGTGGGCGCTTTCATAACCCGGCCGAAATCGGCAAGGGCCGCCATTGGCCGGGGGCCCTGCCGCAGTCAGAAATACACCATTTGTCCACCATCCCCAGCCGTTCCGAAGCGTTCGCAGGTGTACCAGCAGGTCGCTGATCAGGCCGCTCGTGTCCGCAGGTGTTCGCAGACGTCCTGCGTGGGCTTATTTGCAAGCAGGGGGTCGTGGGTTCGAGTCCCATCGTCTCCACCCGTTTGATCAGGACTTTCACCCTCTACCGGGGTGTCATGACGACCCCCCTCAGGGCTCGTGGTAACGGAATGGTAACGCTCGTCTGGGCCTCCACGAACAAGCCGCAGCGCTGGCCGCTTGGCTGGGGTTGCATCCGCCAGTCTCGAGAGGGCGTCGGCCAGGGCGCGGTCTCGCTCGATCGTTGCGTGCTGGTAGATGAGGGCCGCCCTCGGGCTCGCGTGGCCCATCCTTGCCATCAGCTCCTTCGTGCTCGCCCCCGTCGAAGCGGCGATGGTGTTGCCGGTGTGTCTGAGGTCATGGAACCTCAGCCCTGAGATACCGACATCCGCACACGTCGGTTGCCACACCCGACGATTGAAGTTGCTGCGGCGCAGTGGGGCGCCGTCTGGCGACGTGAAGACATGGCTCGAGGGCTCGACTCCGACGAACGATGCGAGGTGCGACTCAAGCTCCGGCACGATGTGCGGAGGGAGCGCGATCAGCCGCCGCCCAGCGGCCGTCTTCGGCGGACCTTCGATGAGATGCCCGCCCTGAAGCTCCACGAGCTGCCGGTCGACTCGAACCGTTGCGGCGCTCAGGTCGATGTCGAGGCGTTTCAAACCCGCAGCCTCTCCGAACCGAAGTCCCGCCCAGGTGGCGAGCAACACCATCGCTCGGTAGCGAGGATCGACGGCGTCGGCGATCGTTGCAACCTGTGCGATCGTGATCACAGGGCGCTCGGCGTGGTGCTCGATCCCTGCGCCACGCAGGACGCACGGATTTCGAGCGAGGACTTCGTCGTCCACCGCAGTTGAAAGGATCGAACGAAGTAGGCGGTACGCCTTGGCTGCCGTCGACGCGCTGACGCCGTGTTCCGTGGCGAGCTGTGCGTGCCATGCACGGATCTTCATGGGCGTGAGCTTGTCCAAGGCGACATGCCCGAGCTCGGGCATGACGTGGAGTCGCAGCAGGTACTGATACAGCTCGATCGTCCTGGGTCTCAGGATGACGCGCTGTGCGAGCCACTGCTTGGAGAACTGGTCCAAGCGCACCTTGCCCGCGTGCGGATCGACCCACGTACCTTTTAGGCGAGCCGTCCGCTCCTGCGCGATCCAGTCCTCGGCCTCCTTTCGAATCCGGAAGGTCCTCTTGTACTGCCGACCGTCGGGCTTCCGCAGGTAGACGACGTAGCTGGTTCGCCCAGACCTCAGCTGCCTCCGGTGGACGCTCATGTTCAGGGCCTCTTCGCTGAATCGTCGATCGTATGTCGAGACAGGCGCTCGACGAACTCGTGAACTGACTGCAGGGGAACCCTCCGACTCGATCTCACGTGCACGGACGTGATCTCGCCGGTGTCCATCAATCGGTACAAGGTCGTCCTTCCGATCCCAATCATTGCTGCGGCTTGCGTAACGGTCAGCAACAACGGTCGCTGGTATGGGAGCTCTTCTGCTGCCTCCCTTCCCGGTGGGGAGGTATAGGGGGAGGTATCTCCGGTATAGGAGTTAGTCATGGGCACGGTCCGGAAGTCACCGAGTCCAGGTAGGCACGAAGCGCGGATTCTCGGATCACGGTCCGTCGTGCAGAGACCCGTTGAAACGCGATCAGCCCGCTGTGGAGGAGTCGGCGAACGGTTGCCGGGCTTGTTCCGAGGACCTGCGCCGCCTGGTCGACCGTGAAGCACCGGTCGAACGGGCTCGAAGAGCTCTCGTCCGCACGTCGTAGGTCGCCGTTTCGGTGACCGGCTGATTCTCGTGCGTTCACGTCCTCATCCCCTTGTCTCGTGGGTGCTGATCGCCGTGCTCTCCGTCGCCGTCGTCGTGCTCTCTGGAAGGCCTGCGTGGGCTGCCAAGCCCCAGGTGCTCCCGAACGGCCAAGTCGTCGTTGCCGAAGTCGCTCCTAGCAATTCGACGGTGCCGGTCAATGGGGAACTGAGAGGACCCGACTCCCAGGCTGTCGTGTCTGCGGTCGCGTGGCCCTACGAGGCGGACGGCTACGTGGCGAACACCGGCAACCGGCTCGTCGCGTTCACCGTCCAGCTGACGGAGCCGACGTCTTACGTGTCCCCATTCGACTCGACGTCGACTCCACCGGCACTCTCGCTCGTCGTCGACGGCTCGCCCCAGCCGCTCGACACCCAGGACATCTCCAGTGGCGTGGGCAACTCGAGTGGAACCACGGGCACTGGGACGGAGTCCTACGTCGCGTCGGTGCCGAACACCACGAAGTCGGTCAATGTTTCGATGACCGATGCCAGCTACACACAGGCGTTCTCGCTGTGGAGGCTCGAGCGCACGACACCCGCTTCGGCCGTCCTCTACGACGATCCCACGAGCTCGAGCGTCACCGAGCAGCTGGGCATCACGAAGACGATCTCGATTCACGATCCCACCTTGGGCACGACTCCAGCGGAAGTCTTCGTCGCCTCGGCGATGCTGTCGGCCTTCAACCCGGCCAACACCGACATTGCGGCACCGGCCGATCACGCGTACCTCGTGCTCTCGATGGTCGCGAACAGCACGAACGCCGAATGGAACTCGTCGAACTACCTGCTCAACATCACGCCGCTTCCCGGTGGCGCGGTGACCTTCACGAGTGCCAAAGGTCGCAAGTACCAGGCGATGCGGTCGAACGTCACCCAGCCAGACCTCTCCACGAGCGACGACGGGATGCTGGATGCCAGGTACACCTTCCTGGTTCCAGACACCACGCACGGCGGCATCGTCTCGATCGGGCCAGCGACGACCTCCGGCCAGACGTACGAGAACTACCTCATCAGCGGCCCCATCGACACGCTCGTGGTCGGGGGGCCTGCTCGGTTCTCGGTGGGCTTCCCGAATCCGCCAGTCGCACAGCGTCAGCCGAAGCCCCCCTGGGAGGGCGAGCCAGTACCGCCGACGGGCCTTCCAGGCGCGTCGAATGGTGGCTCGAGTGGCCTGCCGGTCGGTGGCGCCGTGGCCGTCGTCGTCCTCGTGGTGATCGCGATCCTGGTCGTGCGCCAGAGACTCAGCGCCAGCCCGGCTGCGAAGACGACCGAGGACGAGCCGGAGCGCATGTCCGAGCCCGTGTCGGAGCCCGTGCCCGACGTGGTGATGCCGGTCGTCAGGGATGCGCCGGAGCCTGCGCCGGGGCTCGCCGAATGCAATAGCGAGAACGATCGCCAGCAGGCTCGAGAGGGCGCCCTCTGCAAGCCAAGCCATGTCGGGAGTGTGGCACAGCAATTACCGACCGGACCCGTTTAGAGGTGCTCCAGGGGGACGGGCTGCCAACTTGCTCCACCGTCGCTGGTCTCATAGAGAGCCCCGACATGCGAGCAGGAGCTCTTGCCTGAGACGCACTGGCTGGATTGTAGAACTGCCCACGCCGATTGCGACCCGGTCGCGCTGAGCGAGGAGACACCGCCATAAGGACCCGTGGCGGACCCCGACTCCTCGGATCCATTGCTGGACACGAGCGTAACCCGCGGCTCAGAGAAGTCTCCCAGCCACACCGTGTTCGACGCCACGGAGGTCGTCGTTACGACGCCGACTCCAACGATTCCAGTCGAAGACGCAGTGGCGAGAGCGCTCCATGTTGCTCCATCGTCATTCGAAGTGAAGATCGCGACGTGCGTGGTAGTGGCGTTGTTTGGGGTCGGCACGGTTGCCACGAGGACCACCTGTCCATTGTCGAGCGCGCCGGGCACGGTGAGCGCAGCGTCCTGTCTAGACATCGACTCAGGAACCGACACTCGTGTCCACGTCGTACCGAGATCGCTGCTTCGGTAGAGCTCGGTGCTGATCGGACCGCCCACGAGCCAGAGGTCCCTACCTGCGACCGTGACAGTTCCCCCGGTAGGTGCCGCGTGCCAGGTCCAGTTGAGCCCTCCATCGGCCGTCGTGTACCACTCGCCTGCCGAGAAGGCCGAGCCGGTCGTGTCCACGACGACCATGCCGACCACACCGCTGCTATCCGAGACGAGCTCAACACTGCCGGGCTGCCCATGCGGTGTCGGGGGATGTGCGACCGTCCACGACGTTCCGAAGTCTCGCGAGACGTCGACGACCACATCGAGGCCCTGCGTGACACCCGCGACCACCACGAGCGAGCCGTCGACCGCGACGTCATCTATGAGGCTGAGGGGCAGAACGGGAGGGTGGACGATCGTGAACGAGCTCCCCCCAGTTGACGTGAGCTGCAGCCCGCCTTGCGTGAGAGCCCATCCGGATCCATCTGGTGAGACGCCAGCATCAGGAGGGGGAGTCCCCTCATGCGCAGACTGGGCGATAAGAAAGACCCGAGGTGTCTTCTCGACAGCATTCGGGTGCGTGGGCGACTGGAACGTTGCGAACAGTGCGATCGCTAAGGCGATTACACAAACTGGGAGGGCGACCCTCCACAAGCGAGGCATCTTGTGAAGCGCCGTGCCGGGGCGGAATGCGGCCCTCTCAAGGATGTTTGCGGATCCGGCGAGGCCCTCGAGTTGGAGTCTTGCGGCGTCACGTCGCGCGCGTGGCAGGCGTTGGAGCGCCGGAAGCTCTTCAAGTCGCGACATTGTCCTCTCCTTTGTTCCGAATGGAAGTCTTGGTCTCGGTCGTGTTGCCAGCGCGCTCGAGTTCGCGGACGTGCTCGTGTGCGCGAGAGAGGCGTGAGCGGACCGTGCCGACTGGAATGTCCAACGTCGTCGCCGCTTCGTCATAGGTGAGTGCCGCCCAATCACATAGGGCGATCACCTCGTACTCCTCAGCCCGAAGGCGCTCCAGACTCGTGAGTAAGGCCCTCATTCGACGCTCGTCGTCGATCCGCTGATCGATGTCTTCTTCAAAGTCCCTGGCTCCACGCGCTTCAGGCAGCTTCGCGAGCAGCGCCCGATGTCGACGGAATGATCGCCGCGTGTTCCTAAGGCAGTTATTGGCTACCGCGAGCAACCATGGAAGGACCGATGGTCCATGGAGACGCACTTCGGCGCGCCGTCGCCACGATTCGAGGAAGACGATGCTGGTCAAGTCCTCCGCGGTAGCCCAGGACGCGGTACGTCGAAAACAGTGGTTGAAGACAGCGTCGGAATGCCGATTGAAGAGTTCGCCAAATGCAGCTCCATCGCTCTCGCTGGTGCGTCGCCAGAGGTCCTCATCGGATGCTCCCTCTCGGTCCGTCCCCACACTCGATTATGTCCGGCACAACCAACGGAGTTCCCAGTACCGCCTCGTGGAGGACCAGATGACGCCGGGAGACTGGTCAAGGCTCTGGGATCGAACATCTGTCGAACATCCGCTGCCGCCCGTCACTGTCCGTGACCGTCCGCGAACCGATGCTGATCAGGCAAAGTCGTTCGCCACCGTCCGCCATCGTCCAGGTCGGGCGTATTTGCAAGCAGGGGGTCGTGGGTTCGAGTCCCATCGTCTCCACCATGTGATGTCTCAGGACATGGGAAAGTCCTGAACCCACAACTCGCGCCGATCAGCGAGGCGTCTGACGCGGCGGCCCCGGCGGCCTGCCAGTCCCGTGGTAGCGCTTGGAGAGGTCGATCGTCAGCTCCCTGAGCAGCTCACCGGTCGCAGCGTCGACCACACGGACGTCCAGGTCCTGGACGAGCAAGATGACGTGGGTTCGGGCGTGGAGCCGGCCGATCCCGATGCTGTGCAGCTCGCCGTTGATCCGCAGGGTCACCTTGCCTGCCTGATCGACCTTGTCGTGGCGGACGCGAGAGTGCCGGTCGTCGTCGCGGTCACCGGTTGTTGCCTTCGCACGCGCGAGGTAGGCCGTCTCAGGCGTGCGCACCGGGCGGAGGCTGGAGTGCGGACGGGACGAGTTGTACTCGACTTTGAACTCGTCGAGCAGCCTCTGGAGCCCTGTGATCGTGCTCGGGGGACGCTTGGCGTCGAGCCACTTCTTGAGCGTCTGCTGGACGCGTTCGACTTTGCCGCATGTCGTCGGATGGTTGGGCCGTGAGTTCTTCTGGAGGATGCCCAGGCGCTGCAGCTCGGTCTCGAAGCCGTTGCGGCCGCCCTTGCCCCCCGAGAAGCGCGTCGTGAACACCATGCCGTTGTCCGTCAGCGTGGAGGCCGGGATCCCGTGAGACTGCACGGCTTCGCGGAACGCGGCGACGACGATGGGGCCGGTGATGCGCGCGTGCGCGCTCATGTGCAGGACGAGGCGTGAATGGTCGTCCAAGAACGTCAGGATCTCGACGTCGTCGCTCTCTGCGCCCTTTCGTCGGGCCAGTCGGTAGTGGGTGAAGTCGGACTGCCAGCACTCGTTGGGCATGT
>ODAK010007276.1_pt1 | contig 11115 bp, 14 predicted proteins | sample 1539591 | NCBI WGS metagenome assembly ODAK01 (sample SAMEA3539303, study PRJEB22396) | soil metagenome | biome: tundra; feature: field; material: soil | place: USA | collected 2010-05 | depth 0.15 m | reverse complement strand
GCCCCAAGGCCGTTTTCCTCCTGCTCGCCTGCTGCACCCAGGAGGAAGATGCGGGATGGTGGGAGGAACGCCCCGGACCTGAGCCGGCCTCGAACGTTACCGGCCCCAACGACGTGTTCCTCGTCCGCGTCTGCTACGTGGAGAAAGCACAGGCCTGAATCCGCGCCACCGCCAATCCGGAGCCTTTGGGGTTCGAGCCCTCCTGGTAGCAGCAGGCGAGCAGGAGGATATTCGTCCGTTCTTCGCCTAACGGCAGACGAGGTGAGCCTTCCTTATTCCCCTGTCCCCAAAAGTTCACCTTCTGGGACACGACTCTACCTGCCGAGGGGGACATTTTGGGTCAGGTCCGCGCCGGTCCGCTCGCGGACGCCCCAAGGCCGTTTTCCTCCTGCTCGCCTGCTGCACCCAGGAGGAAGATGCGGGCAGCGAAGACGGCGGCGGCCTCCTCTGGGGTGGCGAACGCGCTGATGTTGTTGTCGTTGTCGATGGTGAACGTTTTCATTTCGGTCCTTTCTTGGCACGGGGTTGCCGTGACGCTCACATTCATCACTCCAGTGGGCGAAACAGGCAAGGGAAATCTGAGAGAAAGCGGGAATGGCGAAGGGCAGGCGATGAGGCGGACGAAACGTGGCCCGCGCGCGCCTGTTCACGACCCGGAGATGCCTCTGAAGGCTCTAAATGTCCATTTCAGAACGCCGCGCAAACTCGCCGCGCTCGGCTCTCGCCGCAAGGTTGACAAACTGTCCTACGATGCTGTCAGCTAAAGCGTCCGACGATAAGAAGTCTGATGGTTGCGTCACACTCGTCCAGCCATACTCACGCGCCCGGTTCATGTCCGGCAGAAATTTGTTATCGGCGACATTTCTTGGCCCGCCGTCAATATAAAACAGATTTTCGCCTTTGAAGGCGAGCCGTTTGTCGAACTCACGCACTGCGAGCTTCGGTGGACGGTCTGGCGAGTACGAATACTCTAAGGTCACAAGCAGACTGACACGATTATTGCGCAGGTGAATCTGCCTGGAGTCAGCGGCAAATTGCATCGAGGCGTTACCAGATGCATTAATCTCGGTACAGAGCCGCTCTATGGTCCGAAACAGTTCCAATAGATTCTGTTCCACAAGTTGACGACTAGCGGCAGATCGCAATTCCATCTTCTCTCTTAAGTATTCTGTCTCTAGTCGGGATAACTCAGCCCGTTTGAGAGCGGTAAGCGGTGCAACGATCCCGCCATTCTCCAGAACCCGTGCTTTGATCGCACCGATTGCCTGCTCAAGGCCAAAGTCGCTGTAATTGAATCTGACGTGATTGAGCGGCAGCCAAATCGGGAGAGCGCTTGCTTTGTCGAGCACGATGAAGAATAGCCGGTGCCAGCCGTGCTTTAAGCAACCTTCTTGAATGGCCGTTTCTTCTACACGCGTCCACTGGGTCTTGCCCCATGGTTCTCTGTAAAGAACCACGACGAGACGAGAGTCTTCGAGGAAAGGTATGCGCATGGACTCTAATCCGTCGGTACCTGCCAGTTCTTCCTGATTTCTGGGGAAGAAAAACACGTTCAGCCCTTCGCTTATCCTGTCATGTAGCGCGGCTGCGATGGGTTCATCTACTGAAAGGAACGAAAGCGCCACATCATATTTTGGTTGATCGAGTGCCATGATTACGCCCCCTCAACTCCCGACCCCGCTTCCCTCTGCCAAAACTCCCGTAGTCGTTGCACCGGTCATTACAGGTCGTTGGAAAGCTCACGGGTCCTCTTGTGTTCGCCCTCACGCCCTCCCTTGACTTAGCTGCATGCCATGCCTGTACAGAAACGGAATCGAGAATACTGCTTCCCCATCTTTTTCGTTCTTCGACAAGAAGCCCACGGCCAGGAGATGTTCACTGGTCACCTTCCACCTCTTTCCCAGTAGGCTTTGGAGCGTTAATGTCGTACTCAGTTTTGCCGCCCGAAAACTTCTCGCTGTCCTTCCAAAGATGCGGAGATTCCGCTCGAAGGTAGGTATCACGCTTGCGTTTTGACAGTTCTTCAAATCCGTACTGAATCGCTGCGGTATCAATAACCCAAGCCGATGTACCTTCCGGGTCAGCTCCGTAGATGTCCTGCTGTTTTTGTTTGGCCCGAATTACTAGATCAAGGACATCGCGCGGAGTGATAACTCCTCGCCCGTCAGCACAACGGTTACAAATCCAACGAATTGTTGTGCTCTGCTTGGGTCCCCGAAACACGGTTGGAGGAAACACTTTATTAAAACACCATGTTCGATACGAAGCGCTTGCCTCCACCTGCTCACGACTTAGGCCAAGATATGTGACCAACTCATCATTTGCGGCTAATCGCTTCACGACCATTGCGAGAAGTTGATCTTCTGTCCAACGAAGAGTGTCCGCTTGACGTGCTGTCACGTGAGTGAGTGCCGTGAAGCCCTGGCTAGTCCCGACCACTTGCTCTAGCATGTCGTCGCGCAAGAAAACCTTAACCCTAATGCTTGCGGATGCAAAATACCGCATTGCACGCAGAAGGCCGCGAAGCGCCGTTTTCTCCACCTCCGAACGGCGCGGGAATATCTCATCAAGCCGGTCGACCATAAGCCACAACGATAACTGACTTGCCTCCAGCACTGCCTCCAGACTTTGCTTAATTTCGTTTAAGTACTTTGGAAACGAATCTTCTGGTGGTTCCGCGGTCGTCGCAGAACGGTTTTCTATTGTCGATCCGAACAGGTCTAGGTCGAACTCCCCGCTGTCTCCCGGAGGCTTAAACTTCAGCTTTGGCCGCCAATGCCCGAGGACGTGTAATGACCGCTCAAGAACGTCCCTTAAGGACCTCTTGGCTTGAATCTGTGGAATATTCGCCTTGGCGCAGGCTATCAAGGACTTATGTATTTCGGCGCTTGCACGTCGCAAGAACGCGTCGTATCGCGGCCCCTTTATAAAGTGCTCATGTGCAAGTGACACAAGATAGATGCACCAGAAACTAACAAACTCTGTCTCCGAGAGTTTCGCAAACTGCTCAGTGAATGCATGGAATACTGGATCGCCAGGAGCTTGGACGCCATGAGCAACAACGACCTTCCGGTCGCGCAACAGAATGTCAGGCAGAAAATCGACAAAAATTCTAAACAGCGCACTTTTGCCAGAGCCTTTTGTCCCAGGAATGAGATCAACACGGTCATTCAGCAAATCGGTAAACGCTGAGGTTTCGATTCGCGCCGCTTCGAGAAGGGTGTCCTCCTCCGCAATCGAATATCCCAGGTCAAGCCGCTGAAGCAGTATTGATAAAGCTTTGTTTTGATGAGTCATCCGTCAGATCCCAAGCTGCTCCATTTCGTCTCGGCTAACATGGTCATTACGCCGATCATAGAGGCCTGTCGTTTTCGGGTTCGAGTGCGCGGCCATCCGTTGCGCGACCTCGATACGGCCGCCATTTCGTGAGGTAGTCGGTTATCCCGGTGGCGCGGGAGGCGTGCCAGCTACCGTCCCGGAGACAATCATACCTCAAAGCAATTCCAGCAGCCCCTTCAGGAAAGCCCAGATGTGTCCCACCGACGAGATCTTCAGCCGCTCGCTGGGGCTATGCACATCCACGATATGCGGCCCAAACGAGATCATCTGCATGCCCGGATGCTTTTCGCCGATAACGCCGCACTTCAGCCCGCCGTGCATGGCGACCAGTTCCGACGTCTTCCCCAGGACTTCGAGATGCACCGCCTGCGCCTTGCACACGATGTCGCTGGCCGGCTCGGGCTTCCAGCCTGGGTAGCCGCCGGCTTGCTCCACTTCAAAACCTGCCAGCCGGAATATGGTGGACACCATACGTCCGGCGGCCAGTTTGCTGCTTTCGATGGCGCTGCCGTGGCAATGGCTGGCTTGCCATCGTGCCGCGATTTTAGTTCGTCGCCGGCTGTGCCCAGTCTTCCAGGATCTTCCAGCCGCCATCGGCGCAGGTGCCGTTGGGGCATACCTCGAACTTGTAGATTGGGTGAACCTCCCAGAGGGATGCACGCTTGGGATCGCCCTCTTGCGCGACCCCGTTCACGCAGGGCGTGTGCGACGAGTCGAACATCAATTGACCTGTGACCCGCACAAGCAGGTGCTTGTCGGCGGCCGATTGGACGTTGGCCTGAGTCCACGCTGTGGGGCGGTGATGCGGGATCATTTCTACGACGACGCCGGAGCACTCGTCCGTGCTGGTCGCTGCATCCACAACCGAGATGTGAATGTCGTGATAGTCAGGGTTGTCAGGCACGTTGTTCTCACAGTTTACGCTCTCAGCTCCTTCCTGCCGGGCAATGAGAACAAATGAGAACATAACCCTGCAAAACGACCTCATTGCCTTCGCCCAGAGCCACCAGGGGTTGCCGGTTGACCACGGGGCCAGGGTTCTTAGTCAACGGGTGCTTTTTGGTATTGCCGAAGTTAATGCCATTGATAGCCTGCGCTTTATTTTGGAGCGCCACCATATCGGGGATGGTGATCGGCTTGGCAGCCGCGGTCGGGCAGAAGTTGTTCTTTGCTTGGTTCTGGTTGGCCTCTTTGCCGCCGCTGCCGGCGGCGCCGCAAATTGAGTCGATCTTGGTCGCGTCGGCTTGGGGAAATTGGGGCGCCGAACAGGTTTGGGTTAGGCCGTCAGCGTACAGCGTGAACCCGAAGGATGCGCCGGTAATGAGCAAACCCTTGAGAAATCGGTAACGGTATGACATCGTGGCACCTCGTTGTGGAGCGTGAGAGAAGTATATCATGGCTGCTGATCGCACGAGCCGCAGTTCGGCCCGATTCCGCCGCGACGATTCTTGCTGCTCTACGACAAGCTGCACATCTCACACGGTGCCTACACCAGCGCTGTGCCGATTCGTTGCGAAGTTGGCGGTAGCGTCCGGGGTGATCGCGCACGGTCCATTAGCCGGCGATCTCCTCCACTTGCTTCAGGTGGTTCCGGTCGTGGCCGCCCATGGTTTCCACAATTGTTTGCAGCCTCATGTCGCCGCGTTCAGGATGATACACGGGCCGTGCCAGGTCTGCGGCGCAGAGCGACCACGCTCAATAGCTGATTCGGCCGGACAGGCCAACACGTGCTATCCGGCAAGCAGACTCGAGTGCGCGTCCAGAACGCGGAGGATCAATTCCCCAAAGAGGGTGTTGGCCCAGGCAAACCACTTGCGTGTATAGCGGGATGGGTCGTTCCGAAAAAAGGATTCATGCATAAAGCCGGTGTCGGCGTGCGTGGCTTTCAAGGTCGCCAGGCATGCGGCAATCTCCTTTTCGTCGCGCGTAGTCAGGGCGCGCGTGATGATTCCGAGCGGCCAAATCATCTCCAGTCCGGAATGCGGCCCGCCCAGACCTTCGCCGGCGGCTCCCCGGTAGAAGTAAGGATTGTCGTCGCTGAGTACGAACGCACGCGTTCGCTGGTAAAGCGGGTCGTCGATTCCGCAGCAGCCCAGATAGGGCAGCGACAGCAGGCTTGGGGCGTTGCCGTCGTCCATGAAAAGCTGGTTGCCGTAGCCATCGGCTTCGAAGGCGTAGATCTCGCCGTGACGGCCGTGAAGCCCGGTGGCCCAGGCGGCGATACCCTTGCGAACTTCAGCAGCGAGTTCGCGGCATCCGTCGGCGAAGGAGCGGTCCGAGAGCGCGCTAGTGTATATCTCAGCGAGCTGCTCCAGCGAGGTCACGGCGAACAGGTTCGAGGGAATCAGGAACGGGAAAATGCAGGCGTCGTCGGAGGGCCGGAATGCGGAATGAATCATGCCGCGGGGCCGCGTCGGATTGCCGTAGCCGCCTTGCGGCAGGGAATCGCTGGGGTTCTCGGTAGTCCGCTGGAAGGAATACGGGCCGTGGTCATGAAACCGCTGCTGCTCCCGGAAGGTCTTGACGATCAGCGCAGCCGACTGCCGCCAAGCCGGGTCGAAGCAGGAACCGTCGCCGGTGGCTTTCCAGTAGCCGTGCGCCAGTCGGATGGTGTAGCAGAGGGAATCGATCTCCCACTTGCGTTCGTGCAGCTCTGGCTTCATCCTGGTGTGATCCCCCGACCATTCGCTGCCAGTGGCGCCGAAGTTGAAAGCGTTGGCGTAAGGATCGATGCGGACGCAGCGCGCCTGGCGATTCACTACCCCGGCAAGCATGGTTTTCAGCCTGGCGTCGTCCTTGGCGAGCGGGAGATAAGGCCAGACCTGCGCCGCGGAATCCCGCAGCCACATGGCGTTAATGTCCCCCGTGATGACGAAGGTGTCGGGTTTGCCGTCCAGTTCCCCGGTACGGACGGTGGTGTCCAGGGTATTGGGGAAACAGTTTTCGAACATCCAGGCGAGTTCGGGGTCGGCGATGCGTTTCTTGACCGCCTGAATTTTGGCCTCGACGGCATCGCTGGTAAACCTGCGGTCCGCGAGCGGCGGGCGGCCGGTCGCGTAGGTTCTCGCTGCGCGCACGGGCAAGGCAGACGCTGCGAGCACGGCGGACTGGAGGAAGGCGCGTCTGGTAGCCATCGAATAGCCATGGTAGAACAATGCCCGGCGGTGTGAAACGAGCCTATCTGCGCCGATTCCAGCCCGCGAGCGTCAATCGTCCATCGCCACCCGCACCCGCTCGGTCACCTCGGCCGCAGTCGCGTTCCACTCGACCGGCACGAAAACACCCACCTCTGGGTATGACGTGATCCGGACGGCGAACCTCTGGCGGCGCCGGCCAAAGGTTCCCACCCTCGTTTCTGACGAGTCGAGCAGCAATGTCGATGATCATCATCGAGTCATGGCCAAGGAGTGCTTCCCGCAAATGTCCAAACTCCAGCGAGCTTGGAAAACTGCTGGACACTTCTGGCGGCTAGAATAGTTTTTCAATCGCATATGCATCGGAGTCTTTAGAAGGAGCACGCAACTATGGAACGCGACATATCAAGGCGTACGGCGTTGGCGAGTGCCGGAGCCGCGCTGACGACCTCCCTTTTCACTGGCCGGATAAAGGGAGCGAACGACCGCATCACGATAGGCTTTATCGGGATCGGGGCAATGGGTTCAGGAAATCTGGACTTTGCCATGAGAATTCCTGAAGTCCAGCCCGTTGCGGTGTGTGATGTTTACCGGCCGCATCTGGAAAGCGCGGAAGCCGCCGCACGCCAGAAAGGATTCCAGGCGAAGGCGGTCCCCGATTTCCGCGAAATCCTGGCGGATAACTCCATCGATGCGGTTTGCATCTCCACTCCCGACCACTGGCACGCCTATATGACCGTGGAAGCGTGCAAGGCAGGCAAGGATGTCTTCGTCGAAAAGCCGGCCTGCAAGTTTGTGGAGGAAGGCCAGAAGATGGTGCAAGCCGCGCGCAAATACAACCGAATCGTCCAAGCCGGCACGATGCAGCGTTCTGGCGGCTATTTTCAAAAAGCCGCTGAGATCGTCAAGAGCGGCAGGCTCGGCGCTGTGACGTTTTGTCATGCCTTCCAGTGTGGGATGACGGAACAAAAGGGCTTCGGCAATCCCCCGGACGGCGATCCACCCGCGGATCTCGATTGGGATCTGTGGCTAGGACCCGCGCCAAAGGTTCCCTTCAATCCGAATCGCTGGGGCGTTAAAACTGCCACTTTCCCGACATTCCGATACTTCTGGGATTACGCGGGGGGCGCCATGACCGACTGGGGCGTGCACTTGATCGATCCGATTCACCAGTGCTTCGGCGACCCGATGCCGCTGGCGGTTTCGGCCATGGGCAGCAAGTTCTACGTGCAGGACAATACCCAGACGCCGGACACGATGCTGGCGACGTTCTATTACGAAGATTTTCTTTCCAGTTACGAAAGCCGCACCTGCAACCCGCTACCCATGTTTGGGCTCGGCCAGGGTGCTGCCACGGTAATTCATGGCACTGAAGCCACTGTATCCGTGAACCGGAGCGGCTGCCGCCTGATTCCCAATAATAAGTTCAAGGAGCCGGAGACGTGGGAGAAGGACCGCGCCATGGCGGATATGAACGTGCCCCACTGGCGGAATTTCGTGGAATGTATCCGCACTCGTCAAAAGCCGATTAGTGAAATCGAAACGTGCGTCCGCTCGTCAACGGTTTGCCTGCTGGCAAATCTTTCGATGCGCTTCAGGTCCCGCATCGATTGGGAGCAAAACAAATGGACCTGCGCACAGAGCGAGATGCAGCCGAACCTGAACGCCACCTATCGTGAACCATGGAAGCTGGAAGTCTGACAGGAGTGGTCAGGTCATCGATGCCGATCCGTACGCGGTTCCCTTTTGGTAGTCCGTCTCAGTATTCAGTCCTCACATATCGGCGCGGCTGGGCTTCACCAAGGCCACGGAGCGCTTAGCGCGCGACGCTGGAGGAGCGCGGGCTGGGGTCGCCATCGATAGTAATCGGATGTCCGCAATCCGGAAGCCTGGCAGTGGAGGCGAGGCGACCGACAACGGGCTGCTGGCACGCCAGGCCGGATACAGGAGATATAATTGCGTTTTTCAATCCAGGCTACGATCCCAGGAGAACATGTGATCATGAAACTGAAGGCATTCGGAATCGCGGCGGCGTTAGCCGCTACAGTATTCAGCGAACCCGTGAGTTTCGCACAACGGGCAGCGGTTCCTGCGAAACCCGCAAATTGCCCAGCGGAGGGATTTAGCGGAGGCTTCACCGGCGGCTGTCCGCAAAAGCAGTTTACCAGCCCTGCCGACATCTCGGCCATGATGGCCGCGCTGCCGGATAAGCCCTATGCAACGCCTCAAAGCCTACGCCGTGTGCTGGTCCTCGGCCGAGCCGTCGGTTGGGTGCACACTTCAATCCCGCTGGCGGCGAAGATGGTTGAATACCTGGGAGACAAGACCGGCGCCTGGATGACTACCATCACGTACGACGCGGCCGCGATCACGCCTGAAAACCTGAAGCAATATGATGCAATCTTCCTTGCCAGCACCACCGGCGAATTTCTGGATGACCCGAACGACAAGGCTGCCACGGACCTTCGCAGGCGGGCGCTCCTTGACTTTGTCAGAGGCGGCAAGGGTCTGGCCGGCATCCACGCCGCTACCGATAGCTACCATACCAATGGTCCTACGCCGACCGGCACGTGGCCCGAGTTCAACGAAATGATCGGCGGCTTCTTCAAGTTCCACTGGACCTACCCGACCCTGATCCCTGTTAAGGTGGACGATCCAAACAGTCCCCTGACCGCCATGTTCCCGGCCCGTGGGTTCGAGATCGTTGACGAGACCTACACATTCGCGCAGGACTCATTCAGCCGCAAGCGGGTTCATGTTCTCACCAGCATCAACTACGACAGGATGAGCGCGGAAGACAAAGCCAAAGAGCCGGCATCCACCAAGCGCACCGACGGAGACTACGCGTTGAGCTACATTCAGCGCGTGGGCAATGGCCGCGTGTTCTACGAGGCGCACGGTCACGATGAGAAGGTATACTTCTCGCGGCCCTTTGTCGCTCATATGCTGGCGGGAATCCAATACGCTCTCGGCGACCTGAAGGCCGACGATAGCCCGAGCGCAAAATAGCTCAGCCGTTGAGCATGCTTGGCGCGCTGCCAGAAGGGCACTTACACGTTCGCGCAGTACTCACATGGGAGGAACATCGCCGGGGACAAGACGGCAGCCAGTTGCAGTCCGCCGTAAACCTGATAGCCAATCAGGGGCACGTGGCTGCCATTGCCGACTTCAATCAGGATGGCCAAGGCGCGTTGCTTCGCCACGAGTCTCCGGGCGCCGAGCCTACGCCGCCCCTTTTTGGGCCTTGCGATAAGCCGCCCAGCGCTTCTTCGTGGCTTCCCTAATCGCCTTCAACCCGGCCGCCGACAGCTTGCGCTTCTTGGCCTTCGCCGGTTGGGCCGGTTGAGCCTGCTGCTTTTTCAGCGCCGCCCATCTCGCTCTCTGTGCGGCGGCGATCCTGGCGCGACCCGCCTTGCTGATCGTGCGGCGCTTCTGCGGACCCGCGTGATCCGTTCCGACTGCCGCGGCTGCCGTGGCCTTTGGCCGGCCCGGACCGCGTTGCCCGAGTCGCGCTTTGATATCGGCTATCTTCGCCGAGATCCTTTCGACTTCCCTCTGATACCCAAGGATGGCCATCTCCAGGATGGTGCTGTCTACTCTTGGCCGTGCCTGTCTTGGCATTTTGGTTCTCCCATAGAACACTGAATTGGGACTGTGTTTTAGTCAGTCTCCCTGGCGAATTGATTCTAGCACCGGTAGTCCAGCGGGCCGCGTCGCGTCCGCCACCTGGCTTAGGCCTTCACTTTTGTCTCCCCTTGCCGGCGCGCTCGTCCAGCGCCTTCTCCAGAGCCGCGACGAAGAGCTTCAAGTCCGATCCAAACGCGCGACAGAACGTCCGCAGTTCGACCACATCAACGCGTCGTTCCCCGCGTTCGCACTTGGAGACGAAGGTCTGTGTTTCTCCGATTTTCCGGGCAAGCTGCACTTGCGTAAGCCCGGCCCGTTCCCGCGCTTCCCGGAGAACCGAGAGGAAGACGGCGTAACGGGTCGAGTGGATGGATTTTTCCATTGCGTTCACGAACGCAACGGAATCAGCCTACTAGCCCAAGATCGAATAGTCCAAAATGGACTATCATGAGCCTTGGAAGGAAACCCGCGGCTCTGGTGCGGAATTCCGGGGCCAGTGGGGGCCCCGTACAGCGACGGGGGCCTCTGGGCGAACAATCCCGCAATCGTCGGGTATGTCGAGGCGATCAAAATCCGCGAGGTCTGCCGCCGGCCAGACTGCGACCCTCGCTTTGCCCCCGAGGATGTTTACATGCTCTCAATTGGCACTGGCGAGCCTCAGTATTTTGCCAAGCCAGGGCCAACCGATGATGGACTGGTCTGGTGGGGACCACGACTCTTCGACGTCGCCGGCGGCGCCCAATTGCAGGGAGCACACTTCCAAGCGCAGTACCTCATGGGCAACGAGCGCTATACCCGGGTGAACTTCAAAATGCCTACACAACCATGGCGGCTGGACGACGTCAGCGCGCTCCCGCAGCTCTTGCATTACGGCGCACAGGCGGCCGTCGACCACTACCCACGACTCCGACACGCCCTGCTCGAAATCCAGAAGCCGGCCTACCATCCATTCTCAAAAACCTAGTGTCCTGGGTCAGAAGTTCTGTAACCTAAAGATCTCGCTTCCGGTTGCCGT
>ODAK010007274.1_pt1 | contig 11118 bp, 9 predicted proteins | sample 1539591 | NCBI WGS metagenome assembly ODAK01 (sample SAMEA3539303, study PRJEB22396) | soil metagenome | biome: tundra; feature: field; material: soil | place: USA | collected 2010-05 | depth 0.15 m | reverse complement strand
GGCTGCGTTCATCGCCCTGGCCGCCGCCTGTTCGCCGGCCGCGCCGAGCGGTCCGCCGGATTCCGTGGGCGCCGCCTCGATCGGCCCGAGTGACGCCGGCAGCGGACCTTCGATCGGACCGACTGACGGACCGTCGCCATCGTCGCTCGCCTGCACCCACCAGTTCCGGGTTGGACTCGTGGGCCAACCGGGCAGCCTGGCCGACAACGGCTACAACCAGTCCGCGGCCGCGGGCCTCGACGCGGCCTCGGCGGCAGCCCCCTCATGCTTCCGGACCGAGGCCGTTGCCTCGAAGACGGCGGCCGACGCCGCCAAGGACCTGCAGGCCTACGCCGAGGGCGGTTACGACGTCGTGATCGGGGTCGGCCAGTCGCTCGGCGATGCGCTGGGCGATGTCGCCGGCACACACCCGAACGTGCGCTTCATCGGCGTCGACGCGGCACCGGGACCTACCCACGACTCGTCGTGGCAGACGAACGGCGAGAGCCTGTTCTTCGCGGAGGATCAACAGGGCTACCTCGCCGGAGTGCTGGCGGCCCTGGTCAGCCACACTCGCAACATCGGAGTCGTCGGCGGGCTGCTGCTCGTCCCCCAGGTGGAGAGCTCGGTCGAGGGCTTCCTGCATGGGGCCGCGGCGACCCTGCCCGGGATCACCGTGCAGTTCGCCTACACAACCTCGTTCAGCGATCCGGCCCAGGGCCGCGCCGCGGCGACGGCCATGATCGCCAAGGGCGCTGACGTGATCTTCTCGAGCGGCAGGGCCACCGGCGACGGGGCCCTCCTGGCCGCCTGCAAGGCCGGGGTCCTGGCGATCGGCTCCGACACCGACCAGGCGCTCAGCCTGCCAGCGGCCGCCCCCTGCCTCATCTCGAGTGCGATGAAGAACGTCACGGGCGCCCTGACCGCGGCCCTCGTCCGGCTGGCCAGCGGCTCCTTCACGCCCGGCTTCCACACCGACGACGCGGCATCCGGCGGGATCCTGCTGGCCCCCGGGCACGACCTCGCCGGAGATCTCTCGGTCGCCAACCAGGACAGCCTCGATGCCACCCTGCGCGGCCTGGCTGACGGCTCGCTCCGGCCGAACGTGGTGATCGACGGCAAGACGCCCTGACGCTTGCCCTCGGCCGCCGGCCAACGCACCCCCCCGACTTGCCCGGACGGGGCGGCGCCAGTACGATGCCAGTAGCCGGCCCCGGAGCGCGTCAAGTAGAGGGCTGAATCCCCCGCCACTCCTGTGTCCCGCTCCGGCGAACCGAGCCAATCTAGGAGGAACCATGCGCATTCGTTCCACGGGCCTCGCCCTGTTCGCAGGCGTCGCTCTCATCGTGTCCGCCTGTAGCAGCGGTGCTACCGCGGTCCCGTCGGTCCCTGCCCCGTCGACCGCGTCGGTCGCCCCGAGCACGGCACCCAGCACGGCCCCGTCGATCGCGGCCACTCCGGCGCCGTCGTCGGCGCTCAAGATCGGCGTCGTCACCGACATCGGCTCGCTGAACGACAAGAACTTCAACGAGTACACCTACAAGGGTGCCGTGGCCGGCGCCACCGATATCGGGGCGGCCACGCCCGGGTCTGTTGTTCCGAAGTCATCGACCGAGTACGCGCAGGACATCAAGTCGTTCACGGACCAGCATTACGACGTGATCGTGACCGTCGGGTTCAACCTGACCCATGACACGATCGGGGCGGCCAAGGCCAACCCGAACACCTGGTTCATCGGCGTCGACCAGGCTCCCTGCGTCGATCCGACCGGTGCCGACGACACCACCTTCGCCTGCAAGGGCGACGCCAAGACCCTCCTGCCGAAGTACATCTCGATCACCTACCAGGAGGACCAGGCGGGCTATCTGGCCGGGATGGTCGCGGCGAGCGTAAGCAAGAGCGGCACGATCGCTGCGATCGGTGGCACGAGCCTCTGCCCGGCGTGCATTCGCTACATCCAGGGCTACGCGCTGGGCGCCCAGTCGATCAACAGCTCGATCAGCGTCAAGACCGCCTACGTCACCGGCGACTTCTCGACCAAGGCGTTCGGCGATCCGGTCTACGGCAAGCAGTACGCGACGAGCTTCATCGCCCTGAACAAGCCGGACGTCATCTTCCAGGTGGCCGGCGCGACCGGTAACGGCATCCTCGATGCCGCCTGCGCCGCGAATATCTACGGCATCGGGGTCGACGTCGACCAGTACCTGTCCTACCCGAATGCCGACAAGTGCATCGTGACCAGTGCCGAGAAGCACCTCACCAACTCGGTCGAGGCGACGATCAAGACGATCGCGGCGGCCACCGCGGTCGGTGGTCCGCAGTTGTTCAATGCAGCCAACGACGGGATCGGGATCTCGGACTTCCACGACAAGACGAGCCTCATCTCGGCCGACCTGACGACCAAGCTGGCGACTGCCCTCGCGGCGATGAAAGCCGGCTCCCTGGTGACCTGCCCGACGACCGGCTGCGGCGTCTACAGCAAGTAACTCCAAGCTCGATGCGGATCCGAGCGGGCCAGGCCGACAAGGCTGGCCCGCTCACTCTTTAGCCCACGTGTGGAGGCCCCCGGTGACAACCACACCGGCCAGCGCCAGCTTCGGTCCCGCGACCGTATCTGCCCCTGCCCTCGAGATGCGCGGGATCACCAAACGCTACCCGGGGGTTGTCGCCAACGACCGAATCGATCTCGTGGTGCGACCCGGCGAGATCCACGCCCTGCTCGGTGAGAACGGCGCCGGCAAGAGCACCCTGATGAACATCCTGTACGGGCTCGCCCGGCCCGACGAGGGCCAGATCCTGCTCGATGGGGCGGAGGTCCGGATCAGCGGCCCGGCCGACGCGATCAGTCGCGGGATCAGCATGGTCCACCAGCATTTCATGCTGGTCCCGGTGCTCACCGTGGCCGAGAACATCCTGCTCGGCGCCGAGACGATGGCCAACCCGGTCTTTCTCGATCGGGTCGAGGCCCGCCGCCGGATCCGCGAGCTGGGGGCCCGGTTCGGCTTCGAGATGGACCCCGACGCCAAGGTGGCGACACTCTCGGTCGGCTGGCAGCAGCGGGTCGAGATCCTCAAGGCGCTCTACCGCCAGGCGCGGATCCTGGTGCTCGATGAGCCGACAGCCGTGCTCACGCCGCAGGAGACCGAGGAGATCTTCGCGGTCCTCAAGCGCCTGGCCGCCGAGGGCCACTCGATCATCTTCATCAGCCACAAGCTCTACGAAGTCCTGGAGATCGCCGACCGGATCACCGTCATCCGGCGCGGCCGGGTGGTCGGCTCACGGACCCCGGCGGAGACGAACGAGGGCGACCTGGCCGAGATGATGGTCGGGCGCGAGGTCCAGCTGACGATCGACCGGGGCGAGTCGCATCCGGGCAAGTCCATCCTCGAAGTCGAGGGCTTGCACGTCGCCGACGATCGCGCCAGCGAGGTCGTCCGCGGGATCGACCTGCACGTCCGGGCCGGCGAGATCCTGGGCATCGCCGGGGTGGCCGGCAACGGCCAGGATGAGCTCGTCGAGGCCCTGGTCGGCCTGCGCCGGCCGACGGCCGGCCGGATCCAGCTGGCGGGCCACGACGTGGCCGGGCACACCCCGCGCCAGATGAACGAGGCTGGCGTTGCCTACGTCCCGGCCGACCGCCATCGCTTCGGGCTGGTCCTGCCCTTCTCGATCGCCGACAACGTCGTCCTGACCAGCTACTACCGGGCGCCCTTCACCCGCGGGCAGATCCGCGACGAGAGTGAGATCGAGTCGGCCGCCCAGCAGGCGATCGTCGCGTACGACATCCGGACGCCATCGGCCACCGCCCGAGCCGGCACGCTGTCGGGCGGCAACCAGCAGAAGCTCGTCGTTGCCCGCGAGTTCAGTCGTGACCTGGCCCTGCTCGTGCTCGACCAGCCGACGCGCGGGCTCGATGTCGGGAGCATCGAGTTCATCCACCGCCAGGTCCTCGCAAAGCGTGACGCGGGCACGGCGATCCTGCTCGTCTCGGCCGAGCTCGACGAGATCCTCGAGCTGTCCGACCGGATCGCCGTGATGTACCGCGGCCAGCTCGTCGCGACCGTCGATGGCCGCTCCGCGGACAAGTACGAGATCGGCCTGCTGATGGCGACCGGCGGTCGGGAACGAACCGCCGCATTGGCCGAAGCCGCGGCTGCGGATGGGGGAGGCACGCCATGACGGCAGCACGGCCGGACCAGGACGCTCCACGCCGGCGGAACCTGGGCCGGCGGGTCTGGTCGGCCATCGGCCTGCCGCTCGTCGCGATCGTGCTGGCGATGCTCGTCGGGGCGGTGGTGATCATCGCCTCCGAGCTGCTCGTGGGCGGCGGCGAGTTGGACTGGGGTAAGCCCCTGGCGGCCTACGGTGCGCTGTTCCAGGGGGCCTTCGGTGGAACCGACGCCTTGGTCCAGACCGCGGTGTCCACGGCACCCCTCCTGCTGGCGGCACTGGGTGTCGGCTTTGGCTTCAAATCCGGCCTGTTCAACATCGGGGCGCAGGGCCAGTACCTGACCGGGGCCCTGGGAGCCGTCGCCGTCGGGGTCGCCCTGGCCGGCGCTCCAGGGATCGTGGCCGTCCCGCTGTCGATCCTGGCCGGGGTCGCCGTCGGCGCGCTGTGGGGCTTCATCCCGGGGTTCCTCAAGGCCACCCGGGGTGCCCACGAGGTGGTCACCACGATCATGCTCAACTACGTCGCGATCTCGCTCCTGGCGGCGCTCGTAGCCGGCCCCCTGAATACGCCCAAGAGCATCTCGCCGGTCACCCATGATGTCGGCAATGCCGCGCTGCCGGTCTTCATCGGCAGCAACGGCCACATCGGGATCCTGATCGCCCTGGCCATGGTCGCCGTCGTGTGGTTCGTGCTGTACCGGACCACGTTCGGCTTCGAAGTGCGTGCGGTTGGAACCAACCCGGATGCGGCCCGCTACGCCGGCATGCGGCCACGCCTGCTGACGATGCTGACGATGACGATCTGTGGCGGCCTGTCGGGCCTCGCCGGGGCCGGTGACCTGCTGGGGGTCAGCCACCAGATGACCAGCTCGTTCAGCACCACCGTCGGCTTCGATTCGATCGCCGTGGCACTCCTCGGCCGGTCGAACCCGGTGGGCATCCTGTTCGGGGCGATCCTTTTCGGGGCGATGCGGGCCGGGGCTCCGCTGATGCAGATCCAGGCCAAGATTCCGGCTGAGCTGATCGACGTGATCCAGGGGACCGTCCTGTTCTTCCTGGTCGCGACCCCGGTGATCCTGCGGGGTTTCCAGACCGGCCTCGATACGACCCAGATCACCCGGAGCTACGGGGAGGCCAGCCACTGATGGACGGGCTGATCAACGGCCTGTACGGGATCCCCCTCCTGGGTATCCTCGTCCAGTTCGTCGGCTACGTCGTCCACATCGTCCCGGACATCTCGCCGCTCCTCCTGCAGGCGGCCACGCCACTGGCCCTGGGCGCGCTGTGCGGCGTGATCTGCGAGCGATCGGGCGTGGTCAACATCGGGATCGAGGGGACGATGCTGGCCAGTGCCTTTGTGGCCTGGATCGTAGGCGTGGCCGTCGCGCCACTCCTGCCGGCGGAGCCGTCGCCGATCTTCGGGGCCACGCCCGCGCTGTTGATCGCCCTCGTCGCGGCCCTGCTGACCGCGCTGCTCATCTCGCTCGTCCACGCCTGGTTGTCGATCACGGTGCGGGCCGACCAGATCATCAGCGGCACGATCATCAACATCGCCACCTTCGGGATCACCGGCTACCTGTTCCAGCTGATCGAGAAGGGCTCGCCGACGAGCGCGGGGGCCTTCTCGGCGTTCACGCCCCCCAGTCAGCTCGTCCAGCTCCCGCTGGTCGGCTGGATCTTCAACATGTTCCTCAACCAGGGCCCGATCGCGATGTCGGTGATCGTGATCGTGATCGTCATGCAGGTCCTCCTCTTCCGGTCGCGCTGGGGACTGCGCACCCGGGCCGTCGGGGAGCACCCACGCGCCGCCGAGACGGTCGGCATCGATGTCGTCCGCCTGCGCTACCGGAACGTCCTCGCCGGCGGCCTGTTGGCCGGCCTGGCCGGAGCGTTCCTGACGATGGAGGCGTCGAACTCGTTCCAGACCGCCATGACCCAGGGGCGCGGGTTCATCGCCCTGGCGGCAATGATCATCGGGCGCTGGACGCCGCTCGGTGCCCTCGGCGCGGCACTGCTCTTCTCGTCGTCGCAGGCGATCGCCCAGTCGATCACGTTCGCGCCACCCGGGGGCGATCTCGGCACGATCCTGACCGCGGTCCCGGCCCAGGCCTACGACATGCTGCCGTACCTCGTGACGATCATCGTCGTGGCCGGCCTGATCGGCCGGAGCATTCCCCCGGCCGCCGACGGCCAACCCTACGAGCGCGAAGCCGCGACCTGATGGTCGATCGCGCCGCGGAGCGCGCCCGGACAGTGGCGCTGCTCGACCTTCAGGAGGGCCGCGGCCCGGTCACCCTGCTCGACGGCGCGGGGATCGCCGAGGTTCTCCTGAGAGCTCGCCGGATCGCGATCGTGGGGGCGTCGGCCAACTCGTCCCGGCCGTCGTTCGAGGTCTTGCGCTACCTCGTCCTGAACGGCTACGACTGCGTCCCGATCAACCCGAACGAGCGCGAGGTGCTCGGACGGCCGGCCTTCGGGACCCTGGTCGAGGCGGCCGAATCCACCGGGCCGTTCGACATCGTCGACGTATTCCGCCGATCCGAGCTGTGCGTGGCGCATGCGCAGGAGGCCGTCGCGATCGGCGCCGGCTGCCTCTGGCTGCAGCTCGGGGTCGTGAGCTGGGAGGCCGCCACCATCGCGGCGGCCGGCGGGCTGTCGGTCGTGATGGATCGCTGTACGGCAATCGAGCACCGCGCGCTGCGCTATCGCGCCTGACCGCTACGTCCGGGTGCGCGGCCGGGCAATGGGCACGGGGCTGGGGCCAGCCGGGCGCTGGGGCGTGTACTCAGTACATCAAACCGGCCGCCCTGGTCCCGCAGCCGACGCTGGCCGGAGTCGCCGGGTTCGGAAATATCCCGGCGTAAACGCGGCTCGGGATGAGTCCAAGGTGGACGACGCGATCGCCGAGGTTCAACGAGCCGCAATGCTGGTCGAACCAACCCTGATTGGGTCAGCCTGAGCTCGAATTACCGGATTTGATGTACTGAGTACACGCGGATGCGGCCGGTCCGGGTTTCGCGGCCGGTCCGACCGGACGCCGGTCGAGGATCTGGCGCGAAACAAGGGTAAGGGCTTCCCACGGGACGCTGGCTTGACCCTGCAGGGGGTGCCGGCCCGGCACAGGAGTATGGCCCGGCAGGTGGCCCGGCACAGGAGTATGGCCCGGCACAGGAGTATGGCCCGGCACACGAGTATGGCCCGGTTGGTCGCCCGCCCGACATGGCGCCCGTCCGACCCGGCGCCCGTCCGACCCGGATCGTGGGCGCCGAACGACCACTGACTCATGACAGATTCCGCCGGCACACGCGGTATGGTTGGAATTGGTCGACGCGTTGGGCGAACCTGGTTGGCCCGGCCAAGGGTCAGGCACGAATCCTGCCGTCCGGAGATGCGCTCCACGCGAGCCGGATTGCCGAATGACCGTACGGCGTCTACCGGCGGAATCTGTCAGGAAAGCCGAACCGCTGGGCCGAACCAAGCACTCCCACCTGCCTAGCGCATGAACAGCGCGGTGGCAATCGCGGCGATTCCAATCAGGCCGATGCCCGCGCCCACCCGGACCTGGCGCTGGAGGATCTCCATCGCGACCGATGCCCCGGTCCTGGAGTCATCCCGGACGCCGCCCCGCCAGGCCTCGTAGCGGGCGACGTTCCTGTCCTGCTCCCTGAGGGCCTGGAGACGAGCGTACGGCGCCCGGGTCCGGAGATAGCCGACGACGATCAGGCCGAACCCGACGACCAGCAGGACCCAGCCGACTGGGGTCATCGAGGGTCGACCGGATCCGGATCGGCCGGAGCTTCGGTGCGATCAAGCCGCTCGCGGAGGAGCTTGCCGACCAGCTCGGCATTGGCCTGGCCGCGGGTGGCCTTCATCACCTGGCCGACGAGGAAGCCAAGCGACGGCTTGCCCGCGTGATGATCGGCGACCGCCGCCGAATTCGCCAGGAGGACGGCCTCGACGGCGTCTCCCAGGGCGTCGCTGTCGCTGATCTGGCGAAAGCCCTTCGCCTCGATGATCGAGCCGACCGTCCCGCCCTCGGCCAGGTGCTGGACCAGCACCTCCCGGGCATTCGTCCGGGACAGCTCGCCCACGCCGATCCGGCGGAGGAGGTCGGCCAGCTCGAACGCGCTGGCCCGGCGGACGAGGCCGTCGGACGTGCGTTCGGTCGACTCCTTGACCGCCCGACCGTAGTCGCCGGTGACGAAGTTGGCGATTTCCTTGGCCGGCAGCTGCGGACCGGCCGCGCGGATCGCCTCGAATGCGATCGCTAGATCGGGCTCGGCCACGATCACCGCGGCGTCGTAGGTCGACAGGCCGAGCTCATCGCTGTAGCGCGAGCGGCGGGCCGCCGGCAGCTCGGGCAGCGCAGCCCGGACGGCCTCGATCCAGGCTGGGGCGACGCGCAGCGGCGGCAGGTCCGGCTCCGGGAAGTAGCGGTAGTCGTGCGAGTCCTCCTTGGACCGCATGACGTAGGTCACGCCCCGCGAATCGTCCCAGCCGCGGGTGTCCTGGGTGAGGATCTCGCCCGCGTCGAGCGCGACGGCCTGGCGCTCGATCTCGAAGGCGATCGCCCGCTCGACCGACCGGAACGAGTTCATGTTCTTGACCTCGACCCGGGTCCCGAACGGCTCACTGCCGCGAGGGCGGAGCGAGACGTTTGCCTCGACCCGCATCTGGCCGCGCTCCATGTCGGCATCGGAGACGCCGATCGTGCGCAGGACGAGCTGGAGTTCCTCGGCATAGCGGCGCGCCTGCTCGGCCGTCCGGATCGAGGGCTCCGTCACGATCTCCATCAGCGGCGCGCCCGACCGGTTGAAATCGATCAGGCTGATCCGGCGGCCGGCGGCGTCCGCGGCGTGGATCAGCTTGGCCGTGTCCTCCTCCAGGTGCGCCCGCTGGATCCCGACCACGAACGGTCCGCCCGAAGTCTCGATCGCCAGCCGGCCGTGGGCGGCCAGGGGCAGGTCGTACTGGCTGATCTGGTAGCCCTTGGGCAGGTCCGGGTAGAAGTAGTTCTTGCGGTCCCAGCGGGTCGCGGCCGGAATCGTGGCCCCGATCGCGATGCCCGTGGCGACAACGCCCTCGACCGCCGCCCGGTTGATCGAGGGCAGGGCTCCCGGCAGGCCAAGGCAGACCGGACAGGTGTGGCTGTTGGGCGGCGCTCCGTCGTACGCGGTCGAGCACGAGCAGAACATCTTGCTGGCCGTTCGGAGCTGGCAATGGACCTCGATCCCGATGACCGCTTCGTAGCGCTCCAGGCCCGGCGGGACGGAGGCGCCGGGCGCGGTCACGGAGCGGCCTGACTTTCGACGATCAGGAACAACCCGTACATCGCCACGGCCAGCCAGCCCACGGCCACGACCACCCGTCGGGCGAACAGCCGGACCCGGGGCCGGTCAGTGATCCGGCGAGTCGCCTCGATGGCCGTCCGCGTGGGATCGCCATCGTGGACCAGCGGGCCGACGGCCTCCCGGGTGACGGCATAGCTGCGCCACGCGGCGATCACGACCGCGATCACGCCGCACAGCTGGAGCAGGAAGCGAGCCATCGAGGAGGAGTTTGGCACAGCCCGCCCCCCGGCTGCCAGCGAGTCCAGCCCGAAGCGCCCAGGACGTCCTGCAGCGCGCCGGGCGAAGGCCTGACCGAGTCGCCGCTCAACCGCGCTGGCGCTCGACGAAGCGGCCGATCCGGACGAGAGCCTCGCGGATCTGGTCCTCGGACGTCGCGTAGCAAGCCCGGACGTGGCCCTCCCCCGACGGACCAAACGCGCCGCCGGGTACGACCGCCACGTGCTCCTCGTCGAGGAGGCGCTGAGCGAAGGTCTCGGCATCGAGACCGGTGGAGGTGATCTGGGGGAAGGCGTAGAACGCCCCGCGTGGTTCGAACGTGCGCAGGCCCAGCTCGTTCAGGCCGTCGACGATCAGGCGGCGGCGTCCGTCGTAGGCCGCCAGCATTCGCTGGACGTCGGCTTCGCCGCTCGTCAGCGCCACCAGCGCGGCATCCTGGGCCGTCGTTGGGGCGGACATGATCGAGTACTGGTGGATCTTGACGATCCCCTCGAGCATGGCGGCGGGGGCGCACAGCCAGCCGACTCGCCAGCCGGTCATCGCGTAGGCCTTGCTGAAGCCGCCCATCAGGATCGTCCGCTCGCGCATTCCCGGCAGGGAGCTCAGGGCCCGGTGACGGTACGAGCCGTAGGCGAGCCGGTCGTAGATCTCGTCGGAGTAGACGAGCAGGTCATGGCGCACGGCGATTGCCGCCAGCTCATCCTGGATCGCGTCGGACAGGACCGCACCGGTCGGGTTGCAGGGATAGCCCAGGAAGAGCGCCTTCGTCCTGGGCGTGATCGCCCGCTCGACCTCGGCCGGGTCCAGGGCGAAGTCAGCCTCGAGCCGGGTGGCGACGTGGACCGCCGTACCACCGGCGAACTGGATCGCAGGCAGGTAGGCGACGTACGACGGCTCGTGCAGGATCACCTCGTCACCCGGATCGCAGGTCGCCCGGAGGGCCAGGTCGACCGCCTCTGATGCGCCGACGGTGATCAGGACTTCGCGCGCCGGGTCGTAGCTCACGCCGTAGCGCCGCTCGAGATGGGCGACCAGCGCCCGGCGCAGCTCGAGCGTGCCGTAGTTGCTGGTGTAGTGGGTCCGGCCGCGGCGGAGGCTGGCGATGCCGGCCTCGACGATCGCGGCCGGGGTGTCGAAGTCGGGCTCCCCCACCCCCAGGCTGATCACGTCGTCCATCGTCGCCAGGATGTCGAAGAAACGCCGGATCCCCGACGGCGGGACGGATCGAACCCGCTCGGCCAGGGCGCGCTTGGCGAGCGGGGCGCGAGCGCCAGCCGGCGGGCGGGGCGTCTCTGTGGTCATGCCGGCGAGTATACGGACGCGGAGCCCGAAACGATCCGGCCAGCATGATCGGGCGTAGCATCTCCCGACAGATCGTGCGGAGGATGCCCATGCTCGGCCG
>ODAK010007273.1_pt1 | contig 11118 bp, 8 predicted proteins | sample 1539591 | NCBI WGS metagenome assembly ODAK01 (sample SAMEA3539303, study PRJEB22396) | soil metagenome | biome: tundra; feature: field; material: soil | place: USA | collected 2010-05 | depth 0.15 m | reverse complement strand
GTGTCCTTCCTCTGCTAACTGGTTTTTATCACTGATAGAGTCCGTCTTCTGCATATTATTATCAGGTGCAGATCTTTCCTGGCGGTTTTTCTTAGGCGAAATTACCGGCGAAAAATTGATATTAACCAATTTGCCATTGATTGAAAATTTAGACGACAAGGTGTCTTTACCAATAATTGCTACTGAATTTGCAGACTTTACAGAGAGGGTATAATTATTTACAATACCATCCTGTGAAGTAATTACCAGGTTATAGGTGGCCGGAATATTATTCCATTCCACGTCATTTACGTCATATTTTTCGCCCTGTATCCAGTTTTCAAGTATCATGGTCTTATCATCAAAAACCGGCCCGCTGGTAATTATAAAATTGCCAAGTTTCCCTGTTTCCAAACTACCCAGTTCATCATAAACATGTAAGACAACAGCCGGGTTTTTTGTGAGGGCATCCAGGGCGGTTTTTTCGCTCAGGCCGGCATCTATGGCTTTGCGAAGGTTTGTAAAAAATGATTTGGCATCTTTTAAACCTGACTCCGTGAAGCAAAAAGGAATATTTGCTTTTTCAAATGCAGCAGGGTTTGTTGGGGCCAGTTCCCAGTTTTCCATATCTGACAGGGAAACATAACGGGCATCATTAGGATCTTCTACATCCATTGGTTTCGGAAAATCCAGCGGCAGGATAAAAGTGGAATTGATGGAAGCCATTTCTTTTATACGCTGGTATTCATTTCCGCCTGCTTTTAAAATGTACTTCACTCCGAATTCATTTCCAATCCTGCTGGCCCGAAGACAGTTCCATTTATCATCGGCTTCGAAAACCTGGGGCAAATCCTGGTTATTATTCCAGGATTCAAGGCTCATATTTTTTCCTTCTTCAGCAGGGTTACTTTTGTACCATGCTGCATCGTAGTAGGTTTGCCTCAATAGAGCTATTACACCCATTAAGGACGACGGATAGCTCTGCGTGGAAGATCCTTTGCTAAAAGAATATTGAGCCGAGGCTTTTTCTTTCAGCATCACCAGGTTATCTGGCTGGGTAGCCAGGGTTACCAACGTTCCGGTACCACGAGCAATGCCATCCTGCTGATGGGTGAGCACCGAGCCAAAACCTGCATCCCGCAGCGGCTTAGCATCTTTATCATTTACGTCAAAAAGTGCCGAGGCATTCACTTCAGGCTTAATGGCCTGGTTCCAGCCAAATGCTCCTTTTGTATTGGAAGTGAACTGATAGCCGGTAAAAGGATTCCTGCGGGCGGCATTCTTTTCCGGCGGCGGCATTCCATAACCACTATACAAATCAATAAAGGAAGGATAAATATATTTTCCCCTGCAATCTATTATTACCACATCCTTCGGGATGTCGATAGTAGTGCCAACAGCGATAATTTTTTTGTTCCGGATAATCAACGTAGCGTTGGAATCGGTGCCGGATGAGTTTCTTACAATGGTGGCATTAATGAAGGCATAGGCATCCTCTGTAGGACTAGCGATTCCATTTACCGGAAAAGTTACCTGGGCCTGAGACCTGTTTATCGTCAGGAGACCTGCCAGTATTAATAAATAAGCATGTATAGGGTGAGTACTTTTTCTCATTGAGTTAATTTAAGGCTTGAAGATATAAATAAGTTAAATTACTACCTTCAGTTTTTTTAAAAGCCGGGTTTATGAATATAGCTCCTTATATTGATCATACTTTGCTTAAACCTACTGCAACCTGGAGTGACATAGAAAAAATCGGTAAAGAAGCCATGGAATATGGTTTTGCAGCTATCTGCGTGCCTCCGCTCTATGTGAAAAAGGCCAAAGCGATGCTCGGGGATTCCACCATAAAAACGGCTACCGTAATTGGATTTCCCTTTGGCTATAATGCTGTTGAAGCCAAAGTGGCCGAAATTGTTTTGGCAGTCGTGGACGGGGCCGATGAACTGGATATGGTAATAAATATTTCAGCGGTAAAAAACAACGACTGGAATTTTATTGCCGGGGAGATCAATACGATTGTTCCAATTATTAAGAGCAAAAGTAAAATTCTAAAAGTGATTATTGAAAGTGGAATATTAACTGATGACGAGATCATAAAATGTTGCCATATATATGGCCTTGCAGGAGTTGATTACGTGAAGACCTCCACAGGTTATGCTGAGAAAGGGGCCAGCATTCATGCAGTAAAACTGATCAGGTCACTCCTTCCTGAGGGGATAAAAATCAAGGCAAGCGGAGGCGTCAAAACATATAAATTTGCAAAAGAATTGATAGACGCCGGGGCTGACAGGCTGGGATGCAGCAGCAGCCTTCAAATCGTGGCGGAAAGTTTGCAGGAAACCTAAAAGTTTTGATTTTGACCGTTAGGGTTTTGTTACAAAACTGGAAATAATATATATTTTATAATATTGGTATTGATTTTGCCGGATGCAATTTTAAAAATTATGAGACTTTTTTTTCTTTCCCTTTTCTTATGCTTCGGTTCATTGTCCTTTGCACAATCCCAGGAAACTTCGGATGTCAATAAGGTAACTGTCCATGAGGACTACCGGATGGAAATACTGGGAAGAAAAGAATCAGATTTAAACACGGCTATTTTAAAGAACCTGGCCAGAATAGGGAGAGGCTACCGCCTGATGGTTTTAAACAGCTATGACAGGGCATATGCGATGAAAATACGAGGGCAGCTTTTGCAACAATTTCCGGAACAAAAAACCTATATGTGGTTTGCCAATCCCTATATAAAGATCAAGTTTGGTAATTTTAAGACTAAAGATGAAGCGGAATCTTACCAGAAACAAATCAGCCAGATGATGAATGGAGCTACTATATATTTACTTCCGGAAAATATAGAAGTGAAACCGGATAAAGACTTCAATCCGGATGATGTGAATAATTAGCAAGTATCAAAATATATAAATTTTTACCGGAGTTTCATTACTGAAACTCTTTATTTTTGGGTGGCCTAAAGCAAGCACTACTATTAATTACAAGAGAATGGTGAAAGAAAAAATAAAGGAACTGGCCTCAAAGTACTCAAATGAATTTATCGCCATTCGTCACCACCTTCATGCAACACCGGAACTTAGTTTTGAGGAATTTGAAACCTCGGCATTTATCCGGGAGAAATTGAAAGAGTGGAAAATAAATTACCGGGTTTTAGCCAAAACCGGTGTGGTCGGTATTATTAAAGGCAGCAAAAAGGGAGGTAAGGTAATAGCACTTCGTGCGGACATGGATGCTTTACCCATCAGGGAACTCAATAAGGTTTCCTATCGATCCAAAAATGATGGAATCATGCATGCTTGTGGTCATGATGTACATACTACCTGCCTTTTGGGCGCAGTAAAAATTTTGAACGAATTAAAGGAAAATTGGGCCGGGACCATCAAATTCATTTTTCAGCCGGGGGAAGAAAAAAACCCGGGAGGAGCCAGCCTTCTGATTAAAGAAGGCGTGCTTAAAAATCCAGATCCGGTATCTATTTTCGCCTTACATGTTCATCCTTCCCTGCCTGTCGGAAAGGTAAGTTTCCGTAGCGGAATGGTAATGGCAAGTGCTGATGAAATTTATATAACTATCAGGGGGGAAGGAGGACATGCCGCGTCTCCGCATCTTACTGCTGATACCATACTAGTTGCCTCTCATCTTGTGGTAAATCTCCAGCAGGTGGTAAGCCGAATGAATGATCCTTTTAATCCCTGCGTAATATCTATCACTTCCATTCAGGGCGGCAATACAACTAACGTCATACCTTCCGAGGTGAAACTAAAAGGAACCTTCAGGGCTATGAACGAAGAATGGAGATTTAAAGCCCACGATATAATCAGGAAGATTTGCACCCATACTGCTGAGGCAGGTGGAGCAGAAATTGAGGTAGTCATTGATACAGGCTATCCTTTCGTAGTAAATAATAATGAATTAACAATGATGGCTAAACGAAAAGCAGCTGAATATGTAGGGCAGGAAAATGTTCAGGAGACTGAAATGCGCATGGGGGCAGAGGATTTCGCATTTTATTCCCATAAGATACCTGCCTGCTTTTTCCGGTTAGGAACAGGCAATAGGAAAAAAAATATTATATCCGCGGTACACACACCTACCTTTAATATAGATGAAAAGGCCATTGAAACGGGAATGGGCATCATGGCATGGCTTGCCCTATCGGCATCCGAAAAATAAATTCAATACAATAACTACCTTTATGTTCCGCTATTTCTGAAAGCGGATTTAATAAGGTTGCTTTTATAAGAAATAATATGCAAAGACAACTTCGTAAACAGGAAGCGCTTGATTACCATTCGAAAGGAAGACCGGGAAAAATAGAAGTAATACCTACAAAGGCTACAAAAACACAACGGGATCTTTCCATGGCCTATTCCCCGGGAGTAGCCATCCCTTGCATGGAAATTCATGAAAATCCTGAGGAAGTTTACCAATATACTGCCAAAGGAAATTTAGTGGGCGTTATCAGTAATGGTACAGCAGTATTGGGATTGGGTGACATAGGCCCCGAGGCAGGTAAACCTGTGATGGAAGGAAAAGGAGTATTATTCAAAATATTTGCTGATATAGACGTTTTCGATATTGAGATCAATGAAAAGGATCCTGAAAAATTTGTGGAAATTGTCGCAGCCCTTGAACCAACTTTTGGGGGCATCAACCTTGAAGATATAAAAGCCCCGGAATGTTTCTACATTGAAAAAAAGCTGAAAGAAAGATTGAAGATCCCGGTGATGCATGATGATCAGCATGGCACTGCTATTATCAGTTCTGCGGGTTTATTGAATGCACTGGAAATTCAAAAGAAAAAAATAGACCGCGTAAAGTTTGTGGTGAGTGGCGCAGGAGCTGCGGCTATGGCGTGCATACAACTTTATGAAGCATTGGGTGCCAACGCGGCCAATTTTATTCTTTTTGACACAAAAGGAGTTATTCATGCGGACAGGCCCGGCCTGGATGAAATTAAAAAGCGTTTTGCCCAGACAAAGAAATCGAGCCTCACCCTTTCGGAGGCTATGAAGAATGCTGACGTGTTTATTGGCCTGAGTGTTGGAGATGTTGTAACCCCCGAAATGGTTAAAAGCATGGCTAAGAACCCGATCGTATTTGCCCTGGCCAATCCTGATCCGGAAATATCTTACGACAAGGCTACGGCAGCACGTAAAGATATAATCATGGCCACCGGAAGAAGCGATTACCCCAACCAGGTCAATAATGTCCTGGGATTTCCATACATTTTCAGAGGTGCTCTTGATGTGAGGGCAACCCAGATTAACGAGGCTATGAAATTGGCGGCTGTCAAGGCTTTGGCAGAACTTGCCCGCTCTGCCGTACCCGACATTGTAATTCTCGCTTATAATGAAAAGAATATCATTTTTGGCCCCAATTATATTATACCCAAGCCGCTGGATAACAGGCTTCTCTCAACAGTGGCGCCAGCCGTTGCCAGGGCCGCCATGGAAAGTGGTGTAGCCAGGAAACCCATCACAGACTGGAAGGCTTATACTGACAATTTAAATGAAAGGCTGGGTATCGATAACCAACTTCTGAGGATTATTGGCAGTAAAGCAAGGAAGAATCCAAAAAGAGTTGTATTTGCAGAAGCTGAAAATCAAAAAATATTAAAGACTGCCCAGTTGGTGCAGGACGACGGATTTGCAGAGCCGATCCTTTTGGGTGATCCAAAAATTATTGCCAGGATTGCTGCAGAGAATAATATTGATCTTGAAGGAATTCCGGTAATTGACCCAAAAAGTGATGAGGCAGATGAAAAAAGGGCTCAATATGGAAATTTATTTTTTGCAAAACGCCAGCGCAAAGGATTCAATTTTTATGAATCAAAAAAGATTATGCGTGATCGCCTTTATTATGGCTGTATGATGGTTGAAACGGGGGAAGCGGATGCCATGATATCCGGGCTTTCAAAAAATTATCCTGACACCATACGGCCGGCGCTGCAAATCATCGGGCTTGAAGAAGGGACCAAGAAAGTTGCAGGGATGTACATCATTATGACAAAAAAGGGGCCTCTCTTTCTTGCGGACACGACAGTAAATTTCAACCCCACTCCGGAAGAACTTGCCGATATTACCATCCTTGTAGCCAGAGAAGTTAAAAATTTTGGAATTACGCCGTGCATAGCCATGGTAAGTTATTCCAATTTTGGAAGCAGCAATTCTCCGGAAGCTAAAATAATGGCTGACGCCAGGGAAATTGTCAAAAAGAAAGATCCTGCTTTGATAGTGGACGGTGAAGTGCAGGCAAACGTAGCTTTTAATAAGGAGATTATCCGGGATAATTATCCCTTTAGTGAATTGGTTGACAGGGATGTGAATGTGCTGATTTTCCCGAATCTCGCGGCAGGAAATGTTGCCTATAACCTTTTGCAGGAAATTGGCGGCTTTGATGCCATCGGTCCCATCTTACTGGGATTGAGTAAACCGGTTCATATTCTTCAGCTTGGTAGCCAGGTTCGTAGCATATTCAATATGGTATTAATTGCAGTGGTAGACGCCCAAATGAAATGCTCCAATAAGAAAATGAGCAAGGATGTGCCTTTGCGAAAAAGCAGATAAATTTTTGCAGACAGGAACGTTGATTACATAACCAAATATTTGAGAAAGCATGAAATTTTTTTCCCTGGTTGGCGGTTATATTTTATTGATAAAAGGAATGTTTACCAAACCGGAAAATCTTAAGATGTACTGGAAAGAACTCATGCATCAATCCGTAGAAATAGGATTAGGTTCGTTGGGTATAGTAGCGATCATCTCTGTATTTATGGGAGCTGTAAGCGCTGTTCAGACGGCCTATCAGCTTACCAGCCCGATCCTTCCAAAAGAAACGATTGCCCAAATAGTAAGAGATACCGTGATATTAGAGTTTGCACCAACACTGGTATGTATTGTACTAGCAGGGGTTATTGGAAGTAAGATCGCCGGAGAGCTCGGTAATATGCGGGTAAGTGAACAGATTGATGCTATTGAAATTATGGGGATCAATACGAAATCCTATCTCGTATTGCCAAAAATTCTGGCGGCAATGATTACAATTCCGCTGCTGGTCATACTGGCAATGGTACTGGGAATTTATGGCGGAAGATTGGCCGGAGGAATGAGCGGCATCATTTACTATGATACTTATGACAGAGGCCTTTTAGAAGGCTTTAATTCAAAAAATGTATGGTTTGCACTTGTAAAGGCCTACACTTTTGCTTTCATAATAAGTAGCATTTCATCTTTTTATGGATATAATGTGAAAGGAGGCGCACTTGAAATAGGCAGAGCCAGCACTTCTGCAGTAATTACCAGTTGCATTCTTATTTTATTTGCAGATTATATTCTTGCATTCTTTTTATTATAAAAATTTGGCCGTAAATGAGTTTAAATGATAGAAATAAAAAATGTAAGTAAAAGTTTTGGAGATAAAGAAATACTTAAAGATATCAGTGCCGTAATGGAAACTGGTAAGACCAATCTTATTATTGGAACCAGCGGTAGTGGTAAAACGGTTTTACAAAAATGTATGGTGGGCCTGTTCGAAGTTGATAAGGGTGAAATAATTTTCGATGGGAAGAGCTTAACCGCTATGCAGGAAGAAGAGCGCAAAGAAATGAGGCAACAGATAGGGATGCTGTTCCAGGGCGCTGCACTTTTTGACTCCATGACAGTGGAGCAAAACGTGATGTTCCCGCTCGATATGTTTACCAAATGGGGTACTAAAAAAAAATTGGACAGGGTTAATGACGTGCTCGACAGAGTGAATCTTAAGGACACAAATAAAGAATTCCCTTCAGAAATAAGTGGCGGCATGAAGAAAAGAGTGGGCATTGCACGGGCAATAGTATTAAAACCGAGGTATTTATTTTGTGATGAACCAAATTCAGGTCTCGATCCGCAAACTTCTATGTTGATTGATATCCTGATACATGATATCACTAAGGAATATAATATCACTACGGTAATTAATACCCATGACATGAACAGCGTGATGGAAATCGGGGAAAATATTTTGTATTTATACGAAGGAAAAAAAGAATGGGAAGGAACCAGGAAAGATATTATTTACAGCAAGCACGAAAAACTCAATGAATTCATTTTTGCATCTGAATTTTTGAGGGATGCAAAAGATATGAGAATACTCGAAGAAAAAGGTATTGTTGAGAACGACAGAAATATGGATCAGATTATTCGTGAAGGTGGTGACAGCCTCCTGAAAGATGGAGGTGAAAAGAAGTGATTGCGTTTACCAGGATAAGCAGGAAATATTGAATTACTGGCAATTAATTTATGACCTGGAATTTTCCGGATTCTATTATATTCCCCTGGCCGTCACGTAACTGAAATATATATACGCCCCTGAAAAATCCTGTAATTGGAACGGTCATTTTTTGATCCAAAACCCTGAATTCCATTACCTTTTTCCCAATAAAATTATAGATAAGAAGGGTGAAAGATTTATCATAATCCTTCTGGAATTCAAAATTGATAATACTAACTGCCGGATTTGGATAAAACTTAACGGCTTTTAAAGATTCATCAGTGATAAAACTTGATTTAACCTGGGCAGTGCTGCTAAGTTGAAAACCGGCAATAAGAATAAATATGTAAAAAATTCTTTTCAATATAGAAAAATTACGAAAATTAAAGTTACGATTTTTATGGGATGTTCAAAATCATAATATCATGAATTTGAAAATCTATTCCATTTAACGAAATTGGCATGTATTAAACGTAATTTTTCCTGTTTAATTGTACTTTCTACGTGAATAAAATGAAAATAATCTAAAATTACTCATTGGTCTACAGATAGTTAAGGTTATTTCGTCCTGCTTCAATCCCAAAAAAGCGTTCTTGCACAAAAAATATTCAACGCATATACAAAAGAATGCCTGCCATCTTTTCCGAATTCAGATATAATTCTATGCACATTAATATTCGAATATTGAAGATAGTGCCGATCCTCAAATCCAAATTTGAAGAAAATATCCTGACCAATAAATTGGGCAACTACTTACTAAAATTGGGTACTACAAAGGTTTGAACCTTCCCATAAAGCTGCAAAATGCCCAATATGGGAATTTTTTCAATACCCCCGTCTCTTTCATAATTCAACTTTTAATCCTTGTGGTTGTTTATATTTTTTCCGCCGACAAAAGTTTCATCCACTTCCAAAATTTTAGTTAGCATTTCAATGGCAGTTTCTAAAAACATTTGCCTAATCCTGTGGTTTAAGAACCATGCAGTTTTTTGAGTAATGTTTAATTGAGTACCAAGCTGCACGCTGCTAATTCCTTTCTTGCTTGTGATTAACAGGAAAATTGCAGCATACCATGTACGCAATGGAATTTTTGAAGATTGAAAAATTGTTCCTGTGGTAGCAGAAAATTTCTTTGCACATTTGTTATCCTTACAACGATATTCAGGAATGTCTTTTTTACTAGGCTTGGTACACCGGCTTTTTGTTATATAAATATCCGTTGAGCCGCAGAAAGGGCAACCGGGCTTTCCTTCATCCCATATCAGGGAAGCTAGAAACTCAAAGTAGGTTTTTTCCTCTTTGAAATGATCGGTTAGTTCTGTTAGACTTTTAAATATTGTTACAATTCTTATTAATTTGATAATTCAAAGTCAGTTATTTGCCCATTATCTACCTAATATTTTTGTAGCTATTTCCTAATTTTGGTATTATTAGTAAATAATTGTAATTTTAAATATCTCCTAAAATGTGTAAAATTAGGAAATATTAGTAAAATGAGAAAAATAGAGCCGCCCCCAACATTTAGAGATGTTAGCATAAGAGAAAATGGAGAGAGGCTATTTCAATTAGCCCTCAAAAGTGATTTTAATGAATTAATTAATACAGTAAATGAGAAATATTACTACTGGGACAAAGTGAAGTATCTACAACTTCCTAAAGATATTAAACCTGAAGAGGTATGGTTAATAGCGAAATTAAGAAGGGTAAACAGTCCATTTAAAATAAGTTTTGGCAATCATTCATTTTTCTGGTTTTTGAACAGTCATATTCAGGAGTTACTACACCTTTTTGACTTAAATATAGGGGGAAGCCTTGAATCACGAAGTGTTATCCCAAGAGAAGATAGAGATAGGTACTTAATAAGTTCTATTATGGAAGAAGCGATTGCATCCAGTCAAATTGAAGGGGCAGTTACAACAAGAAAACAGGCCAAAGAAATGTTACGAAAAAATAAAATCCCAAAGACAAAGGATGAGCGAATGATTTATAATAATTATATGACTATACAACAAATTTTAGATGTAAAGGACCAACATATAACAGTAGATAAAATATTACAAATTCATAAGTTAGTCACAGCAGACACTTTATCAAGCAGAGAAGAGGAAGGTAATTTCAGGAACAGTAATGATGTTAATGTAGTGGATGTTGTTGACGGAGAAATTGTCTATTCGCCTCCTGATTTTAATGAAATTGACCTTTTAATAGATGAACTATGTATATTTTTCAACGGGGAATCGGATAAGACATTTATACATCCAATTATTAAAGGGTGTATTATTCATTTCATGATAGGCTATATTCACCCTTTTGTAGATGGAAATGGCAGAACCGCTCGTGCGCTATTTTATTGGTACTTATTAAAAAGGGGATATTGGCTTACAGAATATTTGTCTATATCAAAACTGATATTACGCTCCAAAGCTCAATATGCCAGGGCATTTCAATACACAGAAATTGACGACCACGACCTTACCTATTTTATTAAATATAAGCTAAGAACAATGAATTTAGCCTTCGAGGCACTTAGGGATTATATACAAAGGAAAATAGAAGAAAAAAGGCAAATTGCAAAATTCATGAGATTAAAAAGTATTAATGACAGGCAGGCATTAATTTTAAAATGGGTTTATGAAGATGAGAATTTGATTTTAACGGTAAAAGAAGTTGAGACTCGGTTGGTAATTTCTAATCAAACTGCAAGAACGGATTTACAAAAATTAGTGAGATTAGGATATTTAGAGGCTTTAAAATTAGATTTAAAAACGGAGGCTTTTATAAAAGGAGATAAATTTGATACTTTAATTAACCCTACATCTAAAATAATACAATCTGATCTATTTGATTCAGATTAAATAAATATTCTTAATATAT
>ODAK010007271.1_pt1 | contig 11120 bp, 6 predicted proteins | sample 1539591 | NCBI WGS metagenome assembly ODAK01 (sample SAMEA3539303, study PRJEB22396) | soil metagenome | biome: tundra; feature: field; material: soil | place: USA | collected 2010-05 | depth 0.15 m | reverse complement strand
AGAGCATGCGACTGAAAATCGCAGTGTCGGTGGTTCGATTCCGCCCCTGGGCACCTTATTGAATACATTGGACGCACAGGACACCTCAGACCTCCGAAATTGAGTCCGAAGTTCGCACGTTTTCCAATGCCGGAGGCTTCCGGGGCGGACGCTTCCGGACTTTGCCTGCCTGGTTTCCGGAATTTCTCCCCTGAGGACGGCGGGTATGGCGGTGTTCCGGTTGGGCTTTCCGCCAGAGTCGCCTTTGCGGGCGAACTCCGGGCGCGGGTGTATGCGTCATCTTCAAACGAGCAGTGCTCCGGCGTTCCGATTGTTCGACGCTGTTGTCCGCCAGCCGCCGTCCAAACAATCGCCTCCGGATATTAGCGGAATATCAATCTTTTGGCGGCATCGTCATTTGCGCGGCGGCATGGAGTCTGGATTTGCTTTCTTTGCGTGGATTGGATCTCCCATTGGTCGCTCGCCGCCCTGCCGGAGCGCCCCCGCGGAGGACCGCGGATGATTGAGTACGTGGTTCGATCCGGCCCGATTTGGCGGGTTGTGGACGGCTCGACGTGGCTTGGTGACGGTCGATGATCGGAAGGCGACAATCGTAAACGTCAGAAATGGCAAACAGGTTGAAAAATAAGTTCGTCGGCCGGTTTGACGTCGCCATTCGGGCCGTGGCCACGCGAGGTTCAATGATGATCAGAAACAACACGACAATCGCCGCGACTGAGCCGCCTTGAAGACCGGAAAGGCGCTGTGGGTGTCGGGCGCGACACCTGGATCCGAGACGGATGATGGGCCTTGGGAGAGTGAGCGAGAAGCGGCCTCGCCTGGTGACCATTCCGCCGATTTCATCTCGGCCTTGTTCTCGGGTGGAGACAGCCGAATTGCCGCCGATCCCCGTACTGGTCTGAATAAGTATCTCTGCCCGGTGGTGCCGGCACCGAATCTTATATGCGTGTCGTCATGCACCGCGTCGCCAATTTCGGTTCAAGGATTCGATAGAGCCGCCGCGGCGTTTTCGGATATCATGCGGGCGGCAACGCCAGTACGGCGCGCGCGCCGACTCGCGGCTCTGACCGATCAAATCAAACAGCGGCTGCTTCAGTATTTCGGGGCTGGCGCACTGGCGCGAGTGATCCTCTGTCCGTCCGGCACCGACGCCATGTTGACGACAGCGATGCTCATGGCCGCGGAACGACCGGGCGAGCCGCTAACCGCGATCCTGCCGTCGGCATCGGAAACCGGCACGGGTGTGCCTTTGGCGGTCGTATGTCGCACGTTCGACGGACCGGACAGCGGGACGCCACTGATCGGAGGTGCCGGGACAACGGTGGAAATCCCGCTTCGGTCGGCGGACGCTTCGCCGCTGCCCGAAAATGCGGTGAACGACGCCTTCGCCGCCGCCGCGGCGGTCGCGAAAGGTGGTGTCGTTGTCTATCTCACGCACGGCACCAAGACGGGGTTGATCGCGCCGGTTTCACCGCCCCACGGCGTGGACGTCGTCGTCGACGCTTGCCAGGCTCGTATCGAACCGGAGACCGTCGCGGCATATTTGAGACGGGGCTGGCCCGTCGTTGTGACGGGATCGAAATTCTTTGGCGGTCCGGCGTTCTCTGGCGCCATCTTGTTCCCATTGGCACAATTGCCCGCGGTAGTGCCCCACCCCCGGCGTTCCGCTCCGCGAGAGGCAGCTGGTTTGGGTACTGCCCTTCGCTGGACGGCCGCGCTGGCCACGATCGATGCTTTCCAGTCTCTGGCCGCGGGGATGGCGGCAACGCTTGCCGATCGGGCCGCGGCCATTGAGCGGGCGATTGCTTCCAATCCCCGGCTCGTGCCGGTCGGCGGCCTTCGGGCGGGCGGCCCTGGGTGGGCTGGGGTGCCTGGTATTTTCACGTTCGCGGTGCGTGATCCGGTTGATCGCGGGCGCTTGCTGTCGGCGGCGGAACTGCGATTGCTTCATGAACGCCTTGCGCACATGGGAGTATTGCTCGGTCAACCGGTCGGCCTTGGGTCGTTCGGCGGGCTGCGAATCGCGATCGGCGCAAGAGACCTGTTGGGTTGGCAGGGCGATGGTTGCCTGGCGCGTGTTTTCGCGGCGCTGGAGGAAGCAACTTCTCCATCGCGCCTTGGCGATGGGCGGTAGTCGGTGTGTCCCCGAGCAAGACACTATTCTCTGGCGCCGTCACTTAGAGGCGCCCCATTGCAAGCCGTTCTCTCGATCCGTTCATGGCAGGCGGCGGTTTTGGCGTGAAGAGGTTGTCGCCGCGGCGAGTGAGCCGGTCTGAATTGTGCGCATTGCGTAGTACGGCTGACCACCCATTCCAACAACGCGCCATGCCAGCGCGGCAACCTCAGGAAACCGTGACATGAAGAACGGCTCCAGCCCCTTGCCGGCTGTGATCAGCGATGAACTGCTCGCGCTTTATGGTGCCGGGAAATGGGCCCAGCTGGTGATCGCCGCCGACAGAGCGACCATACGATATCCCAGACGAGTGTTCGGGTGGCGGGCCGCGGGTAAGGCACTCCTGCGGTTGCACAGGCTGCCAGAGGCGATTGAGCGGCTGTCGCGGGTTGTCAAACTCGCGCCGGGTGAGGCCGACGGGTTCAACGATCTCGGTAGCGCACTGCACGACATTGGCCGCGTGGACGAGGCAGTGGCGAGTTACCGTCGCTCGGTGCAGTTGAACCCGCGTTCGTCCGAGGCGTATTCCAATCTCGGCCGCGTCCTCTGTGATCTTCGCAGGTTCGAGGAGGCTGCCGCATGTTGTCGGAAAGCGATCGATATTAGTCCTGGCTCGGCGATCGCCCACAACAATCTCGGTACCGCGTTGAACGGAAGTGGCCGGCCGGCCGACGCGGAAACCAGTTACCGCCGATCGCTTGCTCTCATGCCGAACTATTTGGAAGCTCTCATCAATCTGGCCAGCACGTTGGGAGACCTGGGTCGTTGGGTTGAGGCGAGGTCAGGCTATCGGCTGGCCGTCCAACTTCATCCGGATTCAGGCATCGCATGCAACGCCCTTGGCCGGTTTCTCAGTCGCCTGTGTGAGGACGATGAGGCGGCGGCGCGCTCCCTGGAACGTGCGATCGCACTCAATGCGGCGGACACCAATACCTATGCCGAGCTTGGCAACATTCTGATGCGCAAGCGGGAGCCCGCCGCCGCGCTGGTCATGTTCCGGCGTGCTCAGGAAGCCCAGCCACTCATTACCTGGCGCGCCAATCAGGAAACGCCTGAGTTTTCGGCGGTTTTCCTGGATACCCCGATGGGTGGATCAACCCCTGTCAACTACCTCGCCGGCAGAGCAAGCTATGATCGCAATTTCCATTGCGTGATCCCGGACACAGCCGCGAACATCGACCTGCTGCGCGGCAAGGCCGATGTTATATTCAACATGATCAGCAATGCGGATGATGGCGAGGAAATTTTGGCTCTGGCCCTTGACCTCGTGGAGCGGCTTGACCGGCCAACGATCAACCATCCGCGTTTGATCATGAATAGTGACCGGGAGAGCATCGCGCGGCTCCTCGCGGAGATTCCTGGTTGCGTTATCCCGAAAACGGTTCGCGTGGCCGGCCCGGTCCTCGCGGAGGCCGCGTTGAACAGGCGATTCGCGGGTTTCCGCTTGCCGCTGCTTGTACGCATCGCCGGCACGCACGGCGGAGACGACTTCGATAAGTTCGCGGATTGGGTCGATATCGCCGATTTCGTGTCACGCAGTCCGGAGGCCAACTATTATGTGATAGAATATCTTGATTCCTGCTCGGAAGATGGCTTCTTCCGCAAATACCGGGTCATTTTCATCGACGGTGAAATCCTGCCCTACCACCTCGCCATTCACGATGATTGGAAAGTGCACCATTTCCGCACCGACATGGCGAACCACGCCTGGATGAGACGGGAAGAAGAGCGCTTTCTCGAAAACATGGGTGGCGTGTTCAACGCGGCACAACAGGACGCTCTCCGGGCGATCGCGAGCGCGACCGGCCTCGATTACGGCGGCGTTGACTGTGGACTCGATCGCGCCGGTCGGATCGTTGTGTTCGAGGCCAACGCCTCGATGCTGGTGCACAACGAAACGAACGAGGAATTCACGTACAAGAATCCGTACGTCGCCAGGATCAAGACCGCATTCGATGCGATGCTGTCCCGGCGTCGCATCAGCGGCCAGAAGGGCGACCGGCGCGATTTGGCGGCGGCGGCGAATTCTCGCGGGCGTACGCAACCTGGTTAACCCGGGATTCACCACCTACCGGGTAAGGACAGGTCACGGTCGACCATATCGCCTCGGCCGAGGAGACCGATGGTATGCCGGAGTCCGGTTTTTCCACCTCGCTTGACCCCGTCGACTGGGGTGACCTTCGGCGGGACGGTCACCGCATGCTGGACGACATGTTCGACCATATGGAAACGTTGCGGAAACAGCCTGTCTGGCGCGCTCCCCCTCCCGACAGGTTATCCGGAATTTGCGAAGCGCTGCCGCGAGAGCCCATGCCACTTGCCGACGTGCACGCGCAATTCATGCGCTCGATCCTACCATATTCCAGCGGGAACGCGCATCCGGGGTTCATGGGGTGGGTGCAGGGCGGCGGTACGCCTGTCGGCATGCTGGCGGAAATGCTCGCAGCCGGGATGAACGCGAATTTGGGCGGTCGCGATCATATGGCGATCGAAGTCGAGCGTCAGATGGTGGCGTGGACTCGCGACCTCTTCGGCTTTCCGGGTTCCGCCAGTGGTCTCTTTGTAACCGGCACCTCGGCGGCCAACTTCATCGGCGTGCTCGCCGCGCGCACGCGGGCGGCTGGCCCGTCGGTGCGATGCCGTGGCCTCGCCGCGACGGGACGGCACCTGACTGCTTATGCCTCCGCGGCGGTGCACGGCTGTGTCTCGCGCGCGATGGAAATGGCCGGACTTGGACGGGACCAGCTTCGCGTTATCCCGGTGGACGCGGATCACCGCATCCGAATCGACGCCCTCACGCGGGCGATCACCAGCGATCGAGCCAATGGGTTGGAACCCTTCCTGCTGATCGGTACCGCGGGAACGGTTGACGTGGGCGCCATCGACGATCTCTCTGCTCTCGCCGATCTCGCCGAGGCCGAGCAACTCCATTTCCATATTGACGGCGCCTTCGGGGCTCTGGCCATGCTCGCGCCCGAACTCGCGCCGCGACTCGCTGGTATCGAGCGGGCGGACTCGCTGGCGTTCGATTGGCACAAATGGGGCCAGGTTCCCTACGATGCCGGCTTCCTGCTGGTACGCGACGGTGAATGGCTCCGCCAGACGTTCGCCGCCGACGCCGCCTATCTGCGCCGTGCCGAGCGGGGCCTGGCTGGCGGCGATTGGTGGCCTTGCGACCATGGGCCCGATCTTTCACGCGGTTTCCGGGCGCTGAAAACCTGGTTCACCTTAAAGACCTACGGGGCCGATGCGATCGGCCGCGCCATCGCCGAGACGGTATCGTTGGCCAGAATGTTGGCCGCGCGCGTGGCGACCGAACCGGAGTTGGAGTTGCTGGGACCGGTACCGCTCAATATCGTATGTTTCGGCTACCGGAGCGCGGACGCCGACCGGCTGAACGCCTCCATCGTGGCGGATCTGCATGAAGCGGGCCGCGTCGCGCCATCCCTGACCACTGTCGGCGGACGCACGGCGATCCGCGCCGCCATCGTCAATCACCGGACCGCGGCCGAGGACGTGGATGCGCTGGTCGAGTCGGTGCTCGCGCTTGGCCGCGCGGCCAGGTCTCGTCTGGCCGCATGAGGCGTCCGTGAACCAAAGCGTGCCGTGGAAAGGACCGGGCACCGCCAGCCCAGGTCCATGAACCCCACTGGTATTTAACCGCCGCGTCGCGCGGTTCGCGAATTCCCGAGGCCCATGGGGCAGACATTGTTGAAACGATCACTCGCGTGGATGCCACGAATGAGAAGTTTACCTGGTGAATCCGACGTTGGTCCCGAGGAAGCCTCGGCCTCCTCTGGTTCAGCCGAACCCGTCGCCCCGTGGCTCGATCGATTGTTGAGCAATTCGCCTTCGGAGCAAGACACGCCTTGGCACACTGAGGAAGTTCAGCCGCGCCTCAGGGATACTCCGTTCGGTGAGGTTCTGTCCGCCATCGAACGGGCCCCGCCGCATCCCGGCCGGTCCGCGGCGATCGCGCTATATCAGCGATGGATCGAGGCGAATAACGACACATCGCCACTGCTGTACGCGGCGTGGTTCAATATTGGCGTGCTGTTCGCTCAGGAAGGCGACAACGGCAATGCCGCCATCGCCTACGGCAACGCGTTGACAATGCGACCGGATTTGCATTGCGCGGCGATCAACCTTGGCCTGGTGCTCGAAACGAGCGGTCATCCGGAGCAGGCGTTGGCTACCTGGCAGCGCGCGACACAGCCGGACCCGGTGCGCGTTGCCCTGGAAATCCAGCAGGGCCGCCTGCTTGAGAAACTTGGTCGTTTCGAAGAGGCCGAGAGGGTGCTGCATCGGGTATTGCTCACCGATCCCGCACAGCCGGACGTCGTGCATCATTGGGTGCATCTCCGCCAGAAGAGCTGCCGCTGGCCGGTCGCATCCCCGAACGTCCCTGGCATTCCACCCGCGGAGTTGGTGCGAAATTCCGGCCCACTCAGCATCCTGGCGCTCACCGACGATATCGATCTGCAACGTGACGCCGCGGCCGCATGGATCGCCCGCAAGACCGTGCCGGCGCCGCGGCGACTCGCGCCCACTGGGCCTTATCAGCACGATCGCATCAGAATTGGCTACATGTCATCCGACTTCTGCAGCCATGCCATGTGCTACCTCATTACAGAGTTGTTCGAGCGCCATGACCGCCGCCGTTTCCAGGTCTTCGGCTACTGCTCAAGCCGGGATGACGGCAGTCAGTTGCGCGAACGGGTGCTCGCCGCCTTTGACCATTACCGCCCAATCCGCGCACTCTCGGACGAGCAGGCGGCACAGATCATTCGCGACGACGAGATTGATGTGTTGATCGAGCTCAACGGAATAACCGACGGAAGCCGCTTGCCGGTTTTGCGCTGGAGACCGGCGCCCATTCAGGCAACGTATCTCGGTTTCATCGGTCCGGTCCCGTTGCCCGAACTCGACTACCTGCTGTGCGACAACGTGGTCATTCCGCCGGAACACGAAGCGTCATATCAACCTGCACCGCTGGCGATCGCCCGGATCTACCAGGCCAACGACAGCAAGCGTACAATTGGTCCGGCGACATCACGCGCCGAGGCCGGATTACCGGAAGATCGTTTCGTATTCTGTTGCTTTTCGCGGCATTACAAAATAACCGAGGAATTGTTCACCGGGTGGATGTCGATCCTCCGACAGGCAGACCGGTCGGTACTGTGGCTCGCGGGGGACAACGCGTATTCAAAGGCAAACCTGCTCGCGGCGGCCCAACGCGGCGGTATCGCCGAGGAACGGCTTATCTTCTCAGATCGCGTCGGCCCTGATCTTTATCTTAGCCGCCTCGGCCTGGCCGACCTGTTTCTCGACACATTTCCCTATAACGCCGGTACGGTCGCCAGCGATGCCATCCGCATGCGATTGCCCTTGGTCACACTGTGCGGGAAGGCATTTGCCTCGCGTATGGCGGCGAGCCTGTTGCACGCGGTAGGCGCGCCTCGGGGCATCACCACCAGCATGACGAAATATGTCGAAACCGCTGTTCAGCTCGCGAACGATCCGACGTATTACGCGAAATACCGGGCCTTGTTCACCACCGAGGCCTGGCAGCGGACGATCGGCGACATCGCCAGTTTCACAGCGGAATTTGAAGACACATGGTGCCGGATGATTGCTGCGATGCGTGGCACCTGACGGCGCCGGTAGTCCCGGTTTTTCAACACGGCTCGCGACGGCGAAGGGCTGGCGAAATTTTGAGTTCGCGCGCCGCGTGTGATTTAGCCTGAGCTTCCCTTTGTGCGATACTTCAACCCATTGAAAAGACTCGAATCACACCCTGACCTCTCAAACGTAGCCATGTAATGTAAATTTTGAGACTTGTACCAGACGGCCGCCCATGGCTACATCCCGCCATGTATATCGAATCCGTCCCCAACCGTAACTCGCCCCCGGCCATCCTCCCGCGCGAAAGCTACTGGGAAGACGGCCAGGTCCGTAAGCGCACGCTCTGCAATCTATCCGATTGGCCCACCGCCCACATCGAGCGCCTGCGCGGCGTGCTCAAGGGCGGCACGGTGATCGTCCCGGATCGCGACGCCTTCGCTGTCACCCCGCTCCCTGCCGCACGGCCATGCCGCTCTGGCTGTCGACACCGCACGAAAATCGGCTTCGACGGCATCCTCGGTCCCGAAGCGAACCGCTGTAGCGATCTCCCGGCTCAAAACTGGCCGCCGCGAGGGCACTTTTACCCGAGACCGCCAGCTCCAGCCTGGGGACGATCCCCGACCTTGGCGAGGTCGACGAGGATGAACTCTACAGCGCACTCGACTGGCTGGCCGAACGCCAGCCCGCCATCGAGACGGCGCTGGCCAAACGCCACCTGAAAACCGGCACGCTGGTGCTCTATGACGTCTCCTCCAGTTTCAGGGAGGGAGGCTGCTGCTCCCTGGCCCACCGCGGCTACATCCGGGACGGATGCAAGGGCACGTTACAGATCGTCTGCGGCCTGCTCTGCGCGCCCGACGGCTGTCCGGTCGCGATCGAGGTGTTCGATGGTAATACTGGTGATCCGAAGACATTCGCCGTCCAGGTCCAGAAGCTGAAACAGCGCTTCGGCCTCGATCACGTCGTGCTGGTCGGTGACCGCGGCATGATCACCCAGGCCCGCCTCACAGAGGACGTCAAAACATCCGGGTTGGACTGGGTCACCGCCTTGCGCGGTCCGGCGATCAAGAAGCTGATGAAGGGCGAGGCCTTGCAGTTGTCGCTGTTCGACCAGCGCGACATGGCCAGTATCAGCAGCCCTGACTTCCCCGGCGAGCGTCTGATCGTTTGCCGTAATCCCGATCTGGCCGCTAAACGCGCCCACAAGCGCCAGGAATTGCTGGACGCCATCGAACGCGATCTGGCGCGTATCCAGGCCGCCGTCGCGCGCGAGCGGAACCCACCGCGCGGCACCGCCGAGATCGCGCTCGCCGTGACCGAAAAGCATAAGATACGCAAACACTTCGATCTCGTCATCGTCGACACGAGTTTCAGCTTCTTGCGCAAGGCCGATGCCATCGCCGCCGAAGCCGCCACGGATAGCATATATATAGTGCGCACCGCCCTCGCCGCCGAGGTCCTCGACGACGCGGCCACCGTGCGAAGCTATAGATCCCTGTCCCAGGTGGAGCGTGCCTTCCGCCGTATCAAAACGGTCGACCTTCAGGTTCGCCCGGTGCATCACTGGCTCGCCGGACGGGTCCGCGCCCATGTCTTCCTGTGCATACTCGATATACTATCTGCAATGGCACATGCGCCAAAAACTGGCGCCGCTGCTGTTCGACGACACCGACAAGGACGCCGCCGAAGCGTTACGAGAGAGTGTCGTGGCCAAGGCCTGACGCTCACCGGGGGTGGTCCGCAAGCAGACCACCGGCGTCATCCCGGATGGCTCTCCGGTGCACAGCCTCCAGACACTGCTCGCCGACCTCGCGACATTCGCGCACAACACCATCATCGTCGCGATCACGCCGGGTCATCCGCTGAGCGTGCTGACCAGGCCGACCCAGGTCCAGCGGAAGGCATTCGAGTTGCTGGAGGTCGCGTTGTAGCCGGTAACATGAGGTTGGAACTGACGATCATCGTTGCTTGTCAGTGGTTTATGTTTTTCGAAAGAGGGAAGTTTGGGTTAAAAATCGCGGTGCGGATCAAGGAAACCGCGACCCGGGTCCGATTGGCATTTGCCGCCAACTGTCCGGATGCCGACCTGATCCGGTCGCTGACCCCGCGCCCGACGTGATGGACAGGGCGATTGCCCGAGACAAATCCCTTCGGATCACCACCCAAACGCCTCGCGGGTATAATCTGAAACGCGGTCCAGCCAGCAGGTGGGACCGCGGGCGCATGTTTGTTGTTAAGTCCAAATATAATCATCGCCGTCAGCACGGTGAATAAGATGGGTCAGGGCGGTTTCTCAAGTAGTTACAATTGTATTCATCCCGCATGTTCAGCTGGAACGGTTGGCAGCCCGAAAGTATCGTTCCACGCTGGTTACTGTCCAATCGGAGGGTGGGTGCAGGTCACGAGTTCCTGACCGGGGGTTAGAATTCGGTGGCATTCTTAAATCTCTCTCGGGACATATTCCCCGCAGCTGGCTGCGTTCTTCTGATCTGCTTCCTTTCTACCACCAATACCCCGCAGCTTGCTGCGGGGATTTTTTATTCGCCACTTTTTTGCCCATTCGTTGGATTCCTTTTCATACGTCAATTTTATCAATGAGGCTGGTTCTGTTTACTTCTCCTTAACCCATTTCCGGCAATCTCCTTCTCAGGCAAAAAATCTTGCCGTCTGTAACTCACGAAATCGCGGAGTTCTTCAGATGGCATTGTCCAATTACACGCTTGTATCCCGTGAAAACGCTTCGACAAAAAACTGTCGTCTTGTATGCAACCCGACGGCAGGTAGATCCTCATGACAACATCAAATTACACGCCCGCGCAGATCGCGGGTATGAGCACCAGCGTAATCGCGGCGCTCTCCACCGACATCATTCAGGGTTTCACCTCCACGCAGGTGGCGGCGCTGTCGGCGGCGCAGGCCAGGGCGCTGACGGCGGATGAACTCTCGGCGCTGACCACGGCGAACGTGGTCGGGCTGAGCACGGCGGCGGTGGCGGCGCTGGGTTCCGACCAGCTGGCGGCGCTGGCGACGGCCGCGGTGGGCAAGCTGGGTTCGGCGCAGATCGGCGCGCTGAGCGTGGCCGCCATCCCCGGTCTGAGCGCGGCCGAGGTGGCGGCGCAGATCGGCTCGTTCAAACCGGCGCAGATCGCGGCGGTGGGCACCGACGCGATCTCCGGTCTGAGCACGGCGCAGGTGACCGCGCTGTCGACCGCGACGGTGGCGGCGCTGAGCACGGCGCAGGTGGCGCAGGGTCTGACCGCGACCCAGGTGGCGGTGCTGAGCTCCGGCCAGGTGGCGGCGCTGTCGGCGGCGCAGGCCAAGG
>ODAK010007270.1_pt1 | contig 11122 bp, 8 predicted proteins | sample 1539591 | NCBI WGS metagenome assembly ODAK01 (sample SAMEA3539303, study PRJEB22396) | soil metagenome | biome: tundra; feature: field; material: soil | place: USA | collected 2010-05 | depth 0.15 m | reverse complement strand
CACCCCGGGCGAGCATCGGCTTGAGCAGGTTGCTGGCGTCCATCGCGCCCTCGGCCGCGCCGGCACCCACCACGGTATGCAACTCGTCGATGAACAGGATGACCCGGCCCTCGGAGTCCTTGACCTCCTTCAGAACCGCCTTGAGCCGCTCTTCGAACTCACCCCGGAACTTCGCCCCGGCGATCAGCGCCCCGAGGTCGAGCGAGATGACTCGCTTGTCTCGGAGCGTCTCTGGTACGTCGCCGCGAATGATCCGCTGGGCGAGGCCCTCGACGATCGCCGTCTTGCCCACGCCTGGCTCACCGATCAGGACCGGGTTGTTCTTCGTCCGCCGGCTGAGCACCTGGATCACCCGTCGGATCTCGTCGTCGCGACCGATCACAGGATCGAGCTTGCCCGCCCGCGCCTCGGTGGTCAGGTCCCGGCCGTACTTCTCGAGGGCCTGGTACGTGGCCTCGGGGTTGGTCGAGGTGACCCGCTGGCCGCCACGGACGCTCTGAAGCGCGCTGAAGATCGCCTCGCGACCGGCGCCGTGACGCTCCAGGAGCGTTTGCGCCTCGCCGCCGGACTCAGCCACGCCGAGCAGGAGGTGCTCCGTCGAGACGTACTCGTCGGTCAGCCGGCGGGCTTCTTCTTCGGCGCGCTCGATCACTCGCTTGGCGCGCTGGTCCAGAGTGAGCTGGCCGCCACGGACGCGGGCGCGCCGAGCGAGAATTCCGGCCAGCTCATCGCGGAAGGCGGGCAGGTCTACGCCGAGTCGACGGAGGGTCTCCGCCGGGACGCCGTCGTCGGGCTCGACGAGGGCCGCCAGGATGTGCTCCGCATCGAGGATCGGGCTCTCGAGCGTCTCGGCATTCTTCTGGGCGGCGAGGATCGCCTCCTGGGCCTTCTGGGTAAATCGGTCAAGTTGCATCAGTCGTACTCGCTATGGGGTCGGTGCCCGCGGATCGGGCTGATCGAGCAGGTCAAGGAAAGCGACCGCGCCGGTTCGCGCCTCGTCGTTGAGTCCGGTTGGCAGGATCACGCGGACGGTGACGAGCAGGTCGCCGTTCGGCCCGATCCCCTGTTTGGGCTTGAGCCGGGGCATCCCCTGGCCCGTCAGCCGGAATGTCCGCCCGTTCTGGGTGCCGGCCGGGATCTTCAGGAGCACCTTGCCCTTGAGGGTTTCGACCGGGACCTCGGCCCCGAGCAGCGCTTCGCGCAGGGTGATCGGAAGCTCGCGGCTCAGGTCAGCGCCCTTGCGGCTGAATATCCGGTGGGGTCGCACCCGGGTGACCAGGTCGAGATCGCCACCGTTCGCGCCCTTGCCCCGCAGTCGGATCCGGCTGCCCGTCTCCACGCCCCGCGGGACGGCCACCTCGAGACGCTTGCCGTCGAGCTCGAGCAGCCGGCTCGTGCCATGAAAGGCTTCCTCGAGACCGACCTCGACGTCGGCCTCACTCGTGACCTGGCCACGGGCCGAACTGGCCCGACCTCCGAGCGGACCCGAGCCACCGCCACCGTCGAGGTTCAGGCCGGCCAGCACCTCCTCGAAACCCGCCCCGCCGGCCGGCCGTGAGCCCCGCCCACCACTCGCCGGGGAGCTTTCCGCCTGGCCAGCCGCGGCCCCGAAGAACGTGCGGAAGAAGTCGCTGAAGCCGCCCGAGTCGGGGCCGCCACGGAACTCGTAGCGGACGCCGCCTGTCCCGGGCGAGCCGCCGAACCCGCCAAACGGACCACCGGGCGCGAACGGATCTCCGCTCGTGTTGGATCGCCCGCCCGAAGCGCCGGGCCGGCCAGCGCCGGCCTTGGAGAGGGCCTCCCAGTTCGCCCCAAGGAGGTCATATTTCGAGCGCTTCCCGGGGTCGGACAGGACCTCGTTGGCCTCGTTTACCTCCTTGAATTTCGCCTCCGCGGCGCGGTCACCGGGTTTGATATCCGGGTGGTGCTGGCGGGCCAGCTTGCGAAAGGCACGCTTGATCTCCGCCTGGGAAGCGTCACGCTTGATCCCGAGCGTCGCGTAGTAATCGCGATAATCCATCGATCAGGTCCTCCGGGCGTGACCGCCCGCCACCTGGCGCCGGGCCGTCCGCTTGCCGGCCGCTTGCCGGCCGCTTGGTCAGCGGCCGGTTCGATTCCGCGCTGGACGGCCCACTGGCGCCCAGTCCAATGTGGCGCGGCCACGATGCGCTCGCTGGGCTGCCTGTTGGACCGCGACCGGCGGCTGATCCGTTGGCGGGAACGTTGGCCGGGCCGCCGGGCCGCCCCCGTTCGCCGGGTCGCGCTCGGGCAGTGGTACCGGGCGCGGGGCCAGTGGTCGAGGCATGCGTCGGAGCGCGTTCTCGAGCACCTGGGTCATCTGATCGACCGTGACCAGCTTGATCTGCTTGCGAATCTCCTCAGGGATATCGCGCAGGTCGCGCTCGTTCTTCCTGGGCAGGATCACCACACCCGCCCCGGACAGGTGGGCGGCGAGGATTTTGCTCTTCAGGCCGCCGATCGGGAGGACCCGGCCGCGCAGGGTGATCTCCCCGGTCATGGCCACATCCTTCCGGACCGGGATCCCGGTCAGCGCGCTGACCATGGCGGTGGCCATCGTCACGCCGGCCGATGGACCGTCCTTGGGAATGCCTCCGGCCGGAACGTGGATGTGGAGGGTGTTGCGCTCGAAGATCTCGCGTTCGATCCCAAGGCTGGCCGCGTTGGCCCGGATCCACGACAGGGCGGCTCGGGCGGACTCGCGCATCACTTCACCGAGCTGTCCGGTGAGGATGAAGTCCTCCTTGCCCTCCATCTTGGTGACTTCCACGGCAACGATGTCGCCGCCGGCTTCAGTCACGACCAGGCCGGTTGCGGCCCCGGTCTGGTCTTCGGACTCGAGCTCACCATATTCCCAGCGCGGCGGTCCAAGGTATTCCTCGAGCTTCTTGACATCGACCACCGTCTTGCGCTTGCGACCCTCGGCAACGCTCCGGGCGACCTTGCGCATCACGTTGGCGAGCTCGCGCTCGAGGTTCCGGACGCCGGCCTCCTTGGTGTAGGCCTGGACGAGCCGAACCATTGCCTCAGGTGTGATCTCGATCCGCTTGGCCGTCAGGCCGTGGTTCTGCATCTGCTTGGGGACCAGGAAGCGCTTGCCGATCTCGATCTTTTCCTGCTGGGTGTAGCCGGGCAGGTGGATGATCTCCATCCGGTCGCGCAGGGCGGCCGGGATTGGATCGACCAGGTTGCCGGTCGCGATGAAGAGGACCTTGCTGAGGTCGAAGGGCACCTCCAGATAGTTGTCCTGGAACGTGTTGTTCTGCTCCGGGTCGAGAACCTCCAGGAGGGCCGAGCTCGGATCGCCCCGGAAGTCCATCCCGATCTTGTCGATCTCGTCGAGCATGAACACCGGATTGTTCGTGCCGGCCGTCTTGACGTTCTGGATCACCCGGCCGGGAAGAGCCCCGATGTAGGTCCGGCGATGGCCACGGATCTCCGCCTCGTCATGGATACCGCCGAGGCTCATCCGGACGAACTTGCGGCCCATCGCCCTGGCGACGCTCTTGCCCAGCGAGGTCTTGCCCACGCCAGGTGGTCCGACCAGGGCGAGGATCGGCGACCGGATCGTGTCGGTCAGGACGCGGACCGCGAGGTATTCGAGGATTCGCTCCTTGATCTTTTCGAGGCCGTAGTGGTCCTCGTCGAGGATCTTGGCGGCTTCGCGGATGTCGAGCTGATCGGTGGTCGAGACGTTCCAGGGCAGGCCGACCAGCCAGTCGACGTAGGTCCTGATCACGCCAACCTCCGGCGAAGCGGACGGGATCCGGCTCATCCGGTCGACTTCCTTGATCGCGCGGGCCTTGATCTCATCGGGCATTCCTGCCCCTTCGACCTTGTCGCGCAGCTCGTTGATCTCGGCCTGCTGCGGATCGTCTTCGCCCAGCTCGCGCTGGATGGCTTTGAGCTGCTCGCGCAAGATGTACTCGCGTTGGGTCTTGTCCATCTCGGACTTGACCTCGGACTGGATCCGACCCTTGAGCTCAAGGATCTCGACCTGGCGGGCGAGGAAGGTGCTGACGAGCTTGAGCCGCTCGGTCACGTCGATCGTCTCGAGCAGCTCCTGGCGCTGTTCAGTGGTCATGTCTGGGCTGTAGGCGATCATGTCGGCCAGCAAGCCGGGCTCGGTGATGTTGCGGGCGGCGACCGCCGCCTCGGGCGGGACCGGTGCGCCGTTCGCGACGTACGCCTCGATCTGGGTCTGGACCGAGCGCATCAGCGCCTGGATCTCGACGCCGGCCGGCGTCGAGTCGGAGAGATCTTCGACTGTGGCCAGGAGGTACGGGCCCTTGGCGTTGAAGCCCTTGACGCGGAGGCGGCTCTGACCCTGGACGATAGCCCGGACGGTACCGTCCTGGAGCTGGACAACCTGGGCGATCTTGGCCAACGTCCCGATCTCGTAGAGCTGAGACGGGTCGGTGATGTCCTCCATCTCAGCCGAGCGCTGGGTAACCAGGGCGATCGGTCCGCCGTTGGCGACTGCGGCATTGAGGGCCGCCACGCTCTTATCCCGACCCACCTGGAGGGGCACGATCATTTCGGGGAAGATCACCGTCTCGCGAAGGGCGACGAGGGGGAGTTCGCGGATGTTTGGCTCGGCCGAGGCCGAGGCGGCGTCGTCGGACGTGCTTGCGGGCCCCGCCACGACTGGATCCGTCGCGCGCCTGGTCCGTCGCTTGCTCTCCGGGTTCGACGGTTTGCTAGCCATTGCCTGGTTCTCCTTGTCGACGGCTCGTGGCCGCCGTGGGTTAGTCACGGTATCGGGTTCTCGATCGTCCGCCAGCGAGACGAATCTCCTAGAGGCTTAGTGGTGGTCGGCACTGACGGCCTGTCGAGTAGGGCTTGTCAGGCCTGGTTGAGTGGCTTCGTCTGGTTGCCGCGATTGCCCGGCTGGTGCCTGCGACCCGGCGGCTGGTGCCTGCGACCCGGCGGCTGGTCCAGTCGCGTCCCGCCCGCGGTCGGCCGTCTCCGGGTGCGCCTCGTCAAAGGCATTCGCCTCGTCAAAGAGGGTCTCGAGGATGCGAGTGCCGAGCCGCTCTTCCAGCTCGAACAGAATCCGGATCCCAGCCAGGTTGACGCCTCGATTCTGGGTGAGATGCCGGATCCACAGGATCCGGCGGACGTCTTCCTCGCTGTACAGCCGGATGTTGGTCGCGGTTCGAGCCGGGCACAGCAGGCCCTCGTCCTCGTAGATCCGCAAGGTGCGCGGATGGACGCTGACGATGCTTGCCGCCACGCTGATCACGTAGACGGGACGAGTGGGATCTCGGTCCAGCCGACCCATCTCAGTGGTTCCGACCACAGCCGCCTGAGGCCTCATTGATGAACATGAGCGGAGTGTAGAACCCTACCAATACCATTGTCAAGAGTCCGGACAGGTTCTCGCTAGGGGAGTGGTGCGCCCTGCAGCAAGTCCGCGGCGCGGGTGGGCGCGCCTGAGGGCGTGCGGCGCCGGGGAAGGCCCCTCAGAGTGCCACGCCCCAGCGTCCCGGCCGCGCCACGAGGCTGCGCCAGCGTCCCGGCCGCGCCACGAGGCTGAGGCGTTTCCGTGCCTGCCGTTTCCTGGCCACTTGGTTCTTATGGAGCGACAAACGCGGCGAATCAGGCCGTCCAAACCGTGGTTCGCGCCGATGGAGCCGGAATCCAGTCACTCGTAGCCAGAGCCCATCTCGATCGGGCGAGCGAATTCATCCCGCCGTCAGCGCCGCCCGGGATGAAAACTTCGTCGGTCGACCAGCCAGGCGACGGTGACGGTCCGGGAACATGCGTTTTGTCGTTCTGTGCGCACCAACCGCTCCGCGGAGGCAGAAACGCGGCAACTCCAGGGGCCACGCGGCGCCATTGCGTCGGGCCGCGTGTCAGGCCGAGGGACGGGGCAACTCCGGGGGGCCACGCGGCGCCCTGGACCTGGCCTGGCGCGTCGCGGCTTATGTGCCAGGTCGCCGCCCAGGCCCGGACCTATCGCCCCGGCGAGCTCGCCAGCTCGGCGGGTTCGGACGAGTCGCCGATTAGCTGGTCGTGCAGGGCGACCTGGCACTCGGTCTTGCCGATTGCGATCACCTTGTCGCCCTCGGCCAGGACCGTGTCTGCCCGGACCGAGGTTGCCACGTCGTCGCGGATTACGGCAAAGATCGCGCAGCCCTCCGGCAAAGGGATGTCACGGGCATTCCGACCGACGGCCGGCGATGCGGGCTGAAGGAGCGCCTCGAACAGCTCAAGCTCGCCCCCACCCAGCGCGGCGAGGTGGAGGAGCTCGTGGACGGGGATGTCCTGCTCGATCGAGCCGAGGATCATCCGGGTCGGGCTGATCAGCTCGTCGACGCCCAGGTGGCGGAAGAGTCGCTCGTTCTTTGGGTTGTTCACCCGGGCGATCGTGCGCGGCACGTCGAAATGGTGCTTGGCCATCTGGCAGATCACGAGGTTGTCCTCATCATCTCCGGTCACGGCGGCTACCACGTCGGCCCGGTTGCAGCCGGCCTCTGCGAGGTACTTCCCCTCGCAGCCGTCGTGAGCGACGACGATCGAGCCGATCTCGTCGGCGATCTGGTTCGCCCGAACGCGGTCCTTCTCCATCAGGACCACCTCATGGCCGGAGCCCAGGAGCTCCTTGGCAAGGTAGTAGCCAACCTTGCCGCCGCCGATCACCAGGACGAACACGGCTCAGTCCTCCAGCTTGACGGAGCCGCTCGGGACCGAGCCACCGGCCAGGTCCGCGGCGTTCAGCGTTCGGATCGGGATGCCTGTCTCGGGCAGGCCCGCCCCGCCAACCGCCCCGGCGACACCCAGGTCGGCTTCACCCAGCGCAGGATCGTGACGATGGTGGCCGCTGCTCGAACGGACGCCAGGCACGACCGAGACCGGCAGCTTCAGGTACGACAGGATCGCGTTGGCCATCAGGTCGGTCCGGCAGATCGTGGCGATCCCCAGCTCCGCATAGGCCAGCGCCCGCAACGGGTCATTGATCTTGGCGATGACCTGCTCGACCCGGAAAGCTTCGGCCGCCAGCTGGGCGGCCATGATGTTCCGGTTGTCGCCCTCGGTCATGGCCAGGAACAGGTCGGCATTCTCGGCGCCGGCGCGTCGGAGGGTGTCTTCATCGGTTCCGTCGCCGCGCGAGGCGTTGCCCTTGAACGAGCTCGGCAGGCGATCGAAGGCGGCCGTGGAGATGTCGAGAATCGAGACGTGGTGGCCGCCGTCGTCGAGCATCACGGCGAGCATCGCGCCGACGCGGCCGCAGCCGACGATCACTGTTCGCATGCTATTCATCCTCGGGCTGTCTCATTGATCGGTTCCCGGACCACCCAGACGGCGCACGGGGCATTCGAGAATACATACGGTATGGTGCGCCCGATCGCGAAATCGCCGCCGAACCGCTTGCGGTAAGGCAGGCCGAGGATCAGCAGGTCAGCCGCCCGCTCGCTCGCCTCATCGACCAGCGCTGCGCCCACGTCTCGGGCCTGCAGGAGAACGGTCTCGACAGCCTGGTGCTCTGATTCGGCGATCCCCTCGACGACGTCCAGGACCCGCTGGGCATCCTCCGAGCGGCTGGCAACATCGGCCTCGAGGGGCAGGCTCCAGTCGATCTCGACGACGTGGACGGCGATCACCTGGGCCTTGCTCGCGCGGGCCGCCTGGCAAGCGAGACGGACAATGCGGGCATCGCTCGAGGCACCATTTACCGCAATGACCGCACGTCGGAAGGGCGGTTGATGGACGTCGGGCACGGCGGTCACGATACCACCGCCGGCGGCCCGCGCGACCGCCGCCCTCCGGTCGATCAGGTTTCGCTGGTGGGTTCGGGCACCGGTGGCGGGTCAAACCGGGTTTCTTCTTCGCGCCGGTATGGGGCGCTGACGACCACGGTGTGGGGCCGCCCGACGAGCACTGTCCGGAGCCGTTTGGCGGACTGGTTATAGAGAATCCGCTCCCACCAGTGCCGGGCGACGTACTCCGGGACCACCACGAAGGTGATCGGCTCAGGCTTATCCGGTGGCCAGGCGCGATCGAGGACATCGAGGTAGGCCAGGAATGGACCGACGAGTGCCCGATAGGGCGATTCGACCACGACGAGCGGAACACCGGGGACCTGACGCTCCCACCGCGCCCGCATCTCGATCGCGGCGTCGGGGTCCTCCGAGACGAACACCGCCCGGATGTCGTCGCTGATCGAGCGGCCAACGTTCACCGCCTGGATGACGGCCCGGGTGAGGCCCGGGATCGGGATCACCACGCGCTCTTCGCGGTGGGGTGGCCGGGCCACGAAGTCAGGCCGGATCGCGAGCTGTCGCTGGGACGCGCTGTACTGGCGCTGAATGAACAGCATCATCGCAACCAGGACGGGGATGAGGATGATCACCAGGTACGCGCCGTTCTGAAACTTCACGGAGGTGACCACGATCAGGACGACGAACGTGAGCACGCCGCCGAAGGCGTTGACGATGGCCCGCCACCACCAACCCGGCTCACGGGTCAGGAACCAGTGCTTGACCATGCCCGACTGCGACAGGGTGAAGCACACGAATATACCGACGGAGTAGAGCGGAATCAGGGCATCCGTATCGCCGTTGAACAGGACTAACAGGGCGAAGGCGATTCCGGCCAGCAGGACGATCCCCCACGAATAGGCCAGGCGGTCGCCTCGGAAGCTGAACTGACGGGGCATATAGCCGTCCTGGGCCAGGATTGCGGCCAGTCGCGGGAACGCGTTGAAGCTGGTGTTTGCGGCCAGGAACAGAATCAGGGCCGTGGCGATCTGGAACAGGTAAAACAGGGGACTCGCGCCGAAGATCGTGCCGGCCACAAGGGCGACCACGGTCGGCCCGCCGCTGTTGTCGGTCGAGGGCACGATGGCGAAGGCGTGAGCCACGATCGTGATCCCGATGAAGATGACGCCCAGCAGGATCGCCATCGTGATCATCGTGTTCGCCGCGTTCTTGGCTTCCGGCTTCTTGAATGCCGGGACGCCGTTGGCGATCGCCTCTACTCCGGTCAGGGCCACCGACCCGCCGGCGAAGGCCTTGAGCAGCAGGAAGATGCTGAGCTGCTCGGTGCCCAGTGGTACTGCATCGGGCTGGGGCGGCAAGGCGTGGGCCGAGCCGGTGACGATCCGGATGAAGCCCCCGATCACGATCAACAGGGCCAGGCCCACGAACAGGTAGGTCGGGACGGCGAAGATGTTGCCCGACTCGCGCAGTCCACGCAGGTTGCCGATCGTGATCAGCGAGATTGATACGAAGGCGATCTCGAGTCGGTAGTCGTAGGCCGCCGGCAGGATTGACTGGATCTGCTGGATCGCCGACGCAGTCGATACCGCCACCGTCATCACGTAGTCGATCAGCAGGGCGGCGGCGGCTATCAGGCCGAAGATCGGGGCGAGGTTCTGGCGGGCGACGATATATGCGCCACCGCCGTTGGGGTAGGCCCGGCAGACCTGGCGGTAGGACAACGAGACGACGGTCAGGAGGAGGGCGATGGCGATCGATACGCCGATCGAATAGGCCAGGGCTCCGGCCGCCCCGGCAATGATCAGGACCCGCAGGATCTCCTCGGTCGCATAGGCCGACGAGCTGATCGCGTCGGAGCTGAAGATCGCGAGGGCCTTCTTCTTGGCCAGTCGCTCGCCGATGTCCTCTTCGCTGGCTAGCTGTGGTAACCGAAGACGTTGTTGACAAACGAGAGCCCCGCGACACGGTGTGAGGTGTTGAGTACCCATACCGGTCGGAGGCTCTCGTGGCACATCCTAGAGCGCGTCTCAGCGTCTTCAGTCGCCAGTTGCTGGTGAAACGGGTGATGATCGACGGCTGGCCGACCGCGACAGTCGCCGAGCAGCTCGGGATCAGTCGGGCGACGGCGTACAAATGGGTCCGCCGCTACCGGGCCGACGGCCTGCCTGGCCTTGAGGATCGGAGCTCCCGACCACACCGCTCGCCGCGCCGCTCGTCTGACGAGGTCACGGCGGTGATCATCCGGGCGCGAGCCCGGCGGCGCTACGGCCCGGCCCGCCTGGCCCCGCTGACGGGCCATCCGCGCTCGACGATCTACGGCATTCTGCGTCGGGCCGGTCTCAGCCGGCTGCGCGACACCGATCGGGTGACCGCTGCCCCGGTCCGCTACGTGGCCTGCCATCCGGGCGCGCTCGTCCACCAGGATCACAAGAAGCTTGGCCGGGTGCCGGACGGCGGCGGCTGGCGAGTCCTCGGGCACGGCGTTGCGTCTCAGGATCGCCGCGTCCGTGGCTACGACCACCTCGAGGTGTTCGTCGACGACGCCAGCCGCTACGCCGTCGTCGTGCCGGTCGCCGACGAACGCGGCGAGAGCGCCTCGTGGGCCGTCGAGCTGGCGGTCGCCAAGTTCGCCGAGGTCGGGATCCGGATCGAGCGGATGCTGACCGACAACGGCGCCAGCTATCGCAGTCATGCCTATCGCGACGTCCTTGCCCGTCACGACATCGGGCACAAGCGGACCCGGCCGTACCGGCCGCAGACGAACGGCAAGGCCGAGCGCTTCATCCAGACCCTGCTCCATGAGTGGGCCTACGCCCGACCCTACCGCTCCAACGGCGACCGGCTCCATGCCCTCCATCGGTTCGTCGACTTCTACAATCACGGACGTCCGCACACCGCCATCGGGGGCCTCGTGCCCCGCACGGCTGTCAACAACGTGCCCGAACACCACAGCTGCGCCCGGCTGGCGGCGAGGCGAATCGGGACGCGATCGCGCGGTAGCGGCCGCGGGGTCAAGCACCTTTGACCGACGCTCAAGCCCAGGCGCGCGATGCGCGGTTGCCAGCCATTGGCCCGATGGTCTATTGTCGGGCAATCAACAATCGGCTGGGCGATCGGCGTGATGACCCTTCCCGCGGCCCGTCGGCATGACGGAGGCACCGTGGCGTCTTCGTGTCCCAGTTCTCGCCGCGCGCGACCTGGGCGATACGAGCCTCCGCGCCCTTTTTGAACCGTGCGCGGCGCGACTTGCGCTCGAGGCGAGTCGTCGAGGACCATGACTCTGACCAGCTCAAGTTCCGATCCGAGCGCATCTGGTCGAGGCCGGACAGCTGCAGCTGAGTCGAATGGCTGCTGTGGAACACAGATCGGAAGAGCACACG
>ODAK010007269.1_pt1 | contig 11122 bp, 6 predicted proteins | sample 1539591 | NCBI WGS metagenome assembly ODAK01 (sample SAMEA3539303, study PRJEB22396) | soil metagenome | biome: tundra; feature: field; material: soil | place: USA | collected 2010-05 | depth 0.15 m | reverse complement strand
GGCGGCGTCTGGAAGTCGCTCGACGGCGGGACGACGTGGAGGCCCGTCTTCGACAGGCAGCCCGTCCAGTCCATCGGTGCAATCGCGCTCGACCCGTCCGACCCGAAGGTCGTCTGGGTCGGGACCGGCGAGAGCTGGACGCGGAACTCCGTGTCCGCGGGCGACGGGATCTGGCGCTCCGGAGACGGCGGCGAGACGTGGACGCACATGGGGCTCCCGGAGTCCGAGCGCGTGAACCGGATCCTCGTGAACCCGAAAAAGAGCGACGTCGTGTACGCCTGCGTGCCCGGCAAGCTCTGGTCGGATTCGCCGGACCGCGGCCTCTACAAGACGACGGACGGCGGGAAGAGCTGGTCGCTCGTCCTCAGGGGCGCCAACCTCTCGACGGGTTGCTCCGGCCTCGCTTTGGACCCGCGCAACCCGGAGCGCCTCTTCGCGGGGCTTTGGGACTTCCGGCGTAGAGGCTGGACGTTTCGGTCGGGGGGCGAAGGACCGAAGGGGACTTCCGGGTCTGGCCTTTTCCTCACGGAGGACGGCGGCGCGACGTGGAAGAAGTTCGACGCGAAGTCGGCGCCGGGCCTGCCGCCGGCGCCGTGGGGCCGCCTCGACATCGCGATCGCGCCCTCGAAGCCCGACCGCGTCTACGCCGTGATCGAGAGCGTGAAGTCGGCGCTCTTTCGCTCCGACGACGGCGGGAAGACGTGGGCGCGGAAGGACGACAGCCAGCGGATGGTCTGGCGGCCGTTCTACTTCTCGCGCCTCGTCGTCGACCCGACGAACCCCGACCGGGTTTACAAGCCGAACCTGACGCTCATCGCGTCCGAGGACGGGGGCGAGAGCTTCGGCGACGTGGGCGGCGGCACGCACGGGGACCACCACGACGTCTGGATCAACCCGAAGAACCCGAAGCACGTCGTGACGGGCGACGACGGCGGGTTGTGGATCTCGTACGACGGCGCGAACCGCTGGTGGAAGTGCAACAACCTACCGGTTTCGCAGTTCTACCACGTGTCCGTGGACGAAAAAGAGCCGTACCAGGTCTACGGCGGCCTTCAGGACAACAGCTCGTGGGCCGGCGACTCCGCGTATCCGGGCGGCATCACGAACAGCCGGTGGGAGAACCTCTACAACGGGGACGGGTTCTGGGTCTTCGTGGACACGGCCGATTCAAACTTCGTCTACGCGGAAGGACAGGGCGGCACCATCGGCCGGATCGACCGGCGCACGCTCGCGGCGCGCGACATCCAGCCGAAGGCTCTCTACAAGGAAAAACTTCGCTGGAACTGGAACACGCCGATCCACGTCTCGCGTCTCGAGAAGGGCAAGCTCTACATCGGTTCGCAGTTCCTCTTCATGACGAAGGACGGCGGCCAGTCGTGGCAGCGGATCTCGCCAGACCTCACGACGAACGACGCCACGAAACAAGAGCAGGAGCGTTCGGGCGGCATCACGGTCGACAACTCCGCGGCCGAGATGCACACGACGATCTACTCGATCTCGGAAAGCCCGCGTGACGCGAAGACGATCTGGGTCGGGACCGACGACGGGAACGTCCAGCTCACGCGCGACGGCGGAAAGGCGTGGACGAACCTCGTGAAGAACGTCCCCGGCCTCCCGCCCGCGAGCTGGGTCTCGTGGGTCGAGGCCGGCCCGCACGCCAACGGCGCCGCGTACGCGGCGTTCGACCGCCACACGTTCGGCGATCTGGCGCCGTGGGTCTACGCGACGAAGGACTTCGGGAAGACGTGGGAGCGGATCGTGGGCCCCTCCTCGGGCGTCCGCGGCTGGGCCTACGTGATCAAGGAGGATCCGGTCCGGCCCGGCCTCCTCTACCTCGGGACGGAATTCGGGCTCTGGATCTCGCTCGACGCCGGAAAGACGTGGGCCGAGTTCAAGGGCGGCAACTTCCCGTCCGTCTCCGTGCGCGACCTCGCGTTCCAGACGCGCGAGCAGGACCTCGTCGTCGCGACGCACGGGCGCGGGATCTGGATCCTCGACGACCTCACGCCGCTCCGCGTGCTCACGCCGGACGTGCTCGAGAAGGACGTCGCGTTCCTCGCGGGGCGCCCCGTGGTCCAGAGGCCGCGCGGATCGGGCGGCTGGCCGGAAGGGGACGCCTCTTACGCCGGCCCGAACCCGCCGTCCGGCGCCGTCATCACGTATTACCAGAAGACGCGCCACACCTTCGGGCGGATGAAGCTCGAGATCCTCGACGCCTCGGGCCGCGTCGTCGACACGCCGCCCGCGGGGAAGCGCAAGGGCATCAACCGCGTCGTGTGGTCGATGCAGGAGAAGCCGCCGCGCGTCCCGACGGCCGCGTCCGCAGCGGGCGCCTCCTCGGGGCCGCGCGTCCTGCCGGGCACGTACACGGTGCGCCTCACGAAGGGCAAGGACGTCGTCGAGACGCCGCTCGTCGTCTCGCTCGACCCGCGCGCGCCGTTCACGCCCGCGGAGCGCAAGTCCCAGTACGACGCCGTGATGAAGGCGCACGCGCTGTTCGGGCGCATGAGCGACGTCGTGGACCGCCTGAACGGCTACCGGGTGCTCGCGGCCGCGCGTGCGAAAGGCCTGCCCGCCGCAGACGGCGTCCGCAAGGGCCTCGACGCCTTCGCGGAGAAGGCGGAAGCGATCCGCAAGGACGTTGTCGCGACGTCCGAGGGCGGCGCGATCACGGGCGAGGAACGCCTGCGCGAGCACCTCGGCTACGTCTACGACGCCCTCCTCTCGTACGAGGGCCGGCCCGGCGACTACCAGGTCGAGCGCGTCGCCGTCCTCGAGCGCGAGCTGAAGGAGGTCGAGGACCGCGTGGCGGCGCTCGCCGCGAAGGACCTTCCGGCCCTCAACGAGAAGCTGCGTGCGAAAAAGATCGCGCCGATCGCGGAGGCCGCTCCGCACTGACGCGGTTTCCTATTCGATGTAGACTTGGGGGGCTCCAGCGCGCGGGGTCGGCTCTTGCGCAAAGCTGCGATCCCTCTCACCTTTCCATGAAAAACTCTTCTTCCCTTTCCCTCCCGTCCGTGGGCATCGTCTCTCTGGGATGTCCGAAGAACCTCGTCGACACCGAGGTGATGCTGGGACATCTGCAGCGCGAAGGATTGACCCTGACGGATCCGGAGAAATCGCGGGTCGTCATCGTGAACACGTGCGGCTTCATCGATTCGGCCAAGGAGGAGTCGGTCGAGGCGATCCTTCGCGAGGTGGCGCGAAAGGAGGCGGGGGAGATCGACCGCGTCGTCGTGGCGGGCTGCATGGTGCAGAAGTACGGGAAAGAGCTTGCCGCCGAGATCCCCGAAGTGGACCACTTCATCGGCCTCGACGAGCTGGAGAACGCGCCGGCCGCCGCGCTGGGGCTCCCGTCGCTCCCGCGGTTCACCGACAAACCGCTCGCGACGCGCCTCTATGACGAGCTTTCGCCGCGAGTCCTCACGCACCGCAAGGGCTACGCGTACCTGAAGGTGGCCGAGGGCTGCAACAACCCGTGCACGTTCTGCACGATCCCCCAGATGCGCGGCCTCATGCGCTCGCGGACGGTCGCGTCGCTCGTGGTGGAGGCGCAGGGGCTCGAGGCGCTGGGCGTCAAGGAGCTCGTCCTCATCTCGCAGGACACGACGCGATACGGAGAGGACCTCAACCTCGGCCGGACGGGCCTCACGCAGCTCGTGCGCGCGCTTCTTGCCGAGACGTCCTTCCCCTGGATTCGCTTCCTGTATGCGTACCCGAAGACCATTCACGCTTCCGTCTTCGAGCTCATGGCGAGGGCGCCGCGTTTCGTCCCCTACGTCGACATGCCGCTCCAGCACGTGTCGGGGCGGGTGCTTTCCGCGATGAAGAGAGGCGGGGATGCGACGAGCTACCGGAAGCAGTTCGAAAGGATCCGCGAGATCGTCCCGGACATCGCGCTGCGCTCGACGTTCATCGTGGGCTTCCCGGGAGAGACGGAAGGAGATTTCTTGGAAGTGAAAGAGTTCCTCGAGGCCGTACGCTTCGACAACGCGGGCGTCTTCACCTATTCGCCCGAGCCCGGCAGCGGAGCCGAGATGCTCGGCGACCCTATCCCATTCGAAGAAAAATGTTCCCGCCGCGAGATCCTGATGGAAGTTCAGCAGAAGGTCTCTCTTTCCAAGAACCGCGCGAAGCGCGGCAAATCGTTCGACATGATCCTGGAAGGGCCGTCTTCGGACACCGACCTTCTCCTTGAGGGGCGCCTCGCAGGGCAGGCTCCCGAGATCGACGGCCGCGTTCTCGTCAACGAGGTGCCCGAGGGCTGGGCGCCGCGCGTCGGGGAGATCGCGCGCGTCACGATCACCGAAGCACACCCCTACGACCTCGTGGGGAAGATCGTCGCTTAAGATCTCCCGCCGTTGCAGGTCATCAAGGATCCTTTCCGTCCCGCCGATCTTCCCCGAGGCGGCGTCGTGACCGTCGGGAACTTCGACGGCGTGCATCTCGGGCACCAGGCCATGCTCCGGGACGTCGCGAAGCGCGCGGGCGAGCTCGGCGCGCCGGCCGTGGTCGTGACGTTCGAGCCGCACCCGCTCAAGGTCCTCCACCCCGAGCGCGCGCCCCGGATGATCCAGACTCTCCGGCAAAAAGAGGAGGCGATCGAAGCCTGCGGGATCGACGCGCTCGTCCTCGTGCCGTTCACGCGGGACTTCTCGCTGACGCCGGCGGAGGATTTCATCCGGGACCTTCTCGTGAAGCGCCTCGTCGTGCGGGAGGTCCACGTCGGGGAGCACTTCATGTTCGGGCGGGAGCGCGGCGGAAACATGGAGGTCCTCCGGCGCATCGGCGACGCGGCCGGCTTCACGGTGACGGGCATCGCCGACGTCACGGACGCGGCGGCAGCTATCTCGTCCAGCCGCATTCGGAACGGGCTCCTCGAAGGAGACGTCACCTCCGCGAACGCGCTCCTCGGGCGCGCGTACGCAATGGACGGACTAATCGCCAAGGGAGACCGCATGGGGCGGAAGATCGGGTTTCCGACGATGAACCTGAAGCCCGACAACGAGCTTTATCCGAAGGACGGGGTCTATTTCACGTCCGTGAGGATCGAGTCGTTCCAGCGCTCCTTCCCGTGCGTGACGAACATCGGGCGCCGGCCCACCGTGTACGAGGATTTCGCGACGACGATCGAGTCGTACATCCTCGACTTCTCATCGGACGTCTACGGCGAGCGCGTGCGCCTGTCGTTCTTCGACCGCGTGCGCGACGAGCAGACGTTTCCGTCCCTGCTGGATCTCACGGCGCAGATCAAACGGGACGTGGAGGCGACGCGCCTTTACTTCCAGAAACACCCCCTGCCATGAGCGCCGAGACCCTGGCCAGGCTCGTTGCCGCCGTTCTCGCCCTCCTTCTCGCGAGCCGGTCCTCGAATCGGTCCACCTCTTTCGTCACGGGCGTCCTCGCGGGATTTGCCGTCTTCGGAGCGCGGATCGCGGTCCTGCCCGGCCCCGGCTGGGCCGCGCTCCTGGCCGCGTGTCTCGTCGCGCTCGTCGCGCTCGGAGCCGCGCGCACGTGGTCGCCGATCGCCGGGGACGGCCTCACGGCTGGCGCGCTGGCCGCCGGAGGCGCCGCCTGCGCCGCCGCGTTCGCGGGACGGCAGCTCCCGGGATGGCAGGCGCCGGCCCTCGCCGCCATCGCCCTAGCCGCCCTGTCAGCGTTTTCGGCGGAGGCCACGCGCGCGAGCGCGGAGGCCGGCTGGAGAGAGGGAGCCGCCTGGACGGGCGCCGTGCTCGCGCCCGCCTTGCTTGCCGCAGCGTTCGCGGGCCTCTTCGCCGGGGTTCCACGCCGACTCGAGCCCCTCGTCGTGGCCGCGGTGCTCGCCGCGGGCATTCTCGTCTGGATCCCGGCGCTCCTCGCCGAGCGCGCGCGCGTCTCGCGTGAGCTCACCGAGGAGGTGACGCTGGGCCTGCTTCCCGAGGAGGATGCGCTCGCGTTGCGGCTCCCGTGGACGCGCGGATTCGAGAAGCGCTTCGGGCGCCCGGACGAACGCCGCGAATACGTGAGGAGCGCGCTCCTCCTCGCCGTCGCGCGCCACCAGCAGAGGCACCGCTCCGGAGAGGCCGAGCGCCTGAGACAGCTCGAGGTCCTCACCTTCCGGACGCGGCTCCGAAGGACGCAGGAGGCGCGGGCCGCGCGATTTCACGTGCGCGAGTCGGGGGAGTTCGGGGAAGAGCAGACTCCCGAGGGCCCCGGCACCCCCTAGTCCTACGGGACTCCGGGCACGTCCGCCTGTGGCGTTTACGCCCGAGGGCCGTCCGCGTCCCAGAGCGTCGTGTTGCCAAACGACTCGAGGACGGGCCGGATCACCTTTGCGTCTCCAACCGCGGCGAGAATGCCGGTCGAGGGATCGAAGAAGTCCGCCGCCACCTGGCACGCCTCCCGCCGCGACACAGCACCCACGCGGTCCCGCCAGGTGGCCCATTCATCCTCGGGCAGCCCGTGGAGAAGGCGCGTGATCTCGTCCTGCGCGACGCCGCCGGGCGTTTCGCGCGGGATCGGAAAGCTGCCGAGCAGGTATTTTCGCGCGCGAGCGTGCTCCTCCTCGGCAGGCCCCTCCGCGGCGAAGGCGCGGATGAGGTCGAAGAGGCCCGTAAACGCCTCGTGCGTCACTTCGGTCCGGCAGTCGATCGAGGCGCCGAACTGTCCGCCCGCGACGCGCGCGGACAGCGACGAGTACGCACCGTACGTCAGGCTGCGCTCTTCGCGCAGGACGTGGAAGAGACGCGAGGAGGCGCCGCCCCCCAGCGACTGATTCGCGACGAGGCCCGCCGTGAAGCGCGGGCTCCGGCGTGCGAGCGCGGCTCGCGCGTAGAGGAGGTTCGTCTGCACGGAGCCCGGCCGGTGCACGAGGTGGATCGAGAAGCCGTCGACGTGGGGCGGCGGAGGAACCGCGGCGGCCGGAGCGCCGGAACCGGCGGAAAGGCCCTCGAACGCGCGGGCGCCCGCCCGGAGCAGTGCGTCCGGATCCGCCGCGCCCGCGAGGATGAGCGTGGCCCCCGCGAGCGAGAAGCGGTCCGCCGCGAAGCCGGCGACGCTGTCCCGGGTGAGAGCTTCGAGGCCCTTTTCCGTCGCGGTGAGGCGACCGTACGGATGGCCGGGGTAGAGCCGGTCGAGGAGGCGCTCGCGGGCGAGGAAGTCGGGCTCGGAGCGCTGCTCGGCGAGCACGTCGATCTGGCGTCTGCGGTTCTTCTCGAACTCGTCCTCGGGGAACGCGGGTTCCGTCAGGACCTCGGCGAGAAGCGCGAGGCCCGCGTCGAGATCCTTTTCGAGAATGGAGAGGCGCGCGACCGACGAGTCGCTGCCCGCGGAGACCTCGAGATTCGCCGCGAGGTCGTCGATCGCTTCCGCGAGCGCACGCGCGTCGCGGCGGTGCGTTCCGCCGAGAAACGTCTCGCCGGTGATCTCGGCCGTGCCTTCGCGTCCCGGCGGATCGGCCGCGCTGCCCGCGCCCGGGAAAAGCACCGAGACCGACACGGTGGGGCGGCGGCCCCAGCGGGCCGCGCGCAGCGCGAGAGAGTTCGCGAGCCGTGCGCCCGTGAAGGAGGGCAGGAGGAAGGGCAGCGGGGGCAGGGGTGGCGGGGGCAGGCGGCGCAAGGTGCTCATGCGGGGCCCTTGGACTCGCCGGGCCCGCTGGGCACGACCGTCACGACGGAGCGGCGGGGGGCGACGAGAAGCCGCGCCGCGGCGTCGCGGACCGCGGCCGCGTCCAACGCGAGGACCGCCTCGACATCGTGCGGAAAGAGGCCCGGATCGCCGTCGTAGAGGCCGTACTCGGAAAGCAGAAAGGCGATCGACTGAGTCGTCTGCGTGGCGCGCACGGCGCTCGAAAGGAGGAGCCGGCGGACGCGTTCCATCTCGCGCGGCGTCGGCCCGTCCGCGGCGAAGCGCGAGAGATCGCCGAGGATCTCCGCCTCGAGCCGCTCGAGCGTCACGCCGGGCCGTGCGAGAGAGAAGATGCGGAAGAGCGAGGGGCCGCGGCGCTCGTCGAGCGACACCGAGAGCGACAGGGCGAGCGAGTCGTCTTTCACGAGCCGGCGCCAGAGCCGTCCCGTTTCACCCGCTCCGAGGATCCGTTCCACGACCGAGAGGGCGAAGAGGTCGGGATGACGCCGTTCGGCCACCTTGAAGTTGACATGCAGCGCCGGCATCGCCGCGTGGCAGTCGTCCACTCTCTGCCGCCGCTCGCCGGAAGGGACGGGCTCCGTGAACGCGAAGCGCGCCGGGGTCTCGCGCGGGGGAACTTCCTCGAAGGCATTCTTCACGCGGCGGAAGGCGTCAGCGGGATCGACGTCACCCACGACCGCCAGAAGCGCGTTGGCCGGAGCGTAGTAGCGGCGGTAGAAGTCCCGTGCGTCGTCGAGCGAAGCCGCCTGAAGATCGTCCATCGATCCGATGACGGGGTGCTTGTAGGGAAAAGCGTCGTAGGCGAGCGCGTCGGCGGTCTCGAACGACGAGGCGTACGGCTGGTTGTCCACGCGCAGGCGCTTCTCCTCCTTCACGGCCTCGCGCTGGTTGTCGAGCTTTTCCTGCGTGAGGACGAGGGCGCGCATCCGGTCGGCTTCCAGGAAGAGGGCGAGGTCGAGGGACTCGGCGGGTAGGGTCTCGAAATAGTTCGTCCGGTCCTCGGACGTCGTCCCGTTCATCGAGCCGCCCGCCTCGGCGACGAGACGGAAGTGGTCTCCCTTGCCGACGTTCTCCGAGCCCTCGAACATGAGGTGCTCGAAGAGATGCGCGAACCCGGTCTTGCCGGGCGGCTCGACACGGCTTCCAACGTCATACGTGACATCGACCGTCACGAGGGGAATTCCGCGCTGCGGCGACACGACGACCGTCAGGCCGTTCGCGAGGCGCTCGACGTGAAACGGAACTTCGAGATCGAGGGCAGAGGTGATGGTGTCCTCCTCGGAGAAACCCGCGCGAGGCGAGTTCGTAATATAACGATTGTGTTGAGGCGACGTGCGCTCCTCCTGGCGATCTTCGCCGCCGGCGTCGTTTCCGCCGCGCGGGGAGAGGACGCGCCTGAGCAAACGGAATCCGGCCTGCCGAAATTCCGTTTCGAAGCGGTCCTTCACGACTACGAACCGGTCTCGGACCGGCACGAACGCCTCGCGGAGTTCTTCTACGGCGCTCTCGCGGCGGATTGGACGCGCGGGGATTTTGCCGCGAAGGCCGAAGTGCGCGGCCGCGACGGGCGGTTCCGCCCCTATTACGACGGCTCGGTCTGGCTCGAAGAGGGATGGGCCTCCGTCGCAACCCCGATCGGCGCCGTCAGCGCCGGTAAGATTCCTCGCGACTTCGGCCTCGCGGACGAGTCGTTCAACGGGACTCTCTTCTCGGTGAACGGCGTCACGCGGAATCCGGACTGGGGGGCCGGCCTCGCGGGCGAAAAGCGGTGGGGCTTCGACACGTGCGGCTGGAGTGCGCGCTACTACGGACAGAACGACCACGTGAGCTGGGAAGACGACGGGCGCAACGTGGAGTCGGATCCCCTGCGCGTCCTGCGCGACGGCCTGGAAGCGCGCGTTTTCTACCTTCTGAACCAGGGCCTCTGGACGCTCAAGCCCGGGCTCTCCGTCGCGTCCGCCCGGCTCGACGACCGCACCGGCCCCGACTCGTTCCGGCGGACCGACGCCGCGCTCGACATGACCGCGACGTTCGGGCCGTTCGCGCTCCTCCTCGAGGGCTTTACGCGCTCGGGAGAGCGTTGCGCTCCGGGAGCGGCGTGCCGGCTCGGCTACGACGACGCGACGGCGGCTCTCGTGGGGTTTCGCGCGGAATTTCCCACCGTCACGTATCGCTATCTCTACTCGGTGTGGCGGTACCGCGGGGCCGAGGCCACCGAGCAGCTTCATCAGCCAGGCATCGTCTGGATGCCGCGAAAGGGCCTTCTCGCAACGATCGAGTACAGTGCGCGGCTGATGACGACGGCTTCGGGCACCGGGGTCGTGAAGGCCTTTCAGCTCGGCCTCTCGGTGGCATTTTGAGATCCCCCGCCGTCCACGCCTTCCCGCAATTCGCGTCTCACGCGTTCTCGAGGAGCTCATGAAGAAACGGATTCTGATCATCGGAATCGCCGTCGCCCTTGCCGCGTTCGCGGCGATCCTGCTGTTCGCGGGCCGCGGGTCGGCCGAGCCGAAATTCCGGAAGGCGAAGGTCGACAAAGGGGAAGTGGTCGCCACGGTGACGGCCACGGGGACGCTTTCCGCGGTGACCACCGTGCAGGTGGGCAGCCAGGTTTCGGGCATCATCGCGAAGCTCCACGTCGACTTCAATTCGGTCGTGAAGAAAGGGCAGATCCTCGCCGAGCTCGACCCCACGCCGTTTCAGCAGGCGGTCGACCAGAATCAGGCGAACCTCGAGAAGGCGAAAGTAGAGCTCCGGAACCAGGAGATCTCCCTGGTCCGCACGAAGCGCCTGACGGACGAGCAGCTCGACGCGCAATCGGATCTCGACGCCGCCCAGACGGCGCGCGACTCCGCATCGGCTTCCGTCGCGCAAGCGCTCGCGGCGCTCAAGCAATCGCAGACGAATCTCTCCTACACGAGGATCACGTCGCCGATCGACGGCGTCGTCGTGTCCCGGCAGTACGACGTCGGCCAGACCGTGGCGGCGTCCTTCCAGGCCCCCGTCATCTTCTCGATCGCCCAGGACCTCACGAAGATGCAGGTCCTCACGAACATCGACGAGGCGGACGTGGGCCGGATCCGCGAAGGCCAGATCGCGAACTTCTCGGTCGACGCCTTCCCGGACATCAACTTCAAAGGGACGGTCTCGCAGATCCGGCTGTCGCCGCAGACGGTTCAGAACGTCGTCACGTACCCCGTCATGCTCGACGTCCCGAACGCCGACCTGAAGCTCAAGCCCGGCATGACCGCGAACGTCCTGGTTCCGGTGGAAGTCCGCAAAGACGTCCTGCGCGTCCCGAACGCGGCGCTGCGCTTCCGGCCGGACAACGCCGATCTCGTCCCCGACGCGCGAAAGGCGAAGGGTTCGCCCTCCGCAGGGTCCGCGTCGTCTGCGCCGTCTTCGGCGACCGGCGCTCCGGAAACTGGGCGGATCGCGCCGCCGGCGAGCTCCGCGGCGACCGGCGGCCGGCCCGGCACGGCGGGGGGGCGCGGGC
>ODAK010007268.1_pt1 | contig 11124 bp, 8 predicted proteins | sample 1539591 | NCBI WGS metagenome assembly ODAK01 (sample SAMEA3539303, study PRJEB22396) | soil metagenome | biome: tundra; feature: field; material: soil | place: USA | collected 2010-05 | depth 0.15 m | reverse complement strand
ATCGCGATCTTCAACCGCTCGCACTACGAGGAGGTCCTCTCGGTGCGCGTCCATCCGGAGTGGCTCGACCGCCAGCACCTGCCGCCGGGCCCGCGCGGGAAGGCGTTCTGGGACGAGCGCTACGAGTCGATCAACGCCTTCGAGCGCCACGCCGATCGCAACGGCACCAAGATCGTCAAGCTCTTCCTGCACGTCTCCAGGCACGAGCAGCGCAAGCGGCTGCTGGCCCGCCTTGACGAGCCGGCCAAGGAGTGGAAGTTCAGCGCCGCCGACCTCGCCGAGCGCGCCCACTGGGACGAGTACATGCAGGCGTTCGAGGACGCGATCACCGCGACCTCGACGCCGTGGGCTCCGTGGTACGTGATTCCCGCCGACCGCAAGCCGCTGATGCGGGCCCTCGTCGCGGGCGTGATCGTCGAGGCGATCTCATCGCTCGGGCTGCGCTGGCCCGAGGTCTCCGAGCAGCAGCGTGCCGCCAACGAAGAGGCACGGCGCTCGCTCGAGGCGGAGTCCCACTGAACGTTTGAGTGCCGCACCAGCGCGCGCGCCGGCGCCGGCTGGTCAGTCCTCGACGCTCGGCGCGGCGGCGGCCCGTGCCGCCTCGTCCGCCTGCGCCGCGAGCCGCGCGCGACGGTACTCGTCGACGACGATCTCGGTCAGCTCTTCGACCGAGGTCTCCGCGGTCGGTTTGTCGAGCGCGATCACGCCGTCGACGATCATGTTCACCCGGTCGCAGCTCTCGAGCACGTGGACGTAGTTGTGCAGGATCATGATCATCGACAGCTCGCCCTCCTGCTTGAGCCGGCTGATCAGCTCGAGGATCTGCGCGCCCTCCTTCGCCCCCATCGCCGCCAGCGGCTCGTCGAGCAGCAGGATGTCGGCGTCGGAGTAGACGCCGCGCGCGACTGCGATCGACTGGCGCTGGCCGCCCGAGAGGCGCGCCACGGGCACGTCGAGCCGCGGCAGGTTGATGCCGATGTCGTTGAGCGCCTTGCGCGCCTCGCGCTTCATCTTGCGCGAGTCCAGAAACGGCAGCGGCAGGTGGCGTCTCTCGCGACAGAGGAACATGTTCTGGTAGACGCTGAGCTCATCGATCAGCGCGAGGTCCTGGTAGACGACGTCGACCCCGAGGCCGCGCGCGTTGTCGACGCTCTTCGGCTGGTAGGGCTGGCCCTTGACCCACATGTTGCCGGCGTCCTGTTTCTGGAAGCCGCAGAGGATCTTGATCAGCGTCGACTTGCCGGCACCGTTGTCGCCGAGCAGCCCGAGCACCTCGCCCTGCTTCAGATGCAGGCTCACGTCGCGCAGCGCGGTGACCGGACCGAAGCTCTTCGCGATGTGCTCCACGCGCAGCACGTCGTCGGCCGCCGAGGTGGGCGCGACGATGACCTCTCCGGGGACGAGCTGATCAGCCAATGCCGGATCCTCGTCGCACGCGCCCGACGTAGACGTTGATCACCATCGCGACCAGGATCGCGGCTCCGAGGTAGAAGTCGAGATAGTTGGCGTTGACGCCCTTGATTGCGAGCCCGTCCTGCAGGACGCCCAGGAACAGGGCGCCGACCAGCGCGCCGATGACGGTCCCCGAGCCGCCGGCCAGCAGCGTGCCGCCGATCACGGCGGCGGCGATCGCGTCGAGCAGGATCGAGTTGGCGCCCGAGGGGTCCGGGGTGATCGAGCTCGTGCGCACCGACTCGAGGATGCCGACGATTCCGGCGAGCGTGCTGCAGACCATGAAATTGCGGATCACGACCAGGCGGACCCTGACGCCCGCCTCGGCTGCGCCCAGCCTGTTCGAGCCGACGGCGATCGTGTGCAGGCCCCAGCGGGTGCGCGTCAGCACGATCTGCATGATCGCGACGATGATCAGCGCCCAGATCAGCTCCGAGTAGGTGCCGGCGCCGAACACGCTCGCGAACGTGGAAACCTGAGTGCCCGAGGAAGCCCCGGAGAGCTGCGAGCCGGGCGTGGTGACCTGTTCTGCGTGGGAGATGATCAGCGTGAAGCCCTCGAGCGTGAACAGCGTTCCCAGCGTGGTGATGAACGAGTTGATGCCGATGACCGCGGTGAAGATTCCGTTGACCAGCCCGATCAGCGTGCACGCGGCGAACGTGATGAGCACAGCCGGCAGGAGCGGTATGTGGCCGCCGACGATCTCGTAGAAGAGGTACGGCGCGAACAGGTAGACGCCGCCGATCGAGAGGTCGATCTCGCCGTTGATCATCAGGAAGACCTCGCCGGTGGCGAGAATCGCAAACGGCGCGAAGTACGGGTACAGCGTGTTGAGGTTTCCGGTGCTGACGAACGCCGGGAGGGTCAGCGCGAAGTACACGGTCAGCAGGACCGTGACGACGATGATGCTCCCCTCGCGTGCGATCAGGAAGCGCTTGATCAGGGACCACGGCGCCGCACTGCGAGGGGTCTCGCGCTCTTGCGCTGGACCCCCCGCAGGGGCGGCGGCCGGAGTGCCGCTGCCGATGGTGCTTGACATTGGACTGCCTAGCGAGCGGCTACCCTACCGTGCCTTTAGTGGACGCCCGGCGCGGTGCCGGTTCCCTCGTAGCGGCTCGTCGTGCTGCTGTAGGGCACGATCGTGCTCGGGGTGAGGAACTTCAGGCCCGTGTCGATGTCGGCGATCCCGCTCAGGCCCTTGGAGGCCTTGTAGAGGAACATCTCGATAACCGGCAGGAAGCCCTGCAGGTAGGGCTGCTGGTCGATCGTGAATTGCCCATAGCCGGCGGCCAGCAACTTCTCGGTGATCGGCGTGAGGTCGTAACCGCCACCCTTCACCTTGCCCTTGAGGTTGTTCTTCTGAATCGTCTGCAGCAGGCTCTGCGTGCTGCCTGCGTCGACTGCGAACAGGCCCTTGTAGGTCTTGTGCCCGGCCCAGAACGCCTCGATCGCCGTGAGCTCGGCCGGGACCGCGGCCCCGGTTGCCTGCACCGTGTACTTGGTGCTCGAGCCCTTCAGCGCCGCCTTGGCGCCGTCGATACGCGGCTGGATGTTGGCCGAGCCGGGCGTGGCGATGAACAACGCGACGTTCCCGGATGGCACGAGCTTCTTGATGTGCTCGCCCATCTGCTGTCCGGAGACGAACAGGTCCTGGCCGATGTAGGCCAGGCGCCCGTTGGGCTCGTCGGCGTTGTACGCCACGACCGGAATCCCCTTTGCCAGGGCATGTGTGGTCGGCGGGGTGAATGCCGCGGGGTCGATCATGGCACAGGCGATGCCATCGGCGCCCGAGGCGATCGCGCTGTTGAACGCCGTCACCATCTGGGGGACGCTGCTCGACGCCGAGCCGGTCCACGTGGAGGTGCAGCCGAGCAGCGCGCAGGCGTCGGCGATGCCGTACTGCGTCGGCGTGAAGAACGGGTTCGTCGTCACGTGGTTGACGAACACGAAGTGGTACTTCTTCGACGTCCCGAAGATGCTGCTGCCGGAGGCGGCGAACGCCTGACCGGCGGGGCTCAGCATGAACGCCGCGAGGGCGCCTGCGCCGCCGCCAAGGGCAGCCCGGCGGGTCACGGAGCGAGCCTTCGAGTGCGGCGTTTCCGATTGCTTGGAATCGCTCCACTCGAGGCGCTCGATTGCCTCGTTTCCTAGATCGAATTCGGACATTCCTACTCCTCCTCAACGCCTGAAGCGTCGCTAACCCGGATTCCCGGGGTGGTTTGGACGGCTACGCACTGCTGGCCTGCATCGCCCGGCTGCTAGCGGGCCTGACACGGTTCGCGGCACGCGGTCATTCTATGCGCAGGCTGGCGGTTCGCGCGCCGGATCCACCGGCTCTTGCGCGGACCGCCCACACGCGCACTTGCGCACATTCGCACAAAACGCGCCGGTCCGCTAGTCCCTGCTTTCGATTGCAGTCCTCGAACCTCCGATTCTGGGGGAAGCGACGCGAGCATCGCGCCGCGGCGGCCCGGTGGCATCCGTGGAACGGCGCACAGCGGATGCGGGCTTACCGCAGCAGGCGTCCCTCGACCGCGGGCCGGCTCGCCGCGGGCCGGCCAAGCTAGAGTGCCGACCCACGATGAAAGTGGTCGTCACAGGCGGTAGCGGCAAGGTCGGTCGCGCGGTCCTCCGCGAGCTCCTCGAGCACGGCCACGACGTGCTGAACGTCGACCGCGTGCCGCCCGACCCCTCGCGGTCGCCGCCACCGGCGCCGTTCCTGCCGGCCGACCTCACCGACTACGGACAGACGCTCGAGGCGCTGAGCGGCGCCGAGCTGCTGTCCGGCGTCGAGGCGGTCGTCCACCTCGCGGCGATCCCATCTCCCGTGCACGCCACACCCGACGTGATCTTCTCGACCAACATCCGCAGCACCAACACCGTGTTCGCCGCGGCGGTCCGGCTCGGGCTCCGCCGCGTCGTCTGGGCGTCCAGCGAGACGACGCTCGGGACGCCGTTCGACACGCCGCCGGAGTACACGCCGGTCGACGAGCGCAGCCAGCTGCGCCCCGAGTCCTCCTACGCGCTGTCCAAGGTGCTCGGCGAGGAGATGGCACGGCAGTTTGCCCGCTGGAGCGCGATCCCGTTCGTCGGGCTGCGCTTCTCGAACGTGATGGAACGCGCCGACTACCAGCAGTTCCCGTCCTACTGGGACGACGCGCAGATCCGCAAGTGGAACCTCTGGAGCTATGTCGACGAGAGCCACGTGGCCCAGAGCGTCCGCTGCGCGCTGGACGCCGACACCCGCGGGGCGCAGGCGTTCATCGTCGCCGCCGCCGACACGGTGATGCGCCGCCCGAGCCGCGAGCTGATGGCCGAGGTCTTCCCCGGCGTGCCGGTCGCCGAGCAGCTGGCCGAGCACGGCACGCTGCTGGCGATCGACGAGGCCCGCCGGGTGCTCGGCTACGAGCCCGCGTTCAGCTGGCGCGAGCTGTTCTGAGCGGCCGCCGCCGCGTCAGAGTCCCTGCGCGAGGCGGTGGTAGGCCTGGTTCCAGCGCAGCTCGTTGCGGAAGTCCCGCATCCGCGTGTGCTCGTCGATCGTCAGCAGCTCGATCCCGGCGATCTCGGCGAAGTCCACGAGGATCTCGCAGTCCAGCGCCGCGCTGAACACGGTGTGATGGGGACCGCCCGCCACGAGCCACGCCTCGGCCGCGGTCGCGAAGTCCGGCCTGGGCTTCCAGACGGCACGCGCGACGGGCAGCTTCGGCAGCGGCTGCGGCGGCGAGATGACCTCGACCTCGTTGACCAGCAGGCGAAAGCGGTCGCCGAGGTCGAGCATCGCGACGACGATCGCCGGGCCGGGCGCCGCGTCGAACACGAGCCGCACCGGGTCCTCGCGGCCGCCGATCGACAGCGGGTGGATTTCGCAACTCGGGCGTCCGAGCGCGATCGACGGGCAGATCTCGAGCATGTGCGATCCGAGCACGAGCGGCTCGTCGCCCTCGAGGTCGTAGGTGTAGTCCTCCATGAACGACGTGCCGCCCGGCAGGCCGGTCGCCATCAGCTTGAGGATCCGCACGAGCGCCGCGGTCTTCCAGTCGCCCTCGCCGCCGAAGCCGTAGCCGTCGGCCATCAGGCGCTGCACGGCGATCCCCGGGAGCTGCCGCAGGCCGTGGAGGTCCTCGAAGGTGTCGGTGAAGGCGCTGAACCCGCCGCGTTGCAGGAACTCGCGCAGCCCGGCCTCGATCCGCGCGGCATCGACCAGCGAGTCGCGGCGTGCGCCGTCGTGGCGAAGCTCCGGCACGACGTCGTAGCGCTGCTCGTAGTCGGCGAGCAGGTCCGCGACCGCCTCGGGCGCGACGCCATCCATCGCGTCGACGAGATCGCCGACGCCAAAGCCGTCGACCGAGAAGCCCAGACGCAGCTGTGCCTCGACCTTGTCGCCCTCGGTGACGGCGACGTGGCGCATGTTGTCGCCGATCCGGGCGACCCTCAGCCTGGCCGCCTCCTGCCAGCCGCAGGCCGCGCGCGCCCAGCGCCCGATCCGCTCGAGCGTGACCGGGTCGCGCCAGTGCCCGACGACGGTCTTGCGTCGCAGCCCCATGCGGGTCTCCATGAACCCGAACTCCCGGTCGCCGTGGGCGGACTGGTGCGTGTTCATGTAGTCCATGTCGATCTCGGCCCACGGCAGCGCGCGGTTGAACTGGGTGTGCAGGTGCAGCAGCGGCTTGCGCAGCCCGCTCAGCCCGGCGATCCACATCTTCGCCGGCGAGAAGGTGTGCATCCAGAGCACCAGGCCGACGCAGTCATCCGCCGCGTTCGCCTCCAGGCACAGCCGGCGGATCGCCTCCGCGCTCGTCGCCACCGGTCGCAGCGCCACGCCGACCGGCACCGCCTCCGCCTCACCGAGCGCGGCCGCGACCTCGCGTGCGTCGGCATCGACCTGCGCGAGCACCGCCTCGCCGTACATCTCCTGGCTGCCGGCGACGAACCACACCTCGCGCTGCCCAAACGCCTTCGCGGTCATCGGCGAACCTCCTGGTCGGTCGTGGCGGCCATGCCTCAGCGCTGGCCGTAGACGTTCTGGTAGCGGTCGTACAGCGCGTCGATGTCGGCCTGCTGCAGGCGCGTCAGCTCGCCGAGCGTGCGGGCCAGCAGCACCGTGCGCGCCGCGTCCTCGCACATCACGGCGGCCTTGACGGCATCGCGGGCGCTGGCGCCGATCGCGAACACGCCGTGGCTGCGCATCAGCACCGCGGGGGAGCGGCTGCCCGTCAGCGTCTCGACGATCCCGACGCCGATCTCCTCGCCGCCGATCCGCGCGAACGGGCCGACCGGGATGTCGCCGCCGAACTCGTCGGCCAGCCCTGTCAGCACACACGGGATCGCCACGCCGTGCGCCGCCCACGCCGTCGCGTAGGGGCTGTGGGTGTGGACGACGCCCCCGACCGAGTCCATCGCGCGGTAGACGTAGGCGTGGGTCGCCGTGTCGCTCGACGGCGAGAGCTCGCCCTCGACGACCTTGCCGTGCAGGTCGACGACGACCATCGAGGAGGCGGTCAGCTCGTCGTAGCCGACACCGCTCGGCTTGATCACGATCAGGTCGCGACCCGGCACGCGCGCCGAGATGTTGCCCATCGTCCAGGCGACCAGGCCGTTGCGGATCAGCTCGCCGTGCAGCTCCGCGACGGTGCGGCGCACATCCGCGACGGCGGCGCTCATCGATCGGCCTCCCGCGACGCGCGCACCCGGATCGCCGCCAGCGAGCGCATCAGCTCGCGATCGCTGAGTCCGAAGTGGTCGTGCAGGCGGCCGTACAGCGCATAGAGCCCATCGTAGGCGCTCGCGCGCTCGGCGTCGGGCTCGTAGACGTCGCGCCGCAACCGCCCCATCGCACGCGCCGCCGCGTAGATGTCCGGGTGCACGCCGGCGGCGACGGCCGCGTGCATCGCCGAGCCCAGCGCCGGACCCTGGTCGGAGTCGATCACGCTGATCGGCAGTCCGATCACGTCGGCGTAGCACTGCATCAGCGGCTCGTTCTTGAGCAGCCCGCCGGCGGCGACGAACTCGCGCACGCCGACGCCGGCGTCGTTGAACGCGTCGATGATCTTGCGCGTGCCGAAGGCGGTCGCTTCGATCAGCGCGCGGTAGACCTCGTGCGGGCGCGTCGCGAGCGTCATGCCGACGAGCACGCCGCTCAGCTCGTGATCGACGAGCACCGAGCGATTGCCGCTCCACCAGTCGAGCGCGATCAGGCCGTGCTCGCCGACGTTCTGCGCGGCTCCGAGCGCCGTCAGATGCTCGTGCACGCTGATCCCGAGGGCGCGCGCCTGCTCGTGGTAGGCCGGCGGCACGCCGGCCTCGAGGTACCAGGCGAAGATGTCGCCGACGCCGCTCTGACCGGCCTCGTACCCCCACTGCTCGGGCACGATCCCGCCGCGCACGACGCCGCACATCCCGGGAACCTCGGCGAGCTGCTCGCCGAGCATCACGTGGCAGGTCGAGGTGCCCATGATCGCCATCATCCGGCCGGGCTCGGTGATCCCGGCGGCCGGCGCGGTGACGTGCGCGTCGACGTTGCCGACGGCGACCGCGATCCCCTCGCGCAACCCGGTCCAGCCGGCCGCCGACGCGGTCAGCCCCCCGGCGCGCCCGCCGAGCGCGGCGATCGCCGGGCTGAGCTTGTCCGTAAACCCCGCAAACTGCGGGTTCAGTGCTGCCAGGTAGTCCTCGCCGGGGTAGCGGCCGTCCTGGTAGATCCCCTTGTAGCCAGCCGTGCACTCGTTGCGCAGCTCGACGCCGCAGAGCTGCCAGACGATCCAGTCGGCCGCTTCGACGAAGCGGTCCATCGCCGCGTAGACACCGGGGTCCTCCTCGAGCAGCTGCAGCGCCTTGGCGAACTCCCACTCCGAGGAGATCCGCCCGCCGTAGCGCCCGAGCCACGGCTCGCCGCGCGCCGCGGCGAGGTCGGTGATCCGGTCCGCCTGCGGCTGGGCTGCGTGGTGGCGCCAGAGCTTGACCCAGGCGTGCGGGCGCTCGCGCCAGGGGTCGAGCCGGCACAGCGGGGTGCCGTCGCCCAGCACCGGCAGCACCGTGCAGGCGGTGAAGTCGGTGGCGATCCCGACCACCGTCGCGGGGTCGACGCCGGCCGCCGCGACGGCCGCCGGAACGGCCTGGCGGAGCACCTCGATGTAGTCGTCCGGATCCTGCAGCGCCCAGTTGGGTGCCAGCGCCGCGCCGCTGGCGGCGAGCTCGCTGCTCATCACTGCGTGCGCGTAGACGTGTTCAGCCTCGCCGAGCTCCTCGCCGTCGTCCGCGCGGACGACGACCGCGCGTCCCGAGAGGGTCCCGAAGTCCACGCCGACAACGTGCTGCGGGGAAGGGTGCATTCGATTGCGCAGACTAGCGCCAAGCACTCCGTGACGGGTGGCGTGCGCGAGCCGGCCGTCGCGCTGCCCCGGATAGACTCGCCCGCAAGATGGCCAGGCTGATCGGTCTCGACGTCGGTACCTCGTCGCTGAAGGGACTCGCGATCGACGAGAGCGGCGCCCTGCTCGGCGAGGCCGAGCGGGTCTACGCGTTCGCCACGCCGCGTCCGGGCTGGGCCGAGCAGGACCCCGAGCTGTGGTGGCAGGCGGCGCAGGCGGTGCTCGAGCAGCTCGATGCGCAGCGCGCCGACGGGATCGGCTTGACCGGGCAGATGCACGGCCTGGTGGCGCTCGGCGCCGACGACCGGCCGCTGCGCCCGGCGATCCTCTGGAACGACGGCCGCGCGCAGCGCGAGTGCGAGCTGATCGAGGAGCGCGTCGGCGTCGCCCGGCTGCTCGAGCTCAGCGGCAACCGCGCGCTCGCCGGCTTCACCGCGCCGAAGCTGCTCTGGCTCGCCGAGCACGAGCCGGAGATCCACGCGCGGATCCGCCGGGTGATGCTGCCGAAGGACTACGTCCGCCTGCGCCTCTGCGGCGAGCACGTCACCGATGTCAGCGACGCCTCCGGCACGCTGCTGTTCGACGTCGCCGCGCGCCGCTGGAGCAGCGAGCTGGCCCAGGCGCTCGAGGTCGATGAGGCATGGCTGCCGGTGGCGCTCGAGTCCGGCGCGCACAGCGGCGACAGCCCCACCGGCGTCCCGGTCGCGGCCGGCGCCGGCGACCAGGCAGCCGGGGCGCTCGGCGTCGGCGTGATCGACGAGCGGGGACCGGCGTCGGTCGTGCTCGGCACGAGCGGCGTGGTGTTCGCCGCGCGCGAGCGCTACCCCGCGGCACCCGATGGCCTGCTGCACGCGTTCTGCCACGCGGTCCCGTCGGTCTGGCACGTCATGGGGGTCATGCTCTCGGCCGCGGGGTCGCTGCGCTGGCTGCACGACGCCCTCGGCGGGGAGCCCGACTTCGCGACGCTGCTGCTCGAGGCGCAGCGTTGGCCACCGGGTGTCGAGGGGCTCTTGTTCGCGCCCTACCTCGCCGGTGAGCGCACGCCCTACCCCGACCCCGACGCGCGCGGCGCGTTCACCGGGCTGAGCCTGCGCCACGATCGCGGGGCGCTGGTGCGCGCCGTGCTCGAGGGCGTGGCATTCGGCCTGCGCGACTGCTTCGACCTTGTCGGCGCCCACGGCCGCGCACCGACCCACGCGCGCGTGTCGGGCGGCGGATCGCGCGGGGATCTCTGGCTCTCGATCCTCGCCGCGGTGCTCGACCTGCCGCTCGAGCGCACGGCGGTCGATGCCGGGGCCGCCTACGGCGCGGCGCTGCTCGGCGGCGTCGCCGGCGGCGTGTTCGCCGACACCCGCGAGGCCGTCGCGGCGTGCGTGCGCACGACCACGACGGTCGAGCCCGACCCGGCGCAGACGCGCGCCTACGCGCAGCTGCGGCCGTCGTTCGTCGCGCTCTACCCGGCGCTCGCCCGCCTGCGCGAGCAGGCCGGCTGAGCCCGCGGGACTCCTCGGCGCCCCGCCGCCTCGCCGCTACGCGCCCATGATCAGGAGAAGTCCTCCGCGCGGATCGCCGCGAGCGCCTCGTTGGAGAACGCCGGCGTCGGCTGCGCCAGCTGGCCGGCCCCCGCCCGCTCGCACGCCTCGAGGATCGCCTCGTCGGCGTCGAACGCGGCAGCCTTCGCCGCGAGGATCTTGTAGTTGCGGATGCAGCCGCGCGCGAACGCGGCGTAGACGTCGCCGTCGTCCTCGCTGCGGTAGGCGCGCGCGTCGAAGTGCCGCGGACCGTCGTAGCCCGAGCGCTCGAGCAGCCGCACCGTCAAAAACGCCTCCTTGAGGTCCTCCGCGCCGAAGCGAAAGTCCTGGTCGAAGCGCGGCCCGTTCTGCGCATTGAGGTCGATGTGGAACAGCTTGCCGGCCCACAGCGCCTGGCCGACGGCGGCCGAGAACGACAGGCCGGCCATCGACTCGTGGGCCATCTCCGGGTTCACGCCGACCATCTCCGGATGGCTCAGCGTCTCGATGAAGTGCAGCATGTGGCCGGTCGTCGGCAAATAGATGTGGCCGCGCGGCTCGTTCGGCTTGGCCTCCAGCGCCAAGCGCATCTGCAGTCCCTGCGCGCGGACGTACTCGCAGAGGAACTCGATGCCCTCGCGGTAGCGCTCGAGGGCGACCCGGGGGTCGCGGGCGGCGGCGGACTCGACTCCCTCGCGCCCGCCCCAGAGCACGAAGATCGGCGCGCCGAGCTCGGCGCCGATGTCGATCGCCGCGGTCGCCTTGCGCAGCGCGAAGCGCCGCACCGCCGGGTC
>ODAK010007266.1_pt1 | contig 11125 bp, 14 predicted proteins | sample 1539591 | NCBI WGS metagenome assembly ODAK01 (sample SAMEA3539303, study PRJEB22396) | soil metagenome | biome: tundra; feature: field; material: soil | place: USA | collected 2010-05 | depth 0.15 m | reverse complement strand
GGTGCACCACCGCGACGGGCAGACCGGGTTCGTGCGCGCGAACCAAGTCTGGGGACTGTGACCGCTTAGCGCGCCGATCGATGTCGAGAACCCGTTGTAAAACGAATTTTGGAGCCGGCCCAGCTCGGCGGAGCATGAGGAGAGGAATCTCCTCGTTCTCAAACTGGTCCAGGAATCTATGAAGATCGCCGTGCTCGGCGCCGGCGCCTGGGGCACGGCGATCGCCGTCAGCCTCAGTGCCAGGCACGAGGTGGTGCTATGGGGGCGCGACCCCGGTCAGTGCCGCGCCATCGCCGCGGCGCGCCGCAACCAGCGCTACCTGCCGGAAGTCGAGCTTCCGCCGCAGCTCGCGATCGAGCCCGAGTTCGCCTCTGCCATCGCCGCCGCTGAACTCGTCCTGGTGGCGACCCCGACCTTGGCGCTGCGCGACATGCTTGCGCGGCTCGCGCCCGCGCAAAAGCCGGTAGTGTGGTTGTGCAAGGGCTTCGAGCCGCAAAGCGCGGAACTGCCGCATCAGATTGCCGCGGAAGTGCTGGCTCCGGGAACCGCTGGCGGCGCTCTGTCCGGGCCAAGCTTCGCGCTCGAGGTAGCACGCGGATTGCCGACGGCGCTCACGCTCGCTTCCGCCGACGCCGCGTTCAGCCAGGTCACGGCGCGCGCCCTGAACGGCCCGCGACTGCGCGTCTATTTCAGCACCGATATCGCCGGGGTGGAAATCGGAGGCGCGGTAAAGAACGTCATGGCCATCGCCACAGGCATCGCCGACGGCCTGGGCTTGGGCGCCAATGCCCGCGCGGCCTTGATTACGCGCGGGCTGGCCGAAATCACGCGCCTGGGGGTGAAGCTGGGAGGCCGTCCCGAAACCTTCACCGGCCTTACCGGCGCCGGTGACCTGATCCTGACCTGCACCGGCGAGTTGTCGCGCAACCGCCGTGTCGGCTTCGCCCTGGCACAAGGAAAAAGACTGGATGACGTTCTGCGCGAACTTGGGCACGTGGCCGAAGGCGTCCATACCGCCGCCGCAGTCGAGAAGCGCGCGCTGCAGCTTGGTATCGAGATGCCGATCACCCGGGCGGTGTGCGCAGTGCTGTTCGGTAGGGTTTCGCCGCGCGAGGCGGTGGAGCAGTTGTTGGGCCGCGACCCTAGGAGCGAGATCTAGAGCGCTTTACAAAATGAGGGGATCCAGGTGGGAACGGAAGGGTTCCACCCCTTCCTCGGCTCCACAGACTCCCCTAATTCAGTGGCCGTTTCGGTAATTCTGAAACGGCCTCTTAAATGCCGCCGGCGAAACCCTGCTGCCGCCAGGCTTCGTATACCGCCACGGCGACTGCGTTCGAAAGATTGAGGCTGCGGTTGCCGGGCCGAAGCGGCAGGCGCAGGCGTTGCTCCGGCGGCAGGCTCTCCAGTATTTCCGGCGGCAGGCCGCGGGTTTCCGGCCCGAACAGGAGCACGTCGCCCTCGCGGTAGTCGGGCTCCGTATGGCGGTGCAGCCCGCGCGTGGAAAAGGCGAACATGCGCCTGCCTTGGAGGCGTTCGCAGCATGCCGGCCAATCTTGGTGCACCACCACGCCGGCATATTCATGGTAATCGAGCCCGGCGCGCTTCAACTCGCGGTCCCCAAGGTGGAAACCCAGCGGTTCCACCAGGTGCAAGGTCGCACCCGTGTTGGCGGCGAGGCGGATGATGTTGCCGGTATTGGGCGGAATCTGCGGCTGGTAGAGGACTATGTTAAACACCGCGCGGCGTCCGTGCGACGACCCAGTTCTCGACCCGTGTTGCGCCGCTGCGCTTGAGCGTGCGGGCAAACTCGTCCAGCGTCGCGCCGGTGGTCATGACGTCGTCCACCACGGCGACGCTCAAGCCTGCCAGGTTTTGCTCGCAGTCGAACGCCTGGCGCATGTTTGCTGCGCGCTCCCGCCACGGCAGAGCAGTCTGCGGTGCCGTGTTGCGCACCCGCCGGGCAAGTCGTGCATCCACGGTGATGCCGCTCAAGCGCGACAAGACTTTGGCAATCTCAGCCGCCTGATTGAAACCGCGCTCGGCCAGGCGCGCCGGGTGCAAGGGCAGTGGCACGATAAGGTCGACGCCGGCGGCTGTTCCGATGCGCTGGTAGAGTTTGTGCGCGAACAGCCCCGCCAGCGCCAGTTGGCCGCCGTACTTGAGGGCCTGTATCAGAGCGTCCACCGGATAGGCGTAGATGAAGGCGGCGCAACTGGCGTCGTAATGCGGCGGATCGGCAATGCAGGCGCCGCACTCCGCATTGCTCGATCCGGCCAGCGCGCAACGGGGGCAGGCCGACGCAGTGGATGGAAGTTCCCGCTCGCACGCTTCGCATAACAGCCGCTCGCCGCTCGCTGCCTGGCACAGCAGGCACTCCTGCGCCAGCAGAGCCTGCCTGATCCTGGTGCCGATTTTCAGAAGCGGACGCAACGAAATTGACAAGTGGAAATGCTTCCCTGAAGATGCGCTGGTCGCCCCAGCGAGAAGAGAGTAACCATGAACCGAATGGTGGTCAAATCCGCGCGTCCGGCGCCAGGCGCGCGAGCGCTTTGATCCGCGGCGCACCTGTCACTGAGGTCGTGCGCTCATTGCGCAGCCCGATGCAGAATCTCACCAGGCAAATATGAAACCCATACTGACGCTCGCGGGCGAACTTGCCGCCCGCATAACCAGCAGCCAGGCATTGGTCGAGGATTCGCTCGTGCGCATCGCCGTTCCTTCCGGCGAAGGTGCGCGCGTGTTTCTGCGCACGCGCCGCGAATCGGCGCTGGCCGAAGCGAAGGCAAGCGACCAACTGCGCGCGCACGGGTTAGTGCTCTCGCCGCTCGCCAGCATTTCGGTGTCGGTCAAGGACCTGTTCAACGTCGCGACGTCGCCGGCGATATTACGCGAGCCGGGTCGAGCGTGACCGACTTGCGCTTCGAAGCCCTGCAACGACTGCCGCAGATCAAACAGAATAAACAGGCCCTGGTGAGTCCTGCGCGCGGGGCTATCGTCGGGCCACAGCGCTGAGGCTTCCGCTGAGCGCGCCTGCAATCGACCGCCGCGCTGCGCGCCGCGCCAGTTCCCGCGCGGCTGGCACCTATGCAGGGGCTGCCGTGCTCGCGCGCGAAGTGGAGGCGCGCATGCTGGAGCGGCTGCAGTACGTCAAGCTCGAGCCTGGGTGCATTCTCGACGCGGGCTGTGGCGAAGGCCATGGCGCCAAGCGCTTGGCCGAGCGTTATCCAAGCGCACGAGTCGTGGCACTGGATTTCGCGCTGCCGATGCTGCAGGCCGCGCGCAGCCACGATCCCTGGCTGCGGCGGGTCCTCAAGCGCGCGCGCATCGATTATCTGTGCGCCGATTTTGCCTCGGTGCCGCTGCCTGCGGCGAGCGTGGATCTCGCCTGGTCCAACCTGGCTCTGCATTGCGTCGGCGATCCGCAACCGGCGCTGAATGAGTTGTACCGGATGCTGAAGGTGGGAGGGCTCATGATGTTCAGCTGCTACGGGCCGGACACCCTGAAAGAGCTGAAAAGCGCATTCGCGGCGCACGATGGAGCACCCCACGTACACTATTTCATCGACATGCATGACCTGGGCGATATGCTCTCGGCAGGCGGCTTCTCCGCACCGGTGATGGACATGGAAGTCATCACCCTGACCTATGCCGATGTCGATGCGCTGCTCGCCGACCTGCGCGCGACGGGCCAGCAAAATGCACTCGCCGAACGTAGGCGCGGCCTTACCGGCAAGGGAGTGCTCGGCGCCATGCGTGCGGCGTACGAGAACCTGCGCCGCGACGGCAGATTGCCGGCGAGCTTCGAGATCGTCTACGGTCACGCCTGGAAGCCGCCGCAGCGCCTGACCGAAGACGGCCGCGCCATCGTCAAACTGGAGTTGCCGCGCAAGAAAGGCGGCCTGATTTGATTTTTCGATTTCTCGATCGCGTGAGGTAATCTTGGAAAAGCTTGATTAAGCCTTTTGCCTATGCTAGCGTACCGAATTTTTTTTGGCTGGGCGCCCGCGCTTGCATGTCGCCGTAGCGGTAGTGTACTTAAGGTATGGCTCGCGTCGCACGGGCCTGGGCCGGGGACAGGCGCGAGCAAGCGTGATTTTGGCGGAACTCGCGTTATTGTTTGCCCGACTCGGATACCCTGATTTCCGCTGCCGGGTTTTTGAAGTTACGAGGGAATGATGAATAACAAGCTGGGACGACTGGCTGGCGGCCTGTTGCTGGCGCTCTACGCAGGGCTCGCATCCGCTGCCTACCAACTGAATTTTCAGCCGCCCGTGACTCGCATCGCCAGCGAGATCTACGACCTGCATATGCTGATGATGTACGTCATCCTGGTGATTTTCTGTGTCGTGTTCGGGGTGATGTTTTACTCCATTTATGCCCACCGCAAGTCCGTCGGCCACAAGGCCGAGCAGTTCCACGAGAACACCACCGTGGAAATCATCTGGACCGTCATTCCCTTCGTCATCCTCATGGGCATGGCCTGGCCCGCGACCAAGACCCTGATCGCGTTCAAGGACACATCCAACCCTGACATTACGATCAAGGCCACCGGCTACCAGTGGAAATGGGGCTACGACTACCTCAAGGGCGAAGGCGAAGGCATTGCGTTCCTGTCCAACCTGGCTACGCCGCAGGATCAGATCCACAACCAGAAACCCAAGGGCGAGCACTACCTGCTCGAGGTGGATAACCCGCTGGTAGTGCCGGTGGGCAAGAAAGTGCGCGTCCTCACCACGGCCAACGACGTAATTCACTCGTTCTGGGTGCCGGCCTTCGGCATCAAGCAGGACGCCATTCCCGGCTTTGTGCGTGATACCTGGTTCCGGGCCGACAAGGAGGGCACCTACCGCGGCCAGTGCGCCGAGCTGTGCGGCAAGGACCATGGTTTCATGCCCATCGTGGTCGAGGTGGTGTCGCAGGAGAAATACGCCCAGTGGGTTGCCGGGCAGAAGACGAAGATGGCCGCGGCCGCTGAGGATCCGAACAAGCAGTGGAGCGCGGACGGGCTCAAGGCCAGGGGCGAGAAAGTCTACGCCGCCAATTGCGTCGCCTGTCACCAGGTGAGCGGCAAGGGCCTGCCGCCGGCGTTCCCGGCGCTGGACGGATCAAAGATTGCGACCGGCGACAAAGCAGCGCATATCGACAGGGTGCTCAACGGCAAGACCGGGACCGCGATGGCGGCCTTCGGCAAACAACTCTCGGACAGCGACATCGCCGCGGTCGTCACCTACGAGCGCAACGCCTGGAGCAACAAGACCGGCGACGCGGTGCAGCCGGGTGAAGTCAAAGCGGCGCGCAAGTAACGATTCGATTTCCAGGAGCAAGAAATGAGCGCAGTCGTTGATACCCACGGTCACGATGACCATGCCTATCACCCCTCAGGGCTGATGCGCTGGGTGACCACCACCAACCACAAGGACATCGGCACGATGTACCTGTGGTTCTCGTTCACCATGTTGCTGCTTGGTGGAGCGCTGGCGCTAACGCTGCGCAGCGAGTTGTTCGAGCCCGGCATCCAGATCGTCAATCCGGAGTTCTTCAACCAGCTCACTACCATGCACGGCCTGATCATGGTGTTCGGCGCGATCATGCCGGCCTTTGTCGGCTTCGCCAACTGGCAGATACCGATGATGATCGGCGCGCCCGACATGGCGTTCGCGCGTATGAACAACTGGAGCTTCTGGCTGCTGCCGGTGGCGGCATCGCTGCTGGTGATTTCGTTTTTCGTCCCGGGCGGCGCGCCCGCGGCCGGCTGGACCATCTATGCGCCGCTGTCCACCCAGATGGGCCCGGGCATGGATCTCGGTATTTTCGCCCTGCACATCATGGGCGCCTCGAGCATCATGGGCTCGATCAACATCATCACAACCATCCTCAATATGCGCGCTCCGGGGATGACGCTGATGAAAATGCCGATGTTCGTCTGGACCTGGCTGATCACGGCCTACCTGTTGATCGCGGTGATGCCGGTGCTCGCCGGCGCTATCACCATGGTGCTCGCCGACCGCCACTTCGGCACCTCGTTTTTCAACGCCGCCGGCGGCGGCGACCCGGTGATGTTCCAGCACATCTTCTGGTTCTTCGGCCATCCCGAGGTCTACATCATGATCCTGCCGGCGTTCGGCATCATCAGCCAGGTGATCCCGGCGTTCGCGAGGAAGCCCCTGTTCGGCTATGCCTCAATGGTGTATGCCACCTCGTCGATTGCGATCCTGTCGTTCATCGTCTGGGCGCACCACATGTTTACCGTCGGGCTGCCGACCGCCGGGCTGCTGTTTTTCATGTACTCGACCATGCTGATCGCGGTGCCCACCGGGGTGAAGGTATTCAACTGGCTCGCCACCATGTGGAAGGGCTCGATGACCTTCGAGACGCCGATGCTGTTCGCGGTCGGCTTCCTGTTCGTGTTCACCATGGGCGGGTTCACCGGCCTGATGCTGGCAATCATGCCGGTGGACGTGCAGCTGCAGGACACCTACTACGTAGTGGCGCATTTCCACTACGTGCTGGTGGCGGGCTCGCTGTTTGCGATTTTCGCCGGCACTTATTTCTGGATTCCCAAGTGGACCGGCCGCATGTATGACGAGACCCTGGGCAAGTGGCACTTCTGGCTATCGATGATTTTCTTCAACGTCACTTTTTTCCCCATGCACTTTCTGGGTCTCGCGGGCATGCCGCGCCGCGTCCCGGATTACGCCAGCCAGTTCACGGAGTTCAACCAGATCGCCACCGTCGGTGGTTTCGGCTTCGGCCTGAGCCAGCTGCTGTTCCTGTATATCGTGCTCAAGTGCAGGGTGTTCGGCAAGGGCGTGAAGGCCCCGGCCAGGCCCTGGGAAGGCGCCGATACTCTGGAATGGACGCACCTGCCGAGTCCGGCGCCGTATCACAGCTTTCATGAGCAGCCGGAAGTGAAGTGATGTCCGGCAATAGCATGAACCGCCAAAACCCGAGCAACAAGAGGACGGCGCTGGTGCTGGCTGCGGTCGCGCTGGCGTTCTTCGTCGCGATTGTGCTCAAGTATTGGTTATCCAAATGAGCGCGCCCGCCGCCGCTTCCACGCCGGCGAACCGGCGCATGCTGAAGAAGCTGCTGGTGGTGGCGCTGGGCATGTTCGGTTTCGGCTTCGCCCTGGTGCCGTTCTACAACAAGATATGCGAGGTCGCGGGCCTGCGCACGCTGTGGCAGCCGGGTCAGATCGAGGCCGCCGCGGCAAACACGCAGGTGGACCTGACGCGCACGGTTACCGTCGAATTCGATTCCAATGTGCGCATGCTGCCCTGGACGTTCAAACCCATGGCCTCGAGTGTGGAAATCCACCCGGGCGAACTGACGCAAATGGTGTACGAGGTCCGCAACACGCTCGCCGAGCCGGTCACCGGGCAGGCGGTGCCCAGTTACGGGCCGAGGCAGGCGGCGCAGTATTTCAAGAAGTTGGAATGCTTCTGCTTCACCCAGCAGACGCTGGCCGCGGGCGAGGTGCGGCAAATGCCGGTGGTGTTCGTGGTCGACCTGGACTTGCCCAAGGATGTCAACACGATCACGCTTTCCTACACCTTCTTCCGCGTCGATGGCGCGAGCCGGAAGGTGACTCCGGGGTGACGGTGGCGCAAGCTCAAAAAAAAGCGTCTCTGCTGCAAGTGGCGAAGGCGGTGTTCTGGTCCTTCCTGGGCATACGCAAGCGCCGCGACTACGAGACAGACAGCGTGGAGCTGAAGCCGCAGCAGGTGATCGTTGCCGGCCTGATCGGAGCGGCGGTTCTTGTATTGAGTTTGATACTGCTGGTGCGTTTCGTCATCGGCAAGCTGGTTTAATTCGAGGAGAGGAACATGAGCGATCACGCTCAACATTATTTCGTACCGCAGCCATCTCATTGGATGATCGTCGGCTCGTTCGCGCTGTTGTTCATGGCGGGCGGTGCGGCGATGTGGTTCAACGATGTAGACACCGGCCGCTATGGCGTGGCGTTCGGTTTTGCCCTGCTCGTGTTCATGATGTTCCGCTGGTTCGGCGACGTGGTGCGCGAATCGGAGACCGGCAAGTACGGGAAGTGGGAGGACGCCTCGTTTCGCTGGGGCATGAGCTGGTTCATTTTCTCCGAAGTGATGTTCTTCGCCGCGTTCTTCGGCGCGCTTTTCTATGCCCGGGTGCTGGCCGTTCCCGATCTGGGCAGCCTGACGAGCAAGGAATTGCTGTGGCCGGATTTCAGCGCGCAGTGGCCCAGCGCCGGTCCGGCTTTCAAAGACCCGTTCACGCCCATGGCGGCCTGGGGCGTTCCGGCGCTGAACACCCTGTTGCTGCTCACCTCCGGCGTGACGCTTACCATCGCCCACTTCGGCATGCTCGAGGGCAACCGCGGCAAGCTGAAGCTGTGGCTGTTTCTGACGATCGCCCTGGGAGTTACGTTCCTCGGTTTCCAGATTTTCGAATATTCCCACGCCTATTCCGAACTGAACCTCAAGCTCAGCACCGGCATCTACGGCACGACCTTCTTCATGCTTACGGGTTTTCATGGCTTTCACGTAACCATCGGCGTGATCATGCTCACGACCATGCTGTTCCGCTCGATCGCCGGCCACTTCAAGCCCCAGCACCACTTCGCGTTTGAGGCGGTGGCCTGGTACTGGCACTTCGTCGATGTGGTGTGGCTGCTGCTGTTCATTTTCGTCTACTGGATATAGCCTGACGAACGGTCCAGGTGCAAATCAGGAGTTAAGGACAACGGAGGGGGAGTCCCGCGAGGGGCTTTCCATGCGCCGCGCACTGTGCGGCGCTTTTTTTCAGGTGCTATCGGGAGCAATGGGGGATGTATCCCCTCGTCTCGCAACAGCACCTAATTGATTTTTCCAGGGATGAGCCCGAAGTAATAGCCGGCCATCAGCAACAGGAACAGGGTCACCGACAGGCCGACGCGTAGGGCCAGGGCGGTGACGGTGCGCTTGGATCGGCCGCGGTCGGTGACCAGGAAAAACAACGCGGAGCCGAGACTGGCGAGGATCAGTAGCAGGAATATGATGACGACAATTTTCATTGCGAGTGCCGGCGGAATTTTGTGAGTGTATCCCAGTCAAACCAGCGTTACCAGACAGAAGACCAATCCACCCATGCTAGGAAACCGGCACTTGCGTCCCGCGTTCCTGCCCGGCGCGGCAGCGCTCGCCGCAATCGCGCTCACCGTCGCTTTGGGTAACTGGCAGTCGCGCCGCGCCGAGGAAAAACTCGCGCTTGGGCGCGATCTGGACGACGCCTCGCGGCGAGCGGTGCTGGCCCTGCCGCCTAGCCCGGTCGACGCGCATGGCTACGAATTCAGTCACGTCAGTGTGCGCGGCGAGTATTCGGCCAGGCACACCATCCTGCTAGACAACAAGGTATTGCGCGGCACCCCCGGCTATCACGTGCTGACACCGCTGAAAATAGGCGGAGGCGACATGTACGTGCTGGTGAACCGCGGTTGGGTGGCCGCGGGCGCGCGGCGCGATAGCCTGCCGCAGATCCAGACGCCCTTAGGGACCGCGACCGTGGAGGGTATCGCCGTCGTACCCAGCATCCACATCCTCGAGCTGGGCGCGAAAACCGAGGAAGGCATCGTGTGGCAGAACCTGGTGCTCCCGCGCTATGCAAAATGGTCGGGGCTCAAGCTGCAGCCGATCGTGCTGCAGCAGACGAGTGGGGCTGCCGACGGCCTCGTGCGCGCCTGGGAGCGTCCTGATACCGGCGCGGACCGGCACCGCGGCTACGCTTTCCAGTGGTATGCGCTCGCAACTACGATCCTGATTGCCTATGTCGCCCTCAGTTTCAGACGCGCAGCCTGACCCGCGCTCCGGGCGCGTCAAGATGCTCGCGATCGCGGCTTTGTGCCTCGCTCCGTTCGCCGCCGCCGTGATCGCCTACTATTATTGGCAACCGCAGGGCGGCATGAATTATGGCGAGCTCATTCCCGTTCGTGCGCTGATCGATCCGCCCCTGCGCCACTTGGACCAGCGTGCGTTCAGGCTGTCCGAGCTCAAGGGCAAGTGGATACTGCTGCAGCTCGATCAGGCCGATTGCGCCGCGGCCTGCAAAGCAAAGCTGTACAACATGCGGCAGGTGCGCCTCGCCCAGGGGCGCGACATGGAGCGCGTCGAGCGCGTCTGGCTGATCCTGGACGATGCGCCGTTGGAAACGCTGCTGATGCGCGAATACGACGGCACGCGCATGCTGCGCGTCGCCGGCAGCCCGATCGTCGCCGAATTTGCGCCGGCGGGCGCAGCGCGCGATCACATCTATCTGATCGATCCGCATGGCAATCTGATGCTGCGTTTTCCCAAGGATGCCGATCCGCGCAGGATGCACAAGGATCTGGCGCGGCTGCTTCGGGCTTCGCGCATCGGCTAAGATCGGGCGCCAATAGCCATCGTGATAGACTTCTCCGCTCTTCTTTCGCGCTAGCCTCATGGCCTTGCAGCTGACTTTGCACGACACCGCGCAGCGCATGCGGCAGTTCTACGCCCTGACAAAACCGCGCGTGACCCTGCTCGCCGTATTCTGCGCGGTGATCGGCATGTTCCTCGCCACGCCGGGCATGGTGCCCTGGCGCGTGCTGTTTGCCGGGACGGCCGGGATCGCGCTGCTAGCGGGCGCGGCCTTCGCCATCAACTGCCTGATCGAGCAAGAGATCGACGCCAAGATGGCGCGCACGCGCGCACGCCCGTTGCCGCGTGGTCAGTTGACGTCCCTGCAGGCCATCGCTTTCGCCGGCATGGTCGGCGGCATCGGCATGTTTCTGCTGTATCACTACGTCAATGCGCTCACCATGTGGCTCACTTTCGGCACCTTCGTTGGCTATGCCGTCATCTATACCGTCGTGTTGAAGCCGGCCACGCCGCAGAACATCGTCATCGGCGGACTTTCCGGGGCGATGCCGCCGCTGCTGGGCTGGACTGCCGTGACGGGGGAAGTGGCGCCCGAGGCGCTGCTGCTGGTGCTGATTATCTACGCCTGGACGCCGCCGCATTTCTGGGCGCTGGCGCTGTACCGCACCGAGGACTTCACCCGCGCCGGCTTGCCCATGCTGCCGGTCACCCACGGTCAAAAATTCACGCGGCTGCACGTGTTGCTGTACACCTTGATTCTGATCGCGAGTACCTTA
>ODAK010007265.1_pt1 | contig 11125 bp, 8 predicted proteins | sample 1539591 | NCBI WGS metagenome assembly ODAK01 (sample SAMEA3539303, study PRJEB22396) | soil metagenome | biome: tundra; feature: field; material: soil | place: USA | collected 2010-05 | depth 0.15 m | reverse complement strand
GACGAATTTCGTTGGGACGTTGTCCTTCCAGGCCGCCGATCTCACGCGAGACAAAGCCAGCCTCACCGTTCGCCAGCGGGAGAAGGACCAACGCGCCACGCCGGCGGCCCTGTCATGGCGCTATCTCGACTCAACCCATGTTGAAATCACCCGGCCACCGGGTTTCGACTGCGGGGCGATTTATGAATTCATCTATCCGGCCAAAGATCCGGAGGTCATGGGCATCGGTTTCGCGGCGATCCGCGATCTGGTGTCGTTTCTTCGGCATGACAGCTCGCCGATGAACCCGATCCGGGGCAGGGTGCGTCACACTCTGGGATTTGGCATCTCGCAAAGCGGGCGTGTGCTGCGCGACCTGGTTCATCTTGGGTTCAACCAGGACCTGGACGGAAGGAATGTCTTCGACGCGATCTTCCCAATCGTTTCCGGCTCCCGCCGCACCTTCATCAATTTCGCATTTGCCCAACCTGGGCGGTATTCGCGCCAGCACGAAGATCACGCGTTTCTGGACGATCAGTTTCCATTCACCTACCCGACGTTGACCGATCCGCTCAGCGGCAGGACCGATGGCATCATGCGGCGCGCGGCGGAGGCGGGCGTCCGACCAAAAGTCATGCATTTGGACGCGGATTCCGACATGTGGGCGGCGCGTGCGTCGCTGGTCGCGACCGATCCGGCGGGTAACGATGTGGCGATGCCGGACGATGTGCGCATTTACCTCGCCTCCAGCACCCAGCACGCCGTGCACAAGCCGGCGGCGAAACATGCCAGCCAGTTGCCTGGCAATCCTTTGGGCTACAGTTCCTGGATGCGCGCGCTGCTGATCGCGCTGACCGAATGGGTCGACAAAGGCACACCGCCGCCCGGCAGCCGCTTTCCATCGCGCGCGGAGGGTTCGCTCGCGACGCGCGAGCAGGCCGAGCTTGCGTTCCCGCGCATTGCCGGTGTGAACTTTCCGGATGTGCTCAACGAACTGCATTTGCGGGATCATTCCGTGGAACCACCGGTCGATGGCCCGGAGTACCCGGTCTTCGTCAATGCGCTCGATGAAGATGGCAACAGCCTGGGTGGGCTGCGCCATCCCGTCCTCGCCGCGCCCCTTGGCACACACACGGGTTGGGCTGTCCGGGTGCCCGGTTATGCCGAGGGCGATCTGTTTACCGTGCAGGGCACTTATATCCCGTTTCCCGCGACCGAAGCCGAACGCGTCGGCGCGGGCGATCCGCGCCGTTCGATCGAGGCTCGTTATCCGTCCCACGCCGCATGGGCCGCGCGTATCATCGCGGCGGCGGAGCAACTGGTCGCGGAACGGCTGCTGTTGCGGGAGGACGCCGACCGGCTGATCGCGGCGGCACGCGAATCGCGCGATGTGATGGGGGTTTTATAAGACTTAGCCAACGGAGGATGCTCAATTGAAACGAGACTCACGCGGCCTTGAACTCTCGACCGACAGCGCCGAAGCCGCGGTGCTGTCCGATCGCGCGGTTGAGCACTTTCTGAAATACCATGCCGACACGATGAGCCTGGTGAACGATGCGCTCGCCGCCGACCCGGATTTCGTCATGGGCCATTGCATCAAGGGCATCCTGCTGTTGGCCGCGGCCAATCCGGCGCATCGCCCGATCATCGACGCGAGCCTTACCGCCGCCGAGGCGGGTGCCGCGATCGCCACGCCGCGTGAACAACGCCACGTCGCCGCTTTCGCCGCCTGCCGGCGCGGCGCGTTCGGCGAGGCGTTCGGCATTTGGCGGACATTGCTCGACGCCGACCCGACCGACCTGTTCGCGTTACGGGTCAGCAACGTCACGTATTTTCGTTACGGCCAGACCCAGGCGATCCTGGCGCAGGCCGACCGGGTCGCGCCGGGCTGGTCGCCCGAACTGCCCGGCTACGAATGTTTCCAGTCCGTGTGGGCGTTCGCGCATGAGGAGGTAGGCGACACCAAAGCCGCTGAGCACGCGATCGACAGCGCTTATCCGCGCGATCCGGAGAATTTCTTCGCGCATCACGTCAAGGCACACATTCTTGGGGCCGAGGGGCGGCCGCGGGAGGGCAGCGACTGGCTCGCCGCGCAGACTGGTTACTGGCCGATCGGTAGCAACCTGATCCATCATCTTTGGTGGCATCAGGCGTTGATGCTGCTCGATCTCGGCGAACGCGACGCGGTGCTGGCCAGCTATGACGACAATATCCGCAATCTGAACGAGCCAATGACGAAGGCGGCGCCGGCGCAATACAACGACCTGCAGAACGCGGCGGCTTTGTTGTGGCGGCTGGAGGTGCTTGGGGTGGACGTTGGCGGACGCTGGGAGGAATTGGGGGAAAAGGCGGAGGCGCGGGTCGGCGAGCCAGCCCAACCGCTGCTGCCGCCGCATTTGATGATGTCGCTCGCGGCCACCGGGCGCGATGCGGCGGCGGCGCGTTTCCTGGCTTCGTTGCGCGCGCGGGCGGACGATCCGTTCACGTGGGACGCGGCGGCGATCGGCGATGTCGTCGTGCCGGTCTGCGAGGGCGTGCTGGCGCATCGCCATGGGCGGCATGCGCGGGTCGTTGATTTGATGGCACCTTGTCTGGACCGGCTCCGGCTTCTGGGCGGGAGTGCCGCGCAGCGGGATCTGTTCCGTCAGGTGCTGATCGACTCAGCGGTGAAGGCGGGCAGTCGCGACGTCGCCGCGGCGATGATCGCGGAGGAGACCGCGACCCATCCCACGCGGCCCATGCAACGGGCCGGCTATGCCGCCGCGGCGCGCTGGCTGATGTAATATTCTGCCCGGATTCATCACATTGATAACCAACCGAGAATTTCGATTTGACCGTCGCGTCCAATAAACGCCAACGCGCTCGACCCGGTTCATGAGTTCTGAATTATGCAACAAGACAGCCGCCGCGTTCGCGGGACGGCGACCGCGCTGTGTGCGAAGGATGGACGCCGTGCGTCCGATTTGCGACGCTCATCCGGGATCATCAAAAGGAGCCGCACGATGCTTGAAACCCGAGAAGGCGGCTGCCATTGCGGCCGGGTCCGCTTCCGCGCCAAGGTCGATCTGGACCTCCTGTCGCAATGCAGCTGTAGCATCTGTACGAAGAAAGGGATCTTGCACCTCCCGGTCTTCCCCGCTGAGTTCGAGTTGTCGCGCGGCAAGGACGCACTGACCGTCTACACCTTCGAAACCGGTATGGCGCAACATCCGTTCTGCGCGCATTGCGGCATGCATCCATTCTATGTGCCGCGCTCCCAGCCGGACAAGATCTCCGTGAACGCGCGATGCCTCGACGACATCGACGGCCCGGCATTGAAACCGACACGGTTCTTCGACGGCCGCCATTGGGAAGACGCCCAACGCAAGCGGATCGCCGATGGCGGGCACGTCGCGGCGCCCGGTCTGAATGGCGCGGCGACGCTGCGGAGTATTCTGGACCGGGCCCCGGCATAGGACATCGCTTTGACCATTCCCGACATCGTGGCCGCCGCCACCCGCCTCGCCCCCGCCGTGCGAGCCGCCCGCGCTGACGCCGAACAGATGCGGCAGACACCGCCCGCGCTCGCCGACGCGATCACCAAAGCCGGCATCTACCAGATGTATCTCCCGCGCTCGATGGGCGGTCCCGAGACGCCGCCGTTGACTGCCTTCCGCGTGGTCGAGGAACTGTCGAAAGCGGACGGCTCGGTCGGCTGGTGCGCCATGATCGCCACCGCTCTGTCGTTGAATGCCGGCCGTCTGCCCGCGGAGGTCGGGCGGGAGCTCGCCGGCACTCCGGCCGACTACCGCGGCGCCGGCTCGGCGCGGGTGGGCGGGCGCGCCTGGGAGATCGCGGGCGGGTATCGCGTCAACGGTCGCTGGAACTTCGCCAGCGGCATTCAGAACGCGAACTGGTTGTACTGCACCTGCGCCATGATGGACGGCGACACGCCGCGTCAGACAGCCGCCGGCACGCCGGTCCTGCGCGCGGTGTGGGTGCCCAGGAAGTCGGTGACCATCGTGGATACGTGGTCGGTGATGGGGATGCGCGGCACCGGCAGTCAGGATTTCACGGTGGACGATGTGTTCGTTCCCGCGGCGCGCAGTTGCCTGTCGGACGCACCTCCGGCCGAGACCGGACCACTGTTCAACCAACGCGCCTGGTACGTGACGCTCTGGACTCCTTCCGCCGCCAACGCCCTGGGCATCGCCCGCGGCGCGATCGACAGCCTGGCCGAGATCGCCGCGACCGAGGCCTCCACCTTGTCGACGCAATTGTTGCGGGACCGGCCGATGGTGCAGGCCCGCATCGGCGAGGCCGAGGCCATCGTCAACGCCGCCCGTGCTTACGTGTTCGATGCGGTCGGGTGCTTGTGGGACACGCTGTGCGCCGGGAAGACCCCCTCGGATCAGAAGATCGCTCAGGCGCGTCTGGCACTGGTGCACGCGATGCATGAATCGGTCCGCGCCGTGGACAAAGTGTTTCACGCGGCGGGGACCAACGCGATCTACACGCGCCTGCCGCTGGAACGCGCGTTTCGGGACGTTCACGTCGCGGTGCAGCACGGCGCGGCATTGCCGAGCTATTTTGAATCCGCGGGAAAGGTATTGATGGGATTACGGCCGGCAGAGCCTGGGTGGTGATCGCCGCGCACGTGTTGACAGCCACCGCGCGGTGGGCGCGGCTGGCGAAAACAGCGGACGGAGGATGCAAATGGTCTCGTCGTCTCAGCGGTCTGCCGGCGCCAACACACCAGACGCCATCGATGTCGTTCCGCTCACCCTGCATATTGGCGCGGAAATCCGCGGCGTCGACCTCGCCCAAACGTTATCGGCCGAACAACTGAAAGACGTGCGGGACGCTTTTCTGAAATGGAAGGTCATCTTCTTTCGCGGGCAGCATCTCGATCACGCGCGGCATGTGGCCATGGCGCGCCAGTTCGGCGAGCCGACCATCGGCCACGCGGTGTTCGGCCATGTCGAGGGCTTTCCGGAAATCTACTCGGTCGCCAAGAACCGGACCGCCAACGAAAATCGCACCGCGATGATGGTGACACCCTGGTCCGGCTGGCACACCGACATCACGGCCGCGGTCAACCCGCCGTGTGCCTCGATCCTGCGCGGCGTGACGATACCACCTTATGGCGGGGACACATTCTGGACCAATCTTGTCGCCGCCTATAACGGATTGTCGCCGACGATGCGCGGGTTCGTCGACGGGCTGCGCGGTATTCATAAATTCGTGCCGCGCGAGGGCGCCAAACCAGGCAGCGTGTACAACGAACGCGTCAAGCGCCGCGCATTGGAGAGTGAGCATCCGCTGGTGACCGTCCATGCCGAGACCGGGGAGCGTGTTCTGTTCATCAGCCCATCCTTCCCTGAAGACAGTCGTCGGACTGACGCCGCGCGAAAGCCAGACGATCCTGGAGATGCTATGGGAGCATGTCACGCGCCCGGAATACACGGTGCGTTTCAAGTGGAACGAGGGCGACATCGCCTTTTGGGACAATCGCTCGACCTCGCATCTGGCCCCGACGGACATTTTTGAGTCCGACTTTGACCGTCAGCTCTATCGGATCACGCTGGTGGGCGAGCCGCTGGTCGGTGTAGATGGCAAACCCTCCAGGTCGATTGAGGGTTTGCCGATCCTTTCGGTAGCGGAAGAATTGCGCATGATGGCGGCGGAACAGGCGTGAGACTTGTTGAGCCAGGGGGGCCGCGTCCAATATCGACCCTTTCTGAGGTGCCGCGGACCCGTTTGCCGCGCTACCGTCCACGACCCTGAACTGAGCTCGCCAGTCGCCGAACGGCGCGACCAGGCCTGAGGTGCCACCCACGTGCCGCTATCGGAGCGGCGGACTTCGACTGTCGAGCCGCCGCGTCGCGCGATCAGGGATCCAGTTCGCTCCTCAATGAAACGTCCGTCCGGAGTCGATGACGACCGTCTGTCCGGTCATCGTTTCGGTGCGGCACATCGTGACCACCATGTCGGCGCAGTCGTCCTTGTCGGCGGCCTTCTTCAGAAGTGAGCCGGCGGCGGAGCGCTCGATCATCTCGGGCCGAAGATTGGCTGTCGCGCGGGTGCCCTCCAGCAGTCCCGGCGCCACGCAGTTGACCAGCGTCTCGGGCGCCAGTGCCACGGCCATGCAGCGCGTGAGGTGGATGAGGCCCGCTTTCGATACCGCGTAGGCGATGGACGAGCCCTGCGGCCCAAGTCCCGCCACGGACGAGATATTGACGATGCGCCCCCGTCCCTGGGCTTTCATGATGGGCGCCACTGCCTTGATGAGGCGCATCGGCCCGGTCAGGTTGACGGCCATGATCTTGTCCCACACCTCAAGCGTGAGATTGTCGAGTTCGGTGAACGGGATCGCCTTGTTGTAGGCCGCATCGTTGACGAGAATATCGATGCGGCCGAGACGTTTGGTCACGTCGCCGACCAGTTTGTCCACGGCCGCGCCATCGGTGATGTCGCAGGCGAAGGCGGCGGCATTGATCTGGTAGCTGGTTGTCAGCTCGCGGGCGACGCCCTCGGCCTGATCACGGCTTTGCGCATACATGACGGCGACATGCGCGCCTTCCTTCGCCAGCGCGTGGCAGATGCGCTGCCCGAGCCCGCCGTTACCGCCGGTCACCAGCGCGACCGCGCCCCTGAGGTCCATGAGATTTCTCCTCCGTGTGGGAGCGCGGTTTTGTGGCGGCGCCCCCATATGCGCGGGTAGTTTGCGGCCTGACGCGCGGTGTGGGCAAGGTGGTGCGTGCTGGTGCCGCACTGGGCGCTGCCACGTGGAGGATAAGACGATGAGGATCCTTCTGACGGGTGGGTCTGGAGATCTCGGCCAGTCTCTCGTGCCCAGGTTACTTAACAACGGTGACACGCCGGTGATTTTGGATGTTCGCGCGCCACTGGATCCGCGGCGGGAGGCGACGTTCATTCAAGGGTCCATTCTGGACCGATCGACGTTGAAGGAATCATTTCGCGGCTGCGACTGTATTGTGCACATAGCCGCCTGGCACGGTATCCACGAAGGTGAGAAAGACGCTTACGATTTCTTCGACCTGAATGTGCGTGGCACCTTCGAGGTTTTTGAGGCGGCGGCTTCTGTCGGCATCGATAAAATCATCCACATTTCCACCACCAGCGTTTATCGGCCGGATACACTTTATGGCCGCGGTAAAGTTCTGGCCGAACGTATCGCGGAGGACTATTCAAAATACGCCGCCATGAACGTGATCACCCTTCGCCCACGGGGTTTTATTCCATTTTGGAACCGTGACGTCTACACAAAATACAGCGACTGGGCTCGATGGTTCTGGAAGGGCGCGGTGCACATCGATGATGTCGCTTCCGCGGTTATGCTGAGCCTGGATCTTGTTTCCCGGCGGAAGCTGGAGCGAAACCTGGTACTCACGCTTGATGGCGCGTATGAATACACGGATCACGAACTCAATCATTGGGATGAGGATGGCGCGGGCTCGACATTCAGGAAGCATTACTCGGAATATTACGATCTGGCGTTGTCTTACGGACTCGATCCGGCCCTGCGGCCGACGAAGCTGGATATTACCGAGACAGTTCGTTGGTTGGGCTATGAGCCGTCGTATGGTCTGGCGAATCTGTTATCTGAACTCGCGGCTTATGGCGATGGCGGGCCGCCGCGACCTGCCCAGGTACGATGAGGGAGATACGCGATGGCGACGGGACCGCTCACCGGGGTCAGGATCCTGGAATTTTCCGGCATCGGCCCAGGACCGTTTTGTGGGATGCTGCTGTCGGACATGGGGGCCGATGTGTTGCGCATCGACCGCAAGGAGGGCGACCGCGGAGAGAAGACGCACGTCACCCGCCGTGGACGCAAATCCGTCGCGATGGACCTGAAACGGCCGGAGGCGCGGGAAGCGTGCCTGCGGCTGATGGGTACCGCGGATGCGATTTACGAGGGCTTCCGGCCTGGCGTCATGGAGCGGCTTGGTCTTGGCCCCGATATCGCGCTCGCGCGCAATCCGAAGCTGGTTTACGGCCGCATGACAGGCTGGGGGCAGGAGGGGCCTCTGTCGCAGGCCGCCGGGCATGACATCAACTACATTGCCATCACAGGTGCTCTGCATGCCATCGGTACGCCGGAGCGGCCGGTGCCGCCGCTCAATCTGGTTGGCGATTTCGGGGGTGGGGCGCTTTACCTCGCGGTCGGACTGCTCGCGGCGCTGCTGCACGCGCGGGCGACGGGTGAGGGGCAGGTGGTGGATGCCGCGATGAGCGATGGGGCGGCCTCCTTGATGGCGGCGTTTTATGGCCACATGGCGGGTGGAAGGTGGACGGACACCCGGGCTTCGAATGGGGTGGACGGTGGGGCGCCGTATTACGGCGTGTACCAGTGCGAGGATGGGCGGTGGGTCGCGCTTGGTTCGATCGAACCACAATTCTTCGCTATTCTGATGAAGAAGCTGGGTATTGAGGATTTTCCGCGGGAGCGGCAACGCGATCCCTCGTATTGGCCGGGTCTGCGGGCGCGGCTGGGGGCAATCTTTCTGACGAGGACGCAAGCGGAATGGATCGCGTTGATGGAGGGTAGCGATGCCTGCTTCGCGGGGGTGTTGAGTTTGAGCGACGCGCCCGCTCATCCGCACCATGTCGCGCGAGAAACGTTCGTGACGGTTGACGGTGTCCTGCAACCCGCGCCCGCGCCGCGGTTTTCCAGGACGCCTGGCCGGATCCAGGAACTCGATCCGCGGATTGGGGCGCATAACCAGACCGGGCTGATGGGTTGGGGGTTTTCGCGTGACGAGGTCGAGCGGTTGCGGCGGTGTGGCGCGTTGTAGGGGGGTTGGCCGACGAAGACGATCGGGGTGGGCACCCTTCTCCATTCAGATCACACGACTTTCCGCCAGAACCGACAGCTCCCCACGAGACAATCCCAGTTCCCCGCAATAGATCTCCACATTGTGCTCCCCGATCAGCGGCGCACGACGGGAGATTCGCCACGGGGACCCGTTGTAGATCGCCGGCTCCCCCGGATAGACGAAACTCCGCCCCAACTCCGGATGCTCCACCTGCTTCCAGAACCCGCGATCATGTAGGTGAGCATCATCCAGCAGCGCCTCCGGCACACGCACCGCCCCCCACGTAAACCCACGCTCCTGGGCCGCGTGGTAAACCTCCTCCGCCGGCAGGCTGGCGATGAAACCGGCCAGCAGATCGCCGATGATGTGCGACGTGTTCGCCGCGATGAATGCCGGGTCCTGATACCGCGGATCCTTGAGATCGCCGGCCATGCCGTAACTGTCCATCAGCTCCGCCAGGTTCCTGACGTTCCTGGGGTTCAGGCCGCCCGCGATCAGCGCCGTGACGTACGAGCCGTCCTTCGCGCGAAACTGCGTCCGGTTCGTGGGACCGGCCGCATGATGGCGGCCGGTCTGACGTCGCAGCACCTCGCCTCGGTAGATGTAATTCGCGACCGCCGCCTCGGTCGTGAGCGCGCAGGCCTCGTGGATCGAGGCGTCGATATATTGTCCGTGCCCAGAGACCGTCCGATAGACCAGAGCGGCCATGATCGATATGTAAGCAAAATGACAACCCATGTGCCAGGCGGTACCGCCTCCGGGCGCGACAGGCGGCGCGTTCGGCACGTCCGCCTCATCATAGCCGCAGGAGGCCATCTCGCCACCCGCCGCCATGTGCAGCAGGTCGGAGGACAGGTAATCTCGCCACGGCCCGGTCTGGCCGAACGGCGTCAGGGAACACAGGATCAGCCCGGGGTTTTGTTCGCGAAGGGATTCGTGATCGAGGCCAAGGGGCGCCAGGTAACCGGGTCGGAACGTCTCCAGAATGACGTCGGCGCCCGCCGCCAAACGCCGGAACAGCGCGCGCCCGTCAGCGGTTTCCAGATTGAGCGTGATGCCGCGTTTGGACGTGTTGTAGTACCAGAACGACAGGCTGCGATCCGGGTGCGGAATGTCGTCGAGGAACGGTCCGACGTGGCGGCAGGGCTCGCCGCTGGGGGGTTCGATCTTGACCACATCCGCCCCGAGGTCGCCAAGCAGCTTGCCGCAGAACTGGCCCTTTTCATCCGCGAATTCCAGCACCCGCAGGCCCGTCAGCGGGCCGGTCATTGGAGCATTTCTTCCATGTAAGGAAACCGCGCCCGCTTCGTCGGCCAGAACGTGCCGTCGTCGAAGCCCGCGCGAAGCTCCGCGTGGCTATAGCCCAGGAGACCTTCGACGATTTCCCTTGTGTGTTGACCGATCAGCGGACTGGGCAGCTGATTCGTCGCCGGGGTTTCAGACATTTTGAATGGGGCATTCTGCACCTTGTGCACGCCAAGCGCGGGATGCTCCATCGGCAGATACATTTGCCGGTCGCGCAATTGAGGGTCGTGCTCCACGCGGTCCTCGGCGCTTTGCACGGGGAGGGCGCGAATACCGGCGGCCTGACAACGTTCCGTCAGTTCATATTTCCCCAGCGTTATGCTCCAGGTTTCGATGTGTGCGTCCAGTTCCTCCTGGTGCTCCAGGCGTCCGGCGAGCGTGGCGAACTTCGCCGGCGCGGGAGCGCCCATCACCTGGACCAGTCGTTGCCATTCCTCGTCGGAGTGGCAGACGATCACGCACCAGTCGTTATAGCCGCCGGGATGGGTGCGATACGCATTGTGCGGCGCGACCGTTGGCCCACGGTAATTGTTGACCAAAGGCGTGCCGGGCCAGTGCGCTCGGTTGCCCGGAGGAAAGCCAGCCCGCCGCGAGCCGCGCCCGTTCACGGTGAAGTCCAGCAGCGCCGGACCATTGAGGGGAACGCTCGACACCATTTGCGCCTGGTCGATGTGCTGGCCGCGGCCGGTCATGTTGCGATGGTAGAGGCCGGTGAGGGCGCACATCGCCCCATACATGCCGCCGGTATCGTCCATATACGACCAGCCCCAGCCCGCCGGGGGCTTATCCGGCAGCCCAGAAAGATACGTCAGCCCCGCCACCGACTGAGCCACCGGACCGAACGTGGTGTAATGGTGATTGCGGCCGGTGTGGCCGTAGCCAGACATCGACACATAAACGATATCCGGTTTGATCTCGCACAGTTGTTCGTAGCCCAGACCCCAGTTGCGCAGCACGCGGGAGCTGAAATTCTCGATCACGATGTCGGAGATGGCGATCAGCCGCCTCACGATCTCCAG
>ODAK010007264.1_pt1 | contig 11125 bp, 10 predicted proteins | sample 1539591 | NCBI WGS metagenome assembly ODAK01 (sample SAMEA3539303, study PRJEB22396) | soil metagenome | biome: tundra; feature: field; material: soil | place: USA | collected 2010-05 | depth 0.15 m | reverse complement strand
ACTCCAGGCCGGGGGTGAGGGCACACGCCTGCTCCACCAGCTCGACCCGCACGTCATAGTCCATCATCACGTAGCTGTGTGCGGTGATCACGCCCTGAAGTCGGCGTGCCAGGACGTCCAGGGCGCCCTGAGACTGGCTGACTGCACGCTGGATCAGGACAGCTTCGCTGAGCAGGATGGGGTCGCCGAAGACCTCAAGTCCCTGCCGGCGCAACGTTGACCCGGTCTCCACGACGTCGGCGATGACGTCGGCGACACCGAGCGTGATGGCGGTCTCGACCGCACCGTCGAGCCGCACGACGTCAGCGGTGACGCCATGGGCGGCCAGATGGGCCGACACCAGTCCGGCGTAGCTCGTGGCGACCCGCTGGCCGTCAATGTCCTTGACGCTCGAGGCGACCCCGGGCCGTGCGGCAAACCGGAACGTCGAAGCGGCGAACCCCAGGGCCATCGACTCGACCGCCGCGGCGCCGGAGTCCAACAAGAGGTCACGACCGGTGATGCCGCCGTCGAGGCTGCCCGAGCCGACGTAGACGGCAATGTCGCGCGGCCGCAGGAAGAAGAACTCGATGTCGTGGTCGACATCGGTCAGGACGAGCTCCTTGGGGTCGCGGCGTCCCCGATAGCCCGCCTCCCGAAGCATCTCGGCGGCAGCCACGGACAGAGAACCCTTGTTGGGCACGGCGATTCGTAACATCTGATGGGGTCCTTGCGTTGAGGCCGAGGAGGTCGGGTCAGAGGTGGGTGTAGACGTCGTCAAGCGAGATGCCAGCAGCCAGCATCAACACCTGTAAGTGGTACAGCAGCTGGCTGATCTCCTCCGCCGTGCGCGCGTTGCCCTCATACTCGGCAGCCATCCACACCTCGGCGGCCTCTTCGACGATCTTCTTGCCAATGGCATGGACCCCCGCGTCCAACTCGGCGACGGTGCCCGACCCTTGCGGTCGTGTGGCGGCCTTGTCTGTCAACTCGGCATACAACTGGTCAAAGGTCTTCACGAAGGTCAAGGCTACGGGGCCAGTGTTCGGCCCCCCGTCACCACCCGGGAGACGAATCACCAATCCAGACAGTCACCGTCGTGTTCCGACCTGCCTGGGCATGTGTCGTGGCGCGTTGCGGCGCCCGGAGCTGACGCGGCCGTGAGGACCAGCTCCTGGCGGTCTTGGCGGTCCCATGCTCCGGCCATCGAGCTGATGGTCTGCTGCATCACCTCAGTGCGGCACGCACGCTCAGGGAACACTGACAGCACGGCAGCCGAGCTGGCGGCTGGCGCCCGGGCCGGTGTTGATCGCGTACAGGCAGACCGTGTGCCGCCCGGGTGTGGCCGCCATCGCCACGGTGTAACCGTGGTTGGGCCCGGCTGCCGGGAACGCCGCCCCGATGTCAGGCCTGGGAAGGTTCGCCCAGGTCAGCGCGTTGGCGCGGCCGTCGACGTACATCTGGACCAGGATCGCTGAGCTGGTGTCGGGGTCGATCGCCCAGCCGCTGGCGGTGACCCTGCTGGGCCCGCCGCCCGCGGCGTCGATCTGACCAAAGGGGTCACTGCTGGCCGCGGTGACCGCACGACAGCCAAGCGTGCGGCTGGCGCCCGGGCCGGTGTTGATCGCGTACAGGCAGACCGTGTGCCGCCCGGGTGTGGCCGCCATCGCCACGGTGTAACCGTGGTTGGGCCCGGCTGCCGGGAACGCCGCCCCGATGTCAGGCCTGGGAAGGTTCGCCCAGGTCAGCGCGTTGGCGCGGCCGTCGACGTACATCTGGACCAGGATCGCTGAGCTGGTGTCGGGGTCGATCGCCCAGCCGCTGGCGGTGACCCTGCTGGGCCCGCCGCCCGCGGCGTCGATCTGACCGAACGGCTCTCCCGCGTTCGGGTCCGTGTCGAGGTAGTTATTGTCGATGTTGATCGGCACGCCACCGTAGGTCTCGGTGTGGCCGGCCGCGTACTGGTGCATCCGGCGGTAGGGGGAGAACTGGCTGTCCGCGACAGCCGGGGCGTAGCCGTAGACGCTCTGCTTGCCGTCATAGCGGGCGATCCAGATCTTGTCCGGCGCCACGAAACCCGCCATAGCGGCGGGGTTGGCGACGTCGTGTATCCCCGAGGCGAGGCTGCTGTACACCCCCGAGCTGTATCCGCTGGCACGCAGCGTGGAGGTCCACGCTGACAGGAACTTCAGCACCGACCCGCTGCAGCTCGTGCCCGGCGTGTACGCCTCCATGTCGTAGTAGAGGTCCGATCCGGAGCCGATGCCCAGCGCCCTGGCCTGGCTGACCGCGTCAAGGGCTGCGTCGCGCCCCTGAGCCGGTTCCAGGCCCGTGGTCATCTTCGGTTTCGAACCTGCGTAGCACGGTGCCGGTGCCTGCAGCCCCTCGTAGATGGGCTGCGCCTTCCAGCCCATCGTGGCGACGCCGCGCACCCAGCTCGCGGTGAGGTTGGCCTGGGTTTGGTCGAAGCGGCCCACACCGCCGACGTAGATTCCGATGGACCGGTACGGCGAGACCAGCCACGACTGCATGGAGGCGAGCGTCGGAGCACTGGACGTGTCAAAGCCGAGCCCGTGGTACCAGGTGAACGAGCGATCCAGGGGTTGCGGGTCGGCGGGTGCGATCGTGGGCCCGCCCGCCAGGGCAGGTGCCAGCGATGCTGGCACATGCCTGGAGGTGGGCACCGCCCTCGTCATGGCGCCGTCAGCCGGCGCAGGACCGGTCATCATCAGGGTGGCCGGGAAGAAAAGTGCCATCGACGAGGTTCGTCCGAGTTGCCGACGCATTGTCCCAGCCTTCTCGAAATAGGGCTTGCGTTAGGCCGGTCCGCACGGTTCGACCTCCCGGCGCCGTAAGTATTATCGGCCCGCTGGTCGGCATCCACGTCGCGGCACGCCGCAACTCCTGCGGCTCTGCTCATGGCTAGATGACTGCGAGCACGGCCCGTTCGTGCTCGGCAACTGGCTCCGTCCCGACTGTCGGGGTTCGTGGGATCCTGCTCGCCCTCGCCGGAGGTCCTGCCTCCATGAGCCATGCCGCGGCACCACTCCTGCCTCATGGGTATCGGACTTGCCTCAGCCATCGCCGCCAACGCTCTGGTCTGCAGAACTGCCCTGCACCAGCAGGCTCTGCCACTGCCGTCAGCGGCGGGCCGCCACCATGTCAGCCCGGCCCACCGACCTCTCAGCGAGGCAGACGGCGATGAGGTCGCTCGCAGCCGGACACCTGGCCTATGCCTGGAGGCTACGTAAGGTGATCACCGTCGCCACCGCGGCGGTGGCGGCCTGGTGACCCTTGTCCTCACTGGAGCCCTCAAGCCCCGCGCGGTCCAGTGCCTGCTGCTCGTTGTCGCAGGTGAGGACTCCGAAACCGACCGGTACGCCGGTCCGGACACTGACATCGGTCAGGCCCATGGTGGCCGCCTGGCAGATGTAGTCGAAATGTGGGGTGCCCCCCCGGATCACGACGCCCAAGGCGACCAGGGCGTCATGGGATGGCGCCAGCGTGGAGCAGGCCACGGGCAGCTCAAAGGCTCCCGGCACGCGGACCAGCTCGACGGACACCACACCCGCATCGGCCAGGCCCCGTCGCGCGCCGTCGATCAGCCCGTCCATCACCCTCGCGTGCCAGCAGGACGCAACAATGGCGACCCTCAGGGCACGACCGTCGACCTGAAGGGTGGGCACACCGTGCCTCACGCGGATGCTCCCTTGTCGTGCTCGCTGAGAATCAGGTCGTGACCCATCCGATCACGCTTGGTGCGCAGGTAGGCCGCGTTGTGAGCGCCCGGCACCATGCTGAGCCGTTCGACAGCAACGACCTCGATGCCGTAGTCGCGCATGGCGTTGACCTTCATCGGGTTGTTCGTCAGCAGCCGCACCGACGAGACGTCGAGGTCTGCCAGGATCGCTGCCCCCGCTGCGTACTCACGCGCGTCGATCGGCAGGCCCAGCTCGGTCTGCGCATCGACGGTGTCAAAACCGTTGTCCTGCAACGCATAGGCCTGAAGCTTGCTGAGCAGGCCGACGCCCCGTCCCTCGTGACCGCGCAGATAGACCACGACACCACCCTCAGCGGCGACCCGCTCCAGCGACCGCTCCAGCTGCCCGCCACAGTCACAACGCAGCGAGCCGAAGACATCTCCGGTCAGACACTCAGAGTGCAGACGTGCCAAGGGTGCCCGCCCCGATAGTCCCTTGGGGCTGATCAGGGCAAGGTGCTCGTCTCCAGTCAGCCGGTCGCGATAACCCAGCATGCGAAACGTCCCGTGATCCGTGGGCATCAGGGTCTCTGCAAGCCGCTCGACACGGTCGTTGAGCTGGCGCCAGGCGATCAGCGCAGCAATGGTGATGACCGGCAGGTTGAACTCGGCGCCCAGGTCCAGGACCGCCGGGAGACGCATCATCGAGCCATCGTCATGAACGAGCTCGCCGATCGCGCCGACCGGCTCAAGGCCTGCCAGACGGCACAGGTCCACGGCCGCCTCGGTGTGCCCGCCACGAACCAGGACTCCGCCGTTCCTGGCACGCAACGGGACCACGTGCCCCGGGCGGTTGAAGTCCGAAGGGACCGACCCCTCTCGCGCCAGAGTGCGGATCGTGTGGGCGCGGTCTGCCGCGCTGATGCCGGTGGTGACACCGTGGGCGGCGTCCACCGTCACCGTGTAGGCGGTCAGCCGAGGGTCGCGGTTGTCCGCCACCATCAGCGGCAGTCCTAGGCGGTCCGCGCGGGCCTCGGGCATCGGAGCACAGATGTAGCCGGACGTGTGGCGGATGGTCCAGGCCATCCACTCCGTCGTGGCGGTCCCCGCAGCCAGGATCGCGTCCCCCTCGTTCTCCCGGTCCTCGTCATCGGTAACCAGGACGGGCAGACCGGCCCGCAGCGCTTCGAAGGCCTCTTCGATCGTGGAAAGCCGTGGTCTCATGCCGGCACCTCACTGAGTTCAGGGTTGGGCGACTCGATCCGCGAGGCCTTGAGCCAGACGAAGAAGCCGTAGATGACAAGCCCGCCGTAGGCCACGAACAGCACCGCGGTGGGGTAGAAGTGCGAGTAGACGAGCAGCGGTACGCCCACCACGTCTACGGCGATCCAGGCCAGCCAGAAGTCATTCCAGCCCCGGGCCATCGCATAGGTCGCGACCATCGAGCCGACGAAGATCCACGCGTCGCACCAGTAGTACCAGCGGGGGGCGGGCCAGCCGGCGCCGATCTGCGCGAAGAGCCACTGCGCCAGTGCGACGCCGCCGACCCAGAAGGCGAGGTACAGCAGCCGCTCGCTCATGGTGGCCCAGCGCGGAGTGATCACTGGGGCGTCAGCGGCGCGCTGGCCGCGCAGGCGGTTCCACCGCCACCAGCCGTACACGCTGGTGATGACGAAGAAGACCTGCCGGCCGGCCTGGCCGTAGAGCGTCTGGTGCTGGGGGGTCCAGAAAGCCACCCCGAAGAAGACGGTGAACAACAGCACGTTGCCGATGATCCCCACCGGCCATGCCCAGACCCGCCGCCGCAGGCCCCCGATCGCCGACCCGAACCCGAACCCGTCCCCGACGATCTCACGCCACAGGATCGGCTGGCCGAAGATGCTCAGCTGGGCGTCAAACACGTGCTCGATGATGCTCATTCAGTGGACTCCGCGTTCTTGGTGGGATGGGTGAGCAGTCGTTCGACGTACTTGGCGATCACGTCGACCTCGAGGTTGACAAGGTCGCCGGCTCGCCGGCGGCCGAGCGTGGTCAGCTCCAGGGTGGTAGGGATCAACGAGACCGAGAAGGTGTCGTCGGTGACGCCCGAGACAGTCAGGGAGACGCCGTCGACGGTGATCGAGCCCTTCTCCACGACATAACGAGATAGCTCGGTCGGCAGCGAGAACTGGACGACCTCCCAGCGGTCGCCGGGAACACGGGCCAGGATCTGGCCCGTGCCATCGACGTGGCCCTGGACGATATGGCCGCCGAACCGGCTGCTGGCCGCCATCGCGCGTTCGAGGTTGACCACCGCGCCGACCTGCAGAGCGCCCAGGCTGCTGCGGTTCAAGGTCTCGGCCATCACGTCGACCGAGAAGGTCGGGCCGTCATGCTGGACGACGGTCAGGCACACCCCGTTGACCGCAATCGACGCGCCAGGTGTGGCATCGCTGGTCACCACCGGGCCCCGCACCCTGATCACGGCCGACTGGGCACCTCGCTGCACGGCAACGATCTCGCCGAGCTCCTCGACAATTCCGGTGAACATCAGCTTTCCTCTCGGCTGGGTGTGGCGACAGTGGCTCGAATCCGGATGTCGGAGCCGATCGTGGTGACCTCGTGTGGGACCAGTCGCAGGGCCTGGTCAATGTTTCGGATGCCGAGATCCCCCAACGCCGGCGCCCCGGCGCCGAGCAGAGCCGGTGCGAGGTAGGCGATGACCTCGTCGACCAGTCCGGCCCCGAGGAACGCCGCGGCAACAGTGGGCCCACCCTCGAGCCAGAGGTGATGTATCTGCTGGTCGCCCAGGGCCTTGAGTGCCTGCGCGGGGTCGCGGGTCGCCAGCAGGAGAGTCGGTGCGGCACTATCGCGCACCCGTGCGGTCTCCGGGATCGGCCGCAGTCCCATGACCACCCGGAGCGGCTGAGCACCGGTCGACGACCCGTCCGGGCCTCGCACGGTCAGGGCGGGGTCGTCGGCGATGACGGTCCCGGTGCCCACGAGGATCGCGTCGCACTGGGCCCGCAGCCGGTGGACGTCGGCCCGCGCCTGCGGCCCGGTGATCCATCGGCTGCTGCCGTCAACTGCTGCGCAGCGCCCATCCAGTGTTGCCGCGAACTTCCAGGTCACCTTGGGCCGGCCGTGGACGAAGGAGAAGGTCCACGCGTCGTTCAGCACTGTTGACTCCTGCGCTAGCACGCCCGCAGTGGTCCGGATGCCAGCGGCCTCCAGCAGCGCTGCGCCACCGCTGGCTGACGGGGTCGGGTCGGACTGGGCGTAGACGACCCGAGCCACACCCGCCTCGATCAGCGCTAGAGCGCACGGGCCGGTCCGCCCGGTGTGCGCGCACGGTTCGAGGGTGACCACAGCGGTGCCGGCGCGGGCGCCCTCGCCGGCCTGACGCAGCGCCATGACCTCCGCATGAGGGGTTCCGGCGCCCTCGTGGAAGCCTTCGCCGACGACCAGGCCGCCGGGACCGACAATGACCGCCCCCACGCGTGGGTTGGGGTTCCCGGCAGGCCCACGGGCAGCGAGCCGCAGGGCATGCCGCATGAGCTCCACGTCGCGCTGATGCTCTGGCGTGTTGACCTCACGGTCAGCCATGTCCTGCCCTTCGTAACTCGACTCGACTTCAGGCGAGCTCCGAGGGCGCGAACGGTGCACACGGGTCAGGCGCGATGAGGGGGACCCGACGGGGTCCACCGGAAGCGCCAATGACCGCGGTCACCACGACAGACCCACCACCGACCTTATGGGTCAGCAAAGCGGGCGTCGCTGCTGCTACCTCTCATCCGGACTTTCACCGTCGGCCCAGGAGTTCCACCTGGTTCACCGGCCGCTGGATGCGGCCGGGTCGCGGACTTTAACCGCCGGTTCGGGATTACACCGATCACGGAGCACGTGCTTTCAGTATGCCACCGCAGATGTAAGTCCCCTGCACACGACCTCTGAAACGGGTGTGAGGCCAACAGCCACGGCCCGATCCACCCAATCGGTCGCCTTACCGCTGCCTGGGCCTGACCCGTGCCGGATCTTTCACACTCAACCAGGAGTGTCTGGTGGCAAGGTCGCGCAGCTGGTCCACCGCCGCGCCAGCAGCCTCGGCGCCAAAGACAGCCGACCCGGCGACGAAGACGTCCGCCCCGGCCTCGGCGCAGGCCTGGATCGTCGTGGCCGAGACTCCCCCGTCGACCTGCACCCAGATCTCGCCGCCGCACCTGTTCACGGCCTCACGGACCTCACGGACCTTCTGCATCTGGTCGGCCATGAACGACTGCCCGCCAAACCCCGGCTCGACGGTCATGAGCAGAACCATGTCCAGCTCAGGCAGCAGATCGGCATAGGGCGCGAACGCGGTGCCCGGTTTGAGCGCCATGCCTGCGCGCGCGCCCAGGGCCCGCAGGTTACGAGCCAGGCTTCTTGAGTCGCGCGCGGCCTCGACGTGGAAGGTGACGCTGGCGGCACCCGCCTCCGCATACAGCGGAGCCCACCGGTCGGGGTCGTCAATCATCAGGTGACAGTCCAGCGGGATCGGGCTGATCCGGGCCAGGGCCTGCACCACGGGAAGGCCCAGGGTCAGGTTGGGCACGAAGTGGGCATCCATCACGTCGACATGGGCCCAGTCTGCGTTGGCAATCCGCTTGAGCTCACGCTCGAGGTTGGCGAAGTCGGAGGCGAGGATGCTGGGTGAGATCTGCACAGCCAAACCTTAGGTGTCGAAGTTACAGATGCTTGGCCAGCAGCGAGAAGAACATGGCGTCGGTGCCATGCACGTGCGGCCATAACTGGACGAACGGACCTTCGCCAAGGTGCTGGACGGGGCGACCCTCGGTATCTCGGAAGAGGTCCCGGGCATCGACGATCTCGACGTCGCGGCGCCTCTTGACGACGTCGGAGACAACGAACCTGGTCTCGGCAAGGTGCGGGCTGCACGTCGCATAACCGATGATGCCGCCGGGCCTGGTGGCCTCGATCGCAGAGATGAGCAGTGCCCGCTGAAGGCTGCCGAGCTCGACGAGATCCGCCGTCGTTCGCCGCCACCGAGCTTCGGGCCTGCGGCGCAGCGCACCCAGGCCCGTGCACGGTGCGTCGACCAGGACCCGGTCGTAGGTCTCCGGCTCGTCCTGGCCGATCTCGCGGCCGTCACCGGTGCCGATCATGACCTCAATGCCGGAGTCGATGGCCGCGTCAAGGGTGTGACGCACCAGGTCGGTTCGGTGCTCGCTGATCTCGTTGGCGAAAAGGGTCGCCCCCCGCTGCGCGCCCAGGGTTGCCAGGAGCGCGGCTTTGCCGCCGGGCCCGGCGCACAGGTCTAGCCATTTCTCGTGGCTTGCGCCGGTGCTGACGGTGGCACCTGCCAAGGCGAGGACGACCAGCTGCGAGCCCTCGTCCTGGACTGCGGCGCGGCCGGAGCGGACCGCCGAGATCGAGCCCGGGTCGCCGGAGTCCAGGACTGCGCCCACACGCGACAACAGGGCCGGCGCCGCGCCGGCCCGGGTCAGCTCCTGGACCTCGCACAGGCCGGGCCGGGCCACCAGAGAGACCTTGGCAGCTGCGTTGTCGCTGATGAGCAGGGCTTCCAGGTCGGCGTCCAGGGTCTCGGCGCTCGAAGCACCATGTCCGATCAAAGCAGCCCGCAAGGCCCGGACGATCCACTGTGGGTGGCTGTGCCGGGTGGCCAGGGCGGCTATCGGGTCGCCTACCGGCACGACCTGAGCCAGCCAGGTGTCGAGGTCCTTCTCACTGATCCGGCGCATCACCGCGTTGACGAACCCACCGGCGCTGGCTCCGTTGACCAGTCGGGCCAACCCGACGGTCTGGTCCACCGCCGCGTGCGGCGCGACCCGCATCCCGAGCAGCTGGTGCGCGCCGAGCCGCAGCGTGTCGAGCACGTTGTCGTCGATCTGAGCGACGGCCCGCCCGGCCGCAGACGCGATGATGGGGTCGTACAGGCCACGAAGTCGCGTCGCCCCGTAGGTGAGCTCGGTGGCGAAGGCCGCGTCGCGACCCCGAATGCCCTTGTCCCGCAGTTCCTTTGGCAGCTCGAGGTTGGCGTAGGCCCCGGCTGCCACCGCTCGCATGACGGTGTAGGCGGCAAGCCGTGCCGGGCCTGTCGAACGTGACCTCTCCGCCGGGCGGGTCACCGAGCGCTCAAGGTTGCCGTGCTTTCGCTCGGGTCGCTGCCGGCCGGCGGCGTCGCGTCGTGGCTCCCCGGCGGGTTCCGAACGGTTCGCCTGCGAGCTCTCGTCACTCATCGGCGAGCTTCTCCCCTGGCTCAACGCGGATGCCCCGGGCCCAGTCGGCGGCATCCATAGGCTTCTTGCCCTGTGGCTGGACCGCGCGGAGCAGAACCGCCCCAGAAGCAGTGCCGACCCGCACTGCCCGCTTGGTCGCGGCCACCTCACCCGGCGCAAGAACGGCGGGCGGGCTGACTTCGGCTACGGTGACCTCGCCGCGCTCGAGGCCAGCGCCGGCGTCGAGCGTGACGGGATGGATCTTAAGCCGCTCGCCACGGAAAGTCGTCCAGGCACCGGGGGTCGGGGTGCAGCCGCGAATGTGGCGGTCAACAGCCAGTGCCGGGACGCCCCAGCAGATACGTGCGTCCTGGACGCTGATCTTCGGCGCCAGCGACACTCCCTCGACGGACTGGGCGACGGGGTGCAGTCCGCCGGCCTGGAGTGCGTCAAGGGTGGCCACCAGCAAGCCCGCCCCCGCCTTGGCAAGCCGCCAGAGCAGGTCTCCGGAGGTGTCGCCGGGCTTGATGGCCTCGGTCATCACGCCAAAGGTCGGGCCTGTGTCGAGCCCGCGCTCGACCAGGAACGTCGTGGCCCCGGTGACCTCGTCGCCGGCCATGATCGCGTGCTGGACCGGTGCCGCACCGCGCCAGGCGGGCAGCAGGGAGAAGTGCAGGTTGATCCAGCCGTGGGCGGGGATCGTCAAGGTGTCGGAGGGGATCAGAGCGCCATAGGCCACCATGAGGCAGGCGTCCGGTGCCAGCTCACGCAGCCGGGCCTGGAACTGCGGATCTCCGGCACGCCTGGGCGAAAGGACCTCCAGGCCCAGCGCCAACGCCCGCTGCTTGACCGGCGAGGCCACCAAGGACCGGCCCCGCCCGGACCGGGCGTCTGGCCGCGTCAGGACTGCGACCACGTCGTGGGCAGAGCTGGACAGCGCATCCAGACTGAGGACGGCCACGTCCGGAGTGCCGGCAAAGACGAGCCGCACTAGGTCAGCGACCCGTTCCGAAAGTTGGGTGTGGGCTGACCTTGATCACGGGGGCCTCCTGGCCGGCCCACGCGGCGTCGCGGATCGCCTTCATGGCAAGTTTGCGGTGTGTCTTGTCCATCCGGTCGATGAACAGGATGCCGTCGAGGTGGTCGGTCTCGTGCTGGATGCAGCGTGCCAGCAGCTCCGATCCCTCACGCACGACCGGCTCGCCATGCTGGTTGAAGCCCTTGGCCACCA